>Ga0302324_100017385_pt1 | contig 14258 bp, 8 predicted proteins | sample Palsa_T0_1_FD_201949 | JGI IMG/M metagenome (GOLD analysis project Ga0302324, IMG submission 201949) | Peat permafrost microbial communities from Stordalen Mire near Abisko, Sweden - Palsa_T0_1 | ecosystem: Environmental > Terrestrial > Soil > Palsa > Peat permafrost | place: Sweden: Abisko... | reverse complement strand
GTGCACCACCTCCCGCCGAAACCGCCGGAAGAGCGAGCTTCCCAGCGATTGGCAGACGACTCCAAGGGTCGTCTACTGTCATCCGCAATTCGGATGGAGCGCTATCGGGAAGCGAAGAGCGCGCGCTCCACGTCTCGCGGCCTCTCCCTTCTCGCACCGCCCCCTCCCAGACTGGAACCCATGAAAATATTTGAGATGACCCGGCGTCTCGTCGACGTCGAATCCATCAGCTACAACGAAGGCGCGGTCGGCGAACTGATATTTGAGTTGCTTTCGGAATTGGCGGGGCGCACCAACGGCCGCGTCGAACGCATGCAGGTCGCCGAAAAGCGCTTCAACGTACTCGCGTGCTGGGGTGAGCCAGTGGTCACTCTCTCCACCCACATGGATACCGTGCCCCCGTTTTTCGCCTCGCGCGAGGACGATGAGTTCATCTACGGGCGGGGCGCGACGGACGCAAAAGGGATCATCGCGTCAATGTTCGCAGCCGGCGAAAGCCTTGCGATAGGCGGAGTGCGAAACTTCGCGCTCCTCTTTGTGGTCGGCGAAGAAAAAGATAGCGCCGGCGCGAAAGTGGCGGCCGCATCACCCCGCGGATCGCAGTACGTGATCAACGGCGAGCCCACGGAAAACCGCCTGGCACTGGGCTCCAAGGGCATCCTGCGATACGACGTGATCGCCCGCGGAAAAATGGCCCATTCGGCCTATCCCGAGCTCGGCGAGTCGGCCATCGAACACATGATCGATGTTCTGCAAGATATCCGCCGGATTCCCCTGCCCCACGATCCGGTCCTCGGCCCTGGCACCGTGAATATCGGCACGATTTCAGGGGGCCGTGCGCCCAACGTGATTCCGGACTATGCGCGAGCCGAGATCCTGTTCCGAATCGTCGGTCCAGCCGATTCCATTCGCGACGCGATCACCCGAGCGGTAGCCGGGCGCGCAGAAATCAAGGAAGTGCTGCACATTCCGGCGATTCGGCTTGGGGGGCTCGATGGCTTCGCCACCACGGTGGTCGCCTACACCACCGATGTCCCCATTCTCGCCGAATCGTGGGGGCAGCCATTCCTACTCGGGCCCGGAACGATCCATGTGGCCCACTCGCCGGACGAACGGGTCGCCAAACGCGAACTGGTCGAGGCCGCTGAGATCTACGCGCGCCTGGTGAAGCAGCTTCTTTCCGCGGATGGAGGGGGGGCGGACTAGATGAATCTGGCCATCGTCGGTTACGGCAAAATGGGGCGGCGAGTCGAGCACCTTGCGCCGCAATACGGCTTTACCGTCGGATTGAAGATCGGCCGCGACGATGGCGCGGCCGATCGCTTCACCAAGGAAAGTTTTCAGGGGATCGACGCGGCGGTGGAATTTTCCACGCCGAAAGCGTGCGTCGAAAACGTCGAGCGCCTCGCGGCGCTCGGCGTGAACACTGTAGTGGGCACCACGGGCTGGCTGGATCGTATCGAGCATGTGCGCGGCGCGGTGCAGCGCAGCGGCGCCGCGCTGGTGTGGGGACCGAATTTTTCAGTGGGTGCAAACATTTTTATGGAAATCGTCGGAACCGCAGCCCGCCTCATGGCCGCCGAACACGATTACGGCGCGTGGGCCTGGGAAATCCACCACGCCGCAAAGAAAGATGCGCCGTCCGGAACGCTGCGAGCCATGCTCCGCGAAATCGAGAAGAGCGGCTATTCGCGCGAGGTCAACGTCGCCGCGAACCGTGCCGGTTCGCACCCAGGAACGCATGAGTTAGGATTCGATTCCCCGGACGACACCATCACCCTGCGCCACACCGCGCGCAGTCGCGACGCCTTCGCGCGCGGCGCATTGCGCGCCGCCCGCTGGATGAAAGGCAAAAAAGGTTTCTATGAATTCCGCGAAATCCTGGACGACCTGGGACCATAGGCCAGCAAGCGCGTGCGCGCCGCAACGCGACGCCAAGCAGGTGTCGAATTCAGCAGTTGAAGGTGGGTGCCCCACACGTCGGGTTTAGGTGTGGGGGTTTTGACTCACAGTTCTACGGTTCTACGGTTTTATCTTTTCCGGGTGCCCCACTCTTCCCCGGTTTTGGGAAGGGTGGGCGTATAGACCTCGAAGTTACATGAGTCAGGACCGGACAAGTGACCAGTTGTAACAGGAGGTAACCATGTTCACAGGATGCGGAACCGCTCTAGTCACTCCCTTTAGGCAAGATCTGTCCCTCGATGAACCGTCGTTGCGCCGCCTAGTTCACCGCCAACTCGAAGCCGGAATCGATTTCCTAGTTCCCTGCGGCACCACCGGCGAAAGCCCCACCCTCACCCGCGCCGAGCACCTGCGCGTCGTGGAAATTTGCCTCGAAGAATCACACGGAAAAACGCCAGTGCTGGCCGGTGCCGGCGGCTACAACACCGCCGAAGTGATCGCCCTGGTGCAGGAACTCGAACGCATGGGCGTACAAGGAATTCTCTCGGTCACGCCGTATTACAACAAGCCCACCGCCGAAGGCGTCTATCAGCACTACAAAGCAATCGCCGCCTCCACCCTGCTTCCGGTGATCGTCTACAACGTCCCCGGACGCACCAACGTTAACATCCTCCCGGAAACGCTGGTGCGGCTAACGGAAATCGATAACATCGTCGGTGTAAAGGAAGCCTCGGGATTTATGTCCCAAATCGTTGCGATCCTCAGTCGCGTGCCGGAAAACTTCCTAGTGCTTTCCGGCGACGACGCGCTCACCGTACCGATGATGGCGCTAGGCGGCCGCGGCATAATCTCGGTAGCCTCCAACGTGATTCCCGGCCAGATGGGGCGCCTTACCGAGCTGTGCCTCGCTTGCGATTTCTCAGCCGCGCGGGCTCTGCATCACGAACTCTATCCATTGATGGAAATTAATTTTATCGAGACCAACCCAATTCCCGTAAAAGCGTCGTTGGGCTTGATGGGCCTTCTGGAACCGGTCTTCCGCCTGCCTCTGGTTCCTCCTTCGCCCGAAAACCTCGAGAAAATCCGTACTCTGCTCAAATCGCGCGGGATGATTGAAGGAAGTTATGCTGCCTTCAGAAATTGAACAGCTCTACAACGATAGGCCGGAGCAATATTCGGAAAAGCAGTTCCAGTTGTTCGACGCGTTCAAGAGCGCGTTGAATGAGGGAACCATCCGCGCCGCCGTCCCCGACATCGCCAGCGCCAGTGGTTGGCGCGTAAACGACTGGGTGAAAAAAGGCATTCTCGCCGGATTCCGCATGGGCCGAATCGTGGACTACTCGGTCGGCGGCGGCTCCGCCGGCAAAAATCAAATCCCCTTCTTCGACAAATCCACCTACCCGCCGCAGAAAATCACCCTGGAAAGGGGCGTGCGTATCGTGCCCGGCGGCTCCAGCATTCGCGATGCCTGCTACATCGGAAGAGGAGTGATCTGCATGCCGCCGATGTTCGTCAATGCCGGCGCCTATGTCGATGAAGGAACGATGATCGATTCCCACGCGCTGGTAGGCAGTTGCGCGCAAGTCGGCAAGAATTGCCACATATCCGCGGCCGCCCAAATTGGCGGCGTGCTGGAGCCGGTGGGTGCGCTCCCTGTAATTATCGAAGACAACGTTTTGGTCGGAGGCCAGTGCGGAATCTACGAAGGCGTCATCGTAAAAGCGCGCGCCGTGCTAGGAACCGGTACAATTCTGAACGCCTCGACGCCAGTCTACGATTTGGTACACGGTGCAATCCACGCAGCCCGCGAAGGCCTTCCGCTAATCATCCCGGAATCAGCAGTAGTGGTGCCAGGCTCGCGCGCCGTGTCACAAGCGCAAGGAAAAGCCTGGGGCCTTTCCCTCTACACCCCAGTAATAGTCAAATATCGCGATTCCAAAACCGACTCCCGCATTCAAATCGAAGATCTACTCCGCTAAGCCTTTGAATTAGTAGTTGAAGGTGGCTGCCCCACACGTCGGTTTACGTGTGGGGGTGTTGCCTCTCGGTTTTTCGGTTTCCCTGTTTTAAGGTTTTACGGTTCGACGGTTTTATCTTTTCCGGGTGCCCCACTCTTCCCGGGTGCGGGGAAGGGTGGGCGTTTAGACCTTAGCAGTGTTAAGCGAACGCCCTTGGGTTTTCATTTTGATTTGTCGCGGTTGGTCTTACACGCCCCGTGCTAACGGTCACTCCACCGAGCCAAACGTCTTCACATCCTCCGGCGCATCCACCAACTCCACCGGCCCCTCCCCCTGCACCTGCACCCGAATCTGCTCCACGATATCCGGATTCGCCAAAGTAGTGATGTCCCCAACCGGCGTGCGGTTGGAAATCGCCGCAAGCACCCGCCGCATCAATTTTCCCGACCGCGTCTTCGGCATATCCGGAACAATCTGCACCGCGCGCGGCCGCGCGATCTTTCCGATCATGGTTTCGATCGTGCGCACCACCCGCTCCGCAATATCCTTATGGCTAGCAGTAGCCCCCGGACGCAGCGAAACGTAAATCTCCGGCACACGCCCCTTAATCTCATCCACCACCGGCACCACCGCCGCCTCCGCAATCTCAGGAATCGTCAGGCACGCCGACTCCAGTTCCTTGGTCCCCAAGCGATGCCCGGCAACATTGATGACGTCATCCACGCGCCCGAGAATCCGAAAATATCCGTCCGCCGCCAGAAGCGCCCCGTCCCCGGCAAAGTAAGGCCAGTCCCGCCAATCCTTGCTTTCCGCATTCTTGCAGTACTTCGAATAATATTGCCGCGCGAACCGCTCGCGGTCTCCCCAAATGGTTTGAATGATTCCCGGCCACGGATTACGAATGCAAATGTTGCCCGCTTTCCCCGCGCCAGCCGGAATTTCCTCGGCATTTTCGTCGTAAATCACCGGATAAACTCCCGGAACCCCGGGTCCCGCGCTGCCCGGCTTCATGGGATGAATGGCCGGCGTAGTGCTGCAGATGAAACCGCCCGTCTCGGTCTGCCAAAACGTATCGACGATCACCGCTTCGCCTTTCCCAACCACCTCGTAATACCATCGCCACACTTCCGGCTCGATCGGTTCTCCCACCGTAGTCATGTGCTTGAAATGGAAATCGAATTTCTTAGGCTCCTCGGGCCCGGCCTTGCGCAGCATCCGAATCGCCGTCGGCGAAGTGTGAAAAATATTTACGTTCAGCCGTTCCGCAATCCTCCACGGCCGCGATGCATCGGGAAAGTTCGGCACTCCTTCAAATAACACGCTAGTCGCCGCCAGCGCCAGCGGTCCGTAAACGATGTACGAATGCCCGGTGATCCAACCGATATCCGCCATGCACCAATACACATCGTCCGGATGAATATCCTCGATGAATTTGGAAGTCCCGGTAACATATGCGAGGTATCCCCCGGTGCGATGCTGGCACCCTTTGGGCTTGCCGGTGGTTCCGCTGGTGTACATCAGGAAAAGCGGGTCTTCGGCGTCCATCGCCACCGGCTCAACCTTTACGTTGCGATATTTCTGCAACACTTCGTCCATAAAGAAATCGCGGCCGGGCGCCATCTTCGCAGCGGAACCAAACTTTCCGGGGTAGCGGCGCCAGACCAACACTTTGTCGACGTTCTGCCCTTCGCGCGCGGCAGTTTCGCAGGCGATATCCGCGGACGTTTTGTGGTCGATCAGTTTTCCGCCGCGATAGTAGCTGTCGGAGTAGATCAGCACCCGGCTGCCGCTATCCGCCGCGCGCGTGCCGCAAGCTTCGCCGCTGAATCCACCGAAGACCACCGAGTGGATCACTCCCAGGCGCGCGCAGGCCAGCATGGTCACCGGCAGTTCCGGCACCATGGGCATATGGATGGTCACGCGGTCGCCCTTTTTCAGTCCGGCAAAATCGCGCAGCACCGCCGCGGTTTCGTTCACCCGGCTATACAGTTCCTGATAGGTGATCGCCACGATCGCTTCGGATTCCGGCTCCGGCACAAAGGTGAACGCCGCTTTGTTTTTGTAGAACGGCAGATGGCGGTCGACGCAGTTGTAACAAGCGTTCAGCTTCCCGCCCACGAACCATTTCCAGTACGGAGGATCGTTAGTATCCAGGACGGTGTGCCAGCGCTCCGACCACGTGAGCAAATCGGCATACTCGGTAAAACAATCGGGAAAGTGTTTTTCGTCGAAGCGCTGCGCCATCGAGGTATCGGCAAGATATGCCTGCGCGACGAACTTGGCCGGCGGCGGATAGATCTTTTCTTCCTTCCAATGGCTCTCGATCTGCGCTTCGCCTGGGTTCTTGGTGTCGGTCACGTTGACAGCTCCTGGTCGTTTGGCAGTTGGGTCACCCGCGTGTAGGCGCACCGCCGGCGCTGCGCAATTTCATTCTGCAAGATATCTTCTCTCGCGAGAGATGCGGCGTCAATTTCGTTCCGTGAAGTTGTTACGAATGTGTCCGCGATTCCGGCGCGGGCAGCAACGAATGTGCGGGAAGACCTCGGATCGATGCGTCCAACAGCTCAACCAAATGAACCACCGGTAAGCTCTGGCCGGCCCGAGCGAGGCCGGCCTGTATCTGCAGCAAGCAGCCCGGATTGCTCGAAGCGATCATCTCCGCGCCGGTCCCCACGCAATTCTTTACCTTGCGGTCGCCGAGTTCCTGCGCGGGCACCGGTTCCATCATGTTGTAGATTCCCGCCGAACCGCAGCAGATCGCCGACTCGGGCACCTCGAGAAGTTCCAGGCCCGGAATCGTGCCCAGCACTTCCCGCGGAGCCGACCGCACTCCCTGCGCGTGCTGCAAGTGGCACGCGTCGTGATAGGCCACGCGCAGCGGCAAAGGACCGCGCTCCGCGCGCGGCGGAAGCATGGCCAGCACTTCAGAAATGTCCTTGCAGCGCGCCGCGAAATCCGCCCCCTTCGCGGCATACTGCGGATCGTCGCGAAGCTGGTAACCATAGTTTTTCAGATTCGATCCGCACCCGGCGGCATTGGTCACGATTACGTCCACGCGGTCGGCGCCGAACGCATCGATCAGCGCCCGGGCGCGCTCGAGCCCCTCTTTCTCCCATCCCGAGTGCATCATCAGCGACCCGCAGCAACCCTGCGCCGGCGGCATGATCACTTCGCAGCCTTCCGCGGCCAGCACCCGCGCGGTAGCGGCGTTGACGTCGCTGAAGAACACGCTCTGCACGCAACCAAGCTGCAGCCCTACCCGCAGCCGCGTCTCCCCCTTCGCCGCCACCCGTACCGGCAGGCGCGCGGACGCCCCCGGCCTCGTAAGATCAGGCAGCAGCGATTCCACCGCGCGAAGCCGCGCCGGAAGAATCCGGAAAACGCCCAGCGAGCGCGCCAGCGTCTGCAATCCGGATTTCTGATACAGCCACAAGAATTTCGCCATCACCCGCAGCCGCCCGGTATTCGGGAACAGTGACAGGATCATCCCCCGCAAAATACGTTCCGAGAGCGGCGGCGAATAATTTCGAACGATCTGCGCGCGCGTGGCCTCAAACAGCTTGTCGTACTTCACGCCCGACGGGCACGCCGTCATGCACGCCATGCAGCCCAGGCAGCGATCGAAATGCTCGACGAAAGTTTCCTCGAGCTGCACCAGCCCCTCGCTGGCCATCTTCATCAAATAAATTCGCCCGCGCGGCGAATCCATTTCCTCCCCCCACAGCGAATAGGTGGGGCAAGTGGGTAAGCAGAAACCGCAGTGAACGCATTCGTCGATCAATTTTGCCGCCGGCGGGTGGTGCGCGTCGAACGCCGAGCAAGGCGCCGAGGAATTCGGCGCCGCTGCGATCTGAATTCCCTCGTGTGCGGACATCAAATACCTCCCACGAACCGCCCAGGATTCAGAATCCCGTGCGGATCGAGTTGCTGCTTTACCAGGCGCATCAGCGGCAGCCCGTCGCCCGGATCGCCCCAAGCGTCCAGGCTCTTCTTGATTTCCAGCGGCGCGGAAAGCACCACCAGCGAACCTCCGGATTTTTCAGCGTAAGCACGCAATTGCGTGAGCGCTTCCACGAGCTGCCCTTCGTCCGCTTCAATCCTCAATAAACCTACCCCCGGGCTCTGAAAGACGATTTCCCAACCGATAGACTTGGCCGCTTTCTGAGATTCGATCTCGTTGCAGAAATTCGCCAGCTCCGTCGGCAGAATGCTCACCTTAGCCACTGCGCGAGGCGTTCCCTTCTGTTCCCACAAAGATTCCCGGGTGCTCCAACAGCCGGAAGAGTCTGCCGCTTGCAAATCATTCACTAGCGAACGTACCTCGCTGTCCTGCGCCGCGATGCCTTCGGACGTGCCTTCCCACAAAAGGTCGAGCCGATATTCCCCCCGCCCGCCAGCTCGAACCTGCAGCGACGAGTACGTCAGGTCCGAATCGCGCACCGCATTCATCCGCGCACAGATTTTTTCCAGCGCAGCCGAGCCAAAACTCACGCTGCGCGACTGGCGCGGCAGTCCGTGCAAACGAAAAACCGCCTGGGTAATCACCCCCAGCGTGCCAAGCGCGCCAGTGTTGAGCTTCGGCAGATCGTACCCCGCTACGTTCTTCACCACTTTTCCGCCGCTACGCGCCAAAACGCCATTCGGCAGCGCAACGGTGACCCCGATAATCAGATCGCGAAGCGAACCAAATCGCGTACGCAAACTCCCGCTGTCATTCGTAGCCAGAATCCCGCCGATGGTGGCGCGTTCTGGCCACAGCGGATCGACGGCCAAGCGCTGTCCGTGCTCCGCCAGCGCCGCCTGCACCTGCGCAACGGTACATCCAGCCTCGACGCTCACCGTCAGATCTCCCCACGCATGTTCGAGAATGCGGTTCAGCCGCCGCGTGGAGAGCACCGCATCGGCGCGGCTCGGCGGATTTCCCCAGTCGGATTTCGTGCCGCCGCCTCGCGGCAACACCGTCAGGCCGCTACGATCCGCCACCTCGAGAACCCTGGAAATCTCCTCCGCGGAGCCGGGCTCGATCACTTTCGCCGGCACAACGCCGGCGACCGCATCCGAAGCCGCGACGTCACGAATATTCTCGCCGCCAACGACAGCGGCGATCTCCGCCCATGGATTTTCGGGTGCCGCTGGTGTCGGATTCATTTTCTGTTCTTCACGAGAAATCATGGCACCTGTGGCGCCGCCACTCCTGGCGGCGGGGACTCGAAATCGCCGACCGCTTTCCCTTCGTCAGCGCTTGCAATCCCGGAAACGTAGACCTTTCAAGGCTCCGCCAGCACTCAGAAAAATTGCGCTTGTCCGGAAGTTTCCAGCGGGTGGGGCATATACTCCCCAGTCTTTTCCCCGCACAGACGCGGCCGAGGGAACACTTTAGTCGGGTTCGAAAGCTGCAAAGGATCGAACGCGCAGCGCACCCGCTGCATAGTCTCCAAATCCGGCTCAGCAAACATCACCGACATGTACTTTTTCTTTTCCTCGCCCACGCCATGCTCACCGGTAATCGAACCGCCGGCCTTCACGCACAATTCCACGATCCGAAACGCCAGCTCTTCCGCCACATGCGCTTGCCCTTCGATCGCGCGATCGAACAATACCAGCGGATGCAGGTTCCCATCCCCGGCGTGAAATACGTTCGCCACTCGCAGCCCGCACTCCGCGCTCATCCGCTCAATCTCCGTAAGCACCGCGGGCAACGCGGTGCGCGGAATCACGCCGTCCTGCACGATGTAGTTGCTGGCGATCCGGCCCATCGCCGCAAACGCCGCCTTGCGCCCTTTCCAGAATGCGGCGCGCTCTTCCACGGACTGCGCCACCCGCAGCTCCCACGCCCCGCAGTGCGTGCATATATTTTTTACCTCGGCCATCAGGTTCTCCACTTCCACAGCCGGACCATCCAATTCCACCAGCAATAGCCCCCCCCCCCCCGGATAGTGCGGGTGGACCGCGGCTTCCGCGGCCTGGATCGAGAGCCGGTCCATCATTTCGATGGCCGCCGGCAATATTCCCGCGGCAATAATTTCGCTCACCGCAGCCGCAGCGTCGTGCGTCGAATGAAACGCGGCAATCAGAATTTGCACCCGCTCCGGCCGCTTCACCAGCCGCAAAATAATCTTGGTCGCGATTCCCAGCGTGCCTTCCGACCCAACGAATACGCCGCAAAGATCGTAGCCGGGAGCGTCCGGCGCCTTACCCCCCAGGTGCACCAGCGAACCATCCGGCAGAACCACCTCTAGCCCGCGCACATGCGTAGTAGTAAAGCCGTACTTCAGGCAGTGCGCCCCGCCGGCATTTTCCGCCACGTTCCCTCCGATGCTGCAGATTTGCTGGGAGGAAGGATCGGGCGCGTAGAAATAATTGCGCGTAGCGGCAGCGGCGGTGACGTTGAGATTGATCACCCCCGGTTCGACCACCATGATGCCATTCTCCAGATCCACCTCAAGGATCCGGTTCATTCGGTTCATGCCGATCACCACGCCGCCCTCGATCGGCAGCGACCCGCCGCTCAGCCCAGTGCCCGAGCCTCGCGCCACAAACGGAATCCGGTGCTGATGGCACACCCGGAGAATGGACTGCACCTCCGCGGTGGAAGTGGGGAGAAGCACCGCCTCAGGCCGAACGCGAAAGTTGGTAAGCCCGTCGCACTCGTAGGTATACAGCTCTTCGGGCCGGGTAATGACCGCCGCCGCAGGAAGCAGCGCGCGAAACTGGGCGAGAATTTTGGGGTCCATGATCGATCAAACCGCAAACTCAGGCTATCACAGCTGCCAAACGGATTTAGCGAAAACTCCCGCTGAGTGACACCACAAAAAACAGGAACGAACTGAAACTCAAAAGGCTCCGCACCGCATGCAATCTGCCCCAGCGATCCAGCAATTGCTTGGCTTCCGAGGATTCCTTATCCAGGCTTGGGCTCAGTAACTTTCGATTCGTCGGCAAGATCACAATCAACGTGAAAGGAATCACCAGCCCCAGCAGCACGCCGCCAATCAACCAGTCCAACTCGCGTCCTAACATCCAGGCGGCAGTCGCGCTGAGGAATCCCACCGCGGCCAGGCTGGCTTGCATCATCGCTCCCCTCTTGTAGCTCGGCGCCCACTGGGCGATTGCCGGAGCTGTGCCACATTCCATTCGCGCAGGATGCTCCGCCAGATTCACGTAGATCGACGCACCACTGAACAGGCTGGCAGCAAGCGTTGCGATCAGCTCTAGCATAATCATGGCTCACTTATACCCCGCGGCCGCACACGCCGCAATCCATCCGCCGCAACCCGCAGGCCGCCCGCGCAGCTCCGTTCATGGTTCGAGACCATTCGTCGCTCTCGGAATGAGTGATTAACCTGCATTTGCAAAATGAGTCTTGCGCATCCGCTTTTTGAATTTGACTCTCGCAAGCGCTCTGCGTACTGTCACCGCACATGTCTTCGGCAAATATAAGCGTTTCGTTATCGGTATACTCTAGCCACCCCGCTATAGTTCCCTCTCGGGAATCTTTGCCTGCGTTTCAAGCGATCTGCGTTTGGTTGACGCAACGTCCGGGTCTGCTGTACCGGCGTGTGGGGGGAATGTCCCTGTCTGGAACTGCGGTCTGTTGCGGCGTCTTTTGACGCCGTCTCGCAGCTCCGTTCTGAGCTTTATTTCAAAAAAACATTTAACGAGGATCCAGTAACTACGATCCGGCTCCGCCGTTGCTTTAGGAGGAAACTACATGTCGACACCCAAACTGTTTCTCGCGGTAACGTTGTTGCTCGCAGTTTTCGGATTTCTTCAGGCTGGCCTCTTACAAGCGCAGACGTATCGTGGCGCAATTAACGGCAGCGTCACCGATCCTTCCGGAGCTGTGGTCCCGGCTGTCTCGGTTCGAGCAGTCGACAAGGCCACCGGCATCGAGCGCGAAACCACCTCCACCAGCGACGGCCAGTTTACCTTCCAGGACCTTCCGGTCGGGACCTACTCCGTGGTGGTCACCGCACCAGGTTTCCCGATACTCAAGGTCGACGACATTCTCGTAACCCAAGGCGCGATCTACACGCTCGCGGCAAAGCTCGCTCTCTCCCAGCAGTCCACCACGGTCGAAGTTTCCGCCGCCGCTCTTACCCTGGACACCACTACTGAGACCCAAACGACTTTGTTGACCGGCACGGACCTGCAGACGCTGCCCATGAACGGCCGCGACTTCACTCAATTGATTGAAATGACACCTGGATTCGGCGGATATTCCGCCGGAGGATTCGGATCGCTGAACGGCGCGCGCGCCAACCAAATTAACTGGCAGATTGACGGCGTGGACAACAACGACTTGTGGCATAACATTCCAGCCGTGAACCAGGGCGGTGTTTCCGGCATCGCCGGTATCATCCTGCCGATCGATTCCGTCGATCAGTTCTCTGTGCAAACCCAGGCCGCACCCGAATCGGGCCGCAATCCAGGCGGCACCGTGGATCTCGCGCTGAAATCAGGAGGCAACGATATTCACGGCACCGGTTACTACTACATCCGCAATGAGGCTTTTGCCGCAAAATCTCCGTTTACGCCCACCAAAGAGGAAAACCGCAACTACAACGGCGGATTTTCAGTTGGCGGGCCGATCAAGAAGGATCGCCTCTTCCTCTTCGCCACCTTTGAAAAACAGCGCTTCACCATTGGGTTGCCCGGGTTGGGAACCGAGCCATCGCAAGCGTACCAAGCGCAAGCCCTCGCATTGATGTCCAACTATGGCGTCGCTGAAAATCCGGTCAGCGCCAATTTGCTCGCCCACCTTTGGCCCGCCTACGCTCTAAATGGTCTCGCGACCACCGATAACTACTCCAGCCCCGACCCAGAATTTGGCTACAGTTACAACGGCCTGGCCAAGATCGATTACAAGATCAACGACAAGAATACTCTTTCGTTTCACTATTTCGTCGGTCAGGGAAACCAGGTAGCTCCCGTCGGTGGCTCCGCTCTCTCCGAGGCCGCCTCCGAACTGAAGTACTACTATGAAGTGGCCCCCATCCACGTATCCAACTACGCGCTGGTCTGGAACTCCACCATTTCCTCGCGCTTCTCCAACCAGGTTCTGGCTGGCGTGAATTACTTTCACCAGATCTTCAACGATGAAAATACCAGCTTTGACTTGGCTAGCTACGGACTGGTGTTGTCACCTGGTTTCAATTTGCCCGGCGCTCCGAATATCGAAATTACCGGCTTTGACCAGACTGGCTTGACGCCGCCGGAAGGCCGCGAAGACATTACCGGGCACCTCACCGACGTCGCTTCTTACAGCGTCGGAAGTCATCAGTTCCGCTTTGGCGGCGAGTTCCGCCGCGCGCAATTGAAAGAGTTTTATCATCGCCATGCTCTCGGCGAATTCACTTTCGACGGCTCGCAGGGTCCTTGGGCCGCGGACGCCGCCACACCCGGCACCCCCGCCAACGCCGCCGGCAGCAACGTCTTGGCTCTCGCGGATTTCTTGGCCGGTGACGTCGAGAGCGCCAGCATCGCGTTGGGCAATCCCACTCGTTTGGTCTTCGTCAAGGACATCAACTTTTTTGCCCAGGACGCCTGGCAGATCAGCCGCAAACTTACTGTGAATTACGGACTGCGCTGGGACTACAACAGCCCTATGTCGGATGATCAGAAGGATCTCTCCGTATTCGATCCCAGCTTAGGTGGGGTGGTCTTTCAGGGCGCTGGAATCAAAAATGTCTACCCGAAGGATTTCAAAAATTTCTCGCCGCGCGTGGGGTTCGCCTACCAGCCCACCGGAGACAGCACCCTGGTGGTCCGCGCGGGATTCGGAGTCTTTTTCGATCGCCCCAACCTCAATCCATTCCTGGACAACCGCCCTTCCAACGGCGCTCCTAACGGTTTGGAGGGCAATCCCGCCGGACCCAGCCCAGTCGACACCATTCCCGAAAACACGTTTACGATCGTCTCGGGCCAGCCGGTCTTCCCGGCCGGAGGATCGGTTTGCCCCACCGGAGTCGGCTGCTCTCAGGTGTATAACCTCTTCTCGGTGGACCAGGCCTTCCGGACTCCATACAGCTATAGCTACAACCTCAACATTGAAAAGTCACTCGGAAGATCGCTGGTCTGGCAGATTGGCTACGTTGGCAGCGCCGCACATCGCTTGATAACTACCGCGGATATCAACCAGCCCTCTCTTTCCACTCTGGGCGCCTCGATCACCCAGCCCGAGCAGCAAGCCAACCGTCCTTACTTCGCCGAGTTCCCCGATTTCGGCGTAATCAACCAGATCGAAACCGATGGCAACTCCAACTACAACTCCCTGCAGACGGTACTGAAAGTTCGCGAGTGGCACCGCTTCACATCCCAGTTCACCTACACCTGGGCTCATGCCCTCGATGACATGACCGCTTATCGCGGCACGCTTCCGCAAAACAGCTTCGACCT
>Ga0302324_100017382_pt1 | contig 14259 bp, 12 predicted proteins | sample Palsa_T0_1_FD_201949 | JGI IMG/M metagenome (GOLD analysis project Ga0302324, IMG submission 201949) | Peat permafrost microbial communities from Stordalen Mire near Abisko, Sweden - Palsa_T0_1 | ecosystem: Environmental > Terrestrial > Soil > Palsa > Peat permafrost | place: Sweden: Abisko... | reverse complement strand
TTCGCAGGCGAAGCCGTCGCCACATACCGACAAAATGCCTCCTTGCCCCGGCTGTGTCAATCAATAATGCGCCAATATTGGTGATGGGCTAGTGACGGTGCGAAGAGGTAGGGCGAGACTGTGGGCGTGGAGGAGTCCGCATCTGGGCTTCTCATGGTGGGGCGGCGTCGCTGCGCCGACCTGGCCACGGCAAAGCGGCGGCTTTGCCCTACCATGTGCGCTTTCCAAAGTTGATGACAGAGGGCGCCGGGACGGGTTATGGTTTCGGGCATGAATTATGTGCCTGCTGAAAATCGCTATGATCGACCGGGGTTTTATCGCAAGTGCGGCCGGTGGGGGCTGAACCTCCCGGCGGTTTCGCTCGGTTTGTGGCACAATTTCGGGGGGGTGGATGTCTTTGAGACCAGCCGGGCCATGGTGCATTGCGCCTTTGATGCGGGCGTCACGCATTTCGACCTGGCCAACAATTATGGGCCGCCGCCCGGTTCGGCGGAGGAGAATTTTGGGCGCATTTTGCGGCAGGATTTGGCGGGGCACCGCGAGGAGTTGGTGATTTCCACAAAGGCCGGCTATTTGATGTGGCCCGGGCCTTACGGGGAGTGGGGATCGCGGAAGTATCTGCTGGCCAGCCTGGACCAAAGCCTTCGGCGCCTGGGCCTGGAATACGTCGATATCTTCTATTCGCACCGGCCCGATCCGGGCACGCCGCTGGAAGAAACGATGGGGGCGGTGGCGCACGCCGTGCGCGCGGGCAAGGCGCTCTACGCCGGCCTCTCCAATTACAAGGCCGAAGACACGGGACAGGCGGCGCGGATGCTGCGGGAGATGGGGACGCCGTGCCTCATCCACCAACCGCGATATAGTATGTTTGACAGATGGGTGGAAGGCGGATTGCTCGAAACGCTGGCCGAGGAAGGCATGGGCTGCATCGCCTTCAGTCCGCTGGCGCAGGGTTTGCTGACGGAAAAGTATTTGCACGGCATTCCCGCAGGCTCGCGCGCCTCCAAGCCGCACGGATTCCTGCGTCCGGCCCAGGTGACGCCTGAGAAACTGGCGCAAGTCTCGCGGCTGAACACGCTGGCGGCGGCGCGCGGCCAGACGCTGGCGCAATTGGCGCTGGCGTGGGTCTTGCGGCATCCGCAAATGACGTCCGTCGTCATTGGCGCCAGCAGCGTCGAGCAAATTTTACAAAACATCAAAACGCTGGAACAGCCGTCCTTGAGCGCGGACGAATTGAGAGCGATCGAGGAAATCCTCGCCTCCAAGTGATCATCGAGGATGAGTATGCAAATTAGTCGAATCCTGCTTGTGGCCGGCATCGCCTTGCTTGGCGCTGCGGAATGTTTTGGTCAATCCATCATTTGGAACGGTGCCGGCGACGCCACGTCGTGGTCCGACGCGCAAAACTGGGTCGGTCAGCAAGTGCCCGGGAGCGCCAACAATGCTGTCATCACCAACGGCGCGGGCGCCAACGTGGTCATCTCCTCCGGCGTTTCGGTCGAGAGCATTTTGTGCAACAAAGGGCTGACGATTTCCAACGGCTCCCTGACCGTCACGGCGGGGCCATCATCGCTGCAAGGAGCGCTGACCATCACCAACGGCGCCGCTCTCTCGGCCAGCGGCGCCGACACTACTTTAATTTCCGCCGGTTCGGTCATTGCCGATGAAGCGAGCCTCTATGTCAGTGGCGGAGCTGTGCTGTCGTTGCCCGGACTGGTGGATTACCAAGCCGGGTGCGCCAATGGTTATTGGCAGGCCAACGGAAGAGGAAGTGTTTTGGAGCTGGCGGGATTGACCAGCCTCGGAGAACCCTCGTGCTATGATACTCTGAGCATCCAGGGGTTGGACGGCGGGCAGGTGACCTTGAGTAAGGCGGTGTCGATTCAGGGCGCCGACGGCTACGTTTTGGTGCAGGCCGATGGGAGCAACAGTCTGGTGGATCTGTCGGCGCTGTCCGCCAATGAGGCCGCGCTAAGTTTGGAGGCCAGCGGCGGCGGCAGCGTGCTGGTGTCGAACTTGGCCCAGAGCGGCAATTTAAGCCTGACCTTGAATGCGGGAGGGTTCATTCCGACGGCGCAGTTCACGAACATTGACGGAGCGGGTTTGGAGGTGAACGGGGGAGCGATCCTCTCTCTGCCCGGGGTGGCGAGTTACCAAGCCGGCTGCGCCAATATTTATTGGCAGGCCAGCGGCACGGGCAGTGTCTTGGAGTTGCGGGGATTGACCAGCTTGGAAGCACCACCGTGCAATGATACTTTGAACATCCTGGCCGTGAGCGGCGGGCAGGTGATCTTGAGCAACCTGGCGACGAGTCAGGCCGTCGCCGGCTACCTGTCGGTTCAGGCCGAGGGCAGTAATAGTCTGGTGAACCTGTCGGCGCTGTCCGCCAACGAGGGAGCGCTGAGTTTGGAAGCCGGCGGCGGTGCCAGCGTGCTGGCGCCGAGATTGGCCGAGAGCGGCGATATGAGTCTGACCCTGAATGGGGGCGGGTTCATTTCCGCGGCGCAGTTCACGAACATTGACGGGGCGAGTCTGTATGTGAACGGGGGAGCGGTGCTCTCGCTGCCCGGGGTGGTGAGTTATCATTCTGGCTGCGCCAATATTATTTGGCAGGCCAGCGGCGCGGGCAGCGTGTTGGAGTTGTTGGCCTTGACCAGCCTGCAAGCACCGACATGTCTTGAGACTTTGAACATCCGAGGGTTGAACGGCGGGCAAGTGAACGTGAACCGGGCGTTGACGATTCAGGCTGGCCCCGGTTACGTTTCGGTGCAGGCCAATGGGAGCAACAGTGTGGTGAACTTGTCGGCGCTGTCGGCCAATGAGTCAGCGCTGAGTTTGGAAGCCGGCGGCGGCGGCAGCGTGCTGGCGCCGAGCTTGGCCGAGAGCGGTAACATGAGTCTCACCGTGAATGCGGGCGGGTTCATTTCCGCGGCGCAGTTCACCAATATTGATGGGGCGAGTTTTTATGTCAGTGGCGGGGCCGTTCTGTCCTTGCCCGGGGTGGCGAGTTACCAAGCCGGCTGCGCCAATATTATTTGGCAGGCCAGCGGCCCGGGCAGTGTTTTGGAGCTGATGGAATTGACCAGCCTGCAAGAACCGACGTGCATTGATAATTTGAACATCCAGGGGCTGAACGGCGGACAGGTGATCTTGAGCCATGCGGTGACTTTTCAAGCCGGCGCCGGCTCTGTCTCGGCACAGGCCGACGGGAGCAACAGCCTGGTGGACCTGTCGGCGCTCTCCACCAATCAGGGACCGCTGAGTTTGGAAGCTAGAGGCGGCGGCAGCGTGCTGGTGTCGAACCTGGCCGAGAGCGGCAGTATGAGTCTGACCCTGAATGCGGGCGGGTTTATTTCCACGGCGCAGTTTACGAACGTCAACGGAGCGAGTTTGGATGTGAACGGAGGAGCGGTGCTCTCGCTGCCCGGCGTGCTGAGTTACCAGGCCGGCTGCCCCAATATTATTTGGCAGGCCAGCGGCGCGGGCAGCGTTTTGGAGTTGCCGGGATTAACCAATTTGGAGGAACCCACGTGCGATGATACGCTGAACATCGAGGGATCGAGCGGCGGGCAGGTGATTTTGAACCATGCGGCGATGATTCAGGGCGGCGCAGGCTATGTCTCGGTGCAGGCGGACGGGAGCAACAGTGTGGTGAACCTGTCGGCGCTGTCCGCCAATGAGGCAGCGCTGAGTTTGGAAGCCAGCGGCGGCGGCAGCGTGCTGGTGTCGAGCTTGGCCGATGGCGGCAACATCAGTCTGACCCTCAACGCGGGCGGGTTCATTTCCGCGGCGCAGTTTACGAACATAGATGGAGCGAATTTGTATGCGAACGGCGGGGCGGTCCTGTCGCTGCCCGGGGTGGTGAGTTACCAAGCCGGCTGCGGGAACATTTATTGGCAGGCCAGCGGGGAGGGCAGCGTTTTGGAGTTGATGGAATTGACCAGCCTGCAAGGAGCCACGTGCGGTGATACTTTGCGTATCCAGGGGTTGAGCGGCGGGCAAGTGCTGTTGGGGTCTCTTCAAAGCATTGTCAACGGCAATGTGGCGTTCCTTGCCAATGACGCCGGCAGCATCATTAATTTGACCAGCCTCTCTGACTTTGTCCTTCAGGCCGGCCTGGGTAGCTTGACGACGGAGAATGGCGGAGTGATTCTCTTCAATAATCAAGCCTTCTTCCTGGCCAACGTGTCGATCAGCCTTGCCGCCAACGGTTCCACTCCGCCTGCCATGCTCAATGCGTCGGATATGCTGACGCTTTATGGCACGGCCTGGCACAGCTACCGTGTGGAGGAATGGAACACGCTTGTACGGGGGAGTCCAGTAACAGTGACGCTGGTTCCGTTGACCAACAGCTTCGAGATTGTCGCGGCGGCACCGTCCACGAACACCGCCTTTCTGGTCACGGAATTTGTCGCCAATCCGCCCATCCTGCAAATGGTGTTGACGCCCGACAGCGAGGTGCAAATGGTGCTTTACGGCCTGACCAACGCCACCTATCAAATTGAATCGACCACCAACCTGCACGCGCCGATCCTCTGGACGCCGGGCAGCCAGGTGGCGATGACCAATGCGTTTCGCATTTTCCCAGAAATGCCCCCCACGGGCCTGCAGCAATTCTATCGGGCTGAACAGCAGTAGTTGGAAGGTTTGAATTTGAGGTTGATTTCTGTCAGAAAAAGCAGCCGGTTTTTCTGACAGAATATGAGATTATGATACAATGCAAACCATTGATGCCAAGCTAATAAGCCGTATATGCGGCAGCGGTAGGGGTTCAGCCTTCACCCCAAACGACTTTTTTGAGATGGCTGCGTTACGTGCCGGATTTTGAGGAGACACGGTATTCTGAATAAGCTGCCGGCTTAAAGAACCGGGCCAGTGCCGCCGTCAATTGTCAAAAAGTGCCTGATGGACGATTCCGCTCCCAACCCGGAATGATGCAGTTGAACAGGAGATAACAGAGATCACAGAGCAGTGGCCGGAAGTCAAAAATAAATCATTTGCCCTCCACGGAAACGACCCACTGATAGTGTTGACACTATAAACGAGAGATGCGGGCGATAATGGGGAGGTGGGGCTGTTTCGGTCGTGGGATTCCGTCGGCGGGACGCCGACGGCTGCGGTCGAGACGACCGCGCTCCCCAAAGAAGTCGCACGAAAACAGAACGGCATTTTGCGGGCTGTCTGGCCCTACCGATTTGGCGTGGGAGCTTGGGACTGGCTTACGCGTTTCTTGAATTCCCGGCAGGACTCGGCGATGTCGGGGGCGTTGAGGATGGCGGAGACGACGCATATCCGGGTGGCGCCGGCGCCGAGGACTTCGCCCACGTTGCCCAGGTCGATGCCGCCGATGGCGAACCAGGGGATGGTCACGTGACTCGCAGCCCAGCGGACGTATTCCAGCGTGACGGGCTTGGCGCCGGGCTTGGTGCCGGTCGCATAGACGGGGCCGATGGCAACGTAGGCCGGGCCCGCCGCCAAGGCCCGCGTCGCCTGCTCGGGGGCGTGGGTGCTCAGACCAATCGCGGGGGGCGTCAATTCGGTGGCGCGGGTGAAACCGGCGTCGAAAAAATCTTCCTGGCCCAGATGGCATAGGTCGGCGCCAAGCTCCCGCGCGAGGTCGTGATGATCGTTGATGACCAAACCGACGCCGGCCTCGCGCAGGATCGGCAGAATGACCGCGGCCAAGCGGCGGATTTCTTCGGGCGTGTGGTTTTTGGCGCGGAGTTGAATCAAGTCCGAGCCGCCTTGGCAAAGCTGGCGGGCGATTTCAGCGGGGTCGCGTCCGCGCAGATAGGCGGTGTCAATGAAGGTGTAAAGGCGGCACTGCGCGAGCGGTTTCATGGAATGGTGGAGGTTCAAGCAGGGAGAAAACGGTTGAGGAAGTGGCTGGCATTCAGCCTGATTCTTCCCATGAACATGAAGCGAAAAGGGAACCTCCTCACCCCGACCCTCTCCTCCACAAGTGTGTGGAGGAGAGGGAGATGAAGCGACGCGCACGGATTCATGGGTTCAATGCGCGTTCTTTTTCGGGGAATTCTCTCCTCCAGGAGAGGGAATTGTTTCGGGCTCTTATTCAATCAACTCCCGCCGGGCAGGCCGCCGAGCAGTTTTTCCAGAAAACTGGTGGAATAAACGCCGCGCCGAAAATTCGGGTCCTGCAGTATGGCCTGCTCGAAGGCGATGGTAGTCTTGACGCCGGTGATCATGTATTCGGAGAGGGACCGGCTCATTTTGTCCATGGCCTCGCGGCGGTCTTTGCCGACGGTGATGAGCTTGCCGATCATCGAGTCGTAGTGGGGCGGGATGGTGTAACCGGCATAAACGTGGCTGTCCACGCGCGTGCCGCGTCCGCCGGGCGCGTAATACATCTCCACCCGGCCCGGGCAGGGGCGGAAGTCGTCGAAGGGGTCCTCGGCGTTGATGCGGCATTCGATGGCGTGGCCACGCAGATGGATGTCGCTTTGGGAGAGCCGCAACGGTTCACCCATGGCCACGGCGATTTGGAGTTTGATCAGGTCGATGCCGGTGACTTCCTCGGTAATGGGGTGCTCGACCTGGATGCGCTTGTTGACTTCCAGAAAAAAGAACTGGCCCTGGTCATCAACCAGGAATTCGACGGTGCCGGCATTGGAGTAATGGGCGACCTCGGCGATGCGGATGGCGGCTTTGCCCATTTTTTTGCGAAGGTCCTTGAACTTGCCGTCGATGAGCGGGGAGGGAGTTTCTTCGACCAGCTTCTGGTTGCGGCGTTGCACGGAACAATCGCGCTCGCCCAAATGGATGAGGCTGCCGCGGCTGTCGCCAAAGATTTGAAACTCGATGTGGTGGCAGTTTTCGATGAATTTCTCGATGTAAACGCCCGAATTGCCGAAGGACTTTTCCGCCTCGCTGCGGGCGGTGTGGTAGCCTTTGACCAGCGAGATGTCATTGTGGGCGGCGCGCATGCCGCGCCCGCCGCCGCCGGCGATGGCTTTGATCATGACCGGGTATCCAATACGCTTGGCCACGACCAGGGCCTCCGACTCGTTCTCGACGGGGCCTTCGGAGCCGGGAGGGGTGGGCACGCCGGCCTTGCGCGCCAGCGCCCGGCTGGCGGCTTTGTCCTCCAAGGCGTTCATGGCGCGCGAACTTGGCCCAATGAAACGGATATTGCAGCTCTCGCAGACGTCGGCGAAATGGGCGTTCTCGGAAAGAAAACCGTAACCCGGATGGATGGCATCGACATCGGCGATTTCGGCCGCGCTGATGATGCGGTCGATGCGCAAGTAGCTCTCGCTGCTGGGAGCCTTGCCGATACAAATGGCCTCGTCCGCCATTTGGACGTGCATGGAATTGGCGTCGATCTCCGAATAGACGGCGACGGTGCGGATGTTCAACTCCTTGCAAGCGCGGATGATGCGCACCGCAATTTCGCCACGATTGGCAACCAGGATTTTCTCAAACATGATCCAAAAGGTCCCGCCGTCAGTTTGGCCGGATGCGGAATAGGGGCTGGCCAAATTCGACGGGTTTGGCGTTTTCGACCAGGATGTCGGTGACGACGCCTTTGACCTCCGCCTTGATCTCGTTCATTACTTTCATGGCTTCGATCAGGCAGACCACGGTTTCGGGAATCACTTCTGTGCCGATTTCCACGTAATCGGTTGCGTCTGGGGAAGGGGCGCGGTAAAAGGTGCCGATCATGGGGGATTTAATCTCCAGAACAGGCGGGGCAGCCGCCGCTGAGACCGCCGCAGGCCCAGGCGCGACGGGCATGCCGGGAGTTCCGACCGGTGGCAACGGCGTCGGATAGGCCGATGGGAGGGAATCCTCCATCGGCACCACTTGACCGGTGACACCCCGCTTAAGCTTGATTTTGAAGTCCTGCTTCTCCAATTCGAATTCGGAGAGGGCATTTTTGCGCATCAGGTCGATGATGGCCTTGATGTCTTTTAGATCCACAATGCCTCCGTAGAGAAGGCGAAACTGATTTCGTTCCAGTTGTTCCAGATGCTCATAGATCAATAAACAGGGGTCGAATTGACCCTGATCTAACCATTGCGTTTATATGATGACGCCAGCCTAAGGAGTCAAAAGCGGATCGTCAAGCTCTAAATTCACAGATAGAAACCATAAAAATGAAAAAAATAGACACTTACGGCATGAAATATGCCAGATTCAATGTCCGTTATCGATAACTATACCGACTCATGAGCCATCCACATAGAAAAAACATCGGCCAAGCCAAGGCGGGGACATAGAGGTGAAACTCGACCAAACTATGCAGGCATAACCCAATGATCCCAAGCCAAACTGCGAAATGGAGCCAATTTAAGGGGCGGTCTTGGATACTATAACGATAAAGTAGCAAAACGAACGCCAAGATCATCGCGGTATAACTTATGAACCCAAATACTCCTGAATCGGTCGCCTGTTCCAGGTAATCGTTGTGGCATAATCTGGCCATCTCGTCGGCGGGAGACTTGATCTTGGCGAAGGGAATTTGAAACGTGCCCGGTCCCGTCCCCAACCACGGGTGGTGGAGGGTAACGAAGAGGGCAGCCCGCCAGTACACAAAGCGTGCCCCGACGCTGTTCCGTTCTTTGTGGAAGAAGCTGGCGTACTTGAGGGCAAAACCGGCCACGCCAACGATGAGCACTCCGCCAATCAGCCACCGCTTCCATTTCAATGGCAACGCCGAATGACCCAAGGCGGCAAGCCCCATCACCAGCGCCACCAGCCAGCCCGCTTTGGAGCCGGACCAATAGAGACAACCCAGACCGCATCCCCCCAAAATCAGGACAAACAATACCCGGATCGAATTTCGAACCTTCGGCGTCAGACGCCATAGAAAAACCAACGTCAACGGCAACAAAAGAACAATCCCTCCCGCAAGTGAATTGGAATAGCCGCCGAACGTGCCAAAGATGCGATTACTGGCCAGCCTCTTAATATATTCCGGGTCTGTCAGCATCTTTGCGTTCACCCCTGCAATCTCAGGCGAGGCGGCCAGCATTTTTCGGGTAGCCTCCAACCCCCCGAAGTGCTGTTCCATCCCCACACGCATGACCCAGCACAACGCCAACCCCATTCCCGCCCAGACCGGCCAGGGATTGGACATCCCTTTCCGGGCGAAAAATCCCAGATAAAAGAGGCTCACGCAGACAGTAAATTGCGTCAGCGTCAGCTTCGTCAAGGCCGTGCTCACGGTTTGCGTAGCGGAGACGAACTCCCATGCCAGCCAAACAAGCGGCAGCATCAAAGCCCAATGGAGTTTCACCCGGTCCACTACAACAGCGAACAATCCCGCCAACCCGACCGGCACAAACAGCCATGCGCCCCAATGCGGCGGCCACATTTCGTAGAGCAGCGACGCCGTATTTTGGGGAACTTCAATAACTCCGTTGCGGTCTATGATGATCGGACTGCCGAACTTGACGATGGTAATCAAAAAGAACAGACCGGCCATCACCGGAAAAATCAAATGTGCGGGCGATGGATTCTCGGGCGCGGCTGGCTTTTTCGATGACATGGCGGGCCGGGAGCGTTAAAACTTCAGCTTCAGCAACCCCACTTCCAAGGCCAGCGCCTCCTGCACATTGGAATGGAGCTGGCGCTGCAATCGGTCCATCTCCTCCAGGTTCGTCCGCGCCTCCGCCGGGGAAATCCGCCTGGCCACGGCCTGCGCCGCCGCCGCCAGATTGGGAAAGGAAAGCATGTCCGCGCCCGCCGCCAGATTTTGCAGCCAGACATCGCGCAACCACCAGTGCAACACCCCAAGCAAATCCGTTCGTTGCCGCCGGTATTCCGCCTCGACGGCGGCGTCCAGTTCCTTCTCCCATTTCTCGCGCATGTTCGGGTCCAAGTCCTCGTATCGTTCCAGCGGCGAGCGGGCGCCAAGGGCCTTTTGGATCTCCTCGCGCTGCTCCGCCAGTTTTTTCATGATCAGGCCCAGCAGCCGGTAACGGGCCAGCAAACCGCCCGCGCCCGAAGCCGCCATGCTGCTGAAAGAACCCAGCCAGGCTGCGTCACGGGCGTCGAACTTCATGCCCGCATTGGCGAAATTGAGCCGCAGACACCGGGAGAGGATGGTTTCCAGCATTCGTTGCGGCTCAGTCGTCAGGAGGATCAATAGCGACCTGGGCGGCGGTTCCTCCAGCGTTTTGAGGAACGCGTTGGCCGATTGCACGTTCAGGCGGTCCGCCGCCACAATGACGCCCACCTTGTAAGCCGCCACGGTTGGTTTCAGGTTCACCGTCTGCATCAACTCCCGGATCACATCCATCGTGATGACCCGCGACCTGGATTCCGGGCGAAGCCACGTCACATCCGGATGGTTGTAGTGATCAATGCGGTGGCAACTATCGCAATGATCGCAGCACTCCAGCGGCGCCCCGCTGGCCGTGCGGCGCGGCGGGGAGAGGCAATTGACCGTTTTGGCCAGTGTTCGCGCCATGACCTCCAATTCTTCCAGCCCTTGGCCGGCAAACAAATAGGCGTGCGCCAAGCGATCCCGTTCCAGGCTGCGTTGCAACACCTGGACGACCCTGCTTTGTTCTGGAAAATCGGAAAACATCACTCGCGGCCGCGCCTCTCTGGCGCCGCCCTCATCCCGGCTTTTGCTCCAATTGCTTGACCGCCAGCGGAATACTCGACAACGGACGGTCGTTCAGCGACAAATCGATCGAGTAAAGTCCCGTCTTGGAAAAGGTCAATTGGATAATATTCACCACTAAGTTGCGCGAGATAAAAGTGGCATCGGCTGGAAAGTCCACCGTGACCGGAATTTGCATGCTCTTCATGATCGGCAACCCATCTTCATCGACGAAATTCAAATTTAGAGTATGCGTTCCCTCCTCGTTGCGGTCGAAGGCGATGCGAACGGCGATGGAACATTGGGCATGTTGCGTGGGCATTTGCGGCGCATAAATAGTGTCGAAGGTTCCCAGCAAATTGAGTTTGCCGTTATAATCCGTCGCCGCGTCGCACAATACCGCCACTTGGATCGTCATAGCTCGGCCTAGATTCTAAGGCCGTGGGCCTAATAAGCGAGCCGCTATTTGCGGCCGGGTGAAACAGACCGCGAAATGCGGTCCATCTCTGGTGTTGTTCTGTCTCCGTCGAGGCGCAACTCCTGGCACCTGGGAAAGGGTAGGACAGGCCACGCGCTACGGCCAAGTAGCGAGACGACCACGGTTTTTGACAAAAAGGAGAGCGCGAGTGTGGATCAACCGGCAGTTTCCGATGGTAACAAGGCTATCGAGAGGTTGTGCCGGGCAATGTACGAACGCGCCAACGAGCGAGATTTTGATTCCATATATCAGGTGATGGCAATTCCCTGTAAAGAAGTGCTTACGGCGGCCGAATTGGGCAGTGAGTTTACGTCCGGGGGGCGCTTGTACCGGGACGGGCTACATTTTGAAGCGCGTTCCGGTCGAGGTGGATGGTGAGCAAAATTTACCCATCCAAAAGGGTCTCCTCGTGCAGTGAGCGTTTAAGTGAGCGCTGCCAACATCCCGGCATCTGCACCAATTGCTTTATCTCAATTTCAAACCACCGAACCCATTACTGCTTGGCCAAATCTTCACCCCATAATCCAGATGTCGACGTTGGCTGTTGAGATTTATTGTTCATACGTATGATACTGCAAATCAACAATATGCGTATTAAACGGCAACAAATTTGCAAAAAACCGTTGACGAATGTATCAATTGATACTAGAGTCGTTGAGTGACACGACAAAACATCCGATTATCGGGAGTAGGTAATGGCACAGCAAGAGATCCCCAAAGCCTGGTGCAAGAGCGTCTGTGCCAGTCTCGCTACTGAAGCGACCGGAAGATTGATTGAATGGACCGCCGATGCTGTAAGGCGATATGAAGCCGATGCTGCTGCCGTTAAGTTGTGCGCGGGCGAAACTGATGCCGCGTGGCAATATGAAATCTACCAGCCGATCCGAGATTTCCTGGCATCTCCGCGCCCCCTTGGTTGTCCGGTCACGATGGAACGCCCCGCAGGCGAATCCTATGAATTCTATTTTACATTCAGAGGCACGACGTTTTATGGGAAAATCCTACTGCGCGGCGATCAAAAGAGGGTGGTCATCTATTCCGCGCATCGACCTTTGAAGGAGAAGCTTTCATGTGAATGAAGAGATTGATTTTTAAATGAAAACGAAAAACGAAGAATTTGAAGTGGTTGTGCCGAATATGGACGGCACCGGTCTGGCAGAGCGAGTCAAAGTAACTGTCCCGATGCAATGGGACGATGAATTAGGTGAATGGCTTCTCACGCCAAAGGCGCACGAAATCATTGAGAATACGAAGGCTCGCCACATGGGCCTTCTGCTGCCTGGTCAATTTCGGGAACTCCGGGAACGTTACGATTTTACCCAAAAGGAAATGGGTGAATTGTTGCAGGTGGGTGAGAAAAGCTGGACTCGTTGGGAGTCTGGCAAACATCGGCCAAGCCGGAGCATCAATTTGCTGATTCGCGCGCTGCACGAAGGTAAAATCTCAGTTAATTATTTGCTCGAGCGGGCCGGAAAACTGAAGCGAGAAGAACCAGCTTGGACAGGGGAGGCAGGGTGGCACACATTGGCTAATTGCATTTTTAGCCATTGCCAAGTGCCTCCCATGACTGAGCACGCCATAGTCGGCCATATATCGGGCCACTCGCTAGGTGCATCTGGCGGCGGAATGGTCAAACTTCTTAGTGGGCGCTCGAAGTTGGCCGAAAAGGCATTGTGGAGAGTCCTCAAAGTGCGGCATCACGGATCTGCGACTTCGTCGGTTCAAGAAGAAGGCACGACCTCCCGCTGTAAGTTTTCCAAGGCTGCATGAAGAACTCTCCTCTCCAATTACTTAGATATTTCATTCCCGAGATTTCTTTCTCGGCGAACCCGTCATTTGACTCGAACAAGGAATGCGACACCGCCATGGAAGAGTTTTCTGTCGAAACAGCAGTAAATCGGCAGACTGCACCGAAAGGTTTTCCAGGGCACTCGTGGACGATAGAAATGAAGATTTCCCAAGGCATCAAGGAGGGCAAAAACTTTCCGTATCGATTCAAACTCGTTATCCTTGGAATGTTCGCTTTCCTGGATGAAGCCCTCGCGGAAGAGAAAGAAACCCAGTTCGTTCGGGTCAACGGCAGTTCCATTTTGTATGGTGCTGCGCGGGAGGTACTCCGTTCAACGACAGCCCTTGGGCCTTGGGACGCTCTCATAATTCCAGGCATCTCGTTCTACGAAAAGCAACTTGTTCAAAAGGAAGAGGCGGCTCCCGTCCAAGAATCGGATTAGGCCCAGTATGTCTCTTCTGCGATTTAGCTCCCGTCGGTACCGATTATATGAGGCGTTTTTGTTCGACCGACTAAAGGCCGGGACTTCTTACGACCGGATGAGAATGTTCTCATCGTAATTCATCGAACACGCGAACCATCATGATCCGCACCATCATCTGCATCAATTCGGTCTTTGCGGCGCTGCTCGCCGCCACGCTCCTGGTTTATCCGTCTGTGCGCGCCGCGCTGGACCTTCGCGATCCCGCCTTGCAAGGGCCGGGTATCGCGCGCGTGGTCTGGCGAATGGAGCGCCATTTGACGCCGCGTTACGCCGCCTGGGCGCAGGAAAGGGTCGCCCATGGACAAGCCGCCAAGCTTTCCACGGCGAACATCTCCGGCACCGAATGGCCGCTCTTTGGGTCTGTCTTTTACCTGTGGGCCATCGAGAACTTGCAAAACGCCTGGGATTCGGGGGATCACGCTGCCGGCGTGGAACCGAAAATCTTTTGCCACGACGCCATCGTCGCCGCCTCCGATCTGGTGGTGGATCCCGGTCAGGCGGCTTGGGTCCAAAAACATTGGGGGACCAATTACCTCCATCAGCAAAATGTATTTTACCGCATGCTAGTCATCGCGGCCTTGACCAGCAGGGCCAGATTGCTCCACGACAACGCCCACCTTGCCTTGTTGCGCGACCAGGTGGAATCGCTCTCCACGGAGTTGAACGAGGCCAAAAGCGGTTTGTTGAATGATTATCCAAGCCAATGCTATCCGGGCGACGTGATGGCGGCCATCGCCTGCATTCAACGCGCCGACTCCGTGCTGGGCGCCGATCATTCCAAATTCGTCAAGCGCTCGGTGCGGGCCTTCAGCGACCCCAAAAACCTGCCAGTCAAATTACCGCCCTACCAGGCGGCGGCGACCACAGGCGCGCCCCTCTCGGAAGCGCGTGGTTGCGCCAATTCCTATATGTGTTTGACAGCTCCGGAGTTGTGG
>Ga0302324_100017380_pt1 | contig 14260 bp, 10 predicted proteins | sample Palsa_T0_1_FD_201949 | JGI IMG/M metagenome (GOLD analysis project Ga0302324, IMG submission 201949) | Peat permafrost microbial communities from Stordalen Mire near Abisko, Sweden - Palsa_T0_1 | ecosystem: Environmental > Terrestrial > Soil > Palsa > Peat permafrost | place: Sweden: Abisko... | reverse complement strand
CTTGACCAGATTGGTCAGGTCCGTCACGTCAGTGTCGTAGTACCCGACATCAGGGCGATGCGGTTCTCGGGTATCGATGACGACGACTTCATGGCCGTCTGCCACGAGGTAATCGACCACGTGCGACCCGATAAAGCCCGACCCGCCGGTCACAGAGACCTTCATTGTTTTGCCGCCTCCTCCATAGTTCGACCCGCCAGCGCCAACGCCAAACTTTCGACAACGTAGTCAGCTTCGTCATCGGTCATGTCCGAGTGCACCGGTAGGCAGATGTGTCGAGCGCAGACGTCATCCGCCACCGGAAACGAGTCCCCGACGAGGTCGGCGAAGATCGGCTGGCGATGGAGGGGCGAAGCGTAGACCTCACCCGAAACCGAGACCCCCATCCCTTCGGAGAGCTCTCGTTTGAGTTCGGCGCGGTCAATTCCCGGATCCAGAAGTACGACGTACTTGTAGAAGTTGGAGACCGACGCAGCAGGGATCGAAAGGGGCTGGCAGCCGGACAGGTGCGCCAAGGCCTCGTCGTAGCGGGCGGCGACACGTCGACGGGTGGCGATGGCGTCATCGAGATGGGAAAGGTGGATCAGGCCGACGGCGGCATGCAGCTCGCTCATCCGCCAGGCGTAGCCCATCCGGATGTGATCTCCGCCCAGGAACCCAGCTTTCCCTTGATCGCGATAGACGATGGCCTCGTCCCGCAGCGCCTCATCTTTTGTCGCGATCATCCCTCCTTCCCCGCTGGTCATCACCTTCGTGGGGTAGAAGGAAAACGCAGCAGCGTGGCCGAATGTCCCGGCGGCTCGGCCCTCGAAGCTCGCACCATGGGCGTGGGCGGCGTCTTCGATCAGGACGATCCCCCGGCGGTCGCAGATGGATCGTATGGCGTCGATCTCGGGGGTGATGAATCCACCGATATGGACCAGTACCACGACGGCCGTCCGGGGGGTCAGCGCCGCTTCCAGCGTTTCGGGCGAGAGGGCCAGGGTCTCCGGGGAGATGTCGGCCAGGCAGGGAATGGCCCCGGCGTGCACGGCGGCGGCGGCCGTGGCGAAGAACGTATTCGTCGGGATGATCACTTCTCGGCCCTCGACCGCCAGGGTACGGAAGATGATCTCGAGGGCACTCGTGCCGCTGCTCACCGCTATGGCGTGGGGCACATTGTGCCGAAGGGCGAACGCCTCCTCGAACTCTCGAGTGCGCGGACCGAGAGTGAGAGAACCGTCGCGCAGCGATTGATCGATCATGCGCAGGATCTCCTGGCGATCCTGGTCCGAGAAGACGATTCGAGCAGCTGGTATACGAGGAGCCGTCACGCGATCACGTCCGGCCCAGCAGCCACGACGTGCCCAGAATCGAGGAGGGCGAGGCATCTGCGAGCGCGCCGGACCGGACGGGGGGGAAACGACTCATTCATGACCGCACAGATTCACCGGTGGCGCCACGCCCGTCAAGCTGGCTCGGGGGCCAAGGGTGTGGCAGCGAACGTTTGTTGGGAATTCCATGCCTGCACCGGCAATCGGCTGCCGACTCACGTTCTGGGTGGTGGCATCGCCCGGCGGGCCCATTATGTGGACATCAGGAGATGCTCACGGGCCATCATCGACGCGGTCGAACCCTCTCCGACGGCCGCCGCCACCCGCTTGATGGACCCGGCGCGGATGTCTCCGGCGGCAAAGACCCCCGCCATGGACGTCTCCAGCCAGGTTGCGCCGTCACGTCCGGTGAGGACGAAACCGTGATCATCGAGGTCGACCACGTCTCGGAGCCAGTCGGTCGAAGGCCGCGCGCCGATAAAGATGAAGAAGGCACTGGTCTCGAGCAGCCCCCGCGCCCCAGTGGGATCCGCCAGCACCAGGCCCGTGAGCTGACCCTCACCGAGTGCGTCGACCACTTGCACCCGGGTCCGAATGGAAACGTTCGGAGTACCCTCGAGCTGCTGCACCAGGTAGTCGGACATGCTCTTGTTGATGGAGTCACCCCGAATGAGCATCGTGACGTGCGCACCAGCCGAGGCCAGATGTGCAGCCGCCTGGCCGGCCGAATTGCCGCCGCCCATGATGGCCACGTTCAAGCCGGCCATCGCAGCGGCCTCCCCTGCGGCCGCGCCGTAGAACACGCCGTGACCGACTAGGGCGTCGACCGTCCCGATGCCGCTCCTCTGGTAGCTGACGCCGCCGGCCAGGATGACGGAGCGAGCGAGGACGACATCGCCGCTGGAGAGCGTCAGCACGTGCCGGCCACCGTCGGCCGCCAATGTGACCGCGGTCCGGGTCACGACGATCTCCCCACCCAACTGCTCTGACTGCCGACCTGCGGAATGGGCAAGATCAGCGCCCCTGACTCCCCAGGGAAACCCGAGGTAGTTTCGAATATGGGCGCTCGTGCCGGCTTGACCGCCGACGGCGCTCGCCTCCACGGTCACCGTAGCGAGTCCCTCCGATGAGGCGTAAATGGCCGCGGCGAGCCCGGCGGGACCAGCACCCACGATGGCGACGTCATACTCTGCGGCTGTCGGAGAGGTGTGCGCACCCAGGGCCTCCGCCAGCGCGGCCTCGGTCGGAGCCGCCAGGGTCCGGCCATCCCACAGGCGCACCGCCGGGAGAGCGACACCCTCCAGAGGCCCGGTCAGGAGGTCGATGCCCTCGGGCGAGTCGCAACCGAGCAGTCGAGTGGTCACACCGTTGCGGGTCAGCAAGGTGGCCAGGCCGACACCACGGGACCGCTCCGGCTCCGCCACGATCGTCACCTTCTCGAACCGGAGCTGCTGCTCGTCGACCCATACGCGAAGGGCTTCGCTCAACACCGGGTACAACTCCTCCTCCGGCGAGGCCCACGGTTGACCCACGTAATAGTCGACCTGTCCCAACGTCAGGGCTTGACTCAGTGCCTGCGCCACCGACGTATCGCCGACCCCGACCACCGCGATGCGGCGGGCCCCTGGCTCGAGCACCCCCACGAGGTTCAATGCAGAGAAATCCGCCCCGCTGATGGGAGCCAGCGCGATCGCGATGGGCCGGCTGGCATCAAGTTGCTCGCGCAAGACCCCCGAGCCGTCGAGTGAGACGACCGAGTAGTCAGCCCCGAATCGCCGCTCGATCGCCGCGGTCAGCTCGTCACGGGATGAGAACTCGGAAGCGACGACGACGATGCTCGGCACCACCCGATCCTCCCACGTGGGCGGCGCAGGATTCGTCTGGTCGTCCATTGCCCTGCCCCGACCAGCCTCGCCACTCAATCCTGCCGAGAGTTACAGAGGAAGGGCGTAACTGAGGACTCCCTCTCCGGACAGTCGGCCGGAAAGGGTGCGAATGAAGTCCAACGTGTCCATCTCGACGTGCTCGCCGCCGACGCCCCGGGTGAAGCTCCCGCCAGCAGGACCGTCGAGCACGAGCTCAACAGGTTGACCGTGGATGTCGGCCCACTCGGCCACGATGTCGGCGACGAGGCGGCCGTCGTGATCGGCCGTGAGTTGCATCGGGCGCTGGATGGCCGCGTGGACATCGATCCGATGGGCCCAGACATCGCGCGTGAACCCGACGTCCAAGAGATACTTGAGAGGCGCCCATCCGATCGGCGGCCCGAAGGGAAGCGGTATGTAGCGGGCAGGAGGCGGGGTGCGCCATCGCCCCCGGACCGCTTTCGGGCCCGTCGCGGCGACCTGTGCGACTATTTCGTCGTTTGAAAGGTGAGAGCGCTCGCGGATCTGGAACTCGTTCATGCCGTCGACCCAATGGTGCGAGTCGATCTCCTTGTTGAGCGGAAGGCCCCGCCTCAACTGATGGACGAACTCCCGAACCGACGCTTGGGCGTCGCTCGAGCCAAGGACGTGCAGCACCATTTTGCGGACGTCCCACCCGGTGCAGTCGGTGGGAGTTGCCCACTCCTCTGGCGTGAGTGATGCCACCAGGTCCGCGAACCGGGTGAACTCCTCTTCTGCGAGCACCCGGGCTTCGGGGCGGCTGATTCGGTCTGCCGTCATGACTGTCTGCTCCTTTCCAGCACGTCATCGATATAGAGATCGACAAGACGGTTGAGATGACGGACCCAACGGGTGCCGCCGGGTTCGTTGCTCAGCTGCGCCTCCATCAAGCCGGCGACGATGGCCACGACGCAGTCGATGTCGCCCTGTCCGTTGACGCCAGCTGCATTCATCAATTTGTACGCGCGTGCCAATACGTCCTCGGCGAGGCTGTAGGACGTCGGAGAAGGGACGAATCCCGGCACATGTCGCGCGAAGAGCAGCTCGTACCGTGCCGGGTCCTCGAGTCCGAACGCCACGAACTCGGCCAGGAATCTCTTCAGGGCACCACGGGGCTCGCGAGGGAGTTTGACCAGGTCGAGCCGGTGCAGGAGCTGCCGGTTGCCGTCGGCGAACATGGCGTCGTAGAGGGACAGTTTCGACTCGAAGTAGGCATAGAGCGACGGTTGGCGCATCCCGACCTCACGGGCCAGGGCGTGCAGTGACACTCCGGCGATCCCGTGCTGGCGGGCGAGCTTCCACGCCGACTCGACGATCTCGGCCACCTTGGCCTCTCGTCGCCGGGTGACCTTGCCTGAGTTCACCCGGGATTCTGCGCGCTCTCTTTCGTCTATCACTAATAGGTAATTTACCTATTAGTGATAGGTATGTCAAGAGGTTCGCCAACATGGAACTGATCGATGCGGGGGGGGCCCGACGAGGACCCGCGTCACCGTCACGAAGCTCCGGCTGTCGACGCACCATTGCCCGGGGACTTCATCAGCATGGCGACGCTGACAGCGCCAACCCAGACCACCCAGATGAACGGACCGATACCCCAGACGTACCCGGCGGCATTGCTCCCCGTTCTCACGAAAAGACCGGCGAGTTCCACCACGTTCACAACGATCTCGATGGCGCCGAGTACCACCAACCAGCGGGGAAGCGCTCCCGAACGCCAGATCACGACGATGGGCGCCAACACCGACAAGATTGCCGCCGGCGCGCTCAGCGCGTACAGCGACAAGTTGCTGGCATCGAAGGCAAAACTTGCAATCTGAGGATTGACCCCGCCCGCACCGCGCCAGACGACAGCTGTTAACGGCGTGGCACCGGCCGCGACAATGACCAGCAACGTCACCCATGAGGCCGCCGTGACACCCGCGAGCGGGGCCCGGCCTCCCTCGAGTTGGGCCAGGAAGGACCGAAGATAACCCAGGAACCACAACAGCAGCCCCACGCCCAAAACGGCCAGCACGACGCCGGCAAGTAGGGCACCCCGTTTGTCACTGAGATGAGCAACGACCTTCGAGACCGAGGCGTCCGGCGCGAGCGGGCTCCCCGCAGCAAACGCGCTCGCTACGTAGACGACGGCACCCGCCGCTCCTGCGGCCGCCCCCGATCGTGACGAGATCAACTGTCGCATCGTTGCCTCCTTCATATTTCCGCTTCGGGACTTTCGGAATGGCGTGCGTGAACTTCGGAGGACCGAGGGGGCTTACGCCCCGAGGTCATCACCGCATCGAATGTTCACACCGCAACAAGGGTCGGTGTACTGGTCCAGTTCAGCGTTCGATGGAGCGCCGCGTTGCCTCGGCGGCGAGCTCGGAACGGGTGGTGCAACCGAGCTTCGAGAAGATGTGGCCCAGATGAACCTTGACCGTGCCTCGTGCGATAAACAATCGCTCGGCAACCTGGGGATTGGTCAGACCTTCGCTCACGAGATTCACGACGCGGAGCTCGGTAGGTGTGAGGCTCTCCCATCCGAAGGAAGGGCGCCTTCGCTCGCCACGGGCTCGTGACGCGTAGGCGACGGCCTCTTCCATTGTGAGCGCCGTACCTTCTGAGTAGCACGATTCGAACAACGCCGCATCGAGCTGTTGCCGAGCCAGTTCGACACCATCGACCCGATCCCTGTCGTGATCGGGTGGCCGGATGAGGCCCGTCGATGTACACATCGCGTCTGCAGCAGCGAAGAGGCGTACCGCTTCGAGAGGACTCTCAGCTTCTGCGGCAAGGGTGGCCAGTGCATCGAGGGAAGCCACGACGTCAGAGCGAACTCCCATCGCTGACTGAAGCGCCAGTGCCTCATGGTGGAGATTCTCCGCCTTTCCAGATTTACCTTGCCGCTGAGCCAGCCGAGCCTCCTGGTCGGCGACCAGGGCGATCATCCAAGGGTTGGCCGACCCGTTGGCGTGTTCTCTCGCATCTCCGATCGACGCTTGAGCAGCGTCATAGTCACCTTTCGCCAACTCCAACGCGCTCTTTAGACACTGCACCCAAGAGCGAAGCAGCGGAACATCGGCGGCAGCGAGCCCGATGTCAACCAGAAATTGCGCTCCTTCGAGCTCTCCACCCGCGATCATGAGCTGGGCCAAGAACAGCAGCGCGAACGGGCCGCCCAACACTCGGCTTCCGTCTGCCCGCTGCAAGATGTCCTCAAACCGAGCTCGTCCGGCTTCGCTGTTCCCGGTGAGTACATCGACCTGACCGAGAAAAGCGAGCGAGATACCCCCGGTTGCCGGGTCGCCCACCTCACTGCAGTAGTCGAGCGACCGTTCAAGCTCGGTCCGCGCCGCTCCGAACTCGCCGCGCTGGTACGCCACGAATCCGAGGACGTAGTGGTACCAGGCCAGGAAGAACTTGTTCTCGAGCTGCGTCGCCACCTTGAACAGGTACGAAAGGGGCTCGCCGACCGCGTCCAGTCCTCCCTGGACCTGCCAGGCGATCGTCATCATCTTCAAACCATCGGCCACCGCCCACTCATCGCCAATCGACTGGCCCAACTTGATGCTCTCCTCCAGGGCCGACCTGGCTGCTGGTCCGTCAATCCATAGCTGTCTGTAGCTCAGGGTGTTCAAGGAGCGGGCGAGTGTCCAGTCGTCTTGGACCTCCTTCGCCATGGCGTGAGCCTGCGATGCATGCACACTCGCCGTTTCGTGGTCGTCACGATAAAGCGCCACATGAGCCGATCCCCAGAGCGCGCGGGCCCGGATGATCGAAGGCTCACCATCGGCGGCCAAGGCCCGGGCGAACCAGCGGCCACCTACTTCGAGGTGGCCGTGCAACTCCCAGAAGAGTGTCAGTGCGGTAACCAGGCGCAGAAACAAGTCGTTGTGCTTTGCCCCGTCCACCCACTCCAGGGCGGCGCGCAGGTTCTCGTGCTCGAGCTCCAAGTTGGCCAGCCAGGCTGGACCATCTCCCCTCACGAGCTCGGGAGCCGCTCCCTCTGCCAGCTCGAGAAAATATGCGAAGTGACCTTTCCGGACACGGTCGACGTCGTCGGACTCGATCAACCGGGCCCCGGCATACTGCCGGATCGTCTCGAGCAGGCGGTAGCGGGTTCCCGCTTCGCCGGAGTTCGCCTGAACCAGGGATTTGTCGACGAGACGAGTCAGGTACTCGAGAACGGCAAAGTCGTCCAGGATCTCGTCAGCGCACACACTCTCCGCCGCTTCGAGGGTGAACCCGCCCGCAAACACCGACAGTCGGCGAAAGAGCAGCTGCTCAGGAAGGTCGAGCAGATCATGGCTCCACGCCACGGATGCCTCGAGCGTCTGCTGACGGGCCATCGCGGTGCGGCTTCCCCCGGTCAGCAACCGAAAGCGGTCGTCGAGCGCAAGGGCGATCCGCGTCGGGTGCATCATGCGTATCTGGGCGGCCGCCAGCTCAATCGCGAGCGGAAGGCCATCGAGCCGGCGACAGATGTCGGAGACGACAACAGCTTCTTTTGTCGTCACGTTGTATCCGGGCCTGACCTGGCGGGCCCGCTCCATAAAGAGCTCCACGGCGGCATCGTCGTCAAGTGAGGGCACGCGCCAGGCCACCTCGCCGGGAACCCCCAGAGGCTCGCGGCTCGTCGCCAACACGTGAAGGCCGGGAGCGCCATGGAGCAGCGCGTCGACAAGTTGGGCCGCCGCGTCGACAACTTGCTCGCAATTGTCCAGAACGAGAAGCGCTTCTTGTCCAGCAAGCTGGCCGGCCAACATTCCGACCAAGTCCCGGTCGTGTTCGGGTCGCAGGCCCAGTACCCGGGCCAGCGCTTCTGCCACGCCATGGGGATCTGAAACGGGCGAGAGGTCGACCCACCAGGTGCCGCCGCTGTGCTCATCGGTCTGGTCGGCCGCCGATTGCACGGCCAGGCGGCTCTTGCCGCAGCCACCGGCTCCCACACACGTCACGAGCCTTGCCTCGCGGAGCGCGTCTCGAATGCCGGCAAGTTCGACCGAGCGGCCAATGAAGGATGTCAGCTGCATCGGGAGGTTGTTGGGCAAGGAATCCAGCGACCGAAGGGCGGGGAAATCACTGGCCAGCTGGGGGTGACAGAGTTGCCAGACGCGTTCGGACCGGTCGAGATCCTTGAGCCGATGTACGCCCAGCATGCGAAGCGAAATACCCACTGGCAGACGCTCGGCGACGAGATTGTGGGTCGAATCCGAAACCAGAGCCTGCCCGCCGTGGGCGATCGCACGCAGTCGGGCGCAGCGGATGATGGTGCGACCGTGATAGTTCCCGCCCGCTTGCAACTCCGCCTCGCCGGTGTGGAGCGCCAGCCGGACCTTCACGGGTGATGGCGTCGGCCAACTCTCACCTTCGATTTCCCTCAGGATTTCAGAGGCAGCCTCCACGGCGTCGGACGCCGCTGCGAAGACCCCCACGACGCTGTCGCCTTCACCCTGCTCGAGTGGCAGGAAGCCTCGGTGCCGCGCAATGACGGAGTGGAGCAACCGATAGTGGCGTGTGATGGCGGTGCCGGCCAGATCCTCCCCCGCTTCCCAGAGCCGAGTGGACCCCTCGACGTCGCTCATCAAGAAAGTGACCGTGCCCGTCGGAAACAGCCCGACGTCGCCGGTATGGGGTCGTGCGTCCGCATGATCGGCGAGAGGGGTCGCCACAGCGTGGAATTCTGGCATAGGAACCTCGTGACTCTCCATGAAGACCATGATCTGAGGTCGACAGGCGAGAAACCTCTGCCATGTGGCCTATTCGCGCCAAGCCCCGGATTGGCCCCACATCTCAGTGCGCCGCCGGTGCGATGGACGGTCCCGGCGATTTTCGACTCACCGGAGACCGGTGTTCAGGCCGTTCACCAGGGATTTTGACGGAGGTGACGGATACCGCGGCGGTTTGACCCCATGCGGCTCCACCACAATCCCTCCCCTTTCCCTCCCGATGAGACCACGAAAGGTCGCGCCGACGAAGGCGGTTGCTTTTGCTGCGCCCGGGTCGGTATGTGAGCATCGATTCAGGGTCGCACAACCACGAACATAGGGAGAATGGAATGGGTCACTTTGACGGGCAGGTTGCCGTGGTCACCGGAGCCGGCGGTGGTCTGGGCAGGGAATATGCCTTGTTGTTGGCAGCGCAAGGAGCCAAGGTCGTGGTCAATGACTACGGTGGCGACACCACCGGAACCCCGGGCACGCCGGCCATGGCCGAAGCGGTTGCAGCGGAGATCCTCGAGGCGGGCGGCGTCGCAGTGGCTGACGGCCATGACGTTGCCACGGGAGGAACCGACGTCATCACGACCGCCCTCGAGGCGTTCGGCGCCGTGCACATCGTGATCAACAACGCGGGTATCGCCGGAGGCGGGACGTTCGATGCCATTTCGCCCGACGACTTCGACCGCATGCTGGCGATCCATCTCGGGGGGACGCTCGCGGTGTCTCGGGCTGCGTGGCCCGTCTTTGGGAGCCAAGACTACGGCCGGATCGTCAACACGTCCTCTGCATCCGTGTTCGGACTCCCGGGCACCAGCGCGTACATCACGGCAAAAGCGGCCGTCTTCGGTCTCACCCGCGCCCTCGGTCACGATGGCCGGGGTATTGGGGTCAAAGTCAACGCCGTCATGCCGTCGGCCTTTTCTAGACTGACATCGCAGAGCCCGGAGCTCGGCCCGGTAATGTCAGCTGGTTTCCCGGCCAAAAGGGCGGCTCCATTCGTGTGCGCCTTGGCCACGCGCAGCGTGGTCTGCACGGGAGAGACATTCGTAGTCGGCGGTGGACGCGCTGCACGCGTTGTCCTCGGCACCGTCCCCGGCCTGCGGGAGATCTCGTCGATCGACGATTGCCTGGCCCGCTTCGACGAGGCTTTGTCACTTGACGGTCTGTATGTGCCAGAGGATGCCATCCACGAAGTTCTCTACGAATGCCAAGAAATCGGGCTTGACCTTTCGAGTTTCTCGTCGTGAATGTCCGGGTTCTCCTCCGCGAGCTACTCCCATGAAGCACCGCAAGCCCGGCAACGGTGCTCGGTGACCACTTTGCTGATCGGCCACGAGGGCTGCCGGGAGAGGCGAGCCCGTCGGATTCCGCCCAAACACGTATGCTCAGTCATCGAAATCACATTGGCCCGACTCAAGGGAGGATGGTGGTCATGGGTACCTTCCAACGCATCGCAGCTGCGGTGAATTCGGTGGTCCAGCCCCTGGTGCTCTCGCCGCGTTGGGGACGCCTCGTAGAAAATCGGATGACGGTGATTACGTACACGGGGCGACGGTCGGGCCGTACATTCACCACGCCCGTCGCGTAGAAGAGGAACGGTGACGAAGTGACGATCAAGGTCGAGTTGCCGGACCATAAGAAATGGTGGCGCAACTTCGTCGATCAGGATGGACCGATCTCCGTCCGGCTTCAGGGCGTCGAACGTCGTGGAAAGGCCACCGCCACGCGAGATGGTCGGGGCCAGGTCAGAGTCAACATCGCCTTGGAGCCAGCGGCCTAGAAGTGACATCGTATGGCCGTATCCAAAGTGCGTGATCGGCTCGAGCCGGACGACGGCCACGGCGAACGGTCGCCCACAGCTCGCGCAGTCCAGGTGTAGGGAGGGAACGCGATGACCGAGAAAGCCGATGTGGCCACGACCGCAGGCACGGTGCGTGGTAGCAGAGAACAAGCGGGAAAGTCCGGGAGGACCATCAACGTGTTCCGGGGGGTCCCTTACGCCGCTCCCCCCCTTGGCGCTCTGCGCTTCAAGGCCCCCCGGCCCCCCGAGCCGTGGTCCGGGACCCGGGAGGCCACCCAGGCGGCTCCGTCGCCGATGCAATCGACCAAAAGCCCCTTCAGCGGCGTGATCCCGGGCAACCTGGTGGGAGCGGTTTCCGAGGACTGCTTGACCGTTGATATCTGGACCCCGGCGACCGCCGGTGAAAACCTGCCGGTCCTGGTCTGGGTTTACGGTGGCGCCTACCTCACCGGCGGAAGCAGCCTGGTCACCTATGACGGGTCCACGTTGTCCGCCGACCACGGTGTCGTGGTGGTGTCGGTGAACTACCGATTGGGAGCGTTGGGCTTCCTGTGGCTCGACGACGAGCGCGCCGAAGCCAACTGCGGCCTGAGGGATCAGCTCGCCGGTCTGCAGTGGGTCCGGGACAACGTGGCGGCCTTCGGGGGAGATCCCTCGAATGTCACCGTCTTCGGTGAGTCGGCCGGGGCCGGTTCTCTGCTGCACCTCGTCACCGCCCCGGGAGCGACCGACGTGCTGCACCGTTGCATCCTGCAGAGCCCGGGCGTCGACCACACCTTGCGCCCCGACGACGCGTCAAGAGTGACCGACATCTTCTTGGGCCATGCAGGCGTGGGCCGGGGAGAGTTGGAACGGCTGTGGGAGCTGCCGGCTGAAGCTGTCGTCGACGCCCAGGAAGCGACGGTGCTGGAAACGCTCCTCACCATCAGCTCCATGCCCTTTCACCCGGTCGTCGATCGGAACTTTGTAAGCGTCACCCCGTCGGTGGCGTTCGCCAATGGCGCCGCCGCCAATATCGATCTCCTGGTCAGCTGGACGGCAGAAGAAATGCGCCTCTACCCCAACCCGGCGGCGGACCAGGCCGGCATCGAGGGGATCACCGGGTGGGTACGGCACTACCTCACCGGCCGCGGCGCCGCCGACCCCGGCCGGGACCGGGCCCGACAACTGGTGGGCTTCTACGAGGACCTCATGGCTGGCAGCGGACACACGACCCCTGCGGACATCTACGCGGCGATCCAGACAGATGGGGTGATGCGACTCCCGGCCCGCCGGATTGCCGACGCGCACGCGGCGAACGGCCAGGGGGCCACCTATGCCGCCCAGTTCTCCTGGGGTGCCCACGTGCAGGGCGAAACCTGGGAGCGTGGCGCCTTCCACGCCATCGACCTCCCGTTCACCTTCGGCACCCTGGACCAGGCTGGTTGGGCCGACTTTCTAGGGGCGGGCCGGGACGCCGAGCAACTGGCGCAGTGGCACATGGCCGCGTGGTCGAGCTTCGCCCGCGTCGGCGACCCGGGTGCTCCGTTCGCGCATGGTCCGACCGGGGCGCCCGGACCGTGGCCCCGCTACGACAACCAGCGGCGGGCCACAATGAACCTCGACACGACCTGCGAGGTCGGAGACGACCCCCTGGCCGTCATCGCGGACGCGTGGGACGGCTTGTGGTCAGCCGACTCCCGGGCGCCCTCCATGGGGGTCGGGTAACGGCGCGATCGGACGGTACCGCGGGTGTGCCGCCGCGCCGGATCTCGGATCCTGTGACGTGAACACGATCTGCTGGTAGCGTCCCGTCCGGCGGCCCACCCGGTCGCCGGACGAGTCGCCTGGGGAGACGTGATGGGTCAACAACTAGAGGGTCGCGTCGCGGTGGTGACCGGAGCCAGCCGGGGAATCGGCAAAGGCGTCGCCGTTGAGCTGGGGGCAAATGGGGCAACGGTCTACGTGACCGGACGCACGACCGCCGAGGGAGGCATCCTGCCGGGCACGGTAGGCCAGACTGCGAAGGAGATCGACGAACTTGGTGGCCATGGCATCGCGCTGGCCTGCGACCATCACGACGACGACGCCGTGGCCAAGGTTTTCGAGCAGGTGCGCGCCGAGCAGGGACGCCTCGACATTTTGGTCAACAACGTCTTCTCCTCTCCCGATCTGGCGCCCTGGTTGGGGAAGAATTTCTGGGAGCTGCCGATCGGAGCCTGGGATCAGTGCATCGATATTGGCGTGCGTTCCCACTACGTGGCCGCCGCCTTGGGTGTGCCCCTCATGCTGGAAACCGGTCCCGGGCTGATCGCCAACATCTCGTCGGCCGGTGCCGCTGCCTACTCCCACAACGTTCCCTACGGCGTGGGCAAGGCGGCGGTCGATCGTCTCAGCCACGACATGGCCGTCGAGTTGCGCCCGCATGGGATCGGAGTGGTCTCGTTGTGGCCGGGCATCGTGGCCACGGAGCTGTTGGCGCTGGGGGTTCCCCGCAACGCCGAGGGCCGCCAGATTCTGACGCTCCCCGGAGAAGGCGATTTCGACCTGGCCGAGGCAGATTCGCCGCGCTTCGCCGGACGAGCCGTGGCCGCGCTGTTCGGCGCGCCCGACATCCTGGAACGTTCGGGCAAGGCCTTCCACGTGGCCGACCTGGCCGAGGCCTACGGCTTCACCGATATTGACGGGCGCATCCCGCGGACGCACATGTCAGGCCGGGCGCAGCAGCGACACTGAGGTTTCTCCGCCGAATCAGCGCTCCACTACCAAGAGATCATCAGGTCCCCAGCTGCGGCGTGAGTCTGTCGACGTGCATCTCGTAGTACTCGTTGCAATTCGGAGTACGCAGCCCCTTCGTTGCCGGTAGATGGTGGATTCGCGGGGGCTCCGGAGGAGCACGCCGCTCAGGTCGCCCACCACGACACAGAATGACCCTCCGGCGCCACGTCACAGAAGTGGGTCTCCCGTCTTGGCGAAGGAGTCGACGACGTTGCCGCCCAAGAAGCGCTGGCGAACGTCCGCATCGAGATTGTCGAGCCCCTGGCCGTAGAGCTTGATCGGCTCCACGTTGCCCTCCTGGTGGGGGTAGTCGGAGGAGAACGCGCACATCTCCGGCAGCGCTGCCACCACCTCGAGCGCATCGACGTCACCCAGGCCCGGCAGGGGCGTGACCTTGATGTTCTGACGAAGCATCTCCTCGCCAGAGCGGTCCCACGGCCAGTCAGCCATGAGCGATGAGGACGCTTGTCGGCTGGTTTCCCGCACGAACCACGGCAGCCAGCCGATCTTCATCTCCTCCAACACCACGGTGAGGTTCGGATGGCGGGCGAATGTGCCGCCGAAGAGCAGCGAAACGATCAGGTTCTGCGCCACGTGGGTTCGCTGCGTGTTGGCCAGCCGGTTCAGTCCCCCGACGCCCGCGCCGCCGGCTCGGTCCCAGCCGATATCGGCCCAGCCGCTGAAGTCGGCTGCCGTGTGGCCGACGTGGATGAAGGCGAGCATGCCGAGGTCGGTTGCCGCAGACCAGACCGGGTCCCAGTCCGGGTGCCCAGGAGGGATGTTGCCCGGCGGACGGCCGTT
>Ga0302324_100017379_pt1 | contig 14260 bp, 11 predicted proteins | sample Palsa_T0_1_FD_201949 | JGI IMG/M metagenome (GOLD analysis project Ga0302324, IMG submission 201949) | Peat permafrost microbial communities from Stordalen Mire near Abisko, Sweden - Palsa_T0_1 | ecosystem: Environmental > Terrestrial > Soil > Palsa > Peat permafrost | place: Sweden: Abisko... | reverse complement strand
TCCTACAGCCGGATGCTGTTGAAGACGGCACGCTTCAACCAGGTCCGGACGGAGCGCGAGACCATACGCCACGACTATCTGCAGCTGGAACAGGTGGCGCACGAGAAAGATGTACAGGCGGCATCGCTGGGTTCTTTGGCCAGCGAAGTCAGCGCGCTTTACGGGCTGCGGCAAAACCGGCCGAGCAAGACGGCGACGCAGCCGGCTGCCGCGTTGGCTACGCCCTCCGACGGCATGAGCGATCAACAATATACTCAATCCCTTGACGAGCTCTTGGTGCTTCGCTCCTCCGCCATGTCAGGGGATATTCGGCGTGGGCTCGACTTCTCGGGCCGGTTCCCGGGTTTCAGCGGCATCATGACCGCGGCATATGCGCCTTCGCTGTGGCCGGTGCAGGGCGTGGTTACCAGTTCGTTTGGCTCCCGTCTGGATCCGTTCAATGGTGAAGGCGCCTTCCATACCGGGATCGATATCGCCACCAACACCGGTGATGCGGTTCGCGCCCCCGCCGACGGCACCGTCATCAAGGCCGGCCTGGGCACGGGGTACGGCCGCGAAGTGGTGCTCGACCATGGGCACGGAATTGAAACCCTGTACGCTCATCTATCCGGGTTTGCCGTGATCGCGGGGCAGGACATTCGCCGTGGCGACATCCTGGGCTACGTGGGCTCTTCCGGGCATGCTACGGGCCCTCACTTGCACTACGAAGTCCGTATTCACGATACTCCGGTCAATCCGTCCAAATATCTGCATGCTGCGGCGCGGCAGGTAGCGAGCACCCCATCCGTTCCCACAATCACCAGTACCGGCGGCGCATACTAACGCCTCGGTTCGCGCTGCTGTGGCTCTGCGTGGCAGGGTCATGCTGGGGGCAAAGTTACTTCGGCTTTGATAGGAACGAGTATCCCGGGGATGATGTGCTGCCGGCGTTGCACCGGAGTTTCTCCTATGCCGGGTATTGGCTGAACAATCCGCCTTACTCAAGCAGCAATGGCTGGACCGGGAAGCGCGCCACCCTCAAAGCGAACGGGTTTGGGTTCATGATCCTGTTCAACGGGAGAATGGACGCCGCGCTTAAGGGCAAGGATGCAGCGGCCCTGGGACGGGCAGACGCTGCTTCGGCCATTGCGGCAGCGAAAAAAGAGGGGTTTGCTCCGGGTGCCATCCTGTTCCTCGATCAGGAGGAGGGGGGACGGCTGCTTCCGGAACAGAGCGCTTACCTGTTGTCATGGGTAGAAGCGGTACGGAAGTCGCCCTACAAGCCGGGGGTCTACTGCTCTGGGATTCTGGTTCCGGATGGCCCGGGCAAAATTAGCACCGCACTCGATATTCTGAGCCATGATTCGGAGGTGGCGCTGTGGGTCGCGAACGACCAGTGCCCGCCGGCTCCGGGTTGCGTACTGCCCCGGAAGCTTATGCCGGAGTCGAGCGGGATTCCGCGCGCGGTGGTTTGGCAGTACGCTCAGTCACCGCGGAGACCGTTGGCTCAACAATGCGCGGCGACGTACGCGGCGGATAATAACTGTTACCCGCCGGGGGCGGAGCATAACGCGCAGACGTTCTTGGATTTGAATGTGTCCGCGTCCCCCGATCCATCGGAAGGCCGGTAAGAGAGTCGCTTCCCCACTCAAGCCAAAACACGGCTTGAATGGGGCACCCTCGACAGTCGCGTAACGGTACGCTTAGCCTTCTTGGAGCATGCTGGGTTCTTCGGGAGCGCGCAGGCGGACCAGGCGGTCGATGGCGTAGGGCGCCCGGTGCGATGAGGTGTGATAATGGCGCACCTGCAGCTCACCCAATAAGCCGATGGCAAGCATCTGGATGCCGGCCAGGATCAAGACACCCGCAACGACAAAGAGCGGTCCGTGGGTGTCCATCACGTCTTGACGTGTGAAGAGCTTGAGACTGGCCAGGAAGCATGAAATCGCCCCGCCGAGAAAAATGCCGAGCGCGCCGAAGGTGCCGAAGAAATGCAGCGGGCGCGTCATGTACTTCAACAGAAAGCGAATGGTCAACAGGTCGAAGAAGACCCGGACGGTGCGCGAAATGCCGTAGTGGGATTTGCCCCGCTCGCGGTTGACATTGCGGATGGGGATCTCGCAGATACTGGCCCCATACCAGGAGGCAAGCGCCGGGATGAAGCGATGCATCTCCCCGTAAAGAGGGATATTGTGTATCACTTCGCGACGATACGCTTTGAAGGTGGTGCCAAAGTCGTGAATGTCGACCCCGGAAAGCTTAGCCATGAGCCAGTTGGCACAACGCGAAGGTATCCTGCGCATGACGAAGTTGTCGATGCGCTCCTTGCGCCATCCGCTGACCACGTCATATCCCTCTTCCAACTTGGCCACAAACTCTGGGATCTCGGAGGGATCGTGCTGCAAGTCGCCATCCATCGCCAGGATGTAGTCCCCCTGGGAGTGGTCGAACCCGGCGGCAAGAGCAGAGGTCTGGCCGAAGTTGCGCCTCAGCTTGACCACCAGGACCCTGCTGTCTACAGCGGCAATCTCTTCCAACAGCTTGTAGGTGCGGTCGCTCGATCCGTCGTCGACAAGCACCAGCTCGAAGCTGTCGCCAATCTGCTCCATCACCGCCTTCAGGCGGTCGTATAGAGCCGTAACGTTCTCTTCCTCGTTATGGAAGGGCACGACAATGGAATACTTTGGCATCTTAGTAGTATAGAACGCGACTAAGCCTTCGTTGGGTGCGGATCGCGTATCTTTTTACGACATCTCTTGTATCGCCTCGACAATAATTGCGGCCGCCCGCTCGCAAGCGGCACGATCCACATCGTGGTGCGTAACCAGGCGCACGGAATGAGCGCCTACTGTTCCCGCACGAACGCCGCGGGCGGCGAGAGAATTGACCAACGCCTGAGCGTCTCCCTGGCCGCGCAGCCCGAAGATGACGATATTGGTCTGCACGAGCGCGCAGTCGAGCTCCACCTGAGGAAGTTTGCTGAGCGCACACGCTAGCAACCTGGCGTTTTCATGATCCTCGTGGAGGCGCCCGGTCATCTCTTCCAGCGCGATCAGACCGGCCGCGGCCAGAACACCTGCCTGGCGCATTCCTCCACCCAGGGCTTTGCGGAAATGACGCGCCCGCTCGATGTTTTTCCGGCTGCTCACCAGCATGGAGCCCACGGGAGCGCATAGGCCCTTGGAAAGGCAGAACATCACCGAGTCAAAACCGCGGGTCAACCGGTCCACCTCGATACCCAGCGCGGTCGCGGCATTGAAAATGCGCGCTCCGTCCAGATGGGTGGGCAAGCCCACATCCGCCGCGCCGGCCCAGATTTCTTCCGCGACTTCGAGCGGCATCACCGTGCCGCCTGCCATGTTATGCGTATTTTCGAGCGCGATCAGGCCGGTGCGGGCGCGGAAAGGAACACCGAGAGAGAGAACCTGCCGGATGTGCTGCCAGGAGAGGATTCCGCGATCGGCGTAGACGGTGCGCAACTGGCAGCCGGAGAAGGCCGAGACCATCGCCATTTCCCAATCCATCAGGTGGCCGCGCGATTCGCAGATAACCTCCTGGCCATGCTCGGTGTGCAGGCGGACTGCAATCTGGTTCCCCATGCTGCCGGTGGGCACGAACAAAGCTGCTTCGCGTCCAAATATTTCTGCTGCCCGCGCTTCCAGGCGGTTGATGGTTGGGTCTTCCCCGTAGACGTCGTCTCCCACCTCGGCTGCGGCCATGGCGGCGCGCATGGCAGGCGTGGGGCGGGTGACGGTGTCGCTGCGTAAATCGATCATCATTGAATCTGAAGCTCCGGTTCAGGATTGAGGAAGCGGGCGAAAACTTCGTTTGAAAAGAGGATGCCGCGCCGGGTGAGACGCACGGTTCCCTGCTCGTCGGTGAGCAGCTCCAGGTGGCAGAGCTCGTCTACGATAGGCCGGAAAACTTCAAGTTGCTTATGGCCGAACTCGGTCGCCAGAGCCTGCCACTCCACCCCGGAACGCAGGCGCAGACCCAGAAACCAGGCTTCTTCCAGTTGCTCGGACAAATCGAGCCGGCGGATTTCCTGCTGTCCATCGCCCTGCAGGTATTCGGTCAAGACTGCGGTGGAGTTGAGGCGCAGCGCGGTGCCGTCGCGAGTACGGAGCATGGAGTGAGCATCCAGGCCAAAACCGAGGTAGGGTTGGCGGCGCCAGTACTTCAGGTTGTGCCGCGAGATGCTCTCTCCGCAGGCAAAGTTCGAGATCTCATACTGCCGCATACCATGGGCCTCAAGAAAAACGATCGCGCTCTCGTAGAGATCGGCGGTCAGCTCTTCACTCGGGACGGCCGCCGCGTGATAGCGGAAGCCACCAGCCAGCAGCTCCCGGCCCAGGCGCGAGTCCTCATCAATTTCCAGCATGTAAACGCTGGCGTGCTCCACGCCGGTTGCAGCCAGGACCTCGAGCGATTCCTGCCAGCTTGCTGCGGTCTGGTGGGGCATACCCGCGATCAGATCGATGCTGAGATTGCGCAGTCCCGCGGAGCGCACCCGTTCCAGGTCGCGCAAGACCACGGCCCGGGTATGAAAGCGGCCGGTGGCCGCAGCCTCACGGTCTATTAAAGATTGGACGCCGAAACTAAGCCGGTTCACGCCAAAGTCGAGCATGGCGGCCAGCGCCGGGTCGTCCAACTGGCCGGGAGCGCACTCCAGCGTGATTTCCGCCGTGGGCGCAATGGAGAATTCCTGGCGCAGGGTCTGGGCGACTTCACGCACCAGGGCCGGAGAAAGCACGCTGGGCGTTCCGCCGCCGAGGTAGATGCTGTCCACCTGCTCCGGAACCACCGCCTCGCCGAGGCGACGCCGCACGCGGCGAATTTCCTCGCAAACGCGGGCCACATATTGCTGGTGAGCGCCGACTGAGGAAACGCCGGAGGCAAAGTTGCAGTAGGTGCACTTGGCGCGGCAAAAAGGCACCGAAATGTAAATACCGAGGGAATTCATCCGCGCCAGATCCTGCTATCTATTCTGACATCCCGCCCGCCACGTAAAATAGGACTGGACCGTATGGCCGACAAACCCCAGCAGCAGGATGACGATGTTGTCGGTAAAGCTTATGACAGCCGGTTGATGGGCCGTCTGCTCACCTACCTTCGCCCCTATAAGCTGCAGGCGATTATTTCGCTGGTGGCTATTCTGCTCAAGGCCGGATTCGACGTGCTCGGCCCCTACCTGACGAAGGTCGCCGTAGACACTTACATGACCGCGCGGCCGGCGTCCCACCCGGGGGCACTGACCCACTGGTTGAGCCCCAACGCCAAAGTGGGAATCACGCAACTGGCAAGCATTTATCTGGCCGCATTGGTGCTCAGCTACCTGCTGGAGTTTGTGCAGACCTACTTGATGCAGTGGACCGGACAGAAGGTCATGTTCGACATGCGGCGGCAGATCTTCCGCCACATCCAGCGCATGCACGTAAGTTTCTTCGACCGCAACCCGGTGGGACGGCTGGTTACGCGGCTGACCAGCGACGTGGACGCTCTGAACGAGATGTTCACATCCGGGGTTTTTGCCATCTTCGAGGATGTTTTCGTCCTGACGCTGATTGTCGCCATCATGCTGCGCATGAACTGGTGGCTGGCCCTGATCGCCTTTGGGGTGCTGCCTCTTATCCTGGCGGTCACCCGGGTTTTTCGCAAATATGTGCGTGACTCCTACCGGCGCATCCGGTCGGCCATTGCCCGCATCAATGCCTCCACCCAGGAGCACGTTAGCGGCATGAGCGTGGTGCAACTGTTCAATCGCGAGCAGCGCTCCTACAAGGAATTCGAAGCGATCAACCGGCAGCATATGGTGGCCTTTAAAGACGCCATCCTGGCCTATGCGCTCTATTACCCCGCGATCGAGTTGCTGAGTTCGGTGGCCATCGCTTTGGTGATCTGGCTGGGGGGCTTCGGAGTGCTGCGCAACGCGGTCTCGATTGGGGTGCTGGTGGCGTTTATTCAATATTCCCAGCGGTTCTTCAGGCCGATTCAGGATTTAAGCGAGAAATACAACATTCTACAGGCGGCGATGGCGGCCAGCGAGCGGGTGTTCAAGCTGCTGGACACGCCGGCGGAGTTGCAAAGCCCGGCCACACCACGCGCTTGCGACGGTTCGGGGCGCATCGAGTTCCGCCATGTCTGGTTTACCTATCAGAAGCTCGACCCGGAGCAAGTAGCAGCTATCCAGCGGGCGAAGGGGACGGAGGAGATTCTGGCTGCCTCGCCAGAGGTGGAGTGGATCCTCAAAGATGTGTCGTTTGTAATCGAACCTGATCAGACGGCGGCCATCGTGGGCCATACCGGGGCCGGCAAGACCACCATCATCGGGCTGATGATGCGCTTCTACGAGATTCAACGGGGCGGTGTTCTGATCAATGGGGTGGACGTCCGGGAACAGGACGTCACCCGGTTGCGCCGTTATTTCGGGGTCGTGCTGCAAGATCCGTTCCTGTTCACCGGGACGATCGCTGAGAATATCCGACTAGGCTCGGACTGGATTACCGACGAGCGGATGAAGGCCGCGGCGGATGAGGTGAACGTGGGTGACTTTATCCGTGCGCTGCCGCAGGGTTTCGATGAGCCTCTGCGCGAACGCGGCAACAGTCTCTCCACGGGGCAGAAGCAATTGATCAACTTTGCCCGTGCCCTGGCGCATGATCCGCGCATCCTGGTGCTCGATGAGGCTACCTCGAGCGTGGACACCGACACAGAAATGCGGGTGCAATCGGCGCTCGAACGCATGGTCCGGGGGCGGACTTCGGTCATCATTGCTCATCGGCTTTCGACGGTACAGCAGGCGGACCGGATCCTGGTGATGCACAAGGGGGTGTTGCGGGAGTTGGGCACGCACCAGGAGCTTTTGGCGCAGCGCGGAATTTATTGGAAGCTCTACCAGTTGCAGTACAAAGACCAGGAAACATTGCCAGTTTTAGACGCTAGCTTGGCAGTGGGTACCGATTAGCTGAAGAAGTTTATTTTGCGGGTGTGAGAAGTACACTTCGACTGGAGCGTGATGTGGAGAGGCCGAAGATTTTTCTGTCTGCCGGGGAGGCCAGCGGCGAGCACTACGGCGCCCTGATGATGACGGCCATCCGCCGCCTGGCGCCGCAGGCGGAATTTTTCGGCCTCGGCGGCATTCGCATGGCCAGCCTGGGATTGCGCCGAGTGGTGCGCGCCGAGGATGTAGCCGTCATGGGCATCACCGAAGTGATTCTGCACATGCCCCACATTTACCGCGAATATCGCAAGCTGAAAGCCAGCTTGCGCACGGAACGGCCTGACCTCGCTATCCTGATCGATTTCCCCGACGTAAACCTGAGTCTGGCCGCCGAGCTTCGACGTCTCAAGATCCCGGTGGTCTACTTTGTGAGCCCACAGCTGTGGGCGTGGAAGAAATGGCGGGTACGAGGCGTGAAGCGCAATGTTTCCCGGATGCTGGTGATTTTTCCCTTCGAAGAGGAGTTCTACCGGACCCACGGCGTGGCCGCTGAGTTCGTTGGTCATCCGCTGGCCGATCTGAAGCCGCCCATGGTGACCCGAGAGGCCTTTGCTCGCGAAAACGGTCTGGATGCGTCAAAATTCTGGATTGGCTTGCTGCCCGGGAGCCGCGCCAGGGAGCTCGACGCCAACTTGCCACCCATGCTCGAAGCCGCTCGACTTTTGGGTCCAGAGTACGAATACCTCCTGCCTGTGGCCCCTACGCTTAAGGACTCCCAGGTGCACGCATTGGACACTCGAGCCAAGCAGGCCGGGGTGCGGGTGGTCCACGATGCCCGCGCGGTTTTGCAGCACGCGCGCGCTAGTGTGGTCGCCAGCGGGACGGCCACCGTAGAGGCGGCGCTGATCAGCAATCCCTTTCTGGTGGTCTACCGGGTTTCCCGGATTACCTATGCCGTGGCCCGGCGGGTGGTGCGCGTGGCCCATGTCGGCATGGTGAACCTGATCGCCGGGCGCCGGATTGTGCCGGAACTCATCCAGGACGATTTCACCGCATCGAAGGTGTTGGAGCAGTTACGCCCATTGCTCGAAAACGAGCAGGCTCGTGCAACAATGCAGTCAGACTTGCGCACCGTAGGGGCTGCACTGCAGGTGCACAGCGAGGGCGCCATTGAGCATGCCGCCCGGATTGCGCTGCAATTGATCCCCAGCTTTGGTTTCATCATGGCCCGTTGAATGAATTTGATGACGCTGCATTGCAACACCCGGGTTCTGATCGTGCTGACCGCTTTTCTGGGTTTGGCCGGCCCTCATCTCTCCGCTGCCGAGCGGTCCAATATCAACATCACCGGCTATGTGATCGATGCCCAGCTTGATCCCGATGCCCACACGCTGAAGGCAACCGCGCGCGTGACCTTCACGGCAACGGAAACGGTAAACTCCGCCATCTTCGAGCTGCACAACGCGCTCAAGGTGGACAACGTGGTCGATGATCAGCGCCACCAGCTGAGCGGAGAGCGCGGCCCCAATGCGACCATTAGCGTCGCCCTGCCTGCGCCGTTGAGCAAGGGTGCGGCCTCTACTTTAACTTTTGTTTATGAAGGGACGCTCAGCGGCAGTGAGGAGAGCCCGGTGGAAGGGCTTAAGTTGGCCTCGATCGGCGACCCCATCAGTTATCTGCTGTATGCCGGCCGCTGGTTCCCCATGGTCGGCTATATGAGCGACCGGTTTACCGCGGAGATCCATATAACGATGCCCGCCGGTTACCGGGTGATCGGGAGCGGCAGCACCGGCAGTCCCCGCTCCGTATCCGGTGGGCAGCAATCCAGTTTTAGCTGGACCAAACCCAGCTTTCCCGGCACCATCATCGCCGGCAAATTCAACGAGCCAGTCGCCGTCGCCGGGTCTCCTAATATTCGTGTGTTTCTCACCGATGCCCACAAGCAGAGCGGGCCGGAGTACGCGCAGACCGCGGTCAAGGAATCCGATTTCTTTGGCGAGACTTTCGGAGATTCCGCTTCGCGGTTGCTGTACGTCGTGGAACTGCCGGATGACACCTTGCCCGCCTACTGGGCTCCGGAGATCGCCGCGATAGCGGGTGCCCGGATCGCCGACCGCAACAACTTTCGCCTGCTGGCCAACACCATGGCTCACCAATGGTGGGGCTGCACGGTCACCCCGGCGTCCTTGAACGATTATTGGATCATCAACGGCATGTCCCGTTATGGAGAGCTGATGTACGTGGAGCGAGTTTCGGGGCAATCCGCGTTGCAGGCTGGGGTGGTCGATATCTCAGCCGGCGCCTTGGCCTACGACACCATCCCGCTCACGTCGGCCGGCCGCCTGGAGCCCTTCACTCCCCAGTTCCAGTCCATGACCCTGGACAAAGGTGGCATGGTCTTCCACATGCTTCGCTGGGAGATCGGCGACGACAACTTCATTAAAACGCTGCGCGCGCTGGTCACCCAGTATGGCGACAAGCCGGTCCGCACCAGGGACGTGGAAAGGGTCGCCGAGCAGCAGTCGCAGCAGCAGCTCACGGCGTTTTTTGCCCAGTGGCTGGATGGAACCGGTGCACCGCAGTTCGTCGACAAGTACACCGTCTACCGGCTGGGCAACAACAAGGGTTTCCGCACCATCGGTGAGATCGGGCAGGACCTCGATCTGTTCAACATGCCGGTCGAATTGCGGGTGGAAACCGAGGGTAAGACGGAAGTCAAACGAGTCGACGTGGTGGGCACCAACTCGCAGTATGTCGTCGACACCTTTGGCCGTCCTCGCCATATCTCGATAGACCCGGATGGCTGGGTGCTCAAGAACACTCCGGATTTGCAGGTGCGGATTGCTATCTTGCGCGGGCAGCAGCTGGTGGCGGAGGGCGATACCCCCGCGGCGCTGGCGGAATATCAAAAAGCGCTCACCGCCAACCCCAACAGCTCACTTGCCAGTTACCGGATCGGCGAGGTGTTGTTCAACCAACGCAACTACCAGGCGGCGGCGAATGCTTATCGTGATTCGCTGCGGGGAGACGACGAGCCCAAGTGGACCGAGGTTTGGAGTCACATCGCGCTGGGGAAAATATTTGACGTCACCGGACAGCGCGACCGGGCGGTAAACGAATACCGTCAGGCGGTGCAGACGAATGACAACACCGGTGGAGCGGTCAACGAAGCGCGCAAGTACCTGCAACAACCCTACAAACGACCGGACACGGACTAGGCGAGGTCTCCAGTTCCATACACCAACGTGTACTTTCGCGAGGGAAAGCAGCGGCAAGTCACTTAAATCCGGTGTAAATATATAGCAGGCGGTGGGATATGGAATCCAATCTCGTTCAACAACGCAAGCAGGCCCACGACCTCCTAGACGCTTTACCGGAGGAAAAGCTCGGTGCCGTGAGCAAGCTCCTCCAGTTCCTCGTTGAGCCGATTTCCCACTCCCTGGAGATGTCTCCTGTCGAGGACGAGGAGATCACGCCGGAAACGGCTGCTGCCCTGGACCGATCCCGCGCCTCGCTTGCCCGTGGCGAGGGTATCTCCCACCAGGAAGTTCTCAGCGAGTTCGGCCGGTGAATGACGGACCCGGCTCGGCTGACCATCCTCTGGTCGCCGGAAGCGCGCGCTGACCTTCGGGCAATTGACCGCAAGACTGCTATCGATATCCTCCACTGCATCGACCGATATCTCGGCACGCGGAACGGAGACGTGAAGAAGCTGAAACCTCCTCAGATCGGCTTTCGCTTGCGCTGTGGCGACCACCGTATCTTCTTCGAGCAACAAGGCCCGCAAACAATCTCCATTACGGGCGTAAAACACCGTCGGGAAGCTTATCGCTGAGATCGATGAACGCGATCGTGTGTTTGCCCTTGGGAATCAGTTCAGAACGGGACGGCTGAAAACCACGGAGGGCTTTACTTGAGGTTCAGGGCCGCCATTGCCTCGTCGGCGCTGGGCGTGCTGGACTTGAGATACTCCCCCACCCGCTGGCGTTCTTCGGCGGAAAGCGTAGGAGAAAGCGCGAGAATACGCCGCAGGGTGGTGGAAATGTCGTCGATGTAGTTCATCATTCGAATGGCTTCGCCGGAAAGTGGCATGGGGTTTCGTCCTCGTATAAAACTCTAGTTCCATTTTCCGTGCTGGGCGGGAATTCGTAAAGCCTCGACGATAGGGGGCGCATCCAAGTGGAGAATGTCAGTAGCCAGCGACCTTTCCTCAGACAGCGTAGCCGTGCCCGATTCGGTTGCAGCAAAAGCTAACCAGCGCCAGCAAGCTTCGAACGACATGAAGGAGTGCGTCGAGCGAGTGCTGCAGACCGACGCCCGGGTTCCGACCTCGACCTACCGGGTGCAAATGCATAAAGACTTTACGTTTGCCGACGCGCAGGCCATCGTGGGCTACCTTAAACAGCTTGGCATCGGAGACTTTTACTCCTCGCCGATTTTCGAAGCTCGCCCCGGCAGTATGCACGGCTACGATGTCACCCGTCACGACCGCCTGAATCCTGAACTGGGTGGGGAGGAAGGGTTTAGCAGTTTCTCGGCTGAGTTGCAACGTCAGGGCCTTGGTTTGCTGCTCGACATCGTGCCTAACCACATGGGAGTGGGTAACGATTCCATCTGGTGGCAGGACGTATTGGAGAACGGGCACGCCTCGCGCTACTCCGAGTATTTCGACATTGACTGGCAGCCGCTCAAGCCGGCTCTACGCAACAAGCTTCTTCTGCCCATCCTGGGCGATCAGTACGGGACGGAACTCGAGAGCAAGCATATCCAGGTATCCGTCGAGGACGGGCGCCCGCTGGTTCATTACTACGATCACACCATGCCGGTGGCTCCGCGCACGGTGCACCTGATCTTCCCGCCGCAAGGCGGGTCCGATCCGGTACCCCCGTGGTTCCGGGAACTGCTGCAGAAAATCGACCGAATTCCGCCGCATGAAACCAACGAGGAGCAGCTCCGGGAGCAGCGCCAAGCCGAGCTGGCTGACCAGCTGCCACAGTTGCGGGATGCACTCCGCTCTGCGGAGATGCAGCCGGTAATTGAACTTGCGCTTAAGACCATTAATGGCGTGGAAGGGGATCCGCACAGCTTCGATCGGTTGCACGTGCTGCTCGACGCGCAGCCCTACCGGCTGGCATCGTGGCGTACGTCTGGGGAGGAGATCAATTATCGCCGCTTCTTCGACGTGAACGACCTGGTTGGCCTGCGCATGGAGAATCCTGAGGTCTTCGCCGCCACCCACTGCTTGATTCGCGAGCTGGTTGCATCGCACCAGGTGACCGGGTTGCGCATCGACCACTGCGATGGCATGTTCAACCCCCGCCAGTACCTGATCCGGCTACAGCTGCTGAACCTCGCCAGCCAATGTGCCGGCGGCACGCCGCAACAGGAGACGGCGGCGAACGGAATCGAGCGCAGCGTACTCGACCCGGTCCGTGGCTATGACTGGTCTGGGAGTCAGGGATCGCTCTATACCGTAGTCGAAAAGATACTGGAACCACGCGAATATCTGCCGCGTGAGTGGCCGGTTCGCGGTACCTCCGGCTACGACTTCGTATATCTCGCCAACGGCATCTTTATCCAGAGCGCGAATGAAGCGCGATTCAACGCCCTTTATACGCGGGTTCTCGGCCACACCTCTGACCCGGACGAAATCATCTACCGGTCGAAGCTCCAGGTGATGCAGACCGCGTTGGCCAGTGAGGTCTACGCCCTGACCAACCTGCTCAGCCGGATTGCCGCTTCCAATCGCCGGGCGCGCGATTTCACCGACAACATTCTAGAGACCGTTCTGCGCCAAACCATCGCTGCGTTCCCCGTGTATCGCACCTACATTGACGACCGGGGTGAGTACGGGGAGCGCGACGTGGCGTTCCTGCGCTTCGCGATCGCCCGGGCCAAGCGGCTGAATCCGGATGTCGATGCCTCGGCTTTCGACTTTCTGCGCGAGACGCTGCTGCTGCAGAACACCTCTCCGGCGGCAAAGCAGAAGCCGGACCCGCGGATCCTTTACTTTGCGCTCAAGTTCCAGCAACTCACAGGCCCGGTGATGGCGAAGGGTGTGGAGGATACGGCGTTCTATGTCTATACCCGCTTCCTTTCTTCGAACGAGGTGGGCGGCTCGGCAAAATCATTTGGAATTTCGCTCGAAACGCTACACCAGAGCAGCCAGGAGCGACTGAAGCACTCGCCCGACACTATGCTCACCACCTCCACCCATGACACCAAGCGCAGCGAAGACGTGCGCAATCGTCTCAACGTGCTCTCGGAACTTCCCCAGGTCTGGTCATCGGCGGTGCATCGCTGGCAACGGATGAATGCCAAATTCAAGCAGAAGTTGGACGACGGCCGGATTGCGCCCGACAACAATGAAGAGTACCTGCTCTACCAAACCATCCTGGGTGCATGGCCGTGGCAGATGGAAAGCAAAGAGGACCGCGAGAGCTATGTGAACCGAATCAAGGAATACTCGTCGAAAGCTCTCAGCGAAGCTAAGGTCAACCTGAGCTGGATCAATCCTGACCCGGAATACATGAAGGCGGTACACGCCTTCATCGACGCCATTCTCATGCCGGCGCCGCGGAGGAAGGAAACTCCTTTCGTTGAGTCGCTCGGCAAGCTTTTGCCGCAGTTGAAGTTGTTCGGTGCGATGAATTCCCTGGCCCAGGTGGTGCTCAAGATTGCCATCCCGGGCGTTCCCGACTTTTACCAGGGCAACGAGCTGTGGGAATTGAGCCTGGTGGATCCGGATAACCGGCGGCCGGTCGACTACCGGCAGCGCGCCGGCTACCTGGATGCACTAAGAGATCTGGCGGGGCGCGAGGGTCCTGCCGCGGTGTGCCGCGAAGTGCTCGGCAACCTGGGCGACGGGCGGGCCAAGCTTTGGACCACCCACCGTGCGCTGGAGCTGCGGAATCGGGAACACGGGCTCTTCCGTCACGGGGAGTACACGGCGCTCGATGTGGCGGGAGACCACCAGGACAACGTGATCGCATTTTTACGCCGCGATCCAGCCAGCCAGAAAAGTGTTGTGGCGGTGGTGCCGCGCTTCGCCTGCACGCTGATGCGGGGTAAAGTGGAACTGCCGCTTGGCCCAGCCTGGGGCAAAGATGCGTTGCGGATTCCGGTTCCCGCGGGGACGCGCTACACCAACGTTTTCAGCGGCGAATCCGTCACTGTCCCCGAACAGCAAAGCCTGCCTATGAGTGCACTGCTCGGCTCTTTCCCGGTGGCGCTTCTGGTCAGCGAGGAGTAACAAACCGAGGGGTTTGGCTGACAATAGACATCCCACCCACATCTCGCAAAAGCGCGAGATATGGGGCACCCCTGGGGCACCCCCTCTTT
>Ga0302324_100017378_pt1 | contig 14260 bp, 20 predicted proteins | sample Palsa_T0_1_FD_201949 | JGI IMG/M metagenome (GOLD analysis project Ga0302324, IMG submission 201949) | Peat permafrost microbial communities from Stordalen Mire near Abisko, Sweden - Palsa_T0_1 | ecosystem: Environmental > Terrestrial > Soil > Palsa > Peat permafrost | place: Sweden: Abisko... | reverse complement strand
GGCCTGCAGCACTTCGACCTGCTCGACCCGCGCATGGATCCCCTGGCCGAAGGCTCTCGCTCGATCGCCGCCGCGGCCGCCGGGCAGGAAGACCAGGCGCCAGCTCACCCGGGCACGGCGGAGATCGCACACAGCGGAAGCCTGAGGCCTGCAGCACTGCGACCCGCTCGATCGCGCATGGATCCCCTGGGGGGACGGCCCGGCGGATTAATTCATGACGGCTCATGCCCGACACTTGCGCGTAACGGTCGAGGTCTTCGACCTGTTTGGCAGCGAGGAGCACAGAAACGACTTTTCTGGGGTCCAGGGACGCGAAATTTTGGAATGCGCGGATTTTAAAAGGTGAGCCAGGGGGCTGCCAAAGGGGGGCGAATCGAGGGCGCGGCGGCCGGCGGAGAGCAGATCATCCAGCCCGGGGGCGCCTGGACAAATCAAAGTGAATTTAAGGGTTTTGACTACTGGGGGCCTGGGTAGGGGGTCAGCTTTTCGGCGCCTGGAAAGGTTCAGGGTTCCGGCCATGGTCAAAAATGTGTGGGAAGTACTGCAGGACCTGCTGCGCGATGTGCTCATCGACGTAGCGGTAAAGCTGGCGTTCCATCTCTTGCTCGGTTGGTAGAGGGGGTGGCCGAGGGCGGCCGGGAGAGAGCCACCCATAACGTCCTTTATGGGTGGCTCGCGGAGCTAGTATCTTCATCGTCGTCCAGTTTCCGGAGAACTTCTCCGTACGTTTATGGAGCCAGCCTAGCGTTTCACTCATTTTGCTCAATGCAGCTTCTGAATCTTCTTTATTTGGGCAAAGAGTCACCCAGGTAGCAGCACTTCTAAACGTCTCGGCTAATTCCCGAATGTCATCATCGCGTACCCGCGACGTAAGCAGCATGACTAAAACAGTTGCTTGCTGAGCATCATCGCTGAAGCCTTCAGGAAACAAACTCGCCCGCCACTTTCCAGTTTTGCGGTGTTCCGTTAAGTCGAAGTGATGCATTCTCCCTGTGGCACGGGCAAGCTTTGCAACCGAGTCCTGAAGATTTAAAAGAGTTTCCCGTTGGAAGTTTGCACGTCGCTCGAACCGTTGAGCCCGGCTTGCGGAGTCCCGAGCCTCGCGCTCACGTTTACTTGTACGTGTGTCTCGGAGCCATTCAAAAGTCCCGCCTGCAGCGAATCCGAGAAACGACGTTAGAACTGGAAACCAACCCGTCGCGGTATTTGCTCCTGTGTCTATCATTCCATTCAGTAAACACTAGGCCAGCAACTAACCGGATGGAAGAATGCACCGGCCGCCGGGCTGGTTTGTTCCGCTCACTCATGCCGCCGGCAGGAAGACCAGGCGCCCAGCTCACCCCGGGGGCTAGTGCTTCTGGCTGCGAAGCAAAATCCCTAAAGCGTTTTCCTCAGCCGAAATGTACCGAAGCGTTGCATGAAATAGCAGCTCTGAAATGTCGTAACAGTTCTTCTCGGCGGCCGCGATGTCCTGAAAGTCCTGCATTGCATGGTCAGACGGTTTTGTCTTGTCTTCACTCATCGCAACCAACATCGTTGCGGCGGATGCTCGCGCACCGTTCAAGCTCATGTCATCGAGGGTCGCTATCAAACTTACAAGCGCAACTCCCGTTGAGCCGTTCTTCTTGATCGCCGCAATTATCTGGGAAGCGGCGGCGCATTCCTCCATTGCCTTGTCATAAAAACCGGGGGTCGGCGCTTTGTCTAGCGACGCCTTGGTGTTGATGAAGGTGCGTTTGTACGTATCGACATACTCACTTGCTTTGCTGAGCAGCTCTCCGATTTCAGCCTCGGACGGCATAGCCGGAGCTGTCGCCGCTCTTCCTTGCTGGCCGGGTGATTGCGAATGGACGGTTAAAGCACAGAGCAAAGCTAAAGTGCCGATGGCGAACTTGGGCATGCGCCCAGTCTTACCCTTACGCAACACGCAAAGCAGAGGTCGAAGTAAACTTCGGAGGTATGACCGTTTGGCACGCTCTCGTTGCGGTGACCCTAGCATGTGGAACTACCATACTCGTCTTTCTGTTCAAGTGGTTCATGCTCACTACAGATGTGAAAGTGAGTTACAACTGGAGCCAAAACCGGGCAGGGTCGCGACCTAATTTCGATATTCGTAATCGGTCACGGTCGAGAACGTACCTCCTCGGAAATGTCGTCTATAAAAAGGGCGGCTCCATTGTCCCTATCGCTATCGACAACAAATCGCTTTGGGAGAAGGAATTAAAACCGGGAAGCATCAGGTTCTTTCAAGAAGTTGCTCCGGTCGCAAAGATCACAACGTTAGAGCAGTGCATGGATACCGAAATCTATGTGCGCTTGCAGAACGGAAGAGAGATGAAGGGACAGGGGCCGGGGCAATTGCCGGGCCGCTGGAGGAGAACTTTAAATTGGGTGCGGCTGAAGCTAGAGGCCGGAGCGGTGCCGGTAGACTAGGCGCTCTCTTTTGCTTCTCAGGCTTCAGCTTTGGGAAGGCCCACTCTCAGCAAGGCATCACGCTCACGTATTTCGGCACGATGAAAGCGGGCGCGACGTTGCTGGGGCTGGCATCCAGTGGGTCACGCCTCTGCGGCTGTGTGATCCCTCTGCCGTGTCCGGTGAGCTGTCGCTCAGCAGCCGGGCGGCCCTGGCGATCGACTGGCAGCAACGAGCCAAGGCGTTCGCTTGCGGATCATCCGATATCCCTCGTACACTTCCGCGCATGCCTAAATCTGCACAGAAACGCCCACCTTCCAGAGCAGTTTGCGGGGCAGAACCGCATTCGCCTGAAACCTGCCCATGTGTTCAAAGACTGGTAACTGAATCAGAGGCGCTCTATTTTCCAACAGAAAAGGTCAGCGTGTTTTTAGGGACTCCGCAGGTAGCGGATCTCTCCCGGCAAGCGGACGTGTCGGGTATTGACCGAGACGACTTGCTACGGCTAGCGATCCACGAATTTCTGGAGAGAGAGAAAAGTAGCGCCCGGTTCGTGTGACGCGCAGGCTATCAAGCCTCGTTTCTCTCTTCCCCGATGCGCAGGAGTCGGCGCCCAGTTGTGTTTACGTCGATCAATGTGCTGCCGCGCGGCCCCATGCCTTATGTCGCGCTCGATCCACCCATTTGGGCTGTGGTTGCACCGCTTGCCTTGAGAAGACGTAGAAGCGTTATGGGGCTCTTGTTTGGCCTGACCAGAGGGAAGTCGACTATGAATTTCGATTTGTATTGTGTTAATCCTGAGCTTATTTGCTTTGCTCGCGTGCCGATCGCATCGGTCCTGGTGCGTGCAGGGATTCGATAATCCGTCGCATTGAACGGCTAGATAAACAGCACTTAATGCTGTTCAATCAGGCCGCCCTAAGCAATCGCCAGGCAGATCGTGAAGGCTGTAATCGGCGGCGATCTGACAGGTGATTACTGCGCTCAGCAAGAACGGCCCGGGAGATATGCCCCCCGCCGCCCACTGGGGTCGCTGTTGCGTGGCCCGGTGATTTCTGGGCCGCTTGGTTCCTTTCCTGTCGGTGGCAAGCCGCGGCTGATCGACAGCAAGAGCCGTGCGATGGTTTTGCTGAAACGGGAAAAGGCTCGAGGTTAGTGCCGGGCGGCCCGCGGCCAGGTCCCATCGGGATGCTCGCCCAGAGCCCAGTGACGAGGTACCTCCCGCAATTCAAGGTGTGGTATGGCTTAGCGGGGAAGGGTTAATCTGACTCTTCGCCGTTTCGCTTTTGGTGGTCTCCGCGGTGCGGGGTGAGCTGTCGCTTGGTTCTTCCTGCCGGCGGCGATTGAGCGTGAGCCTTCGGCCAGGAGATCCATGCGTGGTCGAGCAGGTCGCTGTGCTGTAGGCCTCGAGGCTTCGCTGTACGTGATCTCCGCCGTGCCCAGGTGAGCTGTCGCCTGGTCTTCCTGCCGGCGGAGTGGCGGCGATCGAGCGAGAGCCTTCGGCCAGGGGATCCATGGGGTATGGCAACAATTCGCGACAAACTGGCCATATTCACCACAACTGTTTGATCCTGAGGATATTGTCGACTTGATTCTCTCGGAGGTAGCGGCCATAAATAAGAACGACCAGATCCAGAAGTTGCAGAGAGTACAACAAATGAACCTGTCGGGTTAGTGTCGGGCTATTGTCGTGGATTGGCCTTTCACGGTATGGGAGTCTGCTTGTGGGAGAAAACACAAATGAACACAGAGACAAAAGGATCATTCCGCCGCTTGACCAAAGAAGAAATTGCTCAGGCAGTCAAACGTTTCCGCAAAGCTTTGGATATGAAGCAATATACGTTGGCAGTCGAAGCTGGCATTGACGAACGCACAGTCCAACGGATTGAGGCCGGAAATGAGGTTTCCGACGAAAGTCTAGCTAGAATCGCGAAAGTTTTCGGAGGAGCCGCCGACCTCTTTACCGCTCCTCGCCTGATCATGACAGAAGAGCAGGCTGAAGAGCAGGCTGCTCAGTTGAGCGCACAATACCTCGTGATAGAAGCTAAAGCTCTGACGACACTGGAACACTGCGATGAAATTTTAGGTCTTGATGGCGTGTGGCCTTGTACGCGATGGGCTCCAGAGGAGTGTGCAGAGCTTGTGGCATCATTCCTCGACAACCTGAGCGACTGGGCCGATTGCGCAAGCGATGGGACATATAGCGAAAGACTAAACGCCTGTCGTTCTATCTTGACCGAGGCTCAAGAGCTTCATGCCGCAGGGGTCCGGATACTGTTTGGGATTTACAGAACAGATGACAAATTTAGAGTTCTCGCTGTGACTTTTCTGCCGGAATCCGATGTGCATACACACGGCATAAAGCAGCTAATGGTGCCTCGCAGCTTTTTTGCCGGACTCAGGGGAGAAGTGGGACGCTAACTGATTGGTCTTTTGTACATCTCAAACTCGCCAGTTTTAAGAAGCGCGTCATCATTGCCCGGGTGGGCGGGCGCCTGGTCTTCCTGCTGGCGGCACGCGGCGGCGATCGAGCGAGAGCCTTCGGAGATCCATGCGCGGTCGAGCGGGTCGCTGCTGCAGGCCTCAGGCTTCGCTGGGTGTGTGTGATCTCCGCCGTGCCCGGTGAGCAGACGCCTGGTCTTTCCTGCCGGCGGCCGCGCGGAGGCGATTTGACAGCGGGAGCGTTCGGTCGGCTCGCCACGTGTAAGACGTGTTTTCATGCAGGCATGGAACCATGCACGCATGAATTGAAAGGGAGTTTTCGATTCAGAAAAGTGTGTGTGGCTCTGCAGGTCTCGAGGCTTGGCTGTGTGTGATCTCCGCCGTGCTCGGGTGAGCTGTCGCCTGGTCTTCCTGCCCGGCGGCCGCGCGGCGGCGATCGAGCGAGAGCCTTCGGCCAGCTCGCCACGTAAGACGTGTTTTCATGCAGGCATGGAACCATGCACGCATGAATTGAATGGGAGTTTTCGATTCAAAAAGTGTGTGGCTCTGCAGGCCTCAGTCTTCCCTGTGTGTGATCTCCGCCGTGCCCAGGTGATCGGTCGCCTGGTCTTCCTGCCGGCGGCCGCGCGGCGGCGATCGACAGCAAGAGCCTTCGGCCGGGGAGATGCACGGCCTCGAGCTGGTCGGTGTGCTGTAGGCCTCGAGTCTTCGCTGTGTGTGATCTCCGCCGTGCCCGGTTGAGCTGTCGCGCCTGGTCTTCCTGTCGGCGCCGCGGCGGCGATCGAGCGAGAGCCTTCGGCCAGGGGATCCATGCGTGGGTCGAGCAGGTCGCTGTGTTGCAGGCCTCGAGTCTTCGCTGTGTGAGATCTCCGCCGTGCCCGGTTGAGCTGTCGCGCCTGGTCTTCCTGTCGGCGCCGCGGCGGCGATCGAGCGAGAGCCTTCGGCCGGGGGATCCATGCGCGATCGAGCAGGTCGCTGCGCTGCAGGCCTCATTCTTCGCTGTGAGTGATGTCCGCCGTGGCCAGGTGAGCTGTCGCCTGGTCTTCCTGCCCGGCGGGCCGCGGCGGCGATCGGGCGAGAGCCTTCGGCCAGGGGATCCATGCGTGGTCGAGCAGGTCGCAGTGCTGCAGGCCTTGAGTCTTCGCTTTGCGTGATCTCCGCCGTGCCCGGGTGAGCTGTCGCCTGGTCTTCCTGCCGGCGGCCGCGGCGGCGATCGAGCGAGAGCCTTCGGCCAGGGAATCCATGCGTGGGTCGAGCAGGTCGCAGTGCTGCAGACCTCAGGCTTCCGCTGTGTGTGTGATCGCAACCGTGCCAAGGTGGGCTGTCGCCTGGTCTTCCTGCCGGCGCCGCGGCGGCGATCGAGCGAGAGCCTTCGGCCCTGCTATTCGAGGAGCTGCAGGTCGACGAGCAGGACCGGGAGAACTATGAGGAATGCTTTAAAAGCGGGCGCTTTTGGAGCGGCTTCTGGGATGACGGAGCACGGTCGCAAGCGTTGCCACCGAACCTACGCTTTCCCCTCCCGCATGGCTGCGGCGAGCCGAAAAAATACCACGACCTACGGGGTTAAGAGGCCGCCGCTCTGATTCGCCGCGCCGTCCGCCAGGGCAGAAGTCACCCGGGGGCGCGAAACTCACCGGTTCGGCCCCGAGTCTTATGGGGCGGGCTAGGGTCGAATCCTAACGATTTCCTTCCCGCCCCACGATCTATCTGCGCCGCCGCGCAGCCGGTCGGTCTTGCTGCTCCTGCAACTGTTCCTGCAGGAGTTGCACCTGCAAACGCATGTACAGAGTTCCCCAGTGTTTGCGGTTTTTGCCAACCTGGTCAGGGCTACGGATACCATCGCGGGTGAGTTGGTATGTTTCATCCACCAAGGTCGGCCCGGCTTCCTTCCAAACTTCCTTCACGCGATCGAACCCACCGCGCCACTCTGCATCCCCTGTCTTGCTGTCGATCGTCACGTAGCTGCGGAACGCCGCAAGAATCGGGAACGTGGCTCCCTTCGTTAGTCGATATTTACCGCCAGGGATCCCAGCAAAAGGAAACTCAAATTCGCCACGCCGCTCTGATGCTTCTTCAACGATCTTCATGTTGCCGGCCCGACCGCCCTCCACATTCCGCATTTCGCGGAAATCGTGCCGGATCAGATCGTAGAGTTCTAGCCCGTCCTTCAACAGATGACGAAGACGGTAGAACTTGCTTCCCTTCAGATTGTTTTCGTGCTCGTCGTAGTCGTCTGCGAATTTTTTAAGCGGGAGGCTCCACTTCTCATAAGCTGAAATCGGGTGTTTGCCGGAATTTACGCTATTTGGAAAGTCGAAGACATTCAAAACCTCGAGAACCCCAATTAGATCGCGCACGTCATATTCAGTCTCGTCGCTTTCGTTCCAGGCGATCTTATTTGCATAAGGTTCTTTTGCGAGGGTCTTCTTCAGCCAATCGAAAACTCCGGCCTTGTTGTAAATCGACTGCGGAGCTACCTGGATGCCGGTGTTCAGGCCTCTCGCGATTTCGCTGATCATCTCAGGCGTAATCCCCGTGCGAACATACACCTCGACATACTGTTCTTCGGGAGTGCTGCTAGCGGCGTTGGCTTCCCAAATGATCTTGGCCGTATGAGCACCGTCGACGATACCACCTACTGCATCGTCGATCGTTACGTCGAAAATGCCCTTCTCCTTGTTCACCATCCGCACGGACTCGGCCAAGATAGTGATGCCCTTGTTCATTAAGTCGAAGGTACCGACTTCGGCAGTTTCACCGTCCAAGCTGCTCCGAACGTCTTTGTATACGCGGCGATTCAAACCCACAGGATCGCGCGCATTCGCGGCCGTGCTGATGTCCGCCGGAAAATCCTTCGCGGCTACAGTGAACCAGTACTTGTTAATGTCGGTAAAGACGGGGTGCGCGATTTTGCGCATTTGATACGCAGTGATGCGGTGGACAGAAGTGCCCATGGGTAACGCTCCTTTTAAGGCCGGCGATGCGGCTTGGTTATTTGCTGTGCGCACGATGACGACAGCAACTCACATCCTTTCAGCGTTGTGCCTAAAATGCAAGCGTATTGGCGCTGGAGAGTATTTTTGCCTGCATTCCCAACGGACCAAACCGATCAAACCAGGCTCCAGAGAGCGGCGTAGGTGTGTTTTTCGCTGCGGCCACCGGCGCCCGTCCCGTCGACCAGGTGGACACATTGCCTTGCGATTTCCGCGAAGGCCTCGGTCCCGGCATGTTGCCAACACCCGAAGAAGCACAGAGCGGATCGGCCTGGCCGGCCAAGGGTGCAGCGATCCAGCCGGGAAGTGCACTGACTCGGCGGGCGCGAACAGAGAAGCGCTCCCTCGAGCTCGCTGCGGCCACCGGCGCCCGTTCCGTCGACCAGGTGGACACATTGCCTTGCGATTTCCGCGAAGGCCTCGGTCCCGGTATGTTGCCAACACCCGAAGAAGCACAGAGCGGATCGGCCTGGCCGGCCAAGGGTGCAGCGATCCAGCCGGGAAGTGCACTGACCCGCCGGGCGCGAAAGCCGGGTCGGGCATGTCGCAGTGCTGCAGGCCTCGAGGCTTCGCTGTGAGTGATGTCCGCCGTGCCCAGGTGGCTGTCGCCTGGTCTTCCTGCCGGCGGCCGGGGCGGCGATCCGAGCGAGAGCCTTCGGCCAGGGGGTTCCATGCGCGGTCGAGCATGTCGCAGTGCTGCAGGCCTCAGGCTTCGCTGTGTGTGATCTCCGTCGTGCCCAGGTGAGCTGTCGCCTGGTCTTTCTGCCGGCGGGCCGCCGCGGCGCATCGACAGCAACAGCCTCCTCGAGTGGTATATGCACCAAAGCGCCAAATTGAATGCACGGATCGTGCAGCATATATGCACCAAAGCGGCGAGCTGCAGGCGCTTGTCCTTCTGCCGGCGGCTGCACGGCGATCGACGGCAACAGTCTTCGGGTCGGGAGATCCACGCGGCCGAGTTGGTCGTTGTGCTGCAGGCCCTCAGTCTTCGCGGTGTGCGATCTCTGTCGTGCGCCGTGAGCTGCTGGCGCCTGGTCGGCCCTGCCGCCCGCCGCGGCGGCGCATCGACAGCAACAGCCTTCGGCCGGGAGATCTACGCTACAGGCCTCAAGCTTCGCTGTGAGTGATCTCCGCCGTGCCCGGAGAGCTGGCGCCTTGGTCTATCTCTGCCCGCGGTGTGTGCAGCAATCGACTGCAAGAGCCAGCGGCCGGGAGATCCACACGGCCAACCGGGTCGCCGTGCTGCAGACCTCGGGCTAGACTGGGCCTCTTGTACAAGAGTGGGGATAGTGTTGAAAAGAGCCTGGAACGAGGCGTTCAGATAGGTTTCGTAAATCGTCCGAGCGAGGGTATTCGCCAGCGCACTTTCAACTCGGTCACATGTACTTAAACGGCTCATGGCCGCCAAAGGACTATGTAAAGGGTGCTAAACACCTCCACAAAGCGGCCGAACCGAAAGAAGGAAGCGGAGACTGTGAGCTTGGTTCAATGATGCTTGCTCAACTCGAGCTCTCAACTATGTACCTAAATGGATACGGTGTAGAAAAAAGCGAGGCATCTCGATAGCTTGGTTCCGAAGATCTCGGGCCGCCCAAAGCCAGCTTTCCCGGCGGAAAACCCAGCGCTAAATTTTCTGCTGGGCTGCGGGGTCCGAGAAGTGTCGCCGAGAACAAGCTGGCGTTCAAAGAATTATGCGGTGGCGAGACGGCGGACTCTCTTGCTACGCTCAGCGCATTATGACAATCACAGATAGTCTTTCCATTACTTGCGGGCAAAGAAACACCGATAATGCTGTAGCAATTTTCCAGATCGACGAGTGCTTTCGGGATTACGGCTTTCCAGAGTCTATCTGCGGCCGGTTCCTTGGAGCGACACTCGGACGGCTGCTTCGCCTTGCGTCCGGTCGAGATATCCGGGTCGGCTTTCGCGGCGGCCGGTATCAATTCGCAGTTATCGGGGCTGACGGATCATTCGTCCTGCACCGTTACAGGGAAGCCTGAAACTCAGCGAATCGCCAGGCGTCGCTCAGGCGAACCACCTAACGCTTGAACTGACGGCGGCCGCAGAGCCTGAGACCTGCAGAGCCACAGTCGGAACTGCCGCTCGCTCGAGGTGTGGACCTCCCGGCGCCGGAAGGCTGTTGTCGGTAGGCGCGGAGCACGCGCGACCAGGCACGGATCTTCGCTGCCGGCGGCCCCTCGGCAATCATCAGCAACAGTTTCGGCCAGAAGGTCTACACCTCGAGCGCGGGCCGCTGTTGGCTCTGCGGCCCCGGGCTGTGTGTGTGTGACCTCTGCCGTGCCCGGTGAGCTGCGTCTGATCTTCGTTGCCGGCGGCCGCGCGGCGGTCGACAGCAAGAGGCGTTCGACCGGGAGTGCACACGGCCGGGCGGGTCGCTGTGCTGCAGGGCCTCAGGTTTCGCTGTGTGCGATCTTCACCATGACGGCGAGCTGGCGCGTGGTCTTCCGACCGCTGTGCCCGGTGAACGCCTCGGTCTTCCTGCCGGGGGTTGCCGCGTGGCGATCGACAGCAACAGCCTTCGGGCCGGGAGATTCACGCGGCCTGACCTAGTCGTTGTGCTGCAGTCCTCAGGCTTCTCTGTGCGTGATCTCTGCCGTGCCCGGAGAGCTGGCGCCTGGTCTTCCTGCTGGCGGCGGCCGCCAGGCGATCGACAGCAAACAGCCTTCGAGCCGGTAGATCCACGCGGCCTGACCCAGTCGTTGTGCTGCAGGTCCTGAGGCTTCGCCGTGTGATCTCTGCCGTGCCGGTGATCTGGCGCGCTGGTCTTCTCTGCCGCGGACCGCACGGCGATTCGACCGCAACAGCCTTCGGGCCAAGAGGTTCCACGCGTCGAGCGGTTCGTTGTGGTCTCTGAGGCCTCAGGCTCTGCGACTGCGCGTGATCATCGACTGCACGCCTTGTACTCTCTGGTTGGCGTTTTGGTGCATACTCTTTGAGCCTCACGGTTCCTTCTCACGCCCCGGGTCTTCTCTGCCGGCCGCGGCGCGCGGCGATTCGATAGCAACACCCCCTCGGCCAGGCAGTCCACACACGTCGATCGGTCCCTGTTGGTCTCTACACGTCGAGCTCGGTTCGCTGTGGGTCTGCAGGGCCTCACGCTCCGGCCGCGCGGGATGCGTAAGGGTGTCAGCCTTGTCACCCTTAATCTTCTCTGGCTGCGGCCACGCGGCGATTCGATAGCAACAACCCTTCGGCCACGCAGTCCACACGTCGATTCGGTCCCCGTTGGTCGCCAGTCCTCAGGCTGTGGGCGCTCGATGCGGAAGGGGGTCACCAACGTCCCCCTTAATCCTGCCGCGCCTGGTCCTGGCGGCGGCCCGCGCGGCTATCGAGAGCAACAGCCTTGGGCCAGGAAGGTCCACATGTCGAGCTCGGTTCGCTGTGGGTTTGCCAGGCCGAAGGCTTCGGCCGCGCGGGATGCGGAAGGGTGTCAGCGTTGTCACCCTTAATCTTCTCTGCCAGCGACGCGGCGATGATCGGGGACGACGAACAGCAACAGCCTTCGACCAAGGAGGTCTACGCATCGAGCGGTTGCCTGTATGGCTCTGGGATCTTCGCTGTGTTGGATGATGTTGGCCGAGCTATTGAAGCTCTCGTGCCTTGAGTCTTTTATTCCGGCCGCGCGGTCGCACGGGTGGTTTCGGTAGTAGAGTCTTCGGCTAGGGAATGTTTACTTGACCCGGCGTTGAGCTGCTGACGCGCGTTGTCGGGGCTCAGAGAGAGAAAGCACGGAGATCCGCGGTCGCGTCCTCAGGCCCTGCGACTGCGCGTAATTTCTGCCGTGCCGGTGAGCTGGCGCCTCGGTCTTCTCCGCCGGCGGCCGCCACGTGGTGATCGACAGCAACAGCCTTCGGCCAGGCGGATCCCTAATGTTTCCAAGGCTGCCACTCTCTTGAGGGTCTATTGGAGCTCTCTGATAACCTCTGTAGCTTTGCCCGGCGCCGAGTCGCTGCGATCCGCCCCACCCTGCCGTTCGCCGCCCGTAACTTCACCGATAGGGTGCTGAGACCGCCCCCGTGGAAAGCGGGACTTTCGCACAGGGGTCTAACTCATTGATTCTAATGCGCATAGTTTTATGCATAAAAAATACATAAAACAGTCGAAAAATAGCCTATGATCAAGAATCAAAGAGGTTTGAAGGAAGATGAAAATTTCGACCATCAGCGAGGATCAAGCCTATATTGAAATTCAACCGCACATTCGCCGGCTCTGGAATTGCATGGCGAACGCTTACGATCGGTACCGTAACACCTATCCCGACATTCAGATTCATCGCAAATCGACCCGCGCCAATATCGTCAGCGACTTGATCTTCGCAAATGTCGTCACTGAATTTGATGAAGTGGCCGGAACACAGATCATCTTTCAAGAGACTCGACAGCTTCGCTTCCTCTCGTTGTCTGACCAAGTGACCATCTGGTTTAAGAAGCTCGACGATAACCGCACGTCATCAAACGTGAGCACGCAGCAGGCAGAAGAACTAAACCGAGGACAGCTAAACCTGTTTGGTGAAGCTGCTCTAGTAATCGCAGGTTATCAGCTCAACGATGACGAGACGGCGATCAGACGTATGTCCTTCTCTCCGCCGAATCTTGTCTTTCCGCGCTGGTTTATTGATGTCGATGAGGTTCCGCAGCCACTCGTGATGCATGAATTGAAACCGGCAGAACGTAGTGTTCGGCTCCGTATTACGAAAGGACCCGAACAAATTATCATCCTTTGAGGAGCTATGGTAGAAACAAGATTCAATCCTGAGATGCTGATTCTTGCCCGTGAATCTTGGGGATTCAGTCAGACCGACTTAGCTGATCTCGTCGCAGTCAACCAGGGAACGATTTCACGAATCGAAGCCGGACTTCTTCCGCCTTCCGATGATGTGCTTAAGAGTTTCGTCGAGAAGCTGGAGTTTCCTGATTATTTTTTCTGGCAATCGGACAAAGTGTACGGTTTCAACTCGACTGTCTTTTTTCATCGCAAACGCCAAAGTTTGGCAGATCGGGTGTTGCGTCGGCTTCATGCGCAAATGAACCTTTGTCGCATGCGCGTTGACCGACTCACCAGATCAATTCAAACAGAAGTAGATTTCAAATTTCTGCGGATGGACCCCTCAGAGTATGACGGTGGTATAGCGGCCATTGCTCGGTTGGTCCGAAGTACATGGATGCTTCCCTCGGGACCGATCAGGAATCTAACGCAGGCCATCGAAGAGGCCGGCGGCGTTGTCATCGAGTTCGATTTTGGAACGAAACAAGCAGATGCAATAAGTGAATGGGTCGACGACAAGAAAGAGTCCCGCCCTATCTTTTTGGTTAATTCTAATTCGGATATTCCTTGGGATAGACGCAGACTGACTATCGCCCACGAATTGGGCCACATCGTCTTGCACAAATTCCCGCATCCGAAGATGGAAGAGGAGGCCAATGAGTTCGCCGCTGAGTTTCTCATGCCGCGCCGCGAAATCAAGCCATCTCTATACGGTCTGACGATGGCGAAGTTGGTTGACCTCAAGCGGACATGGAAGGTCTCAATTCAGGCGCTTATCGAGCGCGCTTTTCAATTGAAGACAATCACTGAATATCAACGAAAGCTGTTCTACATGAATCTCAACCGGGGGAGTCGGACTCGTGTCCACGAGCCCCTGGAATACGAATATCCCCCAGAGCGTCCGGAGCTTTTCCTGAGGCTGGTGCGAACTCATCTTCAGGCACTTGGCTACTCAATTAAGGAGCTAGCACTCCTTCTCTTCATGACCAACGAACAACGATTCAGAGTTGAAATTCTAGGAGAACGGGGATTGAGCTTGGTGGGCTAAACCTCGCCAGGCCGGGCAACAGTGCGGCGACAGATGGCTGAGAATCGGACTAAGGCCTGCTTGCGCCGAGGAGCTGCGTTATTCATAGTTGGCGGAGGATAGTGGATGAAATACGTCTTTTCTTTCACGAGCAGCGACGACGGGGTGTCTTTTAAAGAAGACCGCAGGCTCACATTTCCTGGAGAGAGCGTGCCCTACATCCCCGAACAAGGAGACATCATAGAGTACCCCTCTAGGAATGGAATACTCGCTCTTCGATCCAAGATTCAGGAGCGTCCAGAAGTAACTTATCAGGAGACCGACAATGGTGATATTGCAACTGTGATCCTCACGTTCAAAGTGGAAACGCTTAGGGCCGTGCGGATTCCAGTGATGTCGATCAGGGATTCAGTGTGAAAGCGATCAGTGTTCCTGCGATTCCGATCAAGGTCGGAGCGCAGCGACGCTGGCGAGATTGATTGTCTCGGGAAGTGATCGAGATCGTCAAGTTGGAAGAGTTATCTTCCGAGCGTAGCGAGGCTATTTTGTCGTGGAGTGGGGATGGGGGCGTGGGGGGAGGGGCTGGGGGTTTTATACCCAT
>Ga0302324_100017375_pt1 | contig 14261 bp, 7 predicted proteins | sample Palsa_T0_1_FD_201949 | JGI IMG/M metagenome (GOLD analysis project Ga0302324, IMG submission 201949) | Peat permafrost microbial communities from Stordalen Mire near Abisko, Sweden - Palsa_T0_1 | ecosystem: Environmental > Terrestrial > Soil > Palsa > Peat permafrost | place: Sweden: Abisko... | reverse complement strand
CTCGGCCCGTGGTACCCCGAGGGCTGGCCGGGCCGCGAAATCGGCTGGGCCATCGTGCGCGACTGCTGGGGCCGCGGCTATGCCACCGAGGGCGCGGCCGCCACGATGGATTGGGTGTTTGATGTGCTCGGCTGGGACGAGGTGATTCACTCGATCGCTCCCGACAACCTGGCCTCGCAGGTGGTCGCTCACAAACTCGGCTCCAGCAATCGCGGTCCGGGGCGGCTGCCGGCACCGTTCGAGAGCACACGCATCGAAATCTGGGGACAGACCCGGGCGCAATGGCTGGCGCGTCGCGAGCAGCTGCAGCGCTAGGGCAGACGGGCGTCGGCGCCGATCGGCGGCAGCGCACCGTACTGGCGATACATCGGCGCAAAGTCGGTGTCGTAACAGGCATCGAATAGCTGCTCGAAGCTGTCGAGCACGAAATAGGTGCGCTGGAAGTCATCGATCCGGTAGTCGGTGCGCATCACGCGCAGCAGCTCGAACGCGACGCGTTGCGGCTCGGCACTCTCGATGCTGTACACCGTCTCGCCTTTGGACGAGAGGATGCCGGCGCCATAGACGCGCAGTCCCGCGCTGGTGCGAATCAATCCGAACTCGACCATGTACCAGTAGAGCCGCGCCAGCATTCTGAGTCCCCCGGGGGTCGATAGCGCCTTGGGACCGGCCTGCCCGTAAGCCTGCATGAAGCGCGCGAACACCGGGTTCGTCAGCAGCGGCGCGTGGCCGAAGAAATCATGAAACACGTCCGGCTCGACCAGGTAGTCGAGTTCCTCGCGGCGCCGGATCCACACCGTCACCGGGAAGCGCCGATGCGCCAGGTGATCGAAGAAGTCCTGCTCCGGGATCAGTCCCGGCACCGCAACGATGCGCCAGCCGGTGGCGGCCTGCAGCACGCGATTGGCATCCTCAAAGCGCGGAATCTGCGTCGCCGAGGCGCCCAGCGCGCGCACCCCAGCCAGGAATTCCGGCGCCGCATAGCGCTCGATCAAATCGATCTGGCGCCGGTAGAGCGTCGCCCAGATCGCGTGCTCGTCGGGCGAATAGCGCTCCCAGTGCTGTGCCACCGTGTAGTCGGGCGCGGCGCTCGAATAGTCGCCGCGCAGCGCGCTGGGCTGACTGGCCGGAGCTGAGGGCGGCTCTACCACGTGCGATTCCTGTAAATCGATGCGTCATTTTACCCCGCGGCGACCGCCGCGGAGCAGGCAAACTGCTACGCCACCGGCTATTCTTGAGCCGCTATGAGCCAACCCATTGCTACCCTGGATCCCGCAGCGCTGCCGGCACACTTCGACGGCGCGGCCGCGGAGACGCGCTGGAACGAGGAGTGGCAGCGCACCGGCGCCTATGCCTGGGACGCCGCGCGCGGGCGCGATCAGTCATTTGTCATCGACACGCCCCCACCGACGGTTTCCGGCTCACTGCACATGGGACACGTGTTCAGTTACACGCACACCGATGTGATCGCACGCCAGCGCCGAATGCTCGGGCTGAACGTGTTCTACCCGATGGGCTGGGACGACAATGGCCTGCCGACCGAACGCCGGGTGCAGAACTTCTTTCACGTGCGCTGCGATCCGAAGCTGCCGTACGAGCCGCAGCTGGCGCTGGAGCAGTCGCAGCTGAGCGAACAGCAGCGCCGCAAGACGCCGCCGCGCGTGGTGTCGCGCCGCAATTTCATCGAGCTGTGCCGTCACGTCACCAACCAGGACGAGCGCGCGTTCGAACAGCTGTTTCGCCGCATCGGATTGAGCGTTGACTGGACCCAGAGCTACGCCACGATCGACGATCATTGCCGACACCTCGCGCAGCTGTCGTTCCTGGACCTGTTCGGCAAGGGGCACGCGTATACGCTCGAGGCGCCCACGATGTGGGATGTGGATTTCCAGACCGCGCTGGCGCAGGCGGATCTGAAGGACGAGGAGCGTGCGGGCGCCTACCACGACCTGGAGTTCGGTGTCGAAGGCAGCACGGAGTCGTTCGTGATCTCAACCACGCGTCCGGAGCTTCTGCCTGCCTGTGTCGGGGTAACCGCGCGACCCGACGATGCGCGCTACCAGAAGTTCTTCGGTCGGCGCGCGCTGACGCCGCTGTTTCGCGTGCCGGTGCCGATCTTCCCGAGCGAGCTCGCCGATCCGGACAAGGGCACCGGCATCCTGATGGTATGCACCTTCGGCGACCAGTCGGACGTGCTCTGGTGGCGCGAGCACGCGCTCCCCCTGCGCCAGATCATCGGCCGCGACGGCCGGCTGCTGCCGGTGGTCTACGGCAGCGAGCAGTACCCGAGCATCGATCCGTCCGCCGCCAACGCCGCATACACGCAGCTGGCCGGCAAGAGCGTGTCCCAGGCGCAGCGCCGGATCGTGGAGCTGTTGCGCGAGCCGGCAGCCGGCGCGCGCTCCCAGCGTGCGCCGCTGGTGGCGGAACCCAGGCCGATCCGACACTCCGTCAAGATGTACGAGAAGGGTGAGCGCCCGCTTGAGTTCATCAGCACGCGGCAATGGTTTGTCCAGCTGATGAAGCACAAGCAGGCGCTGCTTGCCGCCGGCGAGCTGATCCGCTGGCATCCGGAATTCATGGGTGTGCGCTACGGCAACTGGACTGAGAACCTGCAGCTCGACTGGTGTGTGTCGCGTCAGCGCTATTTTGGCGTGCCGATCCCGGTGTGGTATCCGTTGAAGTCCGACGGCAGCGTGGACTACCAGGCTCCGATACTGCCGGCGGCAGCAACGCTGCCGATCGACCCGATGAGCCACGTGCCCGCGGGCTTTGACCCCGGTCAGCGCGGCAAACCGGGCGGATTCATCGGCGACCCGGATGTATTCGACACCTGGTTCACCAGTTCGCTGACGCCGCAGATCAGCTCGCATTGGCTGCTCGATCCGGTGCGCCATGGCAAGCTGTTTCCAGCGGACCTGCGTCCACAGAGCCACGAAATCATCCGCACCTGGGCGTTCTACACGATCGCCAAGGCGCTGCTGCACGAAGGCAAGCTGCCCTGGCACCATGTCGCGGTCAGCGGCTGGATCCTGGATCCCGACCGCAAGAAGATGAGCAAATCGCTCGGTAATGTGGTGACGCCGATGCAGCTGCTGGAGGATTTCGGCGCCGATGGCGTGCGCTATTGGGCCGCCAGCGCGCGCCTCGGCACCGATACGGCGTTCGACGAAAAGGTGTTCAAGGTCGGGCGGCGGCTGGTCACCAAGCTGTTCAACGCCGGCAAGTTCGTGCTCGCCCAGGCCGCCGATTCGCAGGGTGCCGCTGACTCGCCGCAGGCCGCCGCCGCACCGCGGCTGGAACGCGCGATCAACCACGAGCTCGACCGCGCGTTCGTGGCCGAACTGCGCGCGCTGATCGAGCGCGTCAGTGCCAGCTTCCAGAATTTCGAATTCGCACAGGCACTGCAGCACACCGAGCAGTTCTTCTGGTCGCGCTTCACCGACGCCTACCTGGAGCTGGCAAAATTCCGCGCCCGCGGCGAGGTCGGCGACGCCGCGGGCCGCGTCAGTGCGGTGGCGACGCTGCGCCTGGGGCTGGACGTGCTACTGCGGCTGTTCGCGCCGGTGCTGCCCTACATCACCGAGGAGGTGTGGAGCTGGGCGTTCGCGCAGGAGAGCGGCCAGCCAAGCATCCACCGCGCGCCCTGGCCGGCCGCGCAGGAGCTCGCCTCGGTCGAACCGCCCGCCTATCCGGAATCCCTGCAACTAGCGATCGATGCGCTGGCCACGCTGCACAAGGCCAAGACCGATCGCGGCGGCAGCGCCGGCCGGCCAGTCGAGAAGCTCGATCTGCTGATCGACAGCAGCAGCGTCGCGCGCGTGCAGGCGGTGCTGGCCGATGTGTTCGCCAGTGCGCGCGTGCGCGAGCATCGGATGATTGAATCTGCCACCCCCGGCTTCACGGTGGCCGAGATGGTGCTGGCGCCGAAACTCGAGGAGCCCGCGTAGCGGCATCAACCCGACGGCTCAGGTCCGCGGGTCAAACAACGCCGCGATCCCTGCGGCGTCCGGCGATCGCACCACGCCGTTCTCCGTGATCAGCGCCGTGACCAGTTCGGCTGGCGTCACGTCGAAGGCGGGATTGCGTACCGCGACATCGGCCGGCGCCCAACGCAGCTCGCCAAAGCCGCGCACTTCTGACGCCTCACGCTCCTCGATCGGGATCGAAGCGCCGGTCGCCAGCTGGCGGTCTATGGTCGATAACGGCGCGGCGACATAGAACGGGATGCCATGCCGATGCGCGAGCACGGCTACCATGTAGGTGCCGATCTTGTTGGCGAAGTCGCCGTTGGCAGCCACGCGATCGGCGCCGACGATCACCGCATCCACGCTTCCCTGCTGCATCATGTGGCCTGCCATGTTGTCGGTGATGAGCGTCACCGGGATGTGGTCCTGCTGCAGCTCCCACACGGTCAGGCGCGCACCCTGCAGAAACGGGCGCGTCTCGTCCGCCAGCACCGAGATGCGCTTGCCGTCTGCCACCGCCGAACGGATCACGCCGAGCGCGGTGCCATAGCCGGCGGTCGCCAGCGCGCCGGCATTGCAGTGAGTCAGCACCTGGGCGGTGTGCGGCAGCAGCGCGGCGCCAAAGGCGCCCAGCGCCCGGTTGGCGCGCACGTCGGCCGCGAGCATCTCGTGCGCCTGCTGCAGCAGCAGCCCGGCAATGACCGCCGGCGCCTGCGGCTGCGCAGCCGCGAGTGCCTGCTGCATGCGTTGCAGCGCCCAGAACAGATTCACCGCGGTGGGCCGGCTTTGCGCCAGCAGCTCGAACGCCGCGCTCATCCCGGAGACGAAACCGGCGCGATCGAGCTGCTGCAGCCGCCGCGCCTCGAGCGCAATGCCATAGGCGGCAGCGCAGCCGATCGCCGGCGCGCCGCGCACCACCATGCTGCGAATTGCCCCCGCCACCGCTGCGGCGGAATCGAAGGCCAGCAGCTCGAAGCGCGCCGGCAGTGCGCGCTGGTCGATCATCTCGATCTTGCCGCTGGCGTCGTTCCAGCGCAGCGGCTGCACCGACAGCGGGGCGCTGACGTCGGTCATTACGGCCCTACCGATGCAACACGCGGCCGGCCACTGCGCCGAGCGCATCGACCATCTTCGGGTCGCGCGCTTCCGCGGCGGTAATCACAGCGTAGTCGAGCGCCGTCTGACAGCCGTGCGGACACACCGATGCCGGTGGCTGCAGCGTGGCGGGCACGGCCTGCCTGACCAGCGTGCGCGCCTGAGCGGCATTGGCGTGCGCGGTCCGGATGATCATGTCCACCGTCACCGCATCGTGGTCCGGGTGCCAGCAATCGTAATCGGTGACCATCGCCACCGTGGCATAGCACAGCTCGGCTTCACGCGCGAGCTTGGCTTCCGGCATGTTGGTCATGCCGATGACATCGCAGCGCCAGGTACGGTACAGCTCGGATTCGGCAAGGGTGGAGAATTGTGGCCCTTCCATCACCAGGTAGGTGCCGCCGCGCAGGCAACCGATCCCCTCGGCGCGGGCGGCGGCCTCCAGGGCATCACCCAGTCGCGCACACACCGGATGCGCCATGGATACATGCGCGACCAGTCCGGTGCCAAAGAAACTCTTTGCGCGCGCGAAGGTTCGGTCGATGAACTGATCGACGATCACGAACATGCCGGGCGGCAGCTCGATGCGCAGCGAGCCCACCGCACTCACCGAGATGATCTGCGTGGCGCCGGCGCGCTTCAGCGCGTCGATGTTGGCGCGGTAATTGATCGCCGACGGTGGCAGCTGGTGAGCGCGGCCGTGCCGCGGCAGGAACGCCAGCGGCTCGCCGTCAAGGTCGCCGAGCAGCAGTTCATCCGACGGCGTGCCGAAGGGCGACTCGACTTTCAGCCACCGGGTATTGGCCAACCCATCGATGTTATAGACCCCACTGCCCCCGATTATCGCCAGCATGTTCACCTCCGCGGACGCTCAGATCACGCGCTCGTTGCCGCCGTCCACCGGCAGCTGCGCGCCGGTGGTCTTGTCGAACAGCGATCCGCACATCGCCGCCGCCAGCTCGGCCACGTCACGGCTGAAGACTTCGACTTGCAGCACGTTGTTGGTCCGGTACGCGGCGACCGAGAGGCCGTAGTGCCGGGCGCGCTGCGCCAGCACCTCTTCGGACCAGATGCCGGTATCAAACACCGCGTTCGGATGCAGCGTGTTGACGCGGATACCGTCGGCGCCCCATTCCAGCGCCACCACGCGCGCCAGCTGCGTCAACGCGGCCTTGGACGCCGAATACGCCGCCGCACCGGGACCGGGCGCCGGCACATTCTTCGAACCGATAATCACCACCCGGCCACCACGCAGCGCGAGCTTGAGCAGTGGGTGGGTTTCGCGCAGCAGCGTCAGGTTGGCGTCGAGATTGACCTGCATGACGCGCCGCCACAGGTCATCGTCCAGCGCCGCGACGTGCTCGCCGCCGGGGAATATGCCGGCGGCGAGCACCAGCAGGTCGAGGCCTCCGAACGCTGCGACGGCGCGATCCAGCGCCAGGGAAATCTGCTGCGAAACCGTGACGTCGCATTGCAGGCCGAGCACGTCCGGGCGCGCAAACAGGCCGGCAACCTCCGGGTTTATATCGAGCGCGACCACCGCGGCGCCGCGTGCCAGCAGCGACTCGACGCAGGCGCTGCCGATACCCGATGCCGCGCCCGTGACCAGCGCCACCTCGCCGGCGAATTCCGGTGGCGCGCCCGCCTTCTTCAGCTTCGCCTGCTCCAGATCCCAGTATTCGACGGCGAAGATGTCCTTCTCCGGCAATGCCCGGTAGCCGCCCAGGGCGGTGGCCGCCAGGATCACATCGATTGTGTGCGCATACAGGTCGCGCACGATGTCCGCATCCCTGACGCTGCGTCCGACGCAGCCGAGCCCAAACGCGGCATCCAGCACCACGCGCGGCGCCGGATCGAGCATCAGCTTGGGCTGACTGGCAGCGGCGGACTGGCGGGCAAAATAATCCTTGTAGGCGCCGACGTAGGCGCCGACGTCGCGTCCCAGCATCGGTACGCGCTTGGTGCGGATCACATGGTCCGGTGTTGCCGGCCCCTGCTGTGAGATCTGCGCGACGTCCGCGCGTTGTGCGAACGCCAGGAACTTCGCCTCCCGGTGGGTCGCGAAGATCACCGGGAAACCGGCGCACACCGAGATGTCCCGGCGCAACTGCGCGATCTGCAGCCGGCTGCTCGCAGCCAGCGCTGCCGGCAACGGTGACAGTGACGGCGACGCTGGCGGCGACGGTGGCGGCGACGGCGACGGCGACGGCGCCGAGGCGCCAGCGGCTGGCCCGTGCCACGCCCGCTGCTCTCTCAGATAGCCTTCGGCGCGTTCGACCAGCGCGATCATGCGCTCATACGATTCACGCGCGCTGCTGCCGAAGGAGAAGATGCCGTGATTGAGCAGCACCATGCCGAGGGTGCGCGCGTGCGCCTGCTGCGGGAATTCGCGCGCGCACAGGCGCGCCAGGTCGAAGCCCGGCATCACGTACGGAATCAGCACCACCTCATCGCCGTAGATGTCGCGAATGCGGCGCGCGCCATCGGCGGTGTTGGTGACCGCGAGCAGCGCGTCGGCGTGCGTGTGGTCCACATACCGATACGGCAGGATGGCATGCAGGATGGTCTCGACCGAAGGCGCCGGAGCTCCGGCGCGCACCACGTGGGTCGCCAGTTCGCTGACCATCTGCGGGTCGGACAAGGTCTCGAGCGTGGCGAGCCTGAGCAGATGTTGCTGGCGCACCGGCGCAAAACCGGCTTCACGGATCGTCGCCAGGTCCCAGCCGCTGCCCTTGACGTACAGCAGGTCCTGCGCTTCGCCCAGCACATCGTGTTCGCGCAGCTTGACCGAGGTATTGCCGCCACCATGCAGCACCAGCGACGGATCGCGCCCCAGCAGCTGCGACGTGTAGACGCGCAGCCCCAGTTCCCCGGAGAAGCGCGCGGCATCCTCGCTGTTCCACAGTCCGATCACGGTTGAAAATCCCTCCGAGGAATTGCCTTGAGATCATTATTTTCGTGCTGGACTCCTGGTCGCTCTGGCTACCGGCGCCCGCAACTTTTCAACATCCATGGCTGTCAGGAGCACGCTTTCGGATTTCGCCCGCATCATTACTGCATTACTCAAGCCGCGACCAAAGTGCGCACCGGCGGCTTGAGAATGCTCGCTTTCGGGTGAGCCGCCTTTAATTCCTGTGGCGTCTTCCACTGAGCAGTCTCCGCAAGCGTCCGCCACGCATCGTACTGCGTCCGAGCGGGTGAAGGCTGCCAGATTGAAGTCACGATAGAACGCCGCCTTGGCTGCGGCACGGCGCCTAGGAGACAACCAAAGAATGTTGTCTAACCTGTTGATTAAACTTCAGGGCTACGTAGCCCTCGCATTTTCAACCTAACATGCTGATCACATCGCGTGTCCGGCGCCGACTTGATACCCTTGGCTGGCCAATATGCGGCAAGAATTCAGAGTTCCCGGTTCGTGACCCATAAGGAACATAAGATCGGTCGCTACCGCGCCAACCTTTGGCGCTACTGCTTGATCATGCTTGCTGGCAGCCTGGCGAGTTGCTCACAGCGGGCCGGCGTCGCCCCCGGATCCGCACCCGAAGTATTTCCGCAGCTTGGGCATTCGAATACCATCAATGCGGTCACGTTTTCTTCGGACGGCCGCCTACTCGCGTCAGTGGGCAAAGACGGCGCCGCAAAGCTCTGGGACGTCAGCGCCCAGCGCGAGCTCCGAACACTCAAGCGCAGTGACGAACTCGACGCCGCCGCCTTCTCGCCCGATGACAAGACACTCGCCACAGGAGGCAGAGACGGCGCGGTGGTGATTTGGGAGCTGAGTACCGGCCGCGAGCTGCGGGTACTCAATGGACACACGCGCCGGGTGAATGCTGTGGCGTTTTCCCCTGACGGACGGACCCTCGCCTCGGCCAGCGACGATCACACCATCAAGCTCTGGGACCCGGGCAGCGGCGCCGAAGCGCGCACGCTGACCGCGCATCAGGGTAGTGTCACGGCGCTCGCCTTTTCACCCGACGGCCGCACGCTCGCCTCGGCCAGCGCCGACAGGACGATCAAGCTCTGGGAAGCCGGCACGGGTCGCGAGTCACGCACGCTCAGTGGACACACCGACGGCGTGACCTCCCTCGCCTTCTGCCCCGCCACTCCGATGCTGGCATCGGGAAGCTGGGATGGAACGGTCAGGCTGTGGAACTTCGCGGCTGCTCGCGAGCTGCGCACCTTGACCGGCCACGCGAGCAACGTGTCGGCCGTTGCCTGTGCGAACGACGGCCGTACCGTAGCGGCTTCCGGGGGCTCCGATCACCGCGTCAATCGGTGGGAAGCGGCGAGTGGTCGCGAGCTGCCCGCACTTGCGGGAGAGGCGAGGACCGTAGACACCCTGGCCTTCTCGCCGGACGGCCGCCTGCTCGCCTCAGCGGGCGAGGCTGACTCGGTGGGGCTCTGGGACGTGGCGAGTGGCCGGACCTCGCGAATCTTAAAGGGGCACGCTCAATTCGTGAAATCCGTGGCCTTCTCAGCTGATGGGCGATCGCTCGTATCGGGCAGCGTCGACGGCGTGGTGAGATTATGGCGGCTGGCCGACGGAAAGGAATGGCAGCGGTCGATCATCGCCCACGATGGCGCGGTCACGGCCGCCGTCTTCACGCCGAGCGGCGGCCAGATCGCCTCTCGCGGGGTTGACGGCACCGTCAAGATCTGGGACAGCAGCACGGGCGCCCTACTGCGCAGGTTCGAGGTCGGCAAACCAGCGGGCGGCGCCTGCTCCCTGGCGGTCTCCCCGGACGGCCGTTTACTCGCCGCGGGAACGGTCAATCGTGAGATTAAACTCTGGAGTCTCGCCGATGGAACCGAGCTAAGCAGCCTTGCGGGACATGCGGGAGGGGTGGAAGCCGTTGCTTTCTCGCCGGACGGCCGCATCGTGGCGTCAGGAAGCGCGGATAAAACGATCAAGCTCTGGGACGTGACGAGCGGCCGGGAACTCGGCACGCTCGCGGGCCATTCAAGCTGGATCGGTTGCGTGGCCTTTTCCCCGGATGGGCAGACGCTTGCCTCAAGCGGCGGGGACAAGACGATCCGGCTGTGGGACGTTGCCCGTGGGCGCGAGCGGCAACGCCTTCTCGGACACACTGAGCCGGTATGGGCGGTCGCTTTCGCTGCCAAGGATGCCGTGCTGGCCTCGAGTGATGGCGCTGCGGTCATCAAGCTCTGGAATGGGAGCGACGGTCGAGAGCGGCGCACGCTCCGTGGCCACGCCGACAGCGTCGAGTCGGTCGCGTTCTCCCCCGACGGTCATCTGCTCGCGTCTGCGAGTGGGGATTCGACCATCCGGCTGTGGGACGTTGCGAGCGGCACGGAGCGGCTGTGGCTGATCGCTTTCAATGACGGTAGCTCGCTGCGGATCAGCCCGCAGGGGTATTACGACTTTCAAGGGACGAACGATCAGGGCGGAACCGCCGACGCGGAGGCCTACCTGAACGTCCGTGTGGGCAACGAGGTGTCGGGGATCGGGGCCTACCGGGAGAGGTTCTACCGCCCGGACATCGTGCGGCTGGCGCTGGACGACCAGAAATTGCCGGACACCCTTCCGACACTGGCCTCCGTGAAGCCGGCTCCCGACGTTGCTCTTCTCGATGTTCCGGCCGAGATCGACGCGGATTCACTCGATCTGCGAGTCAGGATTATCGACCGGGGTGGAGGTGTCGGCGAGGTTCGTACCCTCGTTAACGGCACCGCCGTATCAGACATCCAGGGGCGCGGGATCAAGGTTGTCGAGGCTGCGAGCGACCCCAGTCACACGGTCCGAGTGCGCCTGGTGCCCGGGGTCAATGACATTCAGGTCATCGCATTCAACGCCGACGGCTCCATGCACTCCAACCCAGCGCTGGCCTCGGTCCTCGCTCGTTACTCCCTTACCGGCAAGCCGCAGCTCTATGCCTTGGTGGTTGGCATTCAGGAATTCGCGAACAGTAAATTCAACCTGAGATACTCGGTAGCCGACGCCAAGGCGATCGCGCAGGTCCTGCAGCAGAAGGCGGCACCGCTGTTTGACAAGGTAAATGTCGAAACACTCACTACCCAGGAGATGACCACAAAGGAGGCGCTGATCGCCGCATTTTCGCGCTACCGGACGATCAATCCCAGCGACGTGTTCCTGTTCTACGTTGCCAGCCATGGGGTGGTCGACAGCGCCGACCTCGCGAGCCGAGAGTATTTTCTGATTCCCTCCAGCTTCAATACCGCCAGCGAAGAGGCGTTAAAGCGTGATGGGCTCAGTGAGGGTGAGCTCAAGCGTATGATTGCGAGTATTCCAGCCACGCGCAAACTGCTGATGCTCGACACCTGCCACGCCGGCGCCATGGGTGATGCCATGATGGTGAGCACGCGGGATCTTGCCGAGAGCGGCGCCGTTACTGTGATCGCCAGCGCGGTGGGCAGCACCATCCTGTCGGCCTCCACCAGCGATCAGGAAGCGCTTGAAGGCGAGAATGGACATGGGCTGTTCACCTCGGTCCTGCTGCAAGGTCTGGGCGGCGGCGCGGACCTTCTCAAGAACGGCTCGGTCAAGACGCTCGATCTGGCCGTCTATTTGGACAGCGAGGTGCCGAAGATCGCTCTGCAACACTTCAAACGCGAGCAATACCCCAACACTCACAGCGCCGGGCGATCGTTTGAGATCGTCAGTAGTCGCTGAGGGTGATACAAGCGAATCAAGACATGCGTTGCCAGCGAACACGTTCGCTAACCAACAGGGCAGGGCACGCACCGCGTGGTGTGATGCTTGCTGCATTGGGAACCTTGTTGACGGCGACTGCCGTTTGCCAGAATCAGCCAAATGCGCCGGCGAATACTCAGGCTGAAAAGCCGGCTACGACGCCGAAGACCCAGACGCAGCGCCCTGCTGCGACTCCCAGCGCGGAGGCGAAGCAGCCTGCCACCCCCGCATCGACAGCCCCGAAGCCATCGATGATGGATAAGGCGCGATCCCTCTTCGGATCGAAGAAAAGTTCATCGGACACACCGCAGTCCGGTCAGTCGCACTCTTTTATGGATTACTTCCGTTCACATGGCGACAACGCCGGGAAATCGACTACGAACCAGCACGCTGCCACCACTAATGGTGCCACAACCAACGCAGTGCGGACCGCGCCAAATCAGCCGACCGAAACCAATGCTGCCACAACTAATACAGTGCGAACCCCGGCAACTCAGCCGGCCGAGCGTGCGCAACACATCCTACCCGCTGCTGGCGGCGGCACACGCCCTGGTGTACCCATGGATCGCCCTGGTGTGCCCATAGGTCGCCCTGGTGTGCCCATAGCTAATGAAACGCGCATGCCGAACGGCAACGTCGCGCGCATTGCCCGCGATGGCTCCCTTAGGGAACTGCACAGTCCGCAGAACAACATGTCGATCCGTTATGGGATGAACGGCAGCAGGCAGATTCGAGTCGAGCAACCGGACGGCTCGCGCATAGTTCTCGCCTCGCGCGGAGTTCCGTATGTCCAAAAGCCGTGGAACTTCGGCTCGCGCGCCTTTGACCACCGGACGTACGTCGACAACGGCGTGTTGACGCATCAGTTCTATCGGCCCTATCTCTTTGGCCGTACGACCTTGGATGCCTATGCACCGCAGCGCTTTTATTCCCAGGACTTTTACAAATGGGTCGCGAAGCCGCAATTGTGGACGCCACCGGCCTGGAGTTACACGACGAAGCAGGAACCCTGGTACACGCACTACCAAGGGTACTTCACTCCGCAATCTTCGTATGCGAGCCCGGTTTTCTGGCTGACCGACTTCGTTCTGGCGATGAGTCTATTCGAGGCCTACAACGCACACCCGCTGCCAGCTCAGGCTCCGCCTCCAGTTCCCGCGACTTCGACCTCGCAGTCCCCGGCTCCCCAGACCCCAGGCGCTTCCGCCCCCATCGTCCAGGCGCCGATCGCTCCGCCTCCCACCAGTCCGACTGCGCTCGCCCCGAGTCCCGCGCCTGCGGCTCCGATCGTGCAGCCGCCCGTCGTTGCGACGAGGACTGACGACCAAGGCCCATCGCTTACGATCTGGCAGAGGTTTACCAACTTCATTCGAGGCCTGCTGGGGCAGACGCCGACTGAAACCGCTACGCCGTCACCTGAGCCTGCAGTCGCAAGTGGCGCTGCGCCGATTACGGACGACGTCAAGAATAAGGTCGCGGACGAAGTCCAGGCACAAATCGCGCAGGAGGCGCGCGAGGCAGATGGCAGCGCGCGGAACCTGGAACCAAAAGCCGGTGCCGGCGGCGTCGTTGAAGAGCTGGCACGCCCCGCTCAGCATGTGTTCGTGGTGGCATCAGACCTCGACCTGGTGGACGAGAATGGGCGGCGCTGCATGATCAGTGAAGGTGACGTGATCCAGGTGCTATCCGCCGCGGATGCAGAATCCGGCACCGCGCCGGGGGTCGTGCTGAGCACCAAGGGCGGAGTAGAGTGCGCGCAGTCAGCCAAGGTGGACATTGCGGTCAGCGATCTGCAAGAAATGCAGAACCATATGCGCGCCACTGTCGATCAGGGGCTCGCTAACACCCCCAGGGGAACCACCGAGCCAACCGTTACACCGGCATTTGCACAAGCAGCACCGCCGCCGGACGCCGATGCGAAAAGCGAGATTGAAAATCAGAAGACGATCGCCGCGTCCGTCGAGCGCGGCTGAGACCCTTAACGACTAAGTCGTTGATCAGACTCTGGGTCGGGTGGGGCTCGAACCCACGACCAACGCCTTAAAAGGGCGCTGCTCTACCGACTGAGCTACCGACCCGCTGACCGCGTCTGCCGGGGAGCCTTACGCGGGCGCGCATGATACCGAAAAGGCTGTGGCGCGGCACGCCGCCAACGCCGTGTCACCGCCCGACTCATCGATAGCGGGTCGGATCGGCGATGCCTGCCGCCGCGAAGCCGTCGCGTCGCAGCCGACAGGAGTCGCAGCGCCCGCAGGCGCGCCCGTCGGCGTCCGCCTGGTAGCACGACACGGTCATCGCGTAATCGACGCCCAGTTCCGCCCCGGCCTGAATAATCTCGGCCTTGCTCATCGCGATCAGCGGCGCATGCACCTTGAAGCGCGCGCCCTCGACCCCGGCTTTGGTCGCGAGCCCCGCCAGCGTCTCGAAGCTGCGGATGAATTCCGGCCGGCAGTCCGGATAGCCGCTGAAGTCGACGGCGTTTACCCCGACCACCAGGTTGCGCGCCCCGAGGACCTCGGCCCAGG
>Ga0302324_100017373_pt1 | contig 14264 bp, 15 predicted proteins | sample Palsa_T0_1_FD_201949 | JGI IMG/M metagenome (GOLD analysis project Ga0302324, IMG submission 201949) | Peat permafrost microbial communities from Stordalen Mire near Abisko, Sweden - Palsa_T0_1 | ecosystem: Environmental > Terrestrial > Soil > Palsa > Peat permafrost | place: Sweden: Abisko... | reverse complement strand
GCGGCGCGCCTGAGGGGGAACACGTTTCGCCATGGAAATCAGCCGGGTGCTGAAGCTCCTCTGGTTGGCCCTGTTCCTCGCCGGTGCCACCTTCGGTCCGGCGGCCGCGGCGACGTGGCCGACGCCGGCCGACGGGACCCTGGTCGTCGCGTCCTTCCGCTTCGACGACGGCGAGACGCTGGCGAACCTGCGGCTGCACTACGTCACGCTGGGGACGCCGCACCGCGACGCGGCCGGTCACGTCGACAACGCCGTGCTGATCCTGCACGGCACCGGCGGAGACGTGCACCAATTCCTCAGCGACCGCTTCGCCGGCGTGCTGTTCGTCCCCGGGGGCTTACTCGACCCGGCGCACACCTTCATCGTCATCACCGACGCGATCGGCCACGGCCTCTCCTCAAAGCCCAGCGACGGCCTGCGCGCGCATTTCCCACACTACCGCTACCACGACATGGTGCGCGCGCAGCACCTGGTGCTGACCGACGCCCTCCACGTCGACCACCTCCGCTTGGTGATGGGGACGTCGATGGGCGGGATGCAGACCTGGCTGTGGGGCGAGATGTATCCGACGATGATGGACGCGCTGATGCCGCTGGCGTGCCTGCCGGTGCAGATCGCCGGCCGCAACCGCGTCTGGCGCGACATGATCGTCGACGCGCTGCGCAGCGATCCGGCCTACGCCGGCGGCGACTACACGACCGAACCGGAGAACGGGCTGCGCACCGCCGTCGACGTGGCGTGGATCTTCGGCTCGGCGCCGCTCTACGACCAGAGTGCCTTCCCGACCCAAGCCGACGCCGACGCCTACTACCGCGACCACGTGCGGACCCTGACGACCCACTACGACGCCAACGACATGATCTACCAATTCGAGGCCTCGCGCGACTACGATCCGGAGGCGGATTTGGGCCGGATCGTCGCACCGCTGCTCGCGATCAACAGCGCGGACGACCAGATCAACCCGCCGGAGCTGGGGATCTTGCAGCGCGAGATCGTCCACGTCCCGCACGGCCGGTACGTACTGCTCCCGATCACGCCCGAGACGCGCGGCCATGGGACCCACACGCTGCCCGCGATCTGGGGGTCGCTCCTGGCGCAATTCCTCGCCGCGTCGGCGCGCTGATCGCCGCGTGGCCCTGCCCAGCAGCTTCGTCGCCGGAGTCCATCTGCGCTGGGACGGCGTGTGGCAGCGGCCGCACCAGCTGCTCTCGCGGATCGCGCGGCGCGTCCCGCTCGTCGTCGTCGAGGAACCCTTCGGCGCACGCGAGGACCGCGACGAGGTCCTGCGTGACGGGCCGGTCACGATCGTGCGCCCGCTGCGGCGGCGCGGTTGGGCGCCGCCGTTCGTCGACGAGCCCACGCTGGCGACGGTGCGCGCGCTGATGGGGCCGGCTCCGCACGGTGTGTGGCTGAACACGCCGATGCTCGACGCGCTCGCCGACGCGTTCGACGCTGCGCCGCTCGTCTACGACGTGATGGACGAGTTGGCGCAGTTCGACTTCGCGCCGGCGGGGATCGCCGAGCGCGACCGCGCGCTGCTCGCCCGCGCCGATCTCGTCTTCACCGGCGGCCGTTCGCTGCACGCCGCGCGCGCGCACGGCGGCGCGAAGGTCCGCTGCGAGCCCAGCGGGGTCGAGTTCGAGCGCTTCAGCGCCGACGTCGCGCCGCATCCGCTGACGACCCAGCTGCTCGGCCCGGTCTTCGGCTACGTCGGCGTGATCGACGAGCGGATGGACCTCGCGCTGATCGAGGCGCTCGCCGACGGCGTCCCGGGCGGACACGTCGTGCTGCTCGGTCCGGTCGTCAAGCTCGATCCGGGCCGGCTCCCGCGCCGCGCGAACGTCCATCTGACCGGTGGCGTCCCGTACGACGCGCTCCCGTCGTGGCTGGCCGGCTTCGACGTCGCGTTGCTCCCGTTCGCTCGCAACCGCGCGACCGAGTTCATCTCGCCGACCAAGACGCTGGAGTACTTCGCCGCCGGCAAGCCGGTCGTCTCGACGCCGATCGCCGACGTCGCGGCCGAGTTCGGCGACGCCGTTTGGCTCGCCGACGGCGCGCCGGCCTTCGTTGCGGCGGCCTGCGAGGCGTTGCGGCCGGCGCCGGCGCGGCTGGCGCGCGGTCTCGCTTATGCGCGCGCACGGACGTGGGACGCGATCGCCGACCGGATGCTGGATGCCGTCGCGCAAGCCTGACCCGCTCGACCTGAAAGTCGCCTTCCGGTTCTTGCGCGGCCTCGCCCGCAACAACGATCGGACCTGGTTCCACGCGCACCGGTCCGCCTGGGACGAGCACGTCCGCCACGGGTTGGAGGATCTGGTGACGATGTTGGTGCTGGCCGGCGCGCAGATCGACGACCGGCTGGCCCACGTCGATCCGCGCGCCTGCCTGTTCCGGCTGGCCAACGACACGCGCTTTCACGCCGGCAAAGCGCCCTACAAGACCTGGCTCTCCGCCTGGATGTCGCCCGGTGGAAAAGACGGCGCCTACGCCGGCTACTACTTCCGCCTCGAGCCGGGGAACAGCCACGTCTCGGCCGGGATCTACGTCCCGACCAAACCGGCTTTGCACGGGCTGCGCGCGGCGTTCGCCGAGGACGGCGCCGCGGCGCGCGCCTTCGACCGCATTCTGGCGGCGCGCGCGCTGCGGCCGTACCTGCCGCTCGAGACGCACCCCCTGCGCGTCACCCCGCGCGGCTTTCCCAAGACGCACCCGCGCCTTGGGCTGATACGCGCGCGCAATTTTCTGGTCGAGCGCGAGCTGAGCGACGCGGAGTTGCTCGCGCGCGGACCGCTCGCCGTCGTGCGCGACGCGATTCGCGCGACCGCGCCGTTCGTGCGCTGGATCGACGAGCGCGCGGTCGCCGGCGCGGCCGCGCAGCGCGAGGACGACGAGGCGTGGTGAGAGGTGCGCCGCTCGCGCTGCTGGCCGCGGCCCTGCTCGGCGCCGCGCCCGCCACGACTTCGCTGAGCGGGACGCTCGCGGCGCCGGGTGTGGTCTGGATCAGCGACGGCTCGAACCCACCGCCGAGCACCAAGGTCGAGATCACCCAGCACGACCGCACCTTCATCCCAGCGCTCACCGTCGTCACGGCCGGCAGCGACGTGACCTTCCGCAACGACGACGACGTCGATCACAGCGTCTACAGCGTCTCGCCGGCCGATCCGTTCGATCTGGGGATCTACGAACCGGGGCCCGGCAAGGACGTGCGCTTCGCCGTCCCCGGCGTCATCGAGATCCGCTGTCACATCCACCGCCACATGCACGCGATTCTGCTGGTCGTCGACGGTCCGTTCGTGCAGCTCGACGCCGCCGGACCGTGGACGCTGCGCGGCGTGCGCCCCGGCCGCCACGTCCTGCACGTGTGGACCGCCGACGACGGCGAGCGGACCAGCGTCGTCGAGGTGCGCTAGCCGGAGCGGCGGTCGAGCTCGATACGGCGGCCGAAGACCGGCTCTTCGTGCGGTGGGGGTGGGACGATCGCGCCGCGCGCGACCAGCGCGGCGAACGCCTCGACGTAGAGCGGATCGAATTGCGTGCCGGCGCAGGCTTGCAGCTCTCGCATCGCCACCGCCGCCGTGCGCGCCCGGCGGTACGGCCGATCGGTCGTCATCGCGTCGAAGGCGTCGGCGACCGCGATGACGCGCGCGCCGGCCGGGATGCGCTCGCCGCGCAGTCCGTGGGGATAGCCGGTGCCGTCGAGGTGCTCGTGGTGGTGCAGCACGCACGGGACGATGTTCTGGTCGAGCGAGCCGATCCCACCGAGGATCTCGGCGCCGACGGTCGGATGGAGCTCGATCGCATCGCGATCGGACGGCGAGAGCCGCTCGATCTTGAAGAGGATCGCGTCGGGGACGGCGATCTTGCCCAGGTCGTGCAGCAGCGCGCCGGTGTAGGCGACCTCGACCGCCTCGGGGGACCAACGTAGTTCGATGGCCAGCGCGCGGGTGTAGGTCGCGACCCGCTCGGAGTGCCCGGCGGTGTAGGGATCGCGCAGGTCGAGCATCCGCGCGAAGGTCGCTAGCGCGTCGACGAAGGTCGCCTGCGACTCGCGCCGCCGGCGCTCCAGCTCGCGCGAGGCGCCGATGGCCAGCGCCAGCAGCGAGATGAAGACGATCAGGATCGCGCCGCCGGTCGCCGCGATGACGACCCACCGCTCGCGGCCAGTGCTGGCGACCATCTGGCCGCGCGAGAGCACGACGGCGACGACGTAGGTGCGGCGGCCGTCGGTCGTCGTCAGCGGCGCGTAGACGGTGCGGATCCCGCCGTCGTCGAGCGCGAACCAGTCCTCGGCGTGCAGCGCGCGGCGTACCGCCACAGCGTCGCTCGGCGCCCCCGCCAGGAGCGCGCGCCCACGATCGTCGTACAGGCGCACGCCGGTGACGTACCCGACGACGTCGCTCGCCCGCACCGCCGCGGCCAGCTCGCCTTCGCGCACGGTGCCGCGTTCGAGCCGATCGACCAGCGGGCTGAAGACCGCCTCGACGCGCGCCAGCGCATCGAGCGTCTGATCGGATTCGACCGCGCGCCGGTGCGCGGTCTCGAGGACGAACGCGAGCACCACCGCCGCCAGCGCCGCACTCGCGAAGAGCACCAGCGTGAAGCGGGCGAGGAAGCTCGCCCGGCGGGCCAACGAGTGGATCAGCTCACGAAACTCGACGGATACGAGGGCTCGCCCAGCGCTTGGGCGAGCAGCGCGACGTGGGTCGTCTCGACTCCGAGGATCGAGGCCGCGGCCTGCGCCAGCGCGCGGTTGCTGAACTCGGGGACGACGGAGAGGTACGTCGAGGCGGCCTTCTCCTCGACGCCGCGCGCGAAGTGCAGGATCGCGACCTGGCTGTCGAGCGTCGGGTAGTTCAGATGCGCGATCCCTTCGCTGGGCACCGCGCCGGCGGCGCGGACCGCGGCGATCAATGCGTCACGGTGCGCGACGTGGTCGGCGACGAACCGGCCGCAGACCGCCAGCACGGGCGCGCTCAGCAGCTTCGTCGCCGCGGCGTCTTGATAGGCCTTGATCCCGGCCCGTTCGAGTTCGATCGCGGCGTTCAACGCGGCGACGTCGTCGGCGTCGGCGACGGTCGCCGCCTGCACGAAGCGCGTCATCAGGTCGACACCGACCAGCGCGATCGCCGATCCGGCGCCCAGCAGGGCCGCGCGGGAGATGCGTTCCATGTTCGAAGACCCCTTCCGTAACGGGGCAGCTGCCCCACGATCCCCGCCAGGGGACGTTCTTCGCCGCCACATCCCTTTGATCGGTCGGAAGCTACGAAATGTGCTCCAGCGCACGTATCCGGGCGGCCAGCGAGGGGTGCGAGGCGAACAGCAGTTCGGCCCAGCGCGGCGGCTCAAACTCGGCCAGATTCTGTTCGCCGAGCCGGCGGAAGGCGCGCACGCCGGCCTCGCGATCGCCCGTCGCCGCCACGGCAAAACGGTCGGCGCGGCGTTCGAGCGCGCGCGAGGCGGCGTTGGCGAGCGGCATCGCGGCGAGCTGCACCAGCATCGCCCAGAACAGCAGCCGAGCGCCCTGGGCCGGCCCGTCGACGCCGCGCCCGCTGGTCGCGCGCAGCGACGCGTCGGCGCCGAGCAGCGCCAGCGAAACCGCCGTGGTCCCCAAGCCGATGCCGGTCCACGGATCGCGGCGGACGTAGTGCCCGAGCTCGTGCGCGACGACGAAGAGCGTCTCGTCGGCGGGGAACGCGCCGACCAGCGTGTCGGCCAGCGCGATGCGTTCGGTGCCCAGCACGCCGGTCACGAACGCGTTGGCCTTCTTCGTCTGCCGGCTCATGTCGAAGCGCAGGATCGAAGCGTTGCCGACGCCCCAACGCGAGGCGAGCGCGCGGATCCGCTGCTCGAGCTCGCCCGTGACCGGCTCGTAGCGGTTGAAGAGCGGCATGACGAACGTCGGCGCGACGACCGTCGCGAAGGCCAGCAGCGGCGGCGTGGCGGCGATCGCGATCCAGGGCCACCGCCGCGGAGCGCGCACGACGAGCGCATCGGCCAGCGCCGTCATCAGGCTGGCGACGACCGCGCCGACCGCGACGCCCTTGAGGTGGTCCTCGAGCCAGCCGCGGGCCGGCTGCTCGGAGTTGCCGTAGACGCGTTCGAGGACGTGATCCTCGACGTAGTCGATGCCCAGGTCGCGCACCCCATCGAGCACGAGCACCGCCAGCGCGAAGGCCGGCGCGCGCAGCCGGCGCGGGAGCGGCGCGAGGCTGCGCTCCAGCGGATCGGCGAGCACGAACGCGGTGCCGGCCAGCGCGGCGACCCCACGCACCAGCCCGGCGAGCATCAGCGAGCGCCGCGCGGCGCCGTAACGGCGCGGGTCGCGCTCGGCCAGCGACGGGGCGGGACGGCGCAGATCCGCCGCCGCTTGGACGGCGCGCACCGCCGCGTAGCCCAGCGCGAGGCCGGTGGCCGCGCCCAGCACGACCGTTCGCACTCTCACCCCGGCTCCTTACCCGCTTCACGCGCGCCGTCCCCGCCCGGCGCGCGCGAGCCGGTTCGTCAGCCCTTGATCTTGAAGTCCAGTCCGGCGTTGAAGACGTTGACCCGGATGTTCTCACCGGGGAGCGGGACGCCCGGATACTGCGGCAAGGGATACGGCAGGTGCTCCTGAGCGATGTTGACCACGACGGCGTGGAAGACCAGCTGCGGCGAGAAGATCTTCACGATCCCGATCACCGACTGGTTCAGGTACGAGGGCCCCGGATCGCCACTCATGTAGTCCGCCGCCTTGCCGATGGAGACGAACGGCCAGAAGGTGTGGACGCTGTTCGAGATCGGGATGCGGAACGTCAGCGAGAAGGGATAGATGAAGCCGCTTCCGGTGTACGGGACGGCCGGATCGTCGCTGAAGCCGGGGATGATCTTCGAGGGATCGCGCGGGACCCAGAGCGCGCGCACGTTCAGGTCGAACGGCGGCCCGATGGGACTCTTCCACCCGAAGGCGTAGCTCGCGCCCACGAAGTAGCCGTGGTAGAAGTTTTGGGCGATGTTGTCGCTCGGCGTGTTGGGAACGCCGCAGCAGATGCGCGAGCGGTTGAAATATCCTTCGTTGACCGACAGACCGGGGACGCCGACGTCTTCGCGCACGCCGAGCGTGTCGAAGCGGTCCTGGATATCGCCGGTGTAGATGCCCGGCTGGAAGCGCCCGAGCGAGAAGTCGACGTTCTGGTGCGAGTAGAACAGGCTCACCCACTTGGTGAAGCGGTAGTCGAGCCCGAAGTCCAAGCGCGGGTCGCTGGTCGTGCCGCCGTTGGCGGCGAACGCGTAGCCGTTGGCGTTCGAGCCGGGCGGCTTGACGTTCGGCGGAATCGCCGAGAGGGCGGCGCTGTAGGTGTCGTCGCTCCCAGTCGCGACGGTCCAGGTCGGCGTCAACGTGATGGTGAGTTTCGAGAAGGGATCGTCGGCGAGCGCCGGCGCGGCATTGGCGCGCAGGCAGACAACGACGAACGCAACGTAAAAAGCGATCGACTTCATAGTCGGTAGTAGTTTCATCGATTCTCCTTGACGAGACGAGTACGAGCGATGTTCGGGGAGCGGGGGTGGTCGGGCTAGCGCGACCTCGGACGCAGCAGATCGGTGCGCTGGAGCGAGACGTCCTGGCCGTGGACGGGATGCGTGATGGCGTCCTCGAGCGAGAACGCCTCGATCCACTCGGTCGGAGGGCGGACCGCGCCGTCGCTTCCGACTTGATCGAGCAAGGTGTAGATCTCCAAGTTGTTGCCGTCGGGGTCGACGAACTCGACGGCGATCTGACAGCCGGCGCGGCGGCGTCCCTCGAAGAGGACGCGCACGCCGCGCGCACGCAGGTGTTCGCGCGCTTGCAACACCTCGTCGAGCGTCGAGACGGCGAAGGCGAAGTGGTTCAAGTCGCCGTTCGCGCGGCCGCCGGTACTCAGGTCGGCACGCTTGTTCCCGACCAACGCGACGCCGTGGTGATCGTGGTGGAAGCGCATGAAGACCATGCCGCCCGGCACCATGCTCTCGGGGTAGACGTCGGAGACGCGGAAGCCGAGCACCTGGGTGTAGAACTCGACCGAGCGTTCGAGGTCCGCGACGTTGATGACGATGTGCCCGAGCTTGGTCAGCTCGAACGGCCGGCCCGGTGGCGGGACGAACCGCTTGAGCGACTCGACGTCGAGCGCGCCCGGCAGGGGCGCCGCGGCGAGCACGCTGCGCAGGTCGTTGAGGTCGAACGACAGCTCGCCGCGCTCGTAGCGTTCGCGCGACGCGGCTTCCTTCGCGGCGCGAGCGCGCGAGGCGACCAGCACCTCCTCGACCCGCTCGCGCGCGACGACGCAGGCGCCGTCGGCGTCGAGCACGACGGTATCGCCGGGCCGAATCGTCGCGCCGCCGACCTCGACGGGAACGTCGAGCGCACCCGGCACGGTCTTGGTCGCGCCGCGTACGCGCACGAAGTGGGTCCAGATCGGCAGCCCCATCGTGGCGAGCTCCTCGACGTCGCGCACCGACGCGTCGCACAGGACCGCGCCGGCGCCGCGCTTGCGGATCTGGGTCACCAGCAGCTCGCCGATCAAGGCGACGGCGCGCGGCTGCGGCATCGCCAGCACGACGACCTCACCCGGCTCGATGCGCTCGATCGCCGCGTGGACCATCAAGTTGTCGTCCTGGCCGCACAAGACCGTGCGCGCCGGGCCGGCGAACCGGCTCCCCGCCAGCAGTTGGCGCAGCTCGATGTCGATCAGGCCCGCCCGGCCGGAGGCTTCGTAGATCGTCGCGACGCCCAGCCGCGCCAGCTCTTCGTGCGCGCTCACAGCGCGTGCACCACCTCGGGCAGCATCCGCTGATACGCTTCGGCGTACTTGATCGTGGCATCGCCGCTGACGCGCCGCGCGTGGTTCGCCCGGTGCTCCATCCGCTCGGCGTAGTAGCGCTGCAGGTACTCTTGCGAGCCCATCGCGCGCATCGCGGCCCGCTTCTGTTCGACGACCGGCGTGATGTCGAGGAAGACGTTGGGGACGAAGCCGCTCAGCTCGGTCTGGTGCGGCTCGCAGAAGTAGATTGCGGGCGGCGCGTTGATGCGGAACGCCGCCGCGACGCCGGCGCCGGAGGTCAGCTGGCGTGCCATCAGCGCGACCGCGCTGGCCACCGGATGATCGGGGTTGAACGGGTCTTTCTCGGTCTGCGTGATGAGCACGTCGGGCGCCAGCTCGCGCACGTACTCGACGACCTGGTCGACCCGCGGTCGGTCCATGATCAGCGGGTAGTCGCCGAAGTCGAAGCAGGTGAACTGCGCACCGACCGCCTCGGCGGCCGTCGTCGCCTCGGCGCCACGGATCGCCTTGACGCTCTCGATCGTCTGGTTCGGCAGCTTCCAGAGCTCGCCCGACTCGCCGCGCTCCCCGTACGAGAGCGCCAGCACGCTCGCCCGGCCGCCGGCGGCGCTGGTCAGCGCGAGCGCGCCGGTCGCCCGCCAGACGAAGTCCGAGCAGTGGGCCACCAGGACCAAGACGTTGCGGCCTGCTTCAGGAGGCAACGGTACGGCCTTCCTGCTGGTGGCGGACGATGCGTTCGAGCGAGGTGGCCGCGGCGCGTGCGACGGGTGCCGGAACACCCAGCTCGTCGAGCAGCGCCACCGCGGCGTGCATCTCGTGCGCTCGCCGCTGCGCATGCGCGAAGGTGCCGTCGACGATGCGCTCGACCAGCCGCGCGTCGGCCTGATCGAAGGTGCGCCCGATGTCGGCCCGCAGCCAGTCCTCGACGCCGGCGGCGCGCGCCGCTTCGAGCGCCTCGCAGACCGCGGCCGACATCCCCTTGAAGAAGACCGAGCGGGTCAGCTTGCGCGCCGCCGCCGCGCCGGGTTCGGCGCCGACGATCTCGAGCGGGGTCTCGAACGGCGCCAGGAAGGCGGCCAGCTCGGCCGCCCCTTCGCCGGCCAGGAACATCGGCACCCGGATCCCCAGCGGCGGGACGGGCGCCATCATCGCGACGTCGACGAAGCGCACGCCGCGCTCCGCGGCGATCGCCGCCAACTGCTGCTTGAGGCCGGGCCCGGCGGTGTTGAGGTCGGCGAAGAGCGTCCCCGGCGCGAGCAGCGGGACGGCCCCGCGAGCGACCTCTTCGGCGACGCTCGCCCAGTTGACCGAGAGCACGAGATCGGCGCCTTCGAGCGCCGCCGCCGCGCTCGGCGCCAGCGGGATCTCGCGCAGGTCGCCGTGCGGCAGCGGGTCCCAGCCACGCACGACGACGCCGCCCCGGACCAAGTCCCGCGCGATCAACGATCCGGCTTCGCCCAGACCGAGGACCGCGACGGTCCTGGCGCCAAGATTGGTGCCAATCATGGCGCCACCGTTCATCGAACCCGCGACGCCTCCTGCCGCGACCCGGCGCTCGGTCTCCGAGGTCGCTACGGCGCTGCGCGAGGGGATCACCGCCGGCGCCTACCAGCCCAACGAGCGACTCGTCGAGGAGCACCTCGCAAGCATCCTGGGGACCAACCGCGCCGTCGTCCGCGGCGCGCTGGCGCTGCTGCAACAGGAAGGGCTGGTCGTGCGCGAGCGCCATCGCGGCGCGCGCGTCCGGGCGATCGGCGTCGAGGAGGCGGTCGAGATCCTCGAAGCGCGCGCCGCCCTCGACGGCGTCGTCGCCCGGCGCGCCGCCGAGCGGATGACCGACGAGCACGCCCGCGTGCTCACCGCGCTGCTCGAGCAGATGCGCGCGAAGCTCGAAGCCGGCGAGCTGCTGGCCTACTCGGAAGTCAACGCGCGTTTCCACCGCACGATCCGCACGCTGGCCGCGCACGCGACCAGCGAGAAACTGCTCGCGCTCTTGCAGTCGCAGGCCGTCCGCTACCAGTTCCGCACCGTGCTGCGGCCCGGCCGGCCGACCGAGTCGCTGGCCGAGCACACCGCGATCCTCGACGCGCTGCTCGCGCGCGACCCGGACGCGGCCGAACGCGCCGCCCGCCGGCACGTCGCCGGCGTCATCGACGCGGTCCGCACGATCGCCGCCTTGCGCCTGCACAGCTGAGCGCGATGCCGCTCCTGCTCCGCGCGGCGGTCGACGACTACGGTCACACGCGCGCGCTGCTCGACCGCTCCCTGCTCTCGCCGACGCTGCGACTCACCTTCGAGACCGTCCGGCCGATCAGCCGCGCCTTCGGCCCGATGGTCGCGCAGGGCGCGTTCGACGTCTCGGAGATGGCGATCGCGACCTTCCTGCAAGCACACGCGCTCGGCAAGCCGCTGGTCTTGCTGCCGGTCGTGTTGATGAACCGCTTCCACCACGCCTCGATCGTCCGCGCGACGGGTTCGCCGATCCGCGGCCCGGCCGATCTCGCCGGCCGTCGCGTCGGCGTGCGCGCCTATCCCCAGACGACGGCGGTGTGGGTGCGGGCGATCCTCCAGCACGAGTACGGCGTCGATCCCGGCGCGATCGAGTGGGTCGTGCGCGAGCCCGGCCACGTCGCCGAGCTCGCCGATCCGCCGAACGTCACGCAGCTCGCCGAGGCCGATTTCCCGCGCCTGCTGCGCGAGGGCGCGATCGACGCCTGGATCGCCGGCCGCGACGCCGACGGGGTCGCCGGCGTCGAGCCGCTCATCGCCGACGCCGACGGCGCGGCGCGGACGGCCTTCACCCGCGACGGCATCCTGCCGATCAACCACGCCTTGGTCGTCCGGCGCGACGTGCTCGACGCGCATCCGCGCGTCGGCGGCGAGCTCGTCGCGCTGTTCGGCGCGGCCAAAGCGCTGCATTTCGAGCGCTTGCGTACCCAAGGCGTGCGCGACGCCACCGAGGCCTTCCAGCTCGACTTGCTGCGCCGGGGCGTCGATCCGCTGCCCAGCGGGATCGAGGCGCTGCGCCCCGCACTCGCCGCGATGATTCGGCTCGTCACCGAGCAGCGGCTCGTCCCCGTCTCAGCGACCGTCGACGCGCTGTTCGCGCCGTTCCGGCAAGCGGCGCAGCGGGAGCCGGCGGGCGCAGCACCAATCTCCGCTCCCGAAAGGGAGGCGTGATGGGACAACTCGAGGGCAAGGTCTGCGTGCTCACCGGCGGCGCGGGCAGCATCGGCGCGGCGACCGCACGGCGGTTCGTCGACGAAGGCGCGCGGGTGATGTTGGTCGACGTGAGCGAGGAACCGCTGCGCGCTGCCGTCGCGGCGCTGGGTGCCGAGCGGGCCGCCTACGAAGTCGCCGACGTGACGCGCGCGGCCGACGTCGCACGCGTCATGGAGCGCACGGTCGCGCGCTGGGGACCGCTCGACGTCATCTTCAGCAACGCCGGGACGATGGGCGTGATCGCGCCGATCGCCGAGTATCCCGAAGACGTCTTCGATGCCACGCTGGCGGTCCACGTGCGCGGCGCGTTCCTGTGCGGCAAGTACGGATTGCCGCGCATGCGCGACGGCGGCAGCATCATCATCACCTCGAGCGTCGCCGGCGTCCGCGGCGACGCCGGCGTCTACGGCTACATCACCGCCAAGCATGCGCAGGTCGGCCTGATGCGCTGCCTCGCGAAAGAAGCCGCGCCGCGGGCGATCCGGGTAAATACCATCCATCCGGGTCCGGTCGACAACGGCTTCCAGCGCGGCGTCGAACGGAACCTGACCCCGATCCTAGGCCGCGACGCGACCACCTTCTTCGACGAGATCATCCCGCTCGGGCGCCACGCCCGGCCCGATGAGATCGCGGCCTCGGTGCTCTACCTGGCCTCGGACCAGAGCAGCTTCACCACGGGCAGCCTGCTGATGGTCGACGGCGGGATGAGCGCCTGAAGGGGCGCAGGAAGTTTCTGCCAAACCCGATTCGGGATACAGGGATTCCGTATACGACCCCCGGCCATGCTCCTTTCGTTTTCGTACTCATCTCGAGCTAGGAGGACGTCCCTATGACCACCAGCCGCGTCGATCGCGCTGATTTCCTCAAAGGTGCGGCGGCCGCGGGCGTCGCCGCCGCTGCGACCGGCGTTCCGCAGGTCACCTTTGCGCAGGCCCCCCGCACGATCAAGATCGGCCTCGTGCAGCCGATGACCGGCCCGCTGGCCTTCTTCACCGAGCACATGCCGTTCGTGCTGGCGCAGATCAAGGGGAAGATCGGCACGTCGATCGACGTCGGCGGGACCAAGCACCCCTACGAGATCGTCATCAAGGACAGCCAGTCGAGCCCGAACCGCGCCTCAGAGGTCGCACGCGAGCTGATCCTCCAGGACAAGGTCGACCTCATCGCGACCTACGCGACGCCGGAGACGGTCAACCCCGTCTCCGACCAGTGCGAGCTCAACGGCGTTCCGTGCATCTCGAACGACGCGCCGCTGGAGCCCTACTTCTTCGGGCGCAAGGGCGATCCGAAGAAGGGCTTCGAGTGGACGTACCACTTCTTCTTCAGCGCCGGGACGCTGGCCAAGGCGATGCTCGCGTACTGGAACAAACTGCCGACCGATAAGGTCCTGGGCGGGCTCTGGGGCAACGACGGCGACGGTATCGCGCAGTCGAAAGTCTTCGCCGCGGAGTTCACCACCGCGGGTTACAAGGTGGTCGACCCCGGCCGCTTCGACATGCCGGCCAGCAACTACAACGCCCAGATCGCCGCCTTCTCGAGCGGGCACTGCGACATCATCCAGGGCGTCCTGCCGCCGCCGGAGTTCACGACCTTCTGGAACGGGGTCGCGCAGCAGGGGTATAAGCCCAAGTCGGTCTATGTCGGCAAGGCGTGCGAGTTCCCCGAACCGATCTATGCGCTGCACGACCGCTGCATCGGCCTCACCGTCGAAACCTGGTGGTCGAAATTCCACCCGTACAGCTCGCATCTGATCGGGCTCACGTCGCGCCAGCTGGCCGACAGCTGGGAGGACGCGGAGAAGCGGCAGTACTCGATGGCGCTCGGCTTCCGGCACGCGCTGTGGGAGGTCGTGTTCGACGTCCTCAAGCGCACCCAGGACGTCAACAAGGCGGCCTCGATCCGCGACGCGATTCGGACGACGAAGTACGAGTCGATCGTCGGTCCGATCGACTTCCGCACCGGGCCGTTCCCGAACTGCGCCGAGACACCGCTGGTCGTCAGCCAGTGGTTCAAGGGTTCGAAGTATCCCTACGAGTTGGCGATCGTCGACAACTCGACCACGCCGGCCGTCCCGGTGGCTCACAAGCCGGAGCTGATCCACTACTGAGGACGTGCCGACCCGCCCCATGCTCGAGCTGACGGGACTCTCCCGCCGCTTCGGGGGGCTCACGGTGATCGACGATCTCTCCCTGCGCGTCGAGCAAGGAGAGATCGTCGTCATCCTCGGTCCCAACGGGGCGGGCAAGA
>Ga0302324_100017372_pt1 | contig 14264 bp, 18 predicted proteins | sample Palsa_T0_1_FD_201949 | JGI IMG/M metagenome (GOLD analysis project Ga0302324, IMG submission 201949) | Peat permafrost microbial communities from Stordalen Mire near Abisko, Sweden - Palsa_T0_1 | ecosystem: Environmental > Terrestrial > Soil > Palsa > Peat permafrost | place: Sweden: Abisko... | reverse complement strand
TGGGCACTGCGAGAACTGCGAAAACGGCCTGACCAACTACTGCCTGGTGGCCAACCCCGCCCCGGGGGTGGCCGGTGCGGCCTATGGGTTCGCTGACATGGGGCCGTGGGCGGGCGGCCAGGCCGAGTTGCTGCGCGTCCCCTGGGGCGACTTCGACTGCCTCCGGCTCCCCGAGGACGCACGCGACAAGCAGGATGACTACGTAATGCTCTCCGACATCTTCCCCACTGGCTACCACGCGGTGGAAATGTCCGGCCTGCAGCCAGGGGAGACCATCGTGATCCTCGGCAGCGGGCCGGTCGGGCTGATGGCCACGCTGTCGGCCATGACCAAAGGCGCGGCGAAGGTGATGGCGGTCGATCGCCATCCCGACCGGCTACGACTGGCCGAGCAGATCGGCGCGACCGCGATCGATGACTCCAAGGTGTCCCCGGTCGACGTGATCATGGAGGAGACCAAGGGCCTGGGCGCCGACCGCGGCTGTGAATGCGTGGGCTACCAGGCCCACGACCCCCGCGGGCACGAGGACAACACGATGACTCTGAACGAACTGGTCGAGTCGGTACGGTTCACCGGGGGCATCGGCACCGTGGGCGTGTACGTCCCAGCGGACCCCGGAGCGCCTGACGAGCTGGCCAAGCACGGGAGGACCCGCTTCGAGTTCGGCAATTTCTGGTTCAAGGGCCAGCGCACGGGCACCGGGCAGTGCCCGGTCAAGCACTAGCACGGGCGTTAGCAGTAGCTTGACGGCTTGGCTGGCAGACTTGGGCGCATGAGCGTGCGCTGGTACTCGGTCGTGGTGGACTGCACCGACATTTCGGCTCAGAGTCGCTGGTGGGCGCAGGTGCTGGACTGGAGGATCATCTATGAGGATGCCAGCGAGGTCGTTGTTGTGCCGCCGTACGTTGCCGAGCATGCTGCCGCGCAGACTCCCCCTCCGCCGGACGCGAGCGTGGTCCTGGGCTGATTTTTGTGGCTGTGCCTGATCGAAAGAGCGCGAAGAACCGCCTGCATATCGACCTGGCGCCTCCCGCCGACCAGGACCAGGATGCGGAGGTTCGCCGCCTGGAAGCGATCGGCGCCCGGCGCGTAGACATCGGCCAGGACCGCGACAAGGTGAGCTGGGTCGTCATGGCCGATCCGGAGGGCAACGAGTTCTGCGTCCTTAGCCCGCGCGGTTAGGTCCGGCCGGTGATGCGGCGTAGTTGGCCCGGTGCTCACCGCGATACACCGGCTCGGGCATGCCGACCCGGCCGTGACGCTGCGGGTGTATTCCCATGTGCTGCGCGAGCACGCCCAGGGCATCGAAGACGTTTGTCGCCCAGGCCATCAGGGCCGAAGTTAGCAAATCCGTTAGCAACGGCACGGCCGAAAACTGAATTGTCCAGCGTATGCGCTGGACAGAGTGGTGGTCAGGGGCGGGGTCGAACCGCCGACCTTCCGCTTTTCAGGCGGACGCTCGTACCAACTGAGCTACCTGACCGAGACGGTCCCAAGGTCCCCGACAAGGGATCCTGACACCTGACTGAGCGGTCCTGACGGGATTTGAACCCGCGACCTCCACCTTGACAGGGTGGCGAGCACTCCGAGCTGCTCTACAGGACCAAGCTTGTGCCGGGATGACCCAGCGTGCCCCCAACGGGATTCGAACCCGTGCCGCCGCCTTGAAAGGGCGGTGTCCTAGGCCGCTAGACGATGGGGGCTCGACGGATACCGCCGCCTTGCCCGTGGCGCCCGCCGTCGGGGACCGCCCCAGCATAGGGGACGAACGGCACTGGCGGCAAAGCGGCCGCGTCAGCCCGTTCGCCGCCCTCGAGTGAAGGACCGCGATCAGGCCGGGATCAGCCCCAGGCGCAGGCCGTTGATCACGTCCCGCTCCTGTTGATGACCTTCTCGGCGATCGAGACGGGCTCGCCTTCCTCGGGCACCAGCGCCCAGGCCAGGATGTAGGCCAGCGCCCCGAAGCCGCCGAACAGCACCGCCACGGCGAAGACCACCCGGATGAGATTCACGTCGACCCCGAGGTAGGCGGCCAGCCCGGCGCAGATTCCGGCGAGCCAGCGGCCCTGGACCTTGCGTTCCAGCCGCTTGCCGCCGCCGAGCCCGCCCGGCTCGAGTCCACCAGGCCCTTCCCAGTCTCGGGGACCGGGCCCGTCGGCCCCGTTCCCGCTCCCGATATTTTCTTCGCTCATAACCGCCATGATGCCCGAATCCCGCCCGCCCCGCTCACCCGCACCGGGCCGGCGAAATACGCTAGCGGCGAGGACCGCAGAGAGGATCAGCCATGCCGCAAGCCACGGACCCAGCCCCGACCGACCTGCTCCGGATCGACGATGAGCTGGGTGATGACGAGCGGCTGGTCCGCGATACGGTCCGTAAGTTCGCCGCGGATGTGATCCTGCCGAACATCGGGGACTGGTTCGAGGCGGGCACGCTGCCGCGGGAGCTGTTCGGCCAGATCGGCGGCCTGGGGCTGCTGGGCATGCACCTGACCGGCTACGGCTGCGCCGGGATGGGCGCGATCGCCTACGGTGTCGCCTGCCGCGAGCTGGAGGCCGCCGACTCGGGGCTGCGCAGCCTCGTGTCGGTGCAGGGGTCGCTGGCCATGTTCCCGATCTGGAAATACGGCTCCGATGAGCAGAAGGACGAGTGGCTGCCCCGGATGGCGGCCGGCGACGCCGTCGGCTGCTTCGGGCTGACAGAGCCCGACCACGGCTCCGACCCGGCCGGCATGACCACCCGCGCCACCAGGAACGGGCCGGACTGGGTGCTGACCGGGTCGAAAATGTGGATCACCAACGGCAGCATCGCCGACATCGCCGTCGTCTGGGCCCAGACCGACGACGGCATCCGCGGGTTCCTGGTCCCCCGCGGCACCCGCGGGTTCACCACCCGCGCCATCCACAAGAAAATGTCGCTGCGCGCCTCCATCACCGCCGAGCTGCACCTCGACGACGTCAGGCTCCCCGCCGCCGCGGTCCTGCCCGGCGTCCGCGGCCTCAAGGGCCCGCTGTCATGCCTGTCCGAGGCCCGCTACGGCATCCTGTGGGGCGTCACCGGCGCCGCCCGCGCCTGCTTCGAGTCCGCCGCCGGCTACGCCCGCACCCGTGAGCAGTTCGGCCAGAAAATCGGCGGGTTCCAGCTCACCCAGCGCAAGCTCGCCTGGATGCTCGCCGACCTGCAGCGCTCCCAGCTCCTCGCCCTGCACCTCGGCCGCCTCAAGGAGGCCGGCACCCTCACCCCCGAGCAGGTCAGCCTCGGCAAGATGAGCAACGTCCGCACCGCCATCGACATCGCCCGTCAGGCCCGCACCATCCTCGGCGCCAACGGCATCACCCTCGAATACCCCGTCATCCGCCACGCCGCCAACCTCGAATCCGTGCTCACCTACGAGGGCACCGAGGAAATCCACACCCTCGCCCTCGGCCACGCCATCACCGGCATCTCCGCCTACCGGTAACGTGCCTGGCGCCCGCGACCGGGCAGCGGCCCGGCAGGCGCTGACCGCAATCCTGACCGCGGCCGCCGCCGGGCAGTTCCCGCCCGCCGACGGGAACGTCACGATCCTCCCCCAGCCGTCAGGCCGGGACGCGGGCGTCATCGCCTTCACCGGGCATGCCGTGGTGTTTGCCGACACCGATCCGGCCTGGATCGCCGGACAGCTTCCGCCGGACGAGCTGTCGGCGCCGCTCAGTGCCCGGTTCCTGCACGCACTCGGCGAGAGGCTGGGCACGCGCTCGCACAGCGTGGACGTGCTGACCTGCGCGAGCGCCCTGGCCGGCCCGCCGCCAGCGGGCCTGGCCCTCACTGAGCTCACCGGCGGCGCCGGGCGCGAGCACCAGCGGATCGCCCGGGCGCTGTGCTACCGCGACGACGTCCGCGCGTGGCAGGCGGATGGCGGCGTGCTCCTGCTCGGCCGGGGTGTCGCAGGCCGCTGGGAAGTCGCGGTCGAGGTCAACGACGACCGCCGCGGGCACGGCCTGGGCGGGCGCCTCGCGACCGCGGCCCGGCACCTGGTGCCCGGCGGCGGGCCACTGTGGGCGCAGATCGCGCCCGGGAACGCGGCCAGCGTCCGGGCCTTCCTGCGCGCCGGATTCAGGCCGGCCGGGGCCGAGGCGCTGCTGAGCCCGCCCGGCCTCGGTGGCACGATGGCGGAATGAGCGACGTCCGGGTTACCGACAATGAGGAAGACTCGAGGCTTGAGATTCACGCCGACGGCGAGCTTGCTGAGCTGATCTATCGCACCCGCGCAGGGCGGCTGGTGCTCGTGCACACCGAGGTACCGGACGCGCTGGGCGGCCGCGGCCTCGGCGGCGACCTGGTAGAGGCCGCGATCGACAAGGCCGCCGCCGCGGGCATGACGATCGTGCCGCTCTGCCCGTTCGCCCGCGGCTGGCTGGAGCGGCATCCGGATGAGGCCGCCAGAGTCCCGGTTGACTGGAGCAGTCAGTAGCTCCCCGGCCGTCCAGATCTGTCTTTCTTACGCCGGGAACGAGCTAGCCTCCCGCCGCCGTTCCCCTCCATCTCGGCCCGTCCCGCCGCCCGGAGCCGGCCCTGAGGCCGGTCAGCCTTCAGTGTCCGCCGCCACCCGCTGGTCGTGATAGGCACGAGCGCCCGCCATGATCGCCGCGAGCTGAGTGCGCAGGCCGCGGCCCTTGCCCTTGCTGGCCAGGACACTGGCGCGGCACCCGGCCACCATCAGTACCCGGACGTCGTTCCCGGCGAGCCAGCTGGCCGCCTGCGCCGCCGTGAGCCCGTCCGCGCCGGGCCGTAGCAGCGGCCGGCCCAGGCTCCCGGCCGCCCGCGCGGTCTCCCGGCAGCCAGATCCGCCGGCCGGGTCGATCAGCAGGATCGCGTCAGCGAGGTACGCGCAGGTCCAGGTCCGGTTCCGGAAGCTGGCGGACGATAGCTCGTGCATGCTCGCCCCGGCCAGCCGGCGGCGGCGCGTGGCGGTCAGCGGACCGTCCTCCTGCCGGTAGCCCTCCGGGAACACCAGGTGCACGGCCAGGCCGGCCTCCAGCGCGGCCCGGGCCGCGTAGCTGTCGACACCTGTCTGGCCCCCGGTCAGCACAGTCAGGCCGGGCTGCTCGCGTACTGCCTGACGCAGCAGGCGCTCGCCGGGGTCGGCACGGCCAGCGTCCGCGCCGGCGGGCCTGACGCTGCCGGATGTCATCCGGCGACGCTACCGCGGTGAGATCAGCAGCGTCTGGGTCCCGATCCCGACCGGGCCGCTGGTGTCCGACAGCTGGGTCTCGGCAAGGCCGGTGCCCGTCCCGCCCATCGTGCTGGTCGCATCCAGCCGCAGCCACTCGCCGGCCGGATCGCGCTGGAGGACAACGGTGAGGTTCACGTTGAGGAAGAGGTAGGACCGCGGGTCCAGGACCATGCTCATCCCGTTACCGGAATCGGCGAGCAGCAGCGAGCGCGACATGGGATGCAGGTCTTCATCGGGCAGCAGCGGGATGCGCGGCCGGGCCCAGGCAGTGCACGGACCGGGCTCGGCGAAGCTCCCGGACTCGAAGCGCCACTCGATGTGCGACAGGTAGCCGGCCACGCTCGCGCCGGGAAAGACCGGCGGCTGCTCGGTCTCCGGAAGCTGCGGCAGCGCGCCGACTCTCGCGACGACCGGCGCATCCGCCAGCGTCGCGGTCCGCCAGCCGCGAGCCACCAGGACCTCCTGGCCGCCTGCCTCGAGCACGGTCTCCAGCAGGGCGACACGCTTGCCAGGTCGCAGTGTGCGGGTCCTCGCCGTCAGCACGCCCACCGGAACGGGCCGCAGGATGTCGACGGTGACGCTGGCCAGCCGCATGTGCCCGGCTGGCTCGTGGCGTTCCAGCTCACGGGCCGCGAGCGCAGACGGCGGCCCGCCGTGCTGGGCGCCCGGGCTCCACGGCCCTTCCGCCGCCGCCGTGGCCAGGTAGGTGCCCGGACCCGCGGGCTCGAAGAAACTCCGCTGCACGTACCGGGATCTTACCGGCAGGGCCGCCGGCTCGCCCGCCCGCCAGGTATCAAGCTGCGCAGGCGAAAGCTCTCAGTAGCGACATCATCGACGCCGCGTGGCATATCGTTGGCTGCCAGCGCACCACGCGCTTTACCTGCTCACGGAGCGATCACATGGAACCATCGAGCGCCGGCACCATCACCCGCCTCGGCAAGCGCACCGCGCCCCCGCTCGCTAGCCTGGCGAACCTCGGTCCGGTGCGCAACGCCGTGCGGCTGACGACCATTTACCTGGAGATCCTGCAGGGCAAGGGATCGGGCACCGGGTGGGACATGGCGGGCGAGGTCACCGCAGCGATGCACTTCCTGAAGGGAGTGCCCGACCCCGTCATCGTGGACATCGGCGCCAATCACGGCGACTGGACCGGCGGGATCTGGACGGCACTGCATCGCGGGCGCTACTTCGCCTACGAGCCGCAGGAGGCCTGCCTTGCCAGCATCCGCGCGCACAACGTGCCGGGCCTCACGGTCGTGCGCAGCGCCGTCGCCGATCAGCCGGGTGAGATGGTGCTGCACTCGGACGCCGCGGGCAGCGGGCTCGCCTCGCTCTATGTCAGGGACGAGAGCTACCTGGACAAGCCGACGCTGACCGAGACGGTCCCGGTCACCACTGTCGACCTGGCGCTGGCCGAGCACGGCCTTGATCACGTCGATTTCATGAAGATTGACGTCGAGGGCGCCGAGTTCGAGGTACTCCGCGGTGCCGAGCAGGCGCTGAAGACGAAGGCCATCAGCGCGTTCTCCTTTGAGTTCGGCTCGGCCAACATCTACTCGCGGGTCTTCTTCAAGGACTGCTGGGATCTGATCACCGGGCACGGCTACTACCTGTGGCGCATCGTGCCCGGCGGCCGGGCTGTCCCCGTCCGCGCCTACCGTGAGGACCTCGAGCACTTCCGGGGGGTCAGCAACTACATCGCCTCGGTCACGGCCACCATCTGACCGGGCGGAAGGCAGCCGGCCGATGCTGGTACTCGCACCCGGCATGCCCGTCTGGGACCTGGCGCAGCATGTCGCGTGGCTGGCGGCCGTGACGATCGCGGCCACGAAGGGCTGCGCGATCCTGATCCCGGTGCTGCTGCTGGCTGCCTGGTTCCGCCCCGCCGGGCTGCGCTGCGTACTCGCCGCGGTGACGGCGCTGATCCTGGTGATCGCAGTCAGGCAGGCGTTCGTGGCCGTCTCCTTCGTGCCCCGGCCGTTCGTGACCTACCACTTCCAGCCGCTGTACCCGCACTCACCAGACTCGGCCTTCCCCTCGCTGACGACCAGCTACTTCAGTGCCGTCGCCGTCCCGGCCTGGCGCACCTGGCGTCCGCTGGGCTGGCTTGCGGCAGCGATGACCGTCGAGGTTGCGTTCGGCTGCGTGTACGTCGGCGTCCACTACGGGACCGATGTCGTGGCCGGCGCGGCCATCGGCGCTGGCTGCGGCCTCGCGGCGTGGCTGCTGTTCGGCTGGGGGCCGGTTGCCTGGCTCGTCGGCAACGCCGACGCGGGCCTTCGGAAGCTACGCCTGCGGCCGCGCTACCGCCTGCGGCCGGAGGCGGCGGCCGGAGCGTGACGGGCAGTCAGAGGCCCAGCACGGCGGAGACGTCAGGGCGCGCTAGCTGGGTGAGGCACCAGGCGAAGTGCCCGTCGCTTCCGTCCGGGGTGAACGCGTTGCTCGTCGCCACCGCGTAAGCAGCCTGGTAGATCAGCAGCGCCTCGGCCGGGTACCCAAGCTTGCGCGCTACCTGACTGGTGACGGCGGGAATGTCGGCAGTGGCGTGCGGACCGTACATGTTGATGGTCGACGCGGTAATGGCGGCGTCGAGCCGGGGATCGCCGGCGGTGGTGAGGAAGCCGAAGTCCAGGACCGCGACCGGCCGCAGCGAGTCGTCGACGAGCACGTTTCCCGGAAACAGATCGCCGTGGACGACGGTGTCGGGGACGCTGCTGAGCCGCGCTAGCTCCTCAAGCAGGCGCGCGCAGCGACGGTCGAAATCCGGCAGCTGTTCCCGGATGACGTCCCCGAACTTGGCGGCGCGCCGCAGCAGGAAGGCGGTCAGCGCAGCCCCGAAGTCCGGCGACCCGGTCCAGAACGACTGGCCCTCATCGAGGACCGGGAGCCGTCGCATGGCGGGCGTGCCCGGCACTGCGGCCAGAGCATGCAGGACCTCGATCAGGCACCGCACGGCGCGGGGATTCGCCCGCCGGTCCGCGAACCCGATATGGGCCTGCAGCGGCTGCCCCGGCAGCTTCCGCTCGAAAGTCACGGCCGTCCCGCCGACCTCCTCCACGGCGAGGATCTCAGGCGTAGCGAACGGCAGGCTGGCGTCAGCGAGGTCAGCGTAGAAGGCCTGCATCAGTGTCAGCTCGCCTGCCGGGCGCTGCCGCCATACTTTCGCGACGGTGCCATCGCCAAGATCGAACACCGCGCCCTCGACACCGGCGGCCAGCGGCCTGGGATCCCGGTAGCCGCGCTGCCTGAAGTACTCCAGCCAGTCCTCCGGCGACCGGGCCTGCAGGCACTTAGGCACGCGCAGTTCCTTTCCCGGTCGTGCCAGTTTGCGGTGACGCCCGAGGCGTGCCCTGCAGCCTCCCAGCGGACCGCCGCTCAGCGACCGGGACGGCGCAGATGCTGCCGGTCGTGACATCATCTACCTCGCCTGGCATATCGTTGGCTGCCAGGAAAGCCGGGAGGACAGCGCCGAAGCACGCCTTCAGCGCCGTTGTCACGGGGCGTTAGCTCAATGGTAGAGCAGCGGACTTTTAATCCGTCGGTTCCGGGTTCGAGCCCCGGGCGCCCCACCCCTCTGACCAAGCCAAACGCGGTCGGCTGTGTGCTGCGACCGGTGTGCGGGGTCTCCGTGGCCAGCGTGATTCCAGGACTTTCCCAGCTGGCAGCTGTTCCAGCGGACGGCCGGTGCGGAGGCCTCAGAACGGGCGAGTGACCCGTCGCTAGGGAGTTGAGTTGCAGGTTCCGGGGCGGATTTCCTGGCCGGTCTGCTCCTGCACTGTGTAGGAGTTACGGTCGGCCGTGTAGGAGATGAGCGGGCCGTCCGACCGGCCTGCCTTTGCCGTCGTCCGGATCAGGCCGAACACCAGATTCAGGGTCTGGCCGGGCCGGATCGTCGCACCGGCAGCCGGGACGCGGTTACGCCATTCAGGGTTGATCGCCGTGTCCGCTTTGGCGATGGGCGGGTAGTCGGCGGCGACGCCGATGGCGACGTAGTTGCCGTTCCTGGGATCGTGGTAGATCGGCACCAGCCACGACTTTGTCATGGCCAGGCCGAGCGCGGCCGAGAGCGTAACCGACGTGACCGTGACCGGCGCGGTCCCGGAATTGTCCAGAGTGTAAATTCCCATCGTGATCGGCCGGCCCTGGGCGCCGGCGCTGCACTGAAGACCGCCGTCGCCACCCGTCCCGAGCGGTCCCGGCCCGGCTGAGCACGCTGCCAGTTGCGCTGCCGCTGCTGACAGCGCCCCCAGAAGCACGATGCGTGATCTCAAAACGGTCTGCGATCCTCAGTTGGCGGCGCGGTCGTAACCGGAACCGTTAGGCGAACCCATTCGTCCTCGCCGTGCGCGGTCCGGCCTGCTGGCGTGAAACCGCGGCTCCGGTACAGGCGCTGCGAGCGTTCGTTGTCCTGGTGCGTCCAGAGGTGAAACCGCGCGTACTGCCGCCGGGCCGCCTCAGCCAGAGCGGCGTCCAGCATCATTCCGCCGATTCCCTCGCCCCACCGTTCCGGCACGACATACAGGTAGCTCAGGATGCCGGCCTGGGTCGCTGCACCTGCGCTGTCATCGCCATGCAGGGGCCTGGCCGACGCCATCGCGACCACCACCGGCCCCTGCGCCGCAACCAGAAACCAGGAGGCCCGGTCGTATAGGTGGCTTCTGACACGCTCGACCCGACCCGGCCGGCCGGGCCAGACGCCACGACGGCGGGCCAGGTTTGACCGCTCGAAGACCCAGACCGCGGCATCGACATCCGCGGCCTCACCGAAGCGCACCCCTAACGTCACACCCCTATTCTCAGCGGCGGAGCCGCGTGAGGGGAAGAACGCGGGGTCCACGCGGACCGACGGCCCGGTCGCCGACCGCCCCCCCGGCCGCGCACAACTTTGCGACATAAAGTTCATGGCCAAAGCCCTTGACTTTGCGCCATAAAGCAGCGTCTACTTTATGGCATAGAGTCGATCGAGGGAGACACCATGAACCCCACACCTGACACCACCGCCCCCGCCGGAAACGGCGGCACCTTCGACCCCCGGCAGGCCGCTGCCCTGCTGGACCACACCACGCAGCAGGCGCGGCGCCAGTTTGCGCCAGCTCAGCCGTGGCTCCTGACTATCAGGGGAGTCGTGGTCCTGGCAGTACTCGGCGCCGTCTGGCTTAACGTGCGCGGGCAGCACCCCTACCAGCACCCCACCGGCGCGGTCGTCCCCTTCGTGGTTGCCTTCGGAGTGCTCAACCTGATCGCGACAGTGTCGGTGCGCAGGCACGCGACCGCCGGGATAAGCGGGAGAACGCGGCTGCACCCGGCCGAGATCGCCATCCTGGCGCTGACCTGGATCGCCGCGTTCGCCGCCCTGGCAGCAATGGCCAGCGCCGGAGTCAGCGACGCATTTGTCTTCGGGCGCTTTCCGGTCTCGCTGCCACTGATTGCCGCTGGCCTGGCCTGGGCTGCCATCTGGGCGACACGATCGGACTGGCAAAGCTGCTGCACCGGGCTCGCCGTTGCCATCACTGGCGCCGTGGCACTGTCCGTGGGACCGGTCGGCGCGTGGCTGGCCGCGGGCATCGGCCTGTGCGTCACGCTCCTTGGCACCGCCGCCTACATCGTGTGGCGGCAGCACCGCAGCATGGTGGCGCCATGACTACCGACGACCTCGACCCGCTGATCCACGTTCCCACGCGGCTGAAGATCGTCGCCACGCTGGCGGCCCTGCCCGAGGGCGACGCGCTGTCCTTCACCCGCCTGCAGGACATGATCGGGCTCACCCCCGGCAACCTGATCATCCACCTGCGCAAGCTCGAAGACGCCGACTACATCGGCAGCAAGAAGACCAGCAACGGGAGCGTGACCATCACCACGGTGGCGCTCACCAGCCACGGTCGCAGGGCACTCGACGCCTACACCCAGTCGCTGCGCGACCTGCTCGGCGGCCTGTGAATGACCGGCTCGATCCCGGTCTTCCCCTGACAGCCTCTCCCGAGGGGCTGTCAGTCGTTGCCGAAGTGGACTGCCGGGCGGCCGCACTGAGCTGCCGTAGGCGCCTGCCGGCAAAGAACTGCGGCCGTCAGGCTGCTGCTCATCCAGAAATAACTTTGCATCGGGCAACCTTTCGGGTGACTTAGGCGACTTACTATCGCTAACCCTGCTAACTCCTGATGAAAGGGATCGATCTACATGATCCGAAAGGCACTGATCACGACAGCGGCCGTGGTCACCGTGCTGGGCGGCACTGCGACAGCACTCGCCGTCACTGGCAGCTCCTCAGGCGGCACCGGCTACCACGGCTGTGAAGGCGGCAAGCTCGGCCGAACCATCTACGACGTGTACTCCAACGGCACTGTGCCGAAGTGCCCGGCCGGCGCCTGGCCGTTCTCCTGGAATTCGACCGGGCCTGCCGGTCCGCAGGGCCCTGCCGGGCCGGCCGGGAAGGACGCCGCAGTGCTCGGGCCGGTTTTCTCCGACACGACCTCCCAGTCCATCAGCACGGGTGGCGCTGCTTACGAGAACGCGACCAAGCTCGGCACGCTGACGCTCGATCCCGGCACGTACCTGCTGGAGGCTAACTTCGTCGCGACGCCGAGCGAGGTGAACTCGGCGCAGATCTTCCCGCAGCTGCTCGTGACGGCCGGCGGCCCGATCGAGTCCGGCTACGGAACGTCCATCTGGAACGCCGGCAGCGGGGCGCTGGAGCAGGTTGGGTCGAGCCAGCTGCCGAACGACGTGATCAACTCGAACTTCAGCGGCTCCTACGTCATCAACGTGCCCTCGGGCTCTCCTGAGACGCTGTACTTCTACGGCTTCGGTTACGACTCCGACACCGGCGCAGGCACCTACACCCTGAACGCCGCCACGGTCAGCGCCGTCGAGCTGGCCAGCTAGCCCACGTGGTTCCGCCGCGGCCGCCAGCCGGACGGGCTGGCGGCCGGCGGCCCAAGCCCGGCAGGTGCCTATGAGAAACCGTCTGATTGCTCTAGCTGTCGCCGCCCTGGCCATCACGCCGCTGGTGGTGGCCGGCACGGCGCGGGCCGCCCAGGATGGCACCCGGCCGGCCGTCCGGGTGACTGGCACAAGCATCTGCCAGCCGCGGGCCTGGAAATGGGTCGATGGCGGCCAGTACGTGCTGTACAACGACGTGTTCGCCACCAGCAGCGCGACGCTGTGCGAGACCAACTACGGGACGGCCTCGTTCGACGTCTCGACTGCGACCACGCCGCAGGACACCTGGAACGCCTACCCCGACCTCTTCGACGGGTGCGAGTACTCCGTCTGCGCGCAGACCGGCCAGCTGGGCGTCACGGTTTCTGCCATCAAGTCGCTGACCATGACGCTGTACACCCGGTTCGGGCCGAAGGCGACAGGCAACGACGCGACGGACTTCTGGTTCTGGAAGTCTGATCCGGGGCGGTCACCGGGCCAGCCCAACGCCAACGAGACCATGATCTGGCTCGCCTACCGGGACGTGCAGCGGCTCCGCGGCTGGGCCGTTCGCCTCGACGGTCTCCGCTGGTGGGTGCACCCGGCGCTGCGGTGCGCCAGCGGGACCTGCTGGCACTACGTGGCCTACTGGCTGCTGACCCCGCGGCACGAGTCGTCGGTCACCAACCTGAACGTTAAGACCTTCCTGACCTACGACGAGCAGCATCACTGGCTCGCGGCCACAGACTGGCCGTCGTCGTTTGATGCCGGTTTCGAGTGCGTGCAGCACTGCGCGGGCGACAAGATCACTAAGTATGTGATGAACATCGGGACGTGACCGCGTCCTGACTCGCCGGCAGTACTGTCTCGACGCCGGAGAACGCGAATGCCGCCTGGCTCTCGCCGGCCAGGCCGAGCCGGAGGCGACTGAGCACCCGCTCGTGCAGCTCCGGCAGGCTGTCCGGCGGAAACCAGGCGACCTCCACCGACTCGGAGTCGTTCACCTGCGCCGTGCCGCCGACCGCGCGGCAGCGGAACAGCACCTCCAGGTACTGGACCTGGTCGTCGTTGGGATAGGTGATGTGCCCGGACACGATGACGGCGACCAGCACCTCCGGCACCGCGATGACGCCGGTCTCCTCGAAGATCTCCCGCACCGCCCCGTCGGCAGGCTCCTCGCCAGGCTCGACGATGCCGCCGGGCAGTCCCCACGTGCCGGTGTCGGCCCGCCGGCCGAGCAGCACCCGGCCGTGCTCGTCCAGGACGACGCCGGCCGCTGACGGCAGCCAGAGCGGATCATGGCCGATACGCGCGCGCAGGCTGGTGACAAACTCGGGAACCGGCATGGCCGCGAGATTACCCGGCGCAGCCGGCAGTGCGCCCGTTTCGGTTAGCGCCAGGCCTCAGCAGGTCCGCGACCCGTGGGCCATCCGGACTCCCCATTCTCAGCCGGAAAACCAGTCGCGAACCCGGCGCCGAGCGGCGGATCCTGGTGGCATGACGGAGCGCGCGTTCGCCTGGTCGAATATGTTCGTCCGCCCCGAGGACGACCCGCGCGAGCAGGGCGAACGGCCACAAGGGGAGCGCGGCACGCTCGTGCGCTATCTGCGCGATTACCGCCTGACGCTGGAGCTCAAATGCGCCGGCCTGGACGCCGAGGACATGGCGCGCCGCTCGGTGCCGCCGTCGAACCTGAGCCTGCTGGGGCTAGTCCGGCATCTGACCGAGACCGAGCAGTACTGGTTCCGCGCGGTACTGGCCGGGCAGGCAGCCGCAGCCCCGCCGTACAGCAGCGAGGACGACCCCGACGGCGACTTCAACGGTGCCGAGGCTGATCCTGAGGTCGTTGCCGGGGCCTGGGCCACCTGGCGGGCCGAGGTCGCGTTCGCGGACAACCTGGTGGCCGCTGCGCCGGATCTCGACATCAGCGGGGACACCGGCCGCGGCGACGGTGAGCCTGACCTGATCACGCTGCGCGAGGTGCTGATCCACATGATCGAGGAGTACGCGCGGCACGCCGGCCACGCTGACCTCCTGCGTGAGCGAATCGACGGCCGGATCGGCCAGTAGCGTTCGCGGGCATGGGCAGTACCGCTCACGGGCGGGTGCCGAACGACGGCCGGCCCGGCGCCGC
>Ga0302324_100017371_pt1 | contig 14264 bp, 13 predicted proteins | sample Palsa_T0_1_FD_201949 | JGI IMG/M metagenome (GOLD analysis project Ga0302324, IMG submission 201949) | Peat permafrost microbial communities from Stordalen Mire near Abisko, Sweden - Palsa_T0_1 | ecosystem: Environmental > Terrestrial > Soil > Palsa > Peat permafrost | place: Sweden: Abisko... | reverse complement strand
GCGCACCACCGAGCACGAGGCGAAGGTGGAATACCAGAACCTACTCACCGACCTGGTGTTGGAGTCGGAGTACCTAGGCGGCTAGCGCGCCTAAGACCAATCGGTTTGCAGTATTCCGAACGGCCCCAGCCATTTCGGGTGCGCAGCAGGCGCGATCAGGTTCTGCGACTGCGCCGCCGCGTCCCGCCCCGTGCCAGGATGTGTGCCGTGACGGTGGTATTGGTGCACGGCAACCCGGAGACCGATGCGGTCTGGGACCCCCTCGTCGAGCTACTCGGCCGGGATGATGTGGTTCGGCTGTCCCCGCCCGGCTTCGGTGCCCCATTGCCCGACGGTTGGCCAGCCACCTTCTTGGATTACCGGGACTGGTTGGAACGCGAGCTGAACCGCTTCGCCCGCCCGGTCGACCTGGTCGGCCACGACTGGGGCGGTGGCCATGTGCTGAACCTGGTGATGCATCGCCCGCAGCTGGTGCGGAGTTGGGTCAGCGACGTCGTCGGCCTGTTCGACCCGGATTACGTATGGCATGACCTGGCCCAGGTGTGGCAGACGCCCGGCGACGGCGAAAAGCTGGTCGACGACATGATGGGCGCGTCGCTGGAGGAGCAGGCCGAACGGCTAATGGGGCTCGGCTTGACACCGGAAGTCGCGACCAAGATGGCCGCCGGCGCGGGTGCCGAGATGGGCCGCGCGATCTTGCGTCTGTACCGCTCGGCGCGGCAGCCGGCCATCGCGCAGGCCGGCCGGGATTTGGAGAAGGCCGCCGCGCGGGCGGGGTTGTCAGTGCTCGCGACCGAGGACCACTACGTCGGCTCGGCGGTGATCCGGCGCCGAGCGGCCGAACGCGCGGGCGCCCGTACCGAGGTGCTGGAGGGCCTGGGCCACTGGTGGATGGTGCAGGACCCGGCTCTCAGCGCAGACGTTCTGACCCGCTTCTGGAACTCGCTCGACTAGCCGGGCCGGTCGCGGTGTCGCACTTTCATCGAGCCGCTGCGGTTGTCGAGGTTGCGTGATCGCCTTGCCGGCGGCGCAGGTTGACCGCCGCGACTCGGGAGATGAAGGAGGGGTGCATCAGGCGAACCGGCGGGTCGATCAAGTTGTTGACCCGGAAGAACTTTTCGACGACCACAGCGTCGGACTCACACGCGGTCAGCACCCAATCAGCAAGCCGGTTTGTCATGCGCGTCGACAGCGATCGCCGGCCTTGCACCTCCGGAAAAGCCAAGTCGCTGCCGGCACCCATCCGCCAAGCCACACCAATCGATTTCGCCGCGGCACGGAAGTATCGCCGGGCGAGGTCATGGCGGCTGCGAACCAGACAATCCCGCAGTGCCACGGCGTCCAGGGCCGACACCGTCATACCTTGCCCGTAGATGGGGTCGAAACTGCAGATCGCGTCCCCGCAGACCAACAGACCCTCGGGAAACCGCCTCATCTTGTCGTAGCGCCGCCACTGGCTGGACGGCATCCGATGCCGAATCACCTCCCCGAGTGGTTCGGCGGCCCGCACTGCCGCCAGCACGTGGGCGGGGGTGTACTCCTCGGCGAATGACAGCATGCCGGCAAGGTCGCCAGGCGGCTCGTGGCCCACCATCCCGAAGACCGTGAAGATCGACGTGTCATTCTCATAGCCGAGCAGAAACATCCCGGTAGGCCGGCCCGGCGCGGCGCCAACCGCGACCAGCTGCTCGACAATGCCGGGCGGAATCCGCAACGGCTGGCTGACATAGCACGTCCGCATGACGATCTGGTCCTCGATCGGACGGCCGTAGCCAAGGCTTTCCAGAAGGTTCGGTGTGTGGGCTCCGCGGCCCATCGCGTCGATGACCAGGTCCGCCGTCAACTCCTGTTCGGCGCCGCTGTCATGGTTGACCACCCGCACGCCGGTGACGCGGTTTCGATCCGCCGACGACGTCATCTCGGCCGCATCCAGCCCGCTCAGGATCGTCACGTTCGGGACGGCCCTCAGTCGCCGCCGGACATGGCACTCCAGAAACGGCCGGCTCGGGACATACATCGTCATTGCTTGTTGATCCCGTGCCGTACCGACCCTGATCAGCTGATGTCCACCGACTGACATCCAGATCTTGGAGAGATCCCCGTCATCGAGGACAGGCGCACCGGCAGCGACCAGCTCGTTGAGAATGCCGGGGAAGAGTTCATCGATGATTTGGCCGCCACGCCTGAGCAGAGCATGAACATGCCGGCCCTGCGGCACCCCCCGCCGATTCGTGGGATCGTCGGGTAAAACGTCGCGTTCCACCACCGTGACGGTCTGGTAGAAATCGGCCAGCACCCTCGCGGCGAGCATCCCACCCATGCTTGCGCCGAGAACAACCGCGTGCTGACCAAGCTTCGCCATCGCCACTCCTGACCGCTGCTCGACTCAGGTCAGTATGGTGAGCGCTTTTGTAGTCGGCTTGAGTAGCCGACTACTCGTCTTTCGCGAGCGAGGTGAGGTCTAGCGCGCCCGCGGGTGGGCCTCGGCCCAGACTTCACGCAGTGCGTGCACGGTGACCATGGTGTAGATCTGGGTCGTGGTCACCGATGCGTGTCCCAGCAATTCCTGCACCACGCGGACGTCGGCACCACCCTCCAACAGATGGGTCGCAAACGAGTGCCGCAGCGTGTGCGGCGAGACGCCTGCGGTAATACCGGCGCGCTCCGCGGCATCCTGCAGGACTTGCCACGCGCTCTGACGTGACAGCCGGCCACCGCGGGCATTGAGGAAAATAGCCGGCGTACCGCGCCCGCGGCGGGCCAATTCGGATCGCCCGCGGACCGTGTAGGCCTCGAGTGCTTGCACAGCAGGCCGTCCGATCGGAACCAGCCGCTGCTTGCCGCCTTTGCCGCGCAGCAGCACCGACCGAGCGTGCGTGTCGATATCGTCGACGTCGAGGCCGACCGCTTCTGAGATGCGGGCGCCGGTCGAGTAGAGCAGCTCGAGCAGTGCGCGGTTACGCAACGTCAACGGGCCGTCGGACGGGCTGTCGCCGCCGGCACCGGCCAGCAGGGCGAGGACCTGATCGAGGCTGAGGCTCTTGGGCAGCCGTCGACCCGGTGTCGGTGGCTTGACGGCCTGTGCGACGTCGAATTCGGCCAAGCCTTCGGCTGCCGCGAACCGGTGCAGACCACGCACCGCGATCAGGGTCCGCGCCGCCGAGACCGCCGACAAGGGTGAGACGCCGGACTCGGGATCGCCGCGCCGCAACGCCATCAGGAATTCGCTGACGTCGTCCTCGCTGACCTTGGCCAGATCGTCGACACCGCGCACGGTGAGGTGCTCGAAGTAGCGGCGCAGGTCGCGGCGATAGGAGCTCAACGTGTTGGCGGCGACTCCTCGCTCGATTGTCAGATGATCGAGGTAGCCCTGCAGCTGGCCCTCCAGCGGCGGCGCCAGCGTCGTCACCCGACGGCCTTTCGCGCGCTGAACGCCGTCGACCGGTCGGTCCACGGCGCATCCACCGGCCGCGGCTCGGCGATGCCCTCGCTGACCGCGTAGGCGGCTAAAACCCCGGCGACTGCAAGGGAATTGACGATCTCACCGCTGAAAATCCGCTGCACGGCCTCGGCGATGGAATACCACTCCACGGTCATGTCGGACTCTTCGTCGTGCGCCTCGGGCCGATCCACCTCGGTCAAGCCGGTGGCCAGATAGATCCGCACCGACTCGTCGCTGAAGCCGGGTGCGGAATCCAGATCGATCAACAGTTGCCACGTCTCGGCCTGGAGGCCGGCCTCCTCGCGAAGCTCCCGGGCGGCGCTCAGATGCGGGGCCTCCCCGTCGACGTCGAGCAGCCCGGCGGGCAACTCCCACAGCCGTCGACCCAAGGGGTGGCGATATTGGTAGACCATCGGGATTCGACCGTGCTCGTCCAGGGCGACGATTGCGACCGCGCCATAGTGCTCGATGACTTCTCGAGTCACGATCTTGCCGCCGGGCATCCGGACACGGTCGGCCCGCAACGCGAAAATCTTTCCGACATGCAGGATCTCGGACGAGGTCGTCTCAAAGACGTGCTCACCCACGGGTAGCGTGTTCGGGCTCAGACAGCGACGGCTCTGCTTCATCGTGTTGTTCGCTGCCGTTGGCCCGTTGCTCGGGCATCTCCAGGGACAGCCGCTCGCCCGCCTTGTACTCGAGCGCCGCGCCGATGAACCCGGTGAACAGCGGATGCGGTCGGGTCGGCCGGCTCTTGAGTTCGGGATGTGCCTGGGTGCCGACCACGAATGAGTGCATCTCCGGCGGATACTCGACAAACTCGACAAGATGCCCGTCGGGAGACGTACCGGAGAATTTCAGGCCGCTCTCGGCGATGCGGTCCCGGTAGGAGTTGTTGACCTCATAGCGATGCCGATGCCGCTCGGAAACCTCGGTCGACTGATATGCCTGGGCGACAATGGAATCCGGCTCCAGCACAGCCGGATACGCTCCCAGCCGCATGGTGCCGCCGAGGTCGGCTTCGCCGGCGACGATCACTTCCTGATCGGCCATCGTCGAGATCACCGGGTCGGGGGTGTTCGGATCGAATTCGGCAGAGTTGGCCGCGGTCAGTCCGACGGACCGCGCAGCCTCGATCACGATGCACTGCATGCCCAGGCACAGCCCCAGTATGGGCAGCCCGCGGGCTCGTGCATGCGAGATGGCGCCGATCTTGCCCTCGATTCCCCGGATGCCGAAGCCACCGGGGATCAGCACACCATGGACGTCCTCGAGGACCGACGCGGCTCCGCCCGGCGTCTCGCAGTCGTCGGAGCCCACCCAGCGAATCTCCACCTTGGCTCGGTGCTTGAAGCCGGCCGCCCGTAACGCCTCGCTTACCGAGAGATAGGCGTCCGAGAGGTCGACGTACTTGCCCACCAAGGCAATTCGCACGGTCTCCTGCGGATCGTGCACTCGGCGCAGCAGGTCGTCCCATTCGGTCCAGTCGACGTCACGGAATGGGAGGTGAAGCCGGCGGACGACGTATGCGTCAAGCTCCTCGCGGTGCAACACCTTCGGGATGTCGTAGATCGAAGGTGCGTCAGGCGTGGAGATGATGCCATCGATGTCGACGTCACACATCAGCGCGATTTTGTTCTTCAGCGGCTCAGGCACGTCACGGTCGCAGCGCAGGATCAACGCGTCCGGGGTGATACCGATACTGCGCAGCGCGGCCACAGAGTGCTGGGTGGGCTTGGTCTTCAGTTCTCCCGACGGCGCCAGGTACGGGATCAACGACACGTGCAGGAAGAAGACGTTCTCCCGGCCGATGTCGTGACGAACCTGCCGTGCCGCCTCGAGGAAGGGCTGCGACTCGATATCGCCGACGGTGCCGCCGATCTCGGTGATCACGACATCGGGTCGCCTACCGTCGGCGTCCGGCTCGGCCATCGCCAGGATGCGGCGCTTGATCTCGTCGGTGATGTGCGGGATGACCTGGACGGTGTCACCAAGATATTCGCCACGGCGCTCCTTGGCGATGACCGTCGAATAGACCTGTCCGGTCGTGACATTCGCCGAACCGGACAGATCGCGGTCGAGGAAGCGCTCGTAGTGGCCGACGTCGAGGTCGGTCTCGGCCCCGTCCTCGGTGACGAACACCTCGCCGTGCTGGAACGGGTTCATGGTGCCCGGGTCGACGTTGAGGTAGGGATCGAGCTTCTGCATCGTCACCTGCAACCCGCGAGCGGTCAGCAACTGTCCGAGGCTGCTCGCGGTCAGTCCCTTACCGAGCGACGAGACGACCCCGCCGCTGACGAAGAGATGCTTGGTGGCGGTCTGCGGATGCTTACGCAATGTGGCGACCTCCGTGAAGACGGCGCAGGGCTAGCCTCTGTTGAGGGCTGTTTTCCAGCTTGGGCCTGCCGACCCACGGAAACCCACCCTAACAAACACTCAGCCACCTCGTCGCTAACACGCCCAGCGGCGCGGCTACATCGGGCTACGACGCGACAGTGAGCCCGGTATTGCGATGTCCGGTGCCGTACTGGCCGGTCCGACCACCGTTGATTAAATCGGCGGCACCTAGCACTGCGGTGACTCGACCGGATTCGGCGTCGAGATCGTCGACAGTGCTGATCACCGGGGTCACCGTGGCGTCGGCGCGGGCCACTCCGACCGCGGCAGGACCGTCCGAGGAGCCGTCGCGGCCGGCCAGCACCACACCCGACCCGTGCGGTGCGAGCGCTGCGGAGAACCGGGCCACGCTGACGCCCTGGTTACCAGCGTCGTTGCTCAGCGAGCCGCCGGTGATGACTGCGGCGGCGTTCGCGGCGCCGACGTGTTGGTTCCCGTATCCGATGAAACCGGTGTCGCGCAGCGCTGCCAGCACGGTGTCGCGCTGCGCGTCGTCCACCGGCGGGATCGCGGGATCCCGGTTGATCAGCAGCGCAATTCCCAGCAGGTCGCCGGCTTGGGAGCCTTGGTCGACCAATTTGGTGCTCAGTTGGGCGCCCGCGGGGAGAACCGACGCGTTGACCACTGAGCGCAGCTTCTCCGCGGAGTTGGCGTCGACGAACTCCTGCGTCAACGAGACGGTGCCGGTGACGGCTCCCCCGGCCTGTCCGATGATCTTCGACACCGCGTCGACGTCTTCGTCGTTCGCGTCGGGTGCGCGGAAGATCACCATCGACTTGCCGTTGAGCGCGTCATGCACCATCCGGCCGGCCATCTGGACGTCGAAAGCGTTGGCAGAACCTAGCTTTCCGTTCAGAACATTCTTCTCGGCGTTGAGCGAGTTGACCTGGTTGTGCAGAGTCCGGGTTTCGTCACGCAATCCGGACGTGATGGTGTTGGAGAGAAGCCCTGAGCCGAGCATGACGCCGACCGCCAGCGCCAGGAACACTGCGGCCAGCGAAATCGCGTGCTGACGTAGAGATATCACGTCGCCACCGTCCTAATGGATGAAGCGCTGGATCCAGATCAAGAAGTGATGCCAGTACTGGGCGATCCAGTGCAAGACCACGGTGTCGGTGCGTGACACCCACAGCGCGGCGATCACCGAGATCAGCATCGTCAAGATCAGCAACGCGATCGCGCCACCGGAAATCCGGTTGTGGTAGAGCGTGGCAACAGCTTTGGCGTCCACGACTTTCTCCCCCACCCGCAACCTGGTGAGGAAGGTCGAGGGGTTGCTGTCCTGACGCGTCCGGTCGAAGAAGGTCTCGATGTTGGCCCGGTGGCCCGCGGTCACCAGCAGCGCGGCACCGTGATGATCAGCCAACAGCAGCGCCAGGTCGGCCGGTGAACCCGCGGCGGGGAACGTCATCGCCCCGACACCGAGGTCCTGGATGCGTTCCAGACCTGGCGCGTGGCCGTCGGCGTCGGCGGGCAGCACGACCTGCGCACCGCTCTTGAGGACTTCGGTGCTCAAGTTGCTCGGGTCGCCGACAATGAGTTGTGGGCGGTATCCGGCTTGGCGCAACACCTCTGCGCCGGAGCCGACGCCGATCAGGACGGGCTGGTATTCCTTGATGAAGGGCTTGAGGCGCTTGAGGTCGTCAGCGGCGTCGTCCTCCTCGGCGACCACGACGACGTGACGGCGGCGCAGTTCGATGTCGACGTCGGGAATGCCGATCCCGTCGATCAACAGCGGGCTCTCGCTCCGGATGAACTCAATGGTGTTGCCGGCGAACGCTTCCAGGTGGGCGACCAGCCCACTCTTGGCTTCCTGCATCAGCTCGGCGATCTCTTCGTCGGTGCGCTCGGTGCCGCGGATCAGTCGGCGGTCTCCGGCGTATACGCCACCGTTGTAGAGGCGCACCTTGGAGCCGTCTTTGATCTTCTTGAAAACGTCGGTGCCGGTCTCGTCGATCAGGGTGACACCGTTGGCCAACAGCACTTCTGGTCCCAGGTTCGGGTAGCGGCCCGACACCGACTGGGATGCGTTGATGACGGCGGCGATCTCGGCGTCGACGAGCGCATCGGCCGTGATCCGGTCCAGGTCCAGGACATCGAGGACGGCGATATCTCCTGGGCACACCCGCCGCAGCAGCCGCTCGATGTCACGGTCGACCCGGGCGGTGCCGACAACGCCCGGCCGCGAGGTATTGCGGGACAGCAATGAGGACAAGGTGGTGGTCACGCTCATGGAGGCGATTCTGTCGGTGAACCCGACTGTGGGCCGGGAGGCGCGCCGTAACAAGGGCCTCAGAAGTTATATCTTGTCACATCTGTCACAGAGTCAGATGCGGTATTCAGGTCGCAATCCGGTCACAGTCCGCGGCCTCCAACAGTTCGCGGGCATGGGCACGCGCTGAATGCGAATCACCCAGCCCGGCCAGCATTCTCGCCAGTTCGGCGACCCGGTCGTCCCCGTCGAGGCGCCGCACCCCGCTGGCGCCGTTTTTCCCGGTGCTATCGACCATGAGGTGTATGTCGGCGTAGGCCGCGACCTGCGGCAGATGGGTCACCACGATGACTTGCCGGTTGCGGGCCAACCGGGCCAGTCGCCGACCGATCTGCACCGCTGCCCGGCCTCCGACGCCGGCGTCGACCTCGTCGAACACCATCGTGGTGCCGGTCATCGACGCCGCCAGTACCACCTCGAGGGCGAGCATGACGCGCGACAGCTCGCCGCCCGACGCGCTCTTGGCCAGCGGTAGCACCGTCATGCCGCGATGGGCGGCGAACCCGAACTCGACCTGGTCGACACCGTCTCCACCGGCGTGGGCCTGGGTGCCGGAGGCGAGCGTCAGCGCGGCGGGATCGTCGGCAGAGGCCGGCATGGTCGACACCTCGATGGTGAATTCGGCATCGGCCATCGCCAGCCCGGAGAGCTCACCGGTGACCTGTTTGGCCAGCCGCTTGGCGGCCTGGCTGCGCACCTTGCTGAGTTCGCTTGCCGCATCGGCCAATTGGAGCGCCAATTCGTCGACGCGACGGTGCAGACCTGCCAGTGCCTCTTCGGAAACATCCAAGTGCGCCAGCCGATCTCGTGCCTCGCCTGCCCACTGCAGCACACCGTCGATGTCGGCGGCGTATTTGCGGGTCAGCGTGCGCAGCTCGCCCTGCCGTGCGAGCTTGGTGTCCAACGTGCTGGCGTCCGAGGGTAGTTCACCCAGGTAGCCACCCAGCTCACGCGCGGCGTCGCCGACGACCGTGAGCGCTTCCTCGAGCTGAGTGGCTAACGCACGCAGCGTCGTGTCGTCCGTCGACTCCAAGGCCGTCTTGGCCCGCGCCAGACTGTCCGCCGCCGAGGCGGGCTGTCCGGTCGGGTCCGCGGAGGCGTCGTCGCCCAGCCCGGACAGGGCGACGCGGGCCCCCGATGCGGCCTCGCGCAGCGCGTCGAGCTCCGAGAGCCGACGGATGTCGGCGATCAGCGCATCGTCCTCGCCGGGTGCGGGGTCGATGGTGTCGATCTCGTGCAGCGCGAACTTGAGCCGATCGGCCTCCTGCGCCAATTCGCGGGCCCGGTTGCTGCGGTCGACGAAGTCGCGGCGCGCCGACTGCCATGCGTCCCGCAGTTTGCGATAGCGCTCCAGTCGGGTGTCAACGTCTGCGAACCGGTCCAGCGCCCCGCGTTGCTGGTCGGGTCGCATCAGCCGCAGCTGGTCGTTTTGCCCGTGCAGCGTCAGCAGTTCGGTGGTGAATCCGCTCAGCGATTTGGCAGGCACGCTGCGGCCGCCGAGGTAGGCCCGCGACGGTCCATCGCGGCTGACCGAGCGCAACGCGATGATGCTGCCGTCCTCGTCGCGTTCGGCCCCGGAAGCGTCCAGCATCTCGTCGAGCTGCGCCACCGCCTTCTCGTCGAGATCAGCAGTGGTGAACCGCCCTTCGACGAGGGCCCGCTCAGCGCCCGAGCGTACCCGGTTGGCGTCGGCGCGGGCCCCGCCGAGCAGGTGCAAGCTGGTGACGACCATGGTCTTACCGGTACCGGTTTCCCCGGTCAAAACCGTTAGGCCGCGGTCGAATTCGGCTGTCGCGGCGCTGATGGCGCCCAACGACTCGATCCGAATTTCCGAAAGCACTATTACCGTCCGCGCCAGCCGGTGACCGGCAGACGGAATTTGCGCACCAGACGGTCGGTGAACGGCGCGCTGTCCAGTCGAGCCCATTTCACGGACACATCGCAGCGCCGCACTTCCAGTCGTGCACCGGCCGGAATCAGCATCTCGCGGCGACCGTCGCAGAACACCAGTGCGTCGTGACCGTCGCCCTCGATCTCGATGGCGATGCGGGCCTCGGGGCTGGTGACCATCGGCCGGGCGAACAATGCGTGAGCGTTGTTGGGTACCACCAGCAACGCTTCCAGATCCGGCCACAAGATCGGTCCGCCCGCGGAGAACGCGTAGGCCGTTGATCCGGTGGGCGTTGACACCAAAACCCCGTCGCAGCCGAAGGTCGACACCGGCCGCCCGTCGACTTCGAGTACCACGCCGAGCACCCCGAGTCGCGGCCCCTTTTCCAGGCTCGCCTCGTTGAGCGCCCAGCCATGCGAGACGACCTCGCCCTTGACCCGCACCGCGACGTCCAGTGTCAACCGCTCTTCGATGCGATAACTGCGCGCCACCACGTGCTCGAGCACACTGTCGATCGCCTCGGTCTCGGCTTCGGCCAGGAACCCGATACGGCCCAGGTTGATGCCCAGCACCGGAACGTTGGCGTTCCGCGCGAGCTCCGCGGCCCGAAGAAAGGTTCCGTCGCCGCCGAGGCCCACGACCAGTTCGCATCCCTGGGCGGCGTCAGGGTCGGCGTCGACGACCTCGATGTCGACGCCCAGCGCGCGCATATCGTCCGGAGCCAGCTGTGACGGGCCGTGATCGACCGCTTCAGCGGACAACACGCGAAGGCCAATATTGTTGTCGTTCAACACTTTCTCTACCCGACGGGCAGTCTCGGTCGCTTCCGCGCGTCCGGTGTGCACCACGAGCAGCACAGTACGTTCACGCGTCATTTCGGACCGGCCTCAATTGCGTCGCGGACCACACATTCCAGCTCATCAGCAGACAGACCCCGATCGGTTTCGGCGCGCAACCACAGGAAATATTCAACGTTGCCCGATGGGCCTGGGAGCGGGCTCGGCGTGACCCCGACGGTGTGCCAACCGAGCTCGCCGGCGCGACGCGCGACGGTGAGCACGGCACCCGTCCGTAGCTCCGAACTGTGCACCACCCCGCCGGCTCCCACCTGACCCTTACCCACCTCGAACTGCGGCTTCACCATGGGAACGATATCCGCGTCGGGCGAGGCGCATCCAGTCAGCGCGGGCACCACTGTGGTCAGCGAGATGAACGATAGGTCGGCGACGATCGCCTCGACCGGGCCGCCGGTGACGTCGGGCGTGAGTTCTCGCGCATTGGTCCGCTCGACGACCACCACTCGTGGGTCTGATCGAAGCGACCAGGCCAGCTGGCCGTAGCCGACGTCGACGGCGACGACTTCACGGGCCCCGCGATCCAGCAGGACTTCGGTGAATCCGCCCGTTGAGGCGCCCGCGTCCAGGCAACGTCGACCCTCCACGCGGATACCGAAGGCGTCGAGCGCACCGATGAGTTTGTGCGCGCCACGAGACACCCAGCTGCGTTCCGCCTCGCCGATGACCTTCAGCGCAGCAGTCACCGCAACGGCGGTGCCGGGCTTGACCGCGGGCATCCCGTCGATACTGACCTTGCCCGCGCCGATCAACTCCGCGGCCTGCTGGCGGGAGCGAGCCAGTCCTCGACGGACCAGCTCGGCATCAACACGGGTACGCCGCGGCACGGCGACTCAGGCCTTCTCCGCCGACTCCAGAGCCTGCACCAGCATGTCGTGCGCCTCAGAAAGCCGGCGTGCGAGCTCTTCTAGATCGGCTTCGGTGGGCATCTTCTCGGAGTTGGCCGGATCGGGCAGCTCGGCAAGCAGGGCGTCGATCCGTGCGCGAATCTCTTGTGGGTCGGTACTCATCGCTGTTCTACGCTATCGGATTTAGGTCAGGGACCACCGTTGCAGGGCGTCGCGGGCGGTGTCGTCGCCGGCCTTGATGGTCACGGCCGGTCCGTCGAGGCCGCTCGACCACACCGCGTTGGCGACGGCGCGAACAATCGAGAGTCCGTCGCCCGCGTCGTCATCGGCTGCGCTGCTGACCGTTATCGAAGCGTCCTCGGTGTCGATGTGCCACGCCGATTGCGCCGCCACCGCGAGCGCTTCCGCGTCCTCGTGCAGCGACCGGAGGTCGTGACCGATGAATGTCGCGCGCTGTTCGCGGATGGCGTGCACTGCGTCGCGCGCGGAGTTGACCCCGGTGAGCACCATCAGGCTGGGCAGGCCGGCGGCGTTGGCGCCGGCGATATCGGTGTTCATCCGGTCACCGACTACGAGTGGGGTCTGAAAGTCGCCGCGCGCCAATGCATCGAGCAACAAGGTCGGTGCCGGCTTGCCCGCGACCTGCGGTTCGGCGTCGGTCGCTGCTTTCAACGCGGCCACCATGGAACCGTTGCCGGGCAGCAGACCGCGTTCGGTCGGCAAGGTGGCGTCGACATTGGCCGCCACCCACAGCGCGCCGGCCCGAATGGCCAGCGCCGCCTCAGCGAGGATGGCCCACCCGGTTTCCGGAGAGTGGCCTTGGACCACGGCGTTCGGCTTGTCGTCATAGCTGCGCACCGGCCGCAGGCCGACGGCCGTGATCTCGGCGGCCAGCGCCTCGGTGCCGACGACCAACACCCGAGACCCGGACTCCAGCTGGTCGGCCAGGACGTGGGCGGCGCTTTGCGCGCTGGTGACGACATCCTCAGCGGTTGCCGGGAGGCCGATATCGTGCAGATGGCCGGCGACCTGGTCCGCGCTGCGCGACGCATTATTGGTGACGAATAGTTTTCTGCCCGCGGCCTTTTCCAGCGATTCGGCCGCGCCGTCGGTCAGCTCATGACCGCGGAACACCGTCCCGTCCAAGTCGAGAAGCAGGCAATCATATTCCTGCGCAAGCGTTCCCACGTCAGCCGAGCTCGCTGACTCGGTCCTCGGCATCGGTGACACCCTCGACGTCGGCCTCGGCGGCGTGCAGGAACCACTGCACTGCCTCCTCGGCGCGGTCGAGCGCCAGCAGGGTGTCTGCGTACGCGTAGAACAGCCGGGCCGCGATCGTGCCGGTGCGGGCCGGGTCGAGTTGCGGAGTGGACAGGACGGTCAGCGCCTGCTCGAGCTGACCGAGGTCGGCGCGAGCACCCGCGGTGACGATGCGCATCTCGTCGGCTTCGCCGCCGGTGAGCTTGGCCGCCTCGGGCCCGCGCGCCAGCTCGAGCGCCCGTTCCGGCCGACCGAGTCCGCGTTCGCAGTCGGCTATCAGCGGAAGCAGCGGTGACTTGCTGCCCATCCTGCGCGCCGCCCGCAGCTCGGCGATGGCCTGCGACCAGTCACCGCACTGGTAGGCCGCGATTCCGACGGCTTCCCGCACGGCAGCGATGCGGCCGGAGCGCGCCCGCGCGGCGCGGGCATGGCTGAGGGCAGCCTGGGGGTCTTCGTCGATCAACTCCCCTGCCGCAACCAAATGGCGGGCCACAGCATCGGCGGTGACTCGATCCAAAGTGCTGAGCTCTCGGCGGATTTCGGGTGCCAGTTGCTTGGCTTCGATCTCGGGCGGTATCCGGGGCCCCCGGTCTTCTTCGTTGGCTCCATGCTTGGGCTGTGCCCCGCGAGCGCGACCGGGGCCCGAAGCGGAAGCCTGGGCGCGTGGCGGTCGCTGCGGTCGTCGTGCCCCGTCGCCGTGCTTGTCGTCGCCCACTCGTACCCTTCGCTTCGAAATACGTCAGTAATACTTCCCGACAAAGGATACGGGTCACGTGCGGTCGTCCCTGCTACAGCACGGCGTCGGCCAACCGGTCGACCTGGTCGAGTGACGCGACTGCCGGGTGGAAGAGCAGCAACCTGCTGGCTGTTGTCATCTGCCGCGCTACCGCGACTTGTGTGACCTGAATGCGATGATGGCGGGTTTTTGGGTGGGTGTTTGCTGGGTGTGGGGCTAGCGGGGCGCGCGGCTGTGGTGGCGGGGGCTGGTGGGGGGTTGTGGTGTTGGGTGCTTTAACGTGGAAATGCCCGTGCCCCCCAAGGGTTTTGGGGGGCACGGGGCTTGTTGTGTGTGTTCGGCGGTGTCCTACTTTTCCACCCGTGTGGGTAGTATCATCGGCGCTGGCAGGCTTAGCTTCCGGGTTCGGGATGGGTCCGGGCGTTTCCCTGTCGCTGTGACCGCCGTAACTTTATTTAAATGTTGTTGGTGGTGGGGTGCAGTGGTTGTCTGCGCGGAGTAGTGGTTGCGTGTGTAAGTTTTCGGCCGGTTAGTGCCAGTTCCCTGCGCCCCTTGCGGGGTTTG
>Ga0302324_100017369_pt1 | contig 14265 bp, 15 predicted proteins | sample Palsa_T0_1_FD_201949 | JGI IMG/M metagenome (GOLD analysis project Ga0302324, IMG submission 201949) | Peat permafrost microbial communities from Stordalen Mire near Abisko, Sweden - Palsa_T0_1 | ecosystem: Environmental > Terrestrial > Soil > Palsa > Peat permafrost | place: Sweden: Abisko... | reverse complement strand
GCCATCACCAGGACGAAACCGATAATCGAGCATTCCAGCACTTTCCCGGGCCGCCAGTAGCGCAGATACAGGCCCATGAACACCGCGATGGGCATGGTTGCAGCGATGGTGAACGTGCCCCAGGGGCTGCCCTTGAGCGCGTTGACTACCACCAGTCCGACGACCGCCAGCAGAATGACCATGATCAGCAACACGGTTACCAGCGCCGTGAATCCGCCGATCTTACCGATTTCTTCGCGCGCCATCTGGCCCAAAGACTTGCCGTTCCGGCGAATGGAGGCGAACAGGATGACGAAGTCCTGTACGGCCCCGCCGAGAACCGCGCCGATGATGATCCAGAGCGTTCCGGGGAGGTAGCCGAATTGCGCCGCCAGTACCGGCCCCACCAGCGGGCCAGGGCCGGCGATGGCCGCGAAATGGTGCCCCAGCACGATCCACTTGTTGGTGGGCTCGAAGTCGATGCCGTCGCGCAGGCGTTCGGCGGGCGTGGCGCGCTCGTCGTCTAATGCCATCACGCGCGCCGCGATGAATTTGCCGTAGAAGCGGAATCCCAGCGCGTACATCGAAACGGCGGCCACCACCAGCCAGATGCTGTTGATGGGCTCACCGCGCTGGATCGCGATTCCCGCCAGACAGACAGCCGCCGCCACCGCCACGGCGCCCCATGCCAGATACCCCAGAACTCTCTTCACTCGAATGAGTCTACTAAAACCGCGGGAGGCCGCGCAGCAAGGAATCGGTGCTGCCGCCGTCCTGGAGTTCTACCGCGTGCACCGGCTTCCAGTTCTCGTCGAGCGTGCCGATGTAAGAAGCTCCGCCGTGGCCGGCGTCCATCAAGATGACGGTGCAGGCGCGGTCGGTATAGGAAAGTGCGCGGTACTGTATGGCGCCGGTCTGGCGTTGCCAGCGATCCCGGGCGGGCGCGCCGAGTTTGCGGATCACCGCCTGGTAATCGTCGCGGGCGGTGAGAGCGAGGTAGGACTGGTCTTTGGCGCTGTAGCTAATGCGCGGGCGCGGCGCCCCGCCACGGTAGAAGTTCACCACGAAATAGGCGGCCACGATGCCCACCACCAGCGCGCCGCCCACCAACCGGAAAATGTTCGAATCGGTTTTGGATTCCAGGCGAATCCCGACCACCGGCGCAGGCTCCCTCTGGAGCGGCCGGACCGAGGACGGCAGGGCCGCGCCCACCGCCATGGGCATTTCAATCACGCGCCGCTGATGGGGCCAGACCGCGCCGCTCCTATATTCGAGTTCCCTGACCAGGCCCACGATCACCACGGGATCCTCGATGCGCGAAGTTTCACCCAGGAAGCGGCGTGGAATCCAGATCTCCTGGCCCGTGCGCGCGTTGACCACCAGGACTTCCGACCAGGTAGCTTTGCGGTATTGCCACTCGTTGTGCTCGATGTCTAGGATGGCCGGATAGAAGGAGAACGGCCGATGGCGGAGCGCTTCGAGCGGCGGCGGAATAGGCGGGGACATGCGTCGAAAATATTATGTTAGCATCGGCGGCGCGTTGGGGGTTGGGGGACCGCCGGGCCGTCAACCTGTCGTAGCGAAAGCGCGAGATTGCGGACTAGGGCCAGTCCTGCGCGCCGTGATAGATGCGGGAGATTTCGACGATGGACTTCTTGACCTGATAGACGGCGATGTAGGGCAGGGGCGAAAACACGAGCTCGCGTCTCCCTTTGATGCGTCCGGGCCGTCCACGATTGGGAAAACTCTCCAGGCTCGCGCAACCATCGTAGATAGTCTTAGCAACTTGGCGGGCGGCGCTCGTGTCGTCTTGCTCAATGCGCCTGAAAATACGTTCTAAGTCTTCCGCGGCGCGGGGAGACCACCGGACTTCCATCAGGATTCGAAAAGCCGTTGAAGACGCTGTCCCACTTGCTCATGCGTAAGGTATTCGCCGCGTTCCAGGGCTTCTTCGCCAAGCTTTACGGCTTCGACGAAGCGGGCCTCTTCTTCCAGATACCGGGTGAGGACGTCCTGCACGAGATCGTCGGTGTCGCGGCCCTGTTGGGCAGCTAACTGGGCAAGCTTCGCTTGCAACTCCAAGGTGACGTGCACTTCCATGACTCCCAGTCTAGGCAGCGTCGGTGCAGTGTGTCAAACACCATAACTCCTCCCAGTCTACGTCCCCGTCATTCCCAGCAACGCATTAATCACAATCGACGCCATGCCTACCGGGATCATCACCTTCCAGCCGATGTTCATCAGCTGGTCGTAGCGGAAGCGCGGGAAGGTGCCGCGGAACCAGATCATCAGATAGATGATCACCGACACCTTGAACAGGAACCAGAACACGCCGATCGCCGCGGCGTTGAACGCCGGCAGCATATAGATGGCGCCGATCACCACTAAGAGCACCGCCACGCCGACCAGCACTTTCTGCTGCAGCGGATCCTTTAGGCGCCGCACCAGTACCAGACTGCTTAAACCCGTGCCGGCGAACACCAGCAGCGGCACCGCATAATTCACCCAGCCGAGCCAGGAGACGTTGGGGAAGGGCCGCAGCCAGCCGCCCCAGAACAGCGTCACGGCCACGGATGAAACCACGAAGATATTGGCATACTCCGCCAAGAAATACAGCGCCCAGCGGAAGCCGCTGTACTCGGTATGGAAGCCGGCTACTAGCTCGGACTCCGCTTCGGGTAAGTCGAAGGGTGCGCGATTGGTCTCGGCCGTGGCCGCAATAATGTAGACCACAAACGGCACGATCATGAAGCCGTAGTTGGAGAAGACGAACCAGATACCGCGCGCCTGCTGCGCCTGAATGATGCCCTGCATGCTGAGCGTGCCGGCCACCATAACGCCGGAGAGCAGCGCAAACGACAGCGCTACCTCGTAGCTCACCAGTTGCGCCGCGCTGCGCAGCGCGCCCAGCAGCGGGTAATGGCTGTTGGATGCCCATCCGCCCAGGATGATTCCCAGAATGCCCACGGCCGACATGGCGGAAATCACCAGCAGGCCCACGTTCACGTCCGCCACATACAGATACTTGCTGAATGGAATCACGGCAAATGCGGTCAAGCCGGTGAAGGTGGAAATCACCGGCGCGATCCAGAAGATGGACTGATCCGCATCGGTGGGAATGATGTCTTCCTTGATCAGCAGCTTCAGGGCATCGGCGATGGGCTGCAGCAGTCCGTGCGGGCCGACGCGCATGGGTCCCAGACGCACTTGAAAATCCGCCAGGACTTTGCGCTCGATCAGCACGATGTACCCGGCCACCAGCGGGAACAGCGCAATGATCACCAGGGTCATCGCGATCGGCGTGAACAAAGGATGGTGGAAGATGGTTTCCATGTGCCCCTAACGGAACAGCGAAGTGTTTGCCAGCCGCAGGAATGGCTCGGGATAAATGCCGATCGCCAGCGTGAGTGCGCCGCTCACTCCCAGGGCCACGCGCAATCCCAAGCTGGTGGATAACGGCGCCGCCTCGGTGAGGTCCCGCGCGAACATGCTGCGCACCATGCGGAAGTAGTAATAGATGGCCACCGCCACGTACAGCGTGCCGATCACCGCCAGCGTGTAATGGTGCGTCTCGATCAACGAGAGGAAGATATAATACTTTCCAAGGAAGCCGGCGGTGGGCGGGATGCCGGCCAGCGAAAGCAGAAAAATCAGCATCAGGATGGCGTATCCCGGGCTCTTCTGCATCAGGCCTGAGAGGTCTTCCACGTCCTCGCCCAGGATGCCTTTACGGCGCAATGCCACCACTACAATGAAAGCGCCCAGGTTCATGAAAGTGTAGACCATTACATACACGGCGACGCCCTTGAGGCCTGTGCTGTTTCCCGCGATCAGGCCCAACAGCATGTAGCCGGCGTGTGAAATGGAGCTATACGCTAACAGCCGCTTGATGTTGTTTTGATTGATGGCCGCGAGGTTGCCTATGGTCATAGTGGCTACCGCTACGGCGCTCAGAATCGGCTCCCAGGCATCCCGCGCGGAGGCCAGCGGCCCGAGGAAAATGCGTATCAGGAAGGCGATGGAAGCAGCCTTCGAAGCTACGGACAGGTAAGCCGTCACGGTGGTTGGAGCGCCTTCATAGACGTCCGGCGCCCACATGTGGAACGGCACGGCGGAGATTTTGAAGAGCAACCCCACCGAGGTCGTGGCCAGGGCCAGCAACACCAGCGGATCGAGCGGCGAGCGCGCGGCGACAGCCTCGGCAATCGCTCCCAGCCTGGTCGATCCGGAGATGCCGTACATCACCGAGAAGCCGTAAACCAGGAAGCCGCTGGAGAACGCGCCGAGCAGAAGATACTTGATGGCCGCCTCGTTGGAACGTTTGTCCGTGCGCAGGAAGCCCACCATCACGTAAAAGGCCAGCGCCATCAATTCCAGGCCGATGAACAGCGTGACCAGGTCCGTGCCGACGGCCAGAAAAAACATGCCGCACTGGGCGAAGAGCATGAGCCCGTAATACTCGCCGTGATGCTCTCCCTCCACTTCGAGGTATTTGTAGGAAACAATCGCAACGATGAGCGTGGCGGCAATGAAAATCCAATTGAAGAAGATGGCGAAGCCATCCATGGTGAGTGCACCGCGAAAGGCTTCAATCTGGTTCAGTCCGTTGCCGGAAAGGTAAGCCTGCTGGCGCCACAAGCCGAACCCGGCGAAGACTTCTCCGAGGATCACGAAAAACAGAAGATACTTACGCTGCCGGGGATCCGGGAAAACCAGGAAATCGAATAGCAGGACGGCGCATCCGAACAGCGCCAGCATGATGGCCGGAATCAGAACGAAATGATCGGTGGTGGTATAGAACTGATTCATCGCGCAGCCGCTCCCGTTTCCCCTTGTGTCCGCTCCCTGACGGTCACGGCTCGGTATGGGGCCACAGCTCCGTAAGTCTGTGGTCCTCGCGCCAGCGCTCCGCCCTGGTAATACCCTGGCCGCACGCGCTCCACAATCTGCTGCACGGGCTTCTCCAGCAAGTCGAAATACGGCTTAGGATAAACGCCGATCCAAAGAGCCCAGGCGATCAACGGCAGGAACAGGACCATCTCGCGCAGGCTTAAATCCGGTAAATGCAGATTCTTGCCATTGGTGATCTGCCCCAGCATGGTGCGCTGATAGAGCCATAGCAGATAGGCGGCGCCCAAAATCACGCCGGTCACCGCCAGGGCCGCCCATGCGCGATTGGCTTCGAAGGCGCCCTGCAGAATGGTGAACTCGCCGACAAAACCATTGAGCAGCGGCAGCCCGGCCGAGCTCAGCATGGCAATCGCGAAGATGACGGCGTACTTCGGCATTACGTGCGCCAGGCCGCCATATTCCGCAATCTCGCGCGTGTGCCGGCGCTCGTAGACCACGCCGATGATGAGGAAGAGCATGCCGGTCGAGATGCCGTGATTGATTTGCTGCACCACGCTTCCGGCCAGGCCGTTGGGGTTCATGGCAAAGATACCCAGCGTGCAAAAAGCCATGTGACTCACCGAAGAATAGGCCACCAGCTTCTTCCAATCCTGCTGCATCAGGCTGACCAGCGCGCCATAGATGATCCCGATGATCGAGAGCACCGCCAGGATCTGCACGATGGTTACGTTCACGGACGCTTTTGGCAACAGCGGCAGCGAGAAGCGGATGAATCCGTAAGTCCCCATCTTCAGCAGCACGCTGGCGAGGATCACCGAACCGGCGGTGGGCGCCTCGACGTGCGCGTCCGGCAGCCAGGTGTGGAATGGGAACATAGGCACTTTGATGGCGAAGCCCAGGAAGAAAGCCCAGAAGACCCACTGCTGCAAACCGAGCGGCAGGCTCAGCTTCATTAACTCGGCGATCTCGAAGGTGTAAGTGCCGAACTGCTTTTCATATTGGAAGTAGAGTGTCAGGATGCCCAGCAGCATCAGCACCGAGCCGGCCAGCGTGTACAGGAAAAATTTGATCGCGGCGTATAGCTTGCGCGGGCCGCCCCACACGGCGATGATGAAGTACATGGGCACCAGCACCAGCTCCCAGAACACGTAGAACAGGAAGAAATCGAGCGACATGAAGACGCCCAGCATGCCCACTTGCAGGAGCAGGAACATGCAGTAGTATTCCTTCAAGCGGTCGTGGATAGCGTTCCATGACGAGAGAATGGCGATGAAGCCGATCACGGTGGTGAGCATGATCAGCAGCAGGCTGATGCCGTCGATGCCGATCAGGTATTGCGCGCCCAGGCTGGGAATCCAGTTGACACGCTCGACGAATTGAAAACCCGAAGCGTCTTTGTCGAAGCGGGAAACCAGCGGCAGCGAAATCAGGAATCCGGCGAAGCTCGCCAGATTGGCCCAGACCTTGATCAATTCCTTGTGGCGGGAAGGAATGAACAGCAACACCAACAGCCCGGCCAGCGGGGTGAAGAGCACCAGACTGAGTAAGTGATCGCTCATCTATTTGCCCGCCACGAAATATCCGAAGAAGAGCAGCACGCCCACGATCACGGCCAGCGCATATGCCTGCACACGTCCGGTCTGGAGGATGCACACGGGATACGAAAGCAGCTTTACGGTGAAGGAGCCGAAGCGCACCGCGCCGTCCACGATCCAGGTGTCCCACCACATGGAGACGCGCGAGGAAAAACGCGTCAGCGAGCCCGCGCCATTCACCGCTCCATCCACTACGTTGCGGTCGAAGGCGCCTAGCGCCCGGCCGCCGCCCTTGCCCAGACCGTTGACGAAGAGGAAGTCATAGACCTCGTCCACGTAGTACTTGTTATAAAGCAGGTTGTGCAGCGGCCTGAGGCTCTTTTCGAGGGTGTCCGGAAGGTGCGGCTTGTGGTGATAGAAGTAGCGCGCCACCGTGATTCCGATGATGGCGACCGCCACGGAAACAGCCATCAGGATCCACTCGGTGGAGGCGTCGTGGGCGCCCTGCTTGGATGCCTCGATGGCGGCCGAAGCGAAGGCCGGCTCCAGCCAGTGCTCGAAGCCCTGGAAGCTATCCGGCAAGTTCCAAAGCTTTGGAACGCCGACCCATCCCGCGAAAACGCCGCCCGCCGCCAGGGCGACCAAGGGCACAGTCATGCTGGGCGGCGATTCGTGAATGTGCGCGGCCACTTCCGGCTTCACGCGCGACTTTCCGTAGAAGGTCATATTCATCAGCCGCCACATGTAAAACGCAGTCAGTCCGGCGGTGACCAGGCCGATGATCCAGAGCACCTTGGATCCCGATGGCGAGCTGTAGGCCTGCCACAGAATCTCGTCCTTCGAGAAGAAACCGGCGAAGCCTGGAATCCCGGCGATAGCCACGGAGCCCACCCACATGGTCCAGTGCGTGATGGGGATTTTGTCTTTGAGATCGCCCATGTGGCGCATGTCCTGCTCGCCGCCCAGGGAGTGAATCACCGAACCGGAGCACAAGAAGAGCAGAGCTTTGAAAAACGCGTGCGTGAACAGGTGGAAGACAGCTACCCAGTATGCGCCCACGCCCAGCGCCAGAAACATGTAGCCTAGCTGGCTGATGGTGGAATAGGCCAGCACGCGCTTGATATCGTTCTGCACCAGCGCGATAGTTGCCGCAAGGATGGCCGTGAACGCGCCCACCGCCGCGACCACGGTTGAAGCGCTGGGCGCTAATTGGAACAGCGCCGACGAGCGCGCCACCATGTAGACACCAGCCGTAACCATGGTCGCGGCATGGATCAGCGCGGATACCGGCGTGGGACCTTCCATGGCGTCCGGCAGCCAGACATACAGCGGAAATTGCGCCGACTTGCCGGTGGCGCCGACGAAGAACAGAATGGCGATCGCGCTCAGCACACCGAAGCCGGCGGTCTCGGCGTGGAACTGGCCGCCGCGCAGCGCCTGATTCACATCCACGAATCGCGCCGTGCCCAGCAGGCTGTACAGGAGCAGCAGGCCCATGATGAATCCGGCGTCGCCCACGCGGTTCACGATGAAGGCCTTCTTGCCGGCATCGCCCGCCGACTTCTTTTGAAAGTAGAACCCGATCAGCAGGTAGCTGCACAACCCTACGCCCTCCCAGCCGACGAACAACAGCGTGTAGTTGTTGGCCAGCACCAGCATCAGCATGAAAAAGACAAACAGGTTAAGGTAGCCGAAGAAGCGATAGAAGCCGGTGTCGTGAGCCATGTAGCCGACAGAATAGACGTGGATCAGGAAGCCGATGCCGGTCACTACCAGGATCATCACCGCGCTGAGCGGGTCGAGCAGGAAACCCCAATCGGCGTTGAAGGTGGCCAGGCGCCCATCCATCAAATGGAACGGCAGGCCGGCCAGCCAGGTGAACTGGATAACCTGGTGCACCTTTTCCGTCTGATTCGACAACTGGAGAACCGCGCCGGCGGAAAGCAGAAAGGAGATCAGTACCATGCCGGGGCACAGTAGTTTGATCAGGACTTTGAGCGGCGAGCCGGCATGGTGGTGATCATGATCGTGGTCGTGTCCGGCGGCGTGCTCATGCGAATGGGAATGCGGGATACCGTGATGATGATGTTCGTGCTCGTCGTGAGTGTGTTCGCCGTGAGTGTGTTCGGCGTGATCGTGTTCAACCCCAGGCGCGACCGCTACCGTGGAGGGCGGCTGCGGATCGAGCAATCTGCCGAACAGCAACATCAGCACCGCGCCGCATAGCGGGAACAGTGGAATGAGCCAGATCAGGTCCAGGAAATTCAACGAGTCTCCCCCCGCCCTACCATTTCAATAAGTCCACTTCATCGGCCAGCACGGTCTCTTTGTTGCGGAACAGCGCGATCAGAATGCCCAGCCCGACAGCGGCTTCCGCCACCGCGTCGGTAATGACGAAGATGGCGAAGACCTGCCCGTCCAGATTGTGCAGGGCCTGCGAGAACGCCACCAGGTTGATGTTTACCGCGTTCAGGATCAACTCGATGGACATCAGAATAATCACGATGTTCCGCCGGGTGAGCACGCCCACGGTCCCAATGAGCAGGAGAGCGGCGCTCAGTGCGATGTAATGCGCGGTAGTAATCGGGTACACTCTCAAATCCTCTTTTTGGCCATGACCACCGATCCCACCACCGCCACCAGCAGCAGGATGGAAGCGATTTCAAACGGAAGCAGATACTCGGTGAAAAGCACGTCGGCGAGCAGTTCGGTGTTACCGAGGCCGGCCGCCGGAGCAGTTACCACGGGACTGGCGATGCGGAATGTGCCGGAGCCCTTCGCCAGGAAGTAGAAAACCTGCACGGCCACCAGCGCTATGCACACCAGCGCGATCCACCACTGGCCGTTGAACTGCTTTTCCTTGGCCGCCTCGTCCAGGTTGACCAGCATGATTACGAACAGGAACAGTACCATGATGCCGCCGATATACAGCACGATCTGCACGGCAAAGAGGAATTCCGCCTGTTGCAAGAGATACAGGCCGGCCACGCCCATCAGCGAAACGATCAGGAACATGGCGCTGTGAACAGCGTTCTTACGGGTGATGGTGAGCAGGCCGCCGCCCAGCGTCATGGCGGCGAAGACGTAGAAGAAGATGGCCTGGGTTAGCATCTGTATTGAGTCGGCTTGGGACCTTCTTCGAGCATCTGGCGGTCCCAGATGGCGCCTTCCCGCGTGTAACTGGCCAGCTCGAAATCCTGCGTGAGCTCCAGCGCGTCCACCGGGCAGGCATCCTCGCAGAGGCCGCAGAACATGCAGCGGGACGTGTCGTAGATGAAGGTGGTGAGCTCCTTGCGCCGGGTCACCTCGCTACGCTCACTGGTGACCACGATCAGCGTCTCGGGGCAAGCCAGCGCGCACAGGTTGCAGGAGATGCACAGAGTCTCGCCGTTGTCCGGGTTGATGTTGAGCCGCGGCGCGCCGCGATAGCGCTCGCCTATTTTGGGCCGGTCGCCCGGATACTGCTCCGTATAAATGCGCTTGGGATCCTGGTTGCGAAAGGTCACCCACAGTCCTTCAAGAAGATCTACCAGGAAAATTGTTCGGAAAAACTTCGTTATCATTTGCCGATCCTCGATGCTGAGCGGGCGAGATGGCGAGGGGGCGATTCTGCGAGTTTTTCTCCGCTTCTCCGCGTCTCCCTGCCCAGAGGGCACCCACCGCGACTCATCTGTCGACCTCGCCGAGCACGATATCCAGGGTACCAATAATCGCCACCACGTCGGCCACGAGGCCCCCCCGCACCATCCGATCGAGCGCCTGCAAATTTACGAACGACGGCGGCCGCACGCGCATACGGTATGGCTGCGTGGAGTTGTCGCTGACAATAAAGTAGCCCAGCTCGCCCTTGGGGGCTTCGATCGAAACGTAAACCTCGCCCACGGGCGGCTTCACCACCTTGGGCACCTTGCCCATAATCGGACCGCTCGGGATGCGCTCCACCGCCTGCCGCAGAATGCGCGTGGACTGCCGCATTTCCTCCATGCGCACGGTGTACCGGTCGTAAGTGTCGCCGTTCTCCGCGGTGGGGATGTCGAAATCGTACTGCTCGTATCCGCAATAAGGCTGCGCCTTGCGCAGATCCCACTTGACGCCGGCGGCGCGCAGCACCGGACCCGTGACGCCGTACTCCTTGCACTCATCGGCGGTCAGCACCCCGACGCCCTTGAGCCGGTGTACCCAGATACGATTGTTGGTCAGCAGTCTCTCGTATTCATCCACCTTGGGTATCAGCCAATCGCAGAATTTGCGGACCTCCTCCTCGAATCCGTCGTAGGTCTCGTATTGCAACCCGCCCACGCGAAACGCGTGCGTGGTGAGCCGCGCGCCGCAGTAGTTTTCGAAGATCTTGAGCACTTCCTCGCGCTCGCGCAGGCAGTAGAACACCGGCGTGATGGCGCCGATATCGAGGGCGTGCGTGCCCAGCCAAAACAGGTGGCTGGCGATGCGGTTCAGCTCGGTCAGGATCACGCGCACTGCCTGCGCGCGCGGCGGAGCTTCGATGTTTAGCAGCTTTTCCACAGCCAGGCAGTAGCCCAGGGCGTTGGAGACCGCCGCGATGTAGTCCATGCGGTCTACGTACGGCGCGAACTGCTGATAGGTGCGGTTCTCGCCGATCTTCTCCACGCCCCGATGCAGATAGCCGATGACGCACTCGGTGCCCATCACCTTTTCGCCGTCCAGCTTCAGGATCACGCGCAGCACGCCGTGCGTGGAAGGGTGCTGCGGACCCATGTTGATGACTAATTCGGTGGCATCTAAGAACGTAGCGTCCGGCATAGAAGTTTATTGTCCGCTCTCGATGCCCAGATTTTCCCGTACCCAACGGTCGTCCTGCTGCAAGATCCCATACTCTTTGCGCAGTGGGTAGCCCTCCCATTCCTCCGGCAACAGAATGCGGCGCATGTCGGGATGGCCTTCGAACTCGATGCCGAACATGTCGAACACCTCGCGCTCCAGCCAGTTGGCCGTGGCGTAGACGGGGACCGCGGTGGCCGGGCGCTGGCCTTCCGCGATCATGGTCTTGACACGTATGCGCTCGTTGCGGGGGAAGCTATAAAGAATGTAGACCACATCGAACCGCTCCGGGCGCTTGGGATAGTCCACCGCGGTGAGGTCCACCATGTAATCGAAATCCAACTCCAGCTTCAGAGTTTCCAGGATGGGGATGACGGCTTGCGGGTGGGCCACCAGAAAACTCTGCCCGAGGTAGGTGGAGAACTCGGTGATGGCGGCTGCGAAGCGCTCCTTCAGCAGAACCGTGATGTCGCTTTCCCACGGCGTAGTGACCATGACTGCCGGAGGCTTGGGGGGCGCCGGGTGCGCAGCGGCAGCGGGCTTGGGAGCAGCGGGTTTGGGCGCTGGGGCCGCCGGCTTTTCGGTGGGGGCGGCAGCCTCTCCGGCGGGGGGAGGAGGCGCCGGCGAGCCCTCGGGCTTTTGCTCGTCAGGCATTTATTTCCAAGTGAAGATCACTACACATAACACTTGCCCTATAGGGAGGTCAAGCTGCGTTATGCATTGGTCTGTAAGTTGCTTTTCAGCAATGCCTTAGCAGGAAAATTGGCTTCGTGTCGTAATTATCGAGTTTGCGGGCGATTGGGCATAATTGTGCATTTTGTGCAATGCATCGACCTACCGCTTGCTGACGCGCGCGGCTCGGAAACCCTATCGCGGCTTCGAATGCCCTATGCTAGACCTGATGACGAAAGTCCAGATCCAATTCCGGCTGGAGCGGCCCCTCGACGATGCGCTGATGACTCGCATCGCTCAAGCCTATTCGATTTATGGGATTCAGAAGATTGTGGTAGCGCCGTCGCTGGATGGTTTGACGGTGGAGTACGATGCGACGCGTCTGAGACCTGCCGAGGTGCAGTCCGCGCTGGCTACGGCCGGAATTCCGGTCGCCCAAAAAGGATGACCGGCGGGTCAGGAGGTCAGCTTTCCTGAGAAAACGACTCCCGGCGCCGCCGGTTCGCGCCACTTCAACTTGTCAAACAATAAGCAGGCAACGGGCCAATCGGGTGTGCTAGGTATTAAAAAGACTTAACTCATTGGCCCGAATTCTGATCGGAATGCTTTACACGCCTCAGAATGGAGAAATTACACTGAGCGCGCAGAAAGGTACTAGCAGATCTCACCCGACCTCTTCCTGGGTCTGGCTGGCATGGTGGCGCACGTCGACGCCCTTGACCAGGAACACCACGTCCTCGGCAATGTTGGTGGCATGATCCGCTATCCGTTCCAGGTTGCGGGCAACAAAAATCAGATCCACCGCGGATGGCACCGTAGTTGGGTCTCTCTGCATGTACTGCACCAGCTCCTGGTAAACCGCATCGCGCAGACTGTCCACCTCGTCGTCAGCCGGCAGTATGCTGAGCGCGACCTCGGCATCGCCTTTGACGAATGCATCCAGCGAGCGCAGCAGCATGGACTCGACCAGTTGCGCCATTTTAGGTATATCGATGAGCGGCTTGACCGGCGCCTGGGCGATGAGCGAGAGTGCCCGCTGGGCGATATTCACCGCCAGGTCGCCCATACGTTCCAGGTCGGTGTTGATCTTCATCGCCGCCGTGAGGAAGCGCAGGTCCCTGGCCATCGGCTGGCGCAAGGCCAGCAGTCGCGTTGTGAGATTGTCGATGTCGATCTCCATCTGGTTGATGCGAGCTTCGTCGCGCAATACCTGGCGGGCCTGCTCGGGGTCCCGTTCCACCAGGGCGCGCACGCTGCGGTGAATGGCGGATTCCACCTGTCCACCCATCTGCAGCACTTTCTCGTGCAACTCGTCCAGCTCAACGGAAAATTGTCGCAATTCAGCTCTCCTATCCGAATCTGCCGGTGATGTAATCTTCGGTCTCCTGCCTGGCTGGGGTCTTGAAGATAATCTCCGTGGTGTTGTATTCAATGAGTCTTCCCAACAGGAAGAAACCGGTGCGGTCGGCGACGCGGGCAGCCTGCTGCATGTTGTGTGTGACGATGACGATGGTGCATTGGTCCTTCAAGGTGAACAGCAGATCTTCGATCTTGGCGGTGGCGATGGGGTCAAGCGCGGAACAGGGTTCGTCGAGCAGCAGCACTTCCGGGTCGACCGCCAGGGCCCGGGCGATGCACAGCCGCTGCTGCTGTCCGCCGGAAAGGGCGTAGGCGGATTTGTGCAGCTTATCCTTGACTTCCTCCCAGAGCGCGGCGCGCTGCAGGCTGCGCTCCACGGCCTCCTGGAGCGACCCGCTGAATCCATTCACCTTCAAACCGTAAGCCACGTTATCGAAAATGGACTTTGGAAACGGGTTGGATTTTTGGAAAACCATGCCGACGCGTCGTCGCAGCGCGGTTACGTCTACCCCGAGCACATTCTCGTCGTCCAGCAATACTTCGCCTTCCACGCGCGTGTTGCGGATAGTTTCGCTGATGCGGTTCAGCGTGCGCAGGAAGGTGGACTTGCCGCAGCCGGAGGGCCCGATCAGTGCGGTGATGCGGTTGGCCGGGACCGCCAGGTTGATCCCGTGCAGCGCCTGATAAGCGCCGTAGTAGAAATTCAGGTTTACCGTTTTGAGCTTGCCTAGCGGCGCGGCCGTTTTGCCGGCGGCGGAATTCGCGGAAGGTAGATTAGCGGTGCTCATGGCCATATTCAGTTCATCTTTGTACCGAAATTCCCCGTGACAGGATCAAGCGGGCAGCCACATTGGCGATCAAAACGAGGAGGAGCAGGACCATGCCGGCCGCCCACGCCTGGCGGTGCCAATCCTGGTAAGGTGAAGTGGCATAGGTGAATATCATCACCGGCAGCGACGCGGTAGGCTGGCTAAAGCCCGCGCTCCAAAACTGATTGTTCAGACTGGTGAAAAGCAGCGGCGCGGTTTCGCCGGCGATGCGGGCAACCCCCAGAATCATGCCCGTGGCGATG
>Ga0302324_100017367_pt1 | contig 14266 bp, 9 predicted proteins | sample Palsa_T0_1_FD_201949 | JGI IMG/M metagenome (GOLD analysis project Ga0302324, IMG submission 201949) | Peat permafrost microbial communities from Stordalen Mire near Abisko, Sweden - Palsa_T0_1 | ecosystem: Environmental > Terrestrial > Soil > Palsa > Peat permafrost | place: Sweden: Abisko... | reverse complement strand
GCCCGATCCAGCCCCGGAGTGATAAAAGGTAGAGATGCCCACCAAACTTACAGAAACAGTGAAGAATCCGGTCACCCTCGCAATCGATACCGGCGGCAGCGGGATCAAAATGATGCTCCTCGACAGCACCGGCAAACCGCTTAGCGACCGAGTGCGCCTGCCGACGCCGCAACCCGCTACTACCGATCTCGTCCTCGCCGAATTCGAGAAAATCAAGACCCAGCTGTCCCCGTTTGACCGCGTCTCCGTGGGCTTTCCCGGGGTCATCAAACACGGCACAACCTTCACCGCTGCCAATCTCGACCCCAGCTGGATCGGCTTCCCGCTCCAGGAAACCCTTGAAAAACGCTGGAAAAAACCTGTCCGCGTCCTCAACGACGCCGCTGTCCAGGGCTATGCTTCCGTGCAGGGCAAGGGCGTTGAACTCATCCTCACTCTCGGCACCGGCCTCGGCTCCGCTCTGTTCACAACAGGACGCCTCTGCCCGGGCCTCGAACTCGGCCACCACGTCTGGCGCAAGAGAACCAAGACATATGAGGATTACCTCGGCCGCCGCGGACTCGAGAAATACGGACCCGATAAGTGGAACGTCCTCATCGGAGACGCCATAGACTCCACTTCCAAACTCTTCAACTGGGATACCCTCTACCTCGGCGGCGGCAACACCAAGAAAATAACCCTCAAGATCCCCGAAAACGTAAAACTCGTCTCCAACGAAGACGGCCTGCTCGGTGGAGTGGCCCTGTGGCGCGACGAAGCGGTCTTCTAATCCGACAAACTCCGCATGATGCGAGGTGGAAGCGTGGGGTTTCAACCCCACGAATTTCTCCGCCTGCAATGAGGCCTTTAGGCGTGGGCCCTCCTCCGGCTACTGCGCTCGCCAGCCAGTCTACGCGTGACCAAAATACCCTTCTCCCCAACCGGCCTCATTCCCCAAAACCTGCATCAGAATAGACAGCAACAAACAGCCTCAGCAGAAAAGGCCCAGCCATGAAGCGACTAGAAAACCGCGCCGCGGTCGTCACCGGCTCAAGTTCCGGCATCGGCCAGGCCATCGCCGTCAAGCTCGCCCAGGAAGGCGCCAACGTCGTCATCGACTACGTCGGCCACTCCGAAGGCGCCGACGAGACCCTCAAGCAAGTCGAGGCGGCTGGCGCGAAAGGCATCATCGTTCAGGCCGACGTTTCCAAACTCGAAGCCGTCCAAAATCTCGTCGAACAAAGCTGGTCCGCCTTCAACTCCCTCGACATCCTCGTTAACAACGCCGGCATGGAGAAGAAGGCGGACTTCGCCGACGTGACCGAAGCCGACTACGACAAAGTTTTGGGCGTGAACCTCAAAGGCCCTTTTTTCCTCACTCAGGCCTTCGTGCGCCGCCTCAAGAGCGCTGGAAAAACCGGCCGCATAATCAACATCAGCTCCGTCCACGAAGACATGGCCTTCCCCGGTTTCTCCACCTACTGCGTCAGCAAAGGCGGCCTCCGCATGCTCATGCGCGATCTCGCCGTCGAGCTCGGACCTCAGGGATTCACCATCAACAACATCGCCCCCGGAGCCATCGCCACCCCCATGAACAAAAGCCTTCTGGCGGACAAACCCAAGCTCGACGCGCTCCTCGCCAACATCCCCCTTGGTCGGCTGGGAACCACCGACGACGTCGCCAACCTCGTCGCCTACCTCGCCTCCGACGAAGGTGCCTACGTGAACGGTGCGACCTTCACCGTCGATGGCGGACTCTCCCGCAACTACCACGAACAATAATCGAATGGCAGATCCTGAAGATCCGAAAGTCCCCACATTGAAGATCGAAGACTACGCGCTCATCGGCGACTGCGAAACCGCGGCCCTCGTCGGCAAGAACGGCTCCATCGACTGGCTATGCTGGCCCTCCTTTTGTTCCGGCGCATGTTTCGCCGCACTTCTCGGTGACCAGGAGAACGGCTACTGGCAAATTGCTCCCGCGAACCCGGCAACCAGGGTCACCCGCAAATACCGCGATCACACCCTGATTCTCGAAACCACCTTCGAGTCCAGCGACGGAATCTTTACCCTCATCGACTTCATGCCCCTCCGCGGCCGTCATTCCGACATCGTCCGCATTGTCCGCGGCGTCAAAGGCCAGCCCTCCGTTCACATGGAACTCGCACTCCGCTTCGACTATGGCCGTACCATTCCCTGGGTCAGCCGCTTTGACGGCGGAATTCAAGCCATCGCCGGCCCTGACATGGCGGTATTCCGCACCAGTGTCGAGCATCACGGCGAAGACATGAAAACCGTCTCCGACTTCACCATCGACGAAGGCGAAAGTATTAGTTTCCTGCTTACCTACGGAGCCTCCCACGAAGCGCCGCCCCGCCCCATAGACGCCGAAAAGGCCCTCAAAGAAACGCAGAGCTTCTGGACCAAATGGACTGGCCAGGGCAAGACTGCGGGACCATATTCCGAAGCTATCGAGCGCTCCCTGATCACCCTCAAAGCCCTGACCTACAAACCCACCGGCGGCATCGTCGCCGCCGTCACCACTTCGCTCCCTGAGTTCCTCGGCGGCCAGCGCAACTGGGACTACCGCTACTGCTGGCTCCGCGACGCCACCTTCACCCTCCTCGCCTTCATGAACGGTGGCTACTACGAAGAAGCTAAGGCCTGGAAAGAATGGCTACGCCGCGCCGTCGCCGGCAGCCCCGACCAGCTTCAGATCATGTACGGCATCTCCGGCGAGCGGCATCTCCTCGAGTGGGAAATTCCCTGGCTCGCAGGATATGAAGCCTCCAAACCCGTACGGATCGGCAACGCAGCCTCCGTTCAGGTGCAGCTTGACGTTTACGGCGAACTCCTCGATGCGTATCTCCATGCCGAGATAGGCATGGACGGCGGCGATGCCGACAGCTTCAAGCTGCCCCAGAATATCGTCGAACACCTCGAAACCATCTGGAACCAGCCCGACCAGGGCATCTGGGAAACCCGCGGCGAGGCAAAACAGTTCAGCTACTCCAAAGTCATGGCCTGGGTCGCCTTCGATCGCGCCATCCGCGCCGCCGAACACTTCGGTTGCGCAGCTCCCGTCGAACGCTGGAAAAAAGTCCGCGATGAAATCCACAATGAGGTCTGCGATAAAGCGTTCGACGCCAAAATCGGCAGCTTCACCGAGTCTTACGGGCCGAATGCTGAACCCGGCGCGCTTGACGCCTCATTGCTCCTCATCCCGATTGTCGGATTTCTTCCCGCCGGCGATAAGCGGGTCATCGGCACCGTAGAAGCAATCGAAAAACACCTCATGCCCGACGGCCTCGTCCTCCGCTACGACACCAGCAAGGTGGACGACGGCTTGCCTCCGGGCGAAGGCGTCTTTCTCGCCTGCAGCTTTTGGATGGTCAGCGCCCTGCAAAGAATTGGGCGTGAAGAGGATGCGCGAAAGCTGTTCGATCGCCTGCTCGCCTTGCGCAACGACGTAGGTCTGCTCTCGGAGGAATACGATCCCCAGCAAAAGCGCCTGGTCGGCAACTTCCCCCAGGCGCTATCCCATATCGCACTGGTAAACGCCGCCTTCAACCTGCAGGGGGACGGCCAAATCCACCACCGCGCACCGGGATTCAAGAAAACCGATGCCGCGCCACGTCAGAAAATATCGGCATGACCTGGCCAGGGATATTGCTTGAAGCAGTTGCGGCTACTCGGCGCTCGCCGCCGGAGTAATCATCATCGGCGCCGTAAGACTCAGCGTCAGATTCGCGTCTTTCGGAACCCTCACCGACGCCGGGGTCTGCACCAGGATGTGGGTCGTCATCACTCCAGCGCCGATCGCGCTGCCAACCAGTGCACCGACCGGACCACCCATCAACGCACCGGCAACCGCGCCCGTGCCGATCCCGGCGCCTTCCTTAATCGCATTTGTCTTCAGTCTGGAGCTGGGAGTCAGCGCCCCTTCGCCGTCGAGCCTCGACTTACCGTCCGTATCGATAATCTGTGCACGCAGCACATAGCGAGAACCATCCGGCAGCACCACCAGGTCCGGCCGCAATCTCACCAGCGCCGGACTTCCGAAACGGTGCCCCTCGCTGACCCGCAATACCTTGCCAATCACCTCGGAACCCTGTGGAATGACCACTTTGCCTGCGGAAGTCACATCCGCCTCGACGCGACCGGTAAAGTCGGTTCCCGGCTGAGAATCCTGGCTCGATATCTCCTGGTTCAGCGCCATATGCAACAGCGTCCCGGACGGCAGCTCCCCCGGACGACTCGGCGCAAACGTCACGATGTCCGCGTCCTGATCTGCCGCCGGTACCGGCTTCGGAACATCCGCCGAGGCGGCCCCGGGCATTGAGGTAGGCTGGGAATCGCCTATCATCCCGTAGTCGGGATTTTCCGGCTGAGCGCCAGTTGAAACTGCCGGCGTCGCCTCTGTTACTGGAGCCGGAGCCACGGTCGAGCCAGGCGCCGCTGTCGGGGCCGGACGCGCTACTACCTTCGCCGTTGGCGTAGACGTCGGCGTCGATTCATCGGTCGTGATCGTGTCATCCGGAGGCGGCTGCGAAACCCCTGTGTAGGGGCTTGGCTTCGCGGTGGTTTGACCGTGCAACGCCGGCGAAAATGCCACTACACCCGCAACCAATGCCAACGCGACTCGAATCTTCTTCATGTCTTACTCCCTGCAACTCTGAGAATGGATGACCCCATATCGCGGAAAAAGTAGCCCAAACCCTCAGGGAATGGCGCTGCCGGCCCCGCTCGCCCCACAATTCCGTCAACTTCAATCATGCGGCAATGCCAGCCGCACCGCGGCACAGAAATGGCAGCCGCACCTTTGGAGTAACGGTAATCGCAACCGAATCAGCCCTCTTAAATCTCCGATTGTCCCCCTAAACGAAGAATAGGCCCTCGCTTTGTTAGAATCCTGAGGGACACAAATAGAGAAACCTGGCCGCAATTCGCACGCCGAAAACCTGGAAATCCATGCATAGCTTCATCGAATCGATCGGCGATACGGCGGGAAAAGCAATCCTCGTCGACCGCCGTCCAAAACTGAAAGACCGTTTGCACCACCACATTGTTAGGAGTGAAATGACTGAAATTGCAGCAATCCACGCCCGCGAGATCCTCGACTCGCGGGGAAACCCCACCGTCGAAGCCGATGTCGTACTGGCAGGCGGGGCAATTGGTCGCGCGGCCGTGCCCAGCGGCGCATCGACCGGCGAACACGAGGCTGTCGAACTCCGCGACGGTGACAAAGCTTATTACCTCGGGAAAGGCGTCCTCCAGGCTGTCGAAAATGTGGAGAGCATTCTCGCTCCGGAACTCGCCGGCATGGACGCCACCAACCAGCGACTGCTCGACGCGACCATGCTCTCCCTCGACGGCACTCCCAACAAGAGCCGCCTCGGCGCGAATGCCATCCTGGCCGTCTCCATGGCCCTGGCCCGCGCCTCCGCCAACGCTCTCCACATCCCGCTCTACCGTTACCTAGGTGGAGTCAACGCCTGCATCCTGCCCACGCCGATGATGAACATCCTCAACGGCGGCGCGCACTCCGACAACAACGTCGACTTCCAGGAATTCATGGTCATGCCCGTCGGCGCGGAACGATTCTCCGACGCGCTTCGCTGGGGCGCTGAAGTCTTTCACACTCTCAAGGGAGTGCTCAAGAAACGCGGCTACTCCACCGCTGTCGGCGACGAAGGCGGATTTGCCCCCTCGCTCAAATCCAACGTCGAAGCCATCGAAGTCATCCTCGAAGCCATCGACCTCGCCGGCTTCAAGGCTGGCGAAGACATCTCCATCGCCCTCGATCCCGCCGCCAGCGAATTCTACGACAAAGACCGCGGCGTCTACGTCTTCAAGAAGAGCGATAAGTCCGAATACTCCAGCCAGGAAATGGCCCGCTATTGGGAAAGCTGGACCAAGCAATATCCCATCATCTCCATCGAAGACGGCCTCGCCGAAGATGACTGGGAAGGCTGGAAGTATCTCTCCGAATTGCTGGGCGAACAAATCCAGCTAGTCGGCGACGATTTGTTCGTCACCAATACCGAACGCCTCCAGCGCGGCATCGACGAAGGCGTCGCCAACTCCATCCTCATCAAGGTCAACCAGATTGGCTCCGTCAGCGAGACCCTCGAAGCCATTGAACTCGCCCGCCGTTACGGCTACACCTCGATCATCTCCCACCGCAGCGGCGAGACCGAAGATACCTTCATCGCCGACCTCGCCGTCGCCACCGGCGCCGGCCAAATCAAGACCGGATCGGCATCGCGCACCGACCGCATCGCCAAGTACAACCAGCTCCTCCGCATCGAAGAAGAGCTCGGTCAAACCGCGGAATTCCTCGGCCTCGGCTCGGTCAACTATGGAGACTAGTGTGCTCCACCAATGTGACGGGCATAAGCGGCCACAGACTCAACCGGGAGTTATCAAGTTCCCATCGCATCAAGCGCGAGCGTTAGATCAAGCCCGCGTAATTTATTACGAAACGTAATCAGGAGAATGGAATGAAATCCTTGCAGTACGCAGTATGTGGTCTTCTCTTAACCGTCGCCGCGGCGGCGCAAACCTCCCCCGCATCCCCAGCTTCCCAATCCCCGGCTCCCCCTCCCGCCGCAAGCTCCGGCAAGCCGATTCAACTCAGCACCCTCGGCCAGTCTGACGTCAAAGGTCCGGAACATCCGCTGACCCTCGACCAGGCCAAGGAGCTCTACGTCGCCATGGGCTACGAAAAGTCCCTCGAACAAGGCCGGGAACAACAGCTCTCCGCGCAAAAGGCGCGCGCCCCTTTCATCCCTCAGGACGTATGGGATGACTTCGACGCGACATCGAAGAAAGTCGACTATCCCACCGCTTTCTACGACGTTTACAAAAAGTATCTCTCCGCCGATGACGCTGCCAAATTGATCGACTTTTCCAAGACCGCCGCCGGTAAGTCCTACTTCGAAAACAGTCCCGCCATCACCCGCGAAACCACTGCGGCCATCCAGAAACTCCAGCAGGGAGTCGGCCAGGAAGTTCAGGGTCGCCACAAGGACGAGATCGAAGCGGCCGTGAAGAAGTACCGCGACGAGCACGCACCGAAACCCGCCCCGTCGCTCGGCCCCACCCCGCCAACACCGGGCACAGCCGCACCCGCGACGCCACCGGCAGGAGCAGCCTCACCCACACAGCCTGCAACTCCCCCCGCGACTCCGCCCGCCTCCACCCCTCCAAATAAATAGGCGCCGTAGTAAGGAACACGAGTCAGCATGTCTATCCGCAAAAAACCCCTGGTCCTGGCCATCCTCGATGGCTGGGGCTACCGGGCCGCCACTGAGGCGAACGCCATCGCGCTCGCTCGCAAACCTGTCTACGACAAGCTGCTCGCGGACTTCCCCAATACCCTCCTCCACGCTTCCGACCATTTCGTCGGACTACCCGACGGCCAGATGGGCAACAGCGAAGTCGGCCATCTGAACATCGGCGCCGGCCGCATCGTCCACATGGACATCACCCGCATCGACAAGCTCATCGCCGACGGCGACTTCGCCTCTCAACCCGTCATCGCCGCGGCCCTCAAGCGGGCCGGCGAAGGCGATCGCCAGCTCCACATCCTCGGCCTCGTCTCCGATGGCGGAGTCCACTCCCAACAGCGTCACCTCTACGCCATCCTGAAAGCGGCCGCCGACCAGGGCCTCACCCGCGTCTTCGTCCACGCCTTCCTCGACGGACGCGACACCTTACCCACCAGCGGAGCAAGTTATCTAGCCGCACTTCAGCAAAAGTTCACCGAATATTCGGTAGGCCAACTCGCCAGCGTCTCTGGCCGCTATTACGCCATGGACCGCGATCGCCGCTGGGAGCGCGAACTCAAGACGTTCGACGCCATGGTCAAAGGCGTCGCCGAAGGCGGCGCTTATGCCGACCCCATCGCCCGAATCAACGAGTGCTACAACAACGGGATCACCGACGAATTCGTGATCCCCTTCGTCGTCACAAACTCGAACGGCCAACCCATCGGCCTCATCAAAGACGAAGACGTCTGCATCAACTTCAACTACCGCGCCGACCGCGCCCGCCAGATCACCCGCGTCCTCGCTCGCAATAGTGGACTGACTAAGCTCGATGGAAAAGACCTTCCTGGCTCCGACGACTTAGACGCCGCCATCGCTCGCAGCGAAGTCCCCAAAGAACTTCACTACGTCTGCATGACCCAGTACGACAAGCAGTTCACCCTGCCCATGGTCATCCTGCCCGAGTCGATGGATAACATCCTCGCCAACCTCCTCGCCCAAGCGAATCTGCGGAATCTCCGCATCGCCGAGACCGAAAAGTACGCCCATGTCACCTATTTCTTCAACGGAGGCATCGAGACGCCCTTCCCCGGAGAGGACCGTTTCCTCGTCCCCTCGCAAAAAGTCGCGACTTACGATTTAGCTCCCGAAATGAGCGCCGCCGGCATAGCCGACGCCGTCATCAAAGCCATCGAAGACACCGCTTTTGACTTGGTCGTCGTCAACTTCGCGAATGCCGACATGGTCGGGCATTCCGGCAAGATCGAGCCCACCATTAAGGCAGTGGAAACCGTCGACCTCCAGTTAGGCAGGATCTATCGGACCCTGCAGCAAAATGGCGGATCCCTGCTCATCACCGCCGACCACGGCAACGCCGAGTTGATGGTCGATCCGGTCTCGGGTGGCCCTCACACCTCGCACACCACCAATCCCGTCCCTTTCATCCTTGTCGGTGAAGACGCGAAAAAATATTCGCTCAGAACAGACGGTTCTCTCCGCGACCTATCTCCTACCATCCTCGGCATGCTAGGTATTGACGAACCAAAGCAAATGACTGGCGGCGACCTGCGGCTTCCGAATTCCTGATCGCCTCGCGCCGAAACCGCTCCGGAACTAAGAGACGAAGAAGTACGGAAGTACAAAGTCGTCTCCACGCCTCGTGCACTTTGAAGCAAAAACCAGCGATCAGGTGTAGCATTTGGTGCCATGAAAAACTTGGCCCGTTTCCTTGCCCTCTCTCTTCCCTTGGTTGGTTTCACGTTTCCAACTTCGAGTCTGCTGTACGCGCAGACGGTCACTCCCGCCAGCACATCCTTCAACGCCGGAAGCAACAACGTCTGCCCGTCCGGCAAGACGACCCCCGCGCCTTGCGATAGCGAGCATACCCTCAGCTTCAGCGTCACCGCCGGAACCACAGTTGGCGGCGTCGCGATCCTGACCACCGGCGCTCCAGACCTCGACTTCAAGGCCAAAGCGAACGACACCAGCACCACCCTCTGCAAAGCCCAGACCTACGCCTCCGCCGCGACCTGTACGGTGGACGTAACCTTCGCCCCGCTCGCCCCCGGAGCGCGCAACGGCGCGGTCGAGATACTCGACGGCAGCGGCAGCGTTCTCGCTATGACCTACATCCACGGCATCGGAGTCGGTCCCCAGGTCGCCTTCACCCCATGGGTGGAGGTCTTCCGGGGCAGCGGCTTCAATCTCCCCGAGGGTCTAGCCGTGGACGCTAACGGGAATATCTTTGTCGCGGATGGAATGAACGGAGCAGTTAAAGAAGTTCTTGCGGCAGACGACTATGCCACGATCAAGACCATCAACCTGGTCAGCAGTTCCAGTTATCCCATAGGCGTCGCGGTGGATGGCGCGGGGAACCTCTTCGTGTCCGATCACTCCTACGCTACTGTAGATGAGATTCTGGCTGTGGGCGGCTATACGACAATTCGCAGCATCGGCAGCGGCTTCAGGGATCCTTTCGGACTGGCAGTGGACGGTGAGGGAAATGTCTTCGTAGCCGACGGCCTTAACTCGACCGTAAATGAGATATTGGCTGCTGGCGGCTATACAACTGTAAAGACTCTGGGCAGCGGCTTCACCAACCCGTCCGATGTGGCGGTGGATGCAGCGGGGAACGTTTTCGTCGCCGATTACGCCAACGCGGCGGTGAAGGAGATTCTGGCGGCAGGCGGCTACACTACCGTCAAGACTCTGGGCAGCGGCTTCCAAATGCCGGTCGGCGTAGCGGTGGACGCAGCCGGGAACGTTTTTGTCGCCGATCTCAATTACCATGGGGTGGAAGAGATCCTGGCGGCGGACGACTACAGTACCGTCGAGAACCTCGGCGGCTACCCCTATCCGACTTCACTTAGCGTGGCAGTGGACGCAGTCGGGAACATCTTCCTCCTACCCTTCACCAGCCCGGTCGATGCGGTAACGGTTTTCCCCCGCTCGCAGACACCGGCATTGGCTTTTTCTCCTCCAACAGGCACGACATACCAGATGTCAGCCACCGTGCAGAATGTCGGCAACGCCACGCTGACCGCTTCGGGGCTTGTACTGACAGACACCGTCGACTTTGCCTTGGTCGCAGGCTCCGGAACGCCGCCGGACTGCGCCGCCACTTTCTCCCTGGCGGCGAGCGAGGAATGTAACCTGAGCGTCGACTTCACTCCGCAATCCGCCGGGCCGCTGACTGGTTCGCTGGTGCTTACCGACAATTCCGGGAACGCGGCCGCCGCAACACAGTCAATCTCCTTGTCGGGCACAGGAGCCGCTGCGATGGCGAACGTTTCACCCGCCGTCCTGCAGTTCGGCTCGATCCCTTACCCAGGTAGCGCCACGTTGCCACTCACCGTCACCAACAGCGGCGACGGAACACTGACCGTGAACCCATCGAGCAACGGCCGAGGCGCGATCATCACCGGCAATACTTGTGGAGCGGGCATCGGCGGCGGTAAGAGCTGCACTCTGCAAGTCGAGTTTAAGCCCGTCCAATTGGGGTTCAACATCAACACCCTGACGCTCCAAACCAACGGGGCTGTCAACCCCCAGGTGTCTGTCCGCGGCACCGCTACCGGGGTGGGCTCTGTCAACACCGTGCTCGATTTTGGAACTATTACTGGCCGCGGCAATACCAAGACTGAGGCGCTAACCGTGACCAACTTCGGAGTTTCGGGAAACGTCGCGGTCGCGGCCTCGACTGGGGCAACCACCTTCCACGTCATCTCCAACGGTTGCACTTCCGGAGTTACGTCAGGCAATAGCTGTCTCATCGAAGTGGAGTACGCGCCCGTCCAACCGGGCAGCCAGACCTCCTATCTGAAACTGACCCCCAGCACCGGGCCCTCACAGGAGATCGAGCTGGAGGGAACACTGGTTCCCTAACTAAGAAGGCACTTCTGCGACGACCCAAGCCGCGGAAATGGTTGTATGAAGTCGCGGTCTCAAACTCGATCCATGACTCCGTCATCGGGCCGATGTATACTCCGCGAGCGGAGCAGCATCTGGTTCGCGTATTGAAAGGGCGGCCGCGACCTGTACGCCACGCTTCGCCCGCCGGCGAAGCGTGGCGGGATCGAACCGATTTGAACGCTCTAAACAACCCAAGCACCCACGAAAGGTCCACAACAATGAAGCGCAGAGATTTTCTCAAATCTACCGCTGCCGTCACCGGCAGCAGCCTGCTCAGCAACCTCGGCGTGAACAATCTGTTGGCTCAAACGACACCCGATAGCTCGACACCCGGCAAGCAACCGAATATTGTCTTTATTCTCGTCGACGAGCTGCGCTACCCCACCGTCTTCCCGCAAGGCGTGAACAGCGTCGACGAGTTTCTCTGTAAATTCATGCCGAATCTCCATTGCCTGTGGAAGCGAGGCGTCAAGTTCGGCAACCATCACACCGCCGCGAACGCCTGCACACCTTCCCGAGGCGTACTGATCACGGGCCTTTACTCGCAGCAAAATTGGCTTATATCCACCATCCTCGCCCCTCCGGTGATCACTCCCGCAACCCGGCTGCAGCCGGTCCTAAACCCCGCTTTCCCGACCTACGGCCAACAACTTCGCTTACTTGGCTATCAGACGCCCTATCGCGGTAAATGGCATGTATCCATCCCGGTGGCCTTGCCCAAAGGTACCGGACTCGAGAGATACGGCTTCAACTACGCCACCTACCCCGACCCCACCGGCTATAACTTGCAGGGCACTTATGGCGAAGAACCCAACTTCCACAACGACGCTTATACCACCACCGAGGCGGTCCATTTTCTCCAGGGTCCGCAGTCGAAACTTGGCCCTTTCTGCCTCACCGTCAGTCTGGTCAATCCTCACGACCGTGAATTCTTCCCGGCCGGGACCGAATTCCTCACGGTCAGAGATGCCTTTCAGTCCAGCACTATCAATCCAACCGGGCTGAAGCAAAACACCGTCTACAGCGATCCGACCAATCCCGATAGCAGTGGCCCGAACGTCGATTGGGACACGAACATGCTCAAGTCTCCGATGGACTACGGTTATCCGGATTTGCCGCCCAATTGGGAATCCACCGCCGACTGGCAGGCGCAGAACAAGCCGGCGGCGCAAGTGTTCTTCAGGGAGCTTCAAGAGCTGATCTTCGGCGGAGTCACGGAACACTCCACCCAAACCGATTTCACCATCGAGCCTTACGGCGTCAACAACCTCGGGACCGCCAAGGCGCCATTCAGCTACTGGCGTCGCGGTCTGGACAGCTACACCCAGATCCAGACTATCGTCGATGGTCAGATCGGCAGGGTGCTGGACGCGCTCAACGATCTGCCAAAAGACATCGTCGAGAACACCGTCATCGTCTTCTGCTCCGATCACGGAGAATACTCCGGCGCCCACGGCTTGCCACAAGGCAAAATAGGCACCGTCTACGAAGAGGCCTGGCACATTCCATTGATTGTCGTCGATCCCAGCGGCCGCTTCACCGGGGACATCGACGATATCCGCATGGGTCTCACATCGTCCGTCGACTTCATGCCGATGCTCGTCACCATCGGCAACAAAGGCAGCACAAGCTGGATGACCCCAGAGTTGCAACAAATCTACAGCCTGCGCCACGACATGATCGCCATGCTGAAATCGAAAGATGCGCCCGGCCGCTCCTTTGTCCTCCATGCCACCGATGAGATCGCCCCCGGCTATTTCAACATCAACAGCGAGCCCACCCATGTGCTCGGCATCCGGACCGACGAATATAAGTTCGGCGTCACCGCCGACTGGTTTGAAAAAACCTCTAAAATCGACCCGGTTACCAGCCAATACGAGTTCTACGACTATTCGACCGAAAAGGGTCAAATGGAACTCGAGAATAAGTTAACCGATCCCCGCGCCGCCGAGGCGCTGCTGTCGCTCATGCATAACATCATTCCCAACGAACTCCAGCAGCACTTGCCCCCACCCTTGCGAGCGGTGCAAATCGGCGCCGAAATCGCCCACCTCAAATACCGCGCTTACATCGAGGGCCAACCACCGGCGACCTGGGAAGCGGGCGGCTTGACCACTATCCTCGGCTACGGCGCCGACTTCTAACCGCATCGAACACGACCGGCGCGAAAGCAAATAGCTCTTGCGCCGGCCAGTCTCCTCGAATCAAACCCAGCATCGGGCATTCCGTTGAACAATCGTGACCGCGTTGAAATAACTATCAGCGGTTAGGCGTAGCATTTGTGCTATGAAAACCTTGGCCCGTTTCTTTGCCCTCTCTCTTCCCTTGGTTGGTTTCACGTTTCCGACTTCGAGTCTGCTGAACGCGCAGACGGTAACTCCAGCCAGCGCTTCGGTCAATGCCGGAAGCATCAACGTGTGTCCGGCTGGCAAAACAACGCCCGCGCCGTGTAACAGCACCAACACTCTTAGCTTCAGTGTGACCGCCGGAACGACAATCGGCAGCATCGCGATCCTCACCACCGGTATTGCAGACCTCGACTTCAAGGCCACGGCGGACGACACCAGCACCACCCTCTGCAAGGCTCAGAGTTACAGTTCCGTAACCACCTGCACCGTCGACGTGACCTTCGCCCCAATCGCCCCCGGGACCCGCAACGGAGCCGTCGAAATACTCGACGGTAGCGGAAACGTCCTCGCTATGACCTACATCTATGGTCGCGGAATCGCGCCACAAATCGCTTTTGACCCGGCCGTGCAAGTCTCCACCGCCTATGTGCATCCCTCGATAGGCCCTGGCGGCCCAGGCCTCGCCGTAGACGCAACCGGAAACATCTTCAGCGGCAACACCAGGGTGACGAAAATTCTGTCTGCCGGCGGGTACACCACCGTCGTGACGCTGCCAGCCGGCGTATCCGCTACCACTGGAGCTTTGGCGGTGGATGGCGCTGGCAATCTCTTCGTCGCTAACGAAGGAGAGGTGAAAGAATTTATGGCGGTGGGCGGCTATAGCACCGCCGCGACCCTGGGCAGTGGCTTTGGCGTTGATATTTTCGGTTTGGCCGTGGACTCAACCGGGAACGTCTTTGTCGCCGACTACTTCAA
>Ga0302324_100017364_pt1 | contig 14268 bp, 8 predicted proteins | sample Palsa_T0_1_FD_201949 | JGI IMG/M metagenome (GOLD analysis project Ga0302324, IMG submission 201949) | Peat permafrost microbial communities from Stordalen Mire near Abisko, Sweden - Palsa_T0_1 | ecosystem: Environmental > Terrestrial > Soil > Palsa > Peat permafrost | place: Sweden: Abisko... | reverse complement strand
CGGGTGTGCTCACCGAGCGATATGGCAGCCGGGCGAGATTTCCGCCACTTCGCTTCTATGGCTTGGCCGAGCTTCTCATCGGCTGCTCGGCTTTGGCTGTGCCCGTATTGTTCGGTGTGGCCCATCGAGTCCTGCAATCGATAGCCGGGGCGTCGGCAATGACGTCAGCAGTCTATTATCTGGCGTCGGGTGGACTTGTTGCGTTGATCCTGATTCCGTGGTGCGCATGCATGGGGGCTACAACACCGCTGGCCATGTACGCAATTCGAAGGGACCCGCGCCTTGAAGCGGGCCGTTCCTTCAGCTTCCTTTACCTCTCCAATGTCGTTGGAGCCGTTGCCGGCGCAACGATCCCGCTCCTTTTGATTGAGCTATACGGTTTCCATGCGACTCTGTACATTGGTGCTGCACTCAACCTGGCAATCGCCGTGTGCGCATTTGCGCAAACGCCCAGGGCAATGAAGACCGATGCGAAGCCCGACCCATCGGAGCCGCCTGACGTTAGCAGGCGAGCCGGCGCGCCACAGGGGCCAGGCGCCCTGGTCCTTCTTTTCATGACCGGCCTTGCGACCATGGGCATGGAGGTCATCTGGATCCGGCTCTACACCGCCTATATCGGTCCTCTTGTCTACTCCTTCGCTCTTATTCTGGCCTCCTATCTGATCGCCACCATTGCGGGCTCCGTCATCTACCGCCGAGTTAGTTCTCGCAGCATTCCGAACGGAAGATTCGCGTGGGTATTCCTGGGCCTGCTCGGTCTCCTGCCATTGGTTACTGGGGATCCCAGGCTGCATATCATGTCAGAATTGCGCGTGTTTCCGGGGATTGCATTGTTTTGCGGGCTCATCGGCTTCCTGACGCCGATGCTCGTCGATCGATGGTCCGGTGGCGATCCTCGGAGGGCGGGTAAAGCTTACGCCGCGAACGTTTGTGGGTGCATCCTCGGCCCGCTTTTGGCGGGGTTCATTCTCCTGCCCTTCTTTGGGGAACGGACATCGATGCTGATCCTCTCATTGCCCTGGTTTGCCATGGCCCTTCCCTGGGGTCAGCGCAGAGAGATCTCCTTCGGTTGGAAGGCTGCTGGCTATGCGAGCATAGCCGCGGCATTTGCAGTGTTCCTGTTGGCAAGGGATTACGAGACGCTGTATCCGAATCGCATAGTCTTGCGCGACAGCACCGCAACCGTGATCGCTACCGGCGAAGGGATGCAGCGAAGGCTGTTGACAAATGGGGTCGGGATGACCCTCCTGACTCCCATCACCAAGATGATGGCTCACTTCGCGCTTTCGTCGCTGGACCATCCTCCTCGAAACGCGCTGGTGATTTGCTTCGGCATGGGCACAAGTTACAGGTCGGCTTTGTCGTGGGGCATTCCCACCACGGCGGTGGAGCTGGTGCCAAGCGTGCCGAAACTATTCTCGTATTATCACAAAGACGGAGATAAGCTGCTGGCATCGCCGCTGTCGCACGTCGTGATTGACGATGGGCGACGCTTCCTGGAGCGGAACAACACGAAGTTCGACGTCATCGTGATCGATCCTCCTCCCCCAGTAACCGCCTCCGCGTCAAGTCTGCTGTATTCTGAGGACTTTTATTCGCTGATCAGACAAAGGCTCCAGCCTGGAGGAATTCTGGCGCAGTGGCTTCCGTCAGGTGATCTCGAAACGAGGGCCTCTGTGGCGCGGGCCCTTACAGACTCTTTTCCTTACGTTGAGTCGTATCATGGCATCAGTGGCTGGGGCTGGCATTTCTTCGCAAGTTCGTCGCCCCTCCCGGAGCTGACGGCCAGTGAGTTAGTGTCTCGAATGCCGCCGACCGCCAGGATCGACATGATGGAGTGGGGTCCGGCAGCAACTCCCGTTGGGCAGATGGAAAAGATGCTGGCACAAAAGCTTGACGTCACCCAAATCATTGCTCTTGCACCCAGCACCCCGCCGCTCCGTGACGATCGTCCCGTCAACGAATACAGCCTTTTGCGGAAGCTACGGGCGCGGCTTGCAGGAACACCGGTGGTGAAGGCCGCCATTAAGGATCAACTTCAATAGCCGAGCCCCAATCCTTCCAGGGCAAATTGGATCTCAAGGCGAGGCTCTTTCTCATTGATCATTTCGACGGCCTCTGTCCAGTAAACCGGGCTGATTCGGTTGAGTTGCTCCCGTTTAGTCGGCGGCACTCGTAAGGACGGCTGTCCTCTTTGCGACCCGCTCCAGCGTTTCCAGTGCCTGGTCAAGCTGTGCCCGCGTGTGCTCGCTGGTCACAATCAGCCGAATCCGCGCCTTGCCCTCCGGCACCGTCGGGAACGCGATCCCCGTCCCCATCACGCCTTCGTCAAACAGCGCCCGCGAAAACTCCATCGCCGTCCGCCCTTCGCCCACGATCACCGGCGTAATCGGCGTCTCCGTCGCCGGCGTCGTCACTCCGCCCACGTTGAACCCCGCTCGTCGCAGCTCGCCCTGAAAATACCGCGTATTGGCCCAAAGCCGCTCAATCCGCTCCGGCTCGTTCTCCAGCATCTCGAACGCCGCAATGCACGTGGCCGCTACGCTGGGCGGATGCGATGTGGAAAACAGAAACGGCCGCGCGCGATGATACAAATAGTCAATCAAATCGCGGCTCCCGCACACATACCCGCCCAGCGCGCCAATCGCCTTGCTCAGCGTCCCCACTTGCACGTCGACCTTCCCGTGCATCCCGAAGTGGTCCACGCTTCCGCGTCCGTTCCGCCCCAGCACTCCGGAAGCATGCGCGTCATCCACCATCATGATCGCTCCATACTTCTCGGCCAGCGCCGCCAGCTTGTCCACCGGCCCAATGTCGCCGTCCATCGAGAAAACGCCGTCCGTAATCACCAGCTTCCTGCCCGGCTCGCCGGCAACCTCTTGCAGCAATTCCTCACAGTGCGCCGCGTCCTTGTGCCGAAACACCTTGATCTTGGCCCGCGACAACCGCGCTCCATCGATGATGCTCGCGTGGTTGAGCTCGTCGCTCAGAATGAAGTCTTCCTTGCCCAGAATCGCGCTCACCGTCCCCGCGTTCGCCGCGAATCCGCTCTGGAAGACCACGCACGCCTCTACATTCTTGAAGCGGGCAATCTTCTCCTCAAGCTCCATGTGGATGCGCATCGTACCGGCAATCGTCCGCACCGCGCCCGAACCCACGCCGAACTCGCGCGTTGCCGCCAGCGCCGCCTCAATCAGTTTCGGGTGGTTGGCCAGTCCGAGGTAGTTGTTGCTGGCCAGGTTGATCACCTCTTTGCCGTCGTAGTGGCACACCGGCGCCTGCTGGTCGTCCAGTACGCGCAGCTTGAAGTAGGTTCCCTTGGCCTTCAACTCATCCAGAACGGCGGTCAGATATGCGAGTTGCGGGCGTGGAGTGTTCATTGTCATGGCGCTTCACCTCAACCCCAAAAATCATAGCGCGCACAGCCTCAGCCGGCCGTGATCGCCCCGATCCGCACCCCAATGACGCGCCCAATCTCCGGCTTTTGCGTCCAACAGGTGTCCCGTCCGCCCGTACCCGTTGGCTCCTGCCACCCCCCGCCGGATACAATAGAGGTCTACACTGCGGCAACCGGGCGACATCCGAGTTCTGCAATTCTGGAGCAGGTGCAAGTGAGACGTTTTCATCGCCGCGGCGTGCGGCTTGATTTGGTTCGGGCACTCAGTATCGCGCTGTTCATGCCCATGCTGGTAATTGCAGGGTTGCACGCACAGACTGTAAGCACAACAACTACGCTCACTGCGCAATCAACGTCAGCGACCTGTCCAACGGCCGGTGTAACAGCGACATTAACGGACTTGACTGTCGCCGTGACCGGAAGCGGTGCCGTACCCGGCGGGACCGTCACCATCATGGACGGATCTGGAAACGCAGCATTACAGCTAGCTACTGCGACACTCAGCTCCAACGGCCAGGCCAGCTTTGTCTTTTACCTGGCAGACGGCACCCACTCCCTAAGCGCAGTCTATGCCGGCCAGGGTTCGTTCCAGACTTCAACCTCTGCCCCCAGTTCCGTGACCATCAGCGCTCAATGTGACACGGGAATTGCGGTCACGGTCACCAATCTCTCGCCCGTAACCACCCCTCCGAATACCTTGACGCCGGGGCAGTCTGGAACTGCGACGGTCACTGTAGTCCCTCTCGAAGAGTATGTCGCTTCACTCCCCGGTCCGGCATTCGTCACCCTCTCCTGTTCTGGCCTTCCCGATCAGGCATCCTGCGCCTTTTCCCCGGAGAACGTCGAGATTCTCCAGGGCCAGTACGCCGGCGTCACCAGCACCATGTCCCTCATCACCCAGATAGGCTCGCAGTCGGATGCGATGGCCCGGCCCGTTTCCACTCCGGTAACTCTGGCCATCCTGCTCCCCGGCGCGTTTGCGCTTGGCGGACTTGCCTGGTCGACTCGTCGCCGTGCCTGGCTTCAACGTCTGTCCTTGCTGGCTCTCGTTGCCCTGGTTACCATTCTTGGCGCCACGGCCTGCAACCCGCGCTACGACTACTACAATCACGGTCCCCCGCCCAATCGAGAGACACCCGCCGGAAACTACACAGTAATTGTGGCCGCGCAATCGAGCAATGGCGTCACCGCCATTACCAACACCACCGATCTGGCCCTAACGGTGACTGCCCTTAGCACGAGCACCAGCACCAGCCAGTAGCACGATCGACACGTCATGAACCGCTGGCACTCCCTACCCGCGGAACTCTACTCACTGGTCGAGCGCACCCCGGCCAGCATCCTTCTTGAATGCGCCCGGCCCATCCCGGCCGATCCATCCATCACTCCGCCAGCATCCTCGAGTGCTCCGCAGCGCGAGTCCTCTCTCACCCGCCTCTTCGCTGTGCCCCTGCGCGTCCTCAAAGTCCATCGGCTCGATGATCTTCCGGCTCTGTTTGCTGAGATCGAAGTCGCCGTCGCAGCCGGCTCGCATGTCGCCGGATACTTCGCCTACGAGTGCGGCGCATTCTTTGAGCCCACCACCGCAACGAACCAACCCGGTCCACCTTCTCCGGAAAATCCCATCGCCTGGTTCGGCATCTACAACCAACCGGCCCTCTTCGATCACCGCACCGGCAACTTCCTCCACGGAGAATTACCCGCCCTCGGCCGGTTCCCCGTGCCGGTTGAGGCCGCAGACCCGCTTCCAACCTGCTCGCTTGACCTCGACCAGGCCGGCTACGCCGCGCGCGTTGAAGCCATTCTTGAGAAGATCCGCGCCGGCGACATCTATCAACTCAACTTCACCTTCCCCATGCGCGTCCAATCGCCCGGCAACCCTGCCGCGCTCTACCGCCGGCTGCGTGCTCGCCAGCCTGCGCCCTATGCCGCATTCCTCCACACAAAGCCGGGCCAGCGCATTCTCTCCTTTTCGCCCGAGCTCTTTTTCCAAATCCAAAACCAGACAAAGACCCGCCGCATTACAACTCGCCCGATGAAAGGTACAGCGCCGCGCGGCCGTACCACCAGCGAAGACCGCGTTGCTGCCGATTTTCTGCGCAACGACCCCAAAAACCGCGCAGAAAACGTCATGATCGTCGATCTCCTGCGCAACGATCTCGGTCGCGTCTGCACCTACGGCACCGTCGAAACCAGCGATCTGTTTGCACTGGAGCGCTACCCAACGCTCTGGCAGATGACCTCGACCGTCACTGGAGAACTCCGCCCTGATGCCACCTTCCAGCAGATCTTCCGCGCCCTATTTCCCTCCGGCTCCGTCACCGGCGCGCCCAAGGTTCGCGCCATGCAGCTCATCTCCGAGTTTGAGTCTGCCCCTCGCGGCGTCTACACTGGCGCCATCGGCTTCTTCTCGCCTCAGGAGTCCATCTTCAGCGTTGCCATCCGCACCTTGTCTCTCAGCGGCAAGACTGGTTCGATGGGCGTCGGCAGCGGCATCGTCATCGATTCCGACCAAGCCGCCGAGTTCCGCGAGTGCCAGTTGAAGGCGCAGTTTCTCACCCAACCCGACCATCGCTTCCCCACTGACTTCTCGCTCGTCGAGACGCTTCTCTGGGACGGCAGCTATCCCCTCATTGAGCTCCATCTCGCACGCCTCGCCGACTCTGCCGCCTACTTCGGCTTTCCCTGCGAGCGCTGGGAAGTTCGCGCGGCCCTCCTCGCCGAAGAAGCAACCTTCCCCAATCGCCGCCCGCGCAAAGTCCGCCTTCTGCTTTCGCCCGATGGCGCGCTCCAGCTCACAAGCGAAATCCTGCCCGAGAAAACCGCCAACCCGAAGCCGCTCCGTGTCGCGCTATCGCCCCATCGCGTCGACCCGCTCGATCCCATGCTCTTCCACAAGACCACCCACCGGCCGCTCTACGTCGAAGCATTCGCATCGGTGACGCGCGATGGCTACGACGAAGTCCTATTCGTCAACGACCGCGACGAAGTCACCGAAGCGTCCAATCACAATGTCTTCATTGAGCGTGCCGGCCGCCTCATCACTCCGCCCGTCGAATGCGGCCTCATTCCAGGCGTCCATCGCCAGTTGATTCTCCAAACCCACCCCGCCGTTTCACAGCGCCGTCTCACACTCGACGACCTCCGCAAAGCCGACGCCGTATTTCTCTCCAACGCCGTCCGCGGTCTTCGCCCCGCCCTCATCGACTGGGATTCCTGACGCGCGACACCCGAGACCCGAGACCCGACACCCCACCCTCACGGCTTCAAAATCACCTTGATCGCGTCGCCCGTCCGCAGAAGCTCCATCGCCTGCTCAAACTCGCTCAGCTTCAGCCGGTGCGTAATCGCCGGCTCCAGATTGAGTTTGCCCGTAGCCAGGAGCGCCTCCATCTGGAACCACGTCTCAAACATCTTCCGCCCGTTGATCCCCAGCACAATCGCTCCCTTGAAGATGATGTCCCTGGCAAAATCCAGCTCAAACGGCTTCGACGGAATCCCCAGCAACGACGCGCGCCCGCCCGTCCGCAGTGCCTCGAATCCAGTCCGGATCGCCGTCGCCACGCCCGACATCTCCAGCAGAACGTCAACTCCCGTCCCGTCGGTCTCGTCTTTGATCCGGCCCACCACATCGTCCGTCGTGGGATTCAACACCACGTCCGCCCCCATCTTTGCCGCCACCGCTCTGCGATGCTCGTTCACCTCCACGGCAAACACCTTTGCCGCTCCACAAGCCTTGGCCACCACAATCGAAAACAGTCCGATGGCTCCGCAGCCCGTCACTGCCACCGTCTGCGCTGCAATCGGTCCTGAAAGCACCGCGTGCACGGCATTCCCCAGCGGATCGAGCAGCGTCGCGTACTCGTGCGGAATCTGCGGCGACAGCTTCCAGATGTTGGTCTCGGGAATAATCGCGTACTCGGCAAACGCACCATCTTCATCCACTCCAAGAATCCGCACGTGCTGGCAGATGTGTGCTTCACCGATCCTGCACTGCATGCATTTTCCGCACGCCACGTGCATCTCCGCGCTCACCAGGTCGCCTTCCTTCACGGTTGTCACGCCCCGGCCCTTGCCCGCGACCACGCCCGCAAACTCATGCCCCGGAATCAGCGGCGGATGAATCCTGCCCTGCGCCCACGGGTCCCAGTTGAAGATGTGCAGGTCCGTCCCGCAAACGCTCGCCGCCTGCACCTTCACCAGCACCTGTCCGGGCCCAGGCGAAGGAACGGGAACCTCCTGCATTTCAATCCCCTGCCCTGCTTTGGCCTTCACCACGGCGTGCATGGTACTGGACATCTCCTCGAGCCTCCCCGTTGCAATAACCCACCAAGTCTACAACCCAGGTGGTTGGAACCACCTATCTGAAATGCGATGATCAAGACCTTCAACTCGTCTTGGATGCGCCAACCAGTCCGGGATGATAGAACGGAAGGCGACGGCAAAGCGGTTCTCCAGTTGCGGTTTATTGAGCCCGAAACTGTCGAGTGGCTTTTTCCTTAAGAAAAAGCCACCCTGTAAGATGCCAATTACTCCAGGTGAACTGGAGAACCGCTCTACAGCAGCCTAGAGGTTTCGGATGCAACCCCCAATGACACGCGCCAAGCCAAAAGGAATCGCCGCCTTCGCTTCCAGCATTCTCGTCGTCGCCGTTCTCTCACCCGCCTGTGCCCAGACGGCCGACCAGGCCTGGCTCCGGCCCTCCACCATGGAGCATCGCCCCGCTATCACGCTCGAGCCGCGCGCCCTCGGCTTCGGAATCATGGAGCAAACCGCCCTGCGCGAGCTGAAACACGGCAACGCACGCCTGCTTAGTGGCTCCGCAGACTCCGCCGCCAGCGCTGAAAAAGTCGAAGCCATCCTTGGTACCGTCGACGAAGTCCATCAGAAATTTCCCAGCATTCCAATCCCTGCTGATCTCCAGCCCGAAGGCTACTGGATCTACTGGAACGCAGCCGCAAGCAAACCCAGCCTGGTGGTGGCCGGAGCCGACCACCCCGGACTCCTCTACGGCGTCTTTGCTCTTTTCCGGCTCATCGCTACAGGCCAGGACATTGCCCAGCTCAATGTTTCCTCCGAGCCCACTTTCCACATCCGCTGGGTCGATCAGTGGGACAACCCCGACGGCACCATTGAGCGTGGCTACGCCGGACGCAGCATCTTCTTCGAGGGCGGAGAAGTTCGCCAGGATCTTGCGCCCGTCTCCGAGTACGCCCGCCTGCTTGCATCGATCGGCATCAACGGTTGCAATCTGAACAACGTCAACGCCAGCCCCGACCTCCTCAAGCATGAACACCTCCAGCAGATTGCCCGCATCGCCGACGCCATGCGTCCGTGGGGGGTCCACGTTGCGCTCTCCGTCGCCATCAACAGTCCCCAGGCCATCGGCGGTCTTGCTACCTTTGACCCGCACGAGTCTGCCGTCAAGGCCTGGTGGGCCGCAAAAGCCAAAGAAATCTACGAACTCATCCCCGACTTCGCCGGCTTCACCGTCAAAGCCGACTCTGAGGACCAGCCCGGTCCCTCACTCTTTGGCCGCGGCCCCACCGATGCCGCCAACACACTCGCCGCCGCCCTCGCTCCGCACGGAGTGGTTCTCTATCGCTCCTTCGTCTACAACCATCACCTTGATTGGACCGACAAAAAGCTCGACCGCGCCCGTGCCGCCTACGACAACTTCGCCAAGCTCGATGGAAACTTCGCTCCCAACGTCATCATCCAGACCAAAGAGGGCCCTATCGACTTCCAGGCTCGCGAGCCCGTCTCCCCGCTCTTCGCCGCGCTCCGCCAAACCCCCCAGGCCATGGAGGTCCAGATCACTCAGGAGTACACCGGTCAGCAGCGTCACCTCGTCTACCTCGCCCCTATGTGGAAGGAGGTGCTCGACTTCGATTTCCAAGTGCCCTACGTCGCAACCACGGTGCAGGAGATCCTATCCGGGCAAGCCTTCAAACAGCCCACCGGGGGAATGGTCGGGGTCGCTAACGTCGGGCGCGATGCCTGGCTCGGCTCGCCCCTCGCCCTCGCCAATCTCTACGCCATGGGCCGACTCGCCTGGGATCCAGGGCTCGACCCCGAAGCGATCGCCGAGGAGTGGACCCGCCAGACAATCTCCAACGACGCCCAGGTCGTCCATACCGTCGACACCATGCTTATGGATTCCTGGCCTGCTTACGAAAACTACACAGGCCCCTTCGGGCTGCAGACCCTCACCGACATCACCGGCAGTCACTACGGTCCCAACATCGAGTCCAGCGAGGGTAACGGCTGGGGCCAGTGGCACCGTGCCGATGCGCAGGGCGTCGGCATGGACCGCACTCATGCGTCTGGCACGAGATTTGTAGACCAGTATCCCACCCAGGTTGCGCGCCTCTACGAGTTGCCCGTTTCCACGCCCGACGAGCTCATGCTTTTCTTCCACCACCTGCCCTACAACCACCCGCTCAACAACGGCAAACCCGTCATTCAGGCCATCTACGACAGCCATTACGAGGGTGCAGCCAAGGCTGCGGAATTTGTTCAGGACTGGGAAAGCCTGAAAGGCCGCATCGACCCCAATCTCTACGCCGATGTCCTGCCTCGGCTCGAGTATCAGGCCGGCCACGCCATCGTCTGGCGCGACGCCGTTGTCCAGTACTTCCACAAGCTCAGCGGCCTGCCCGACGAAGAGGGCCGCGCTGGAAACTATCCCGGCCGCCTCGAAGCCGAGTCCGCCCGCCTCACCGGCTACAAGGTCATCGACATCACCCCATGGGAAGACGCATCCCAGGGCAAGGCCGTCACGTGCGAAGGCGCGACTTCAGAAACTGCGAACAATCTCATTTCGGGCCATGCCCTGAGTCAGGGCGCGACTTCAGTCGTGCCGAACACGACCCAAAAAGACGGCGGGGCTTTAGCCCCTGCGGGAACACCGCTTTGCGCGGCAGAATGGTCCTTCACCGGCAGGCCCGGTTCCTACAATATTGCAGTCCAGTACTTCGATCTCCGCGACGGCATCGCCAAATTCACCATCCGCGTCAACGGCCAATCCATCGCTGCCTGGTCTGCCGATGCCACACTCCCCTCGCAAATTCCCAACGGCGACAACTCCACTCGCCACACGATTTCCGGCGTCGCGCTCAAGCCGGGCGACATTCTCCGCGTCGAAGGAACTCCCGATGGCAAAGACCCCGCCGCCCTCGACTACATCGAGCTCATGCCTTCATCGGCTCCCAACTGATCAGTCGTCTCTGCATGAGAGAACCCACGCAGAAGGTCATTCTCTTCACTCCGCGTTCTTGACCATCTTCACCACTGGAAGCACCTCGCCATTCCAGAGCGGCACCGCAATTTGTTCCACTTCGTCGTAACCCTTCAGCCGATACAGCGGAGCACCCGTCAGCGTCGATCCCATCTCAAAATGCGTGAACCCGGCCGCTCGCGCCTCTGCCTCCACGTGCGCCAGAATCGTCGAACCCAATCCCCGCCGCGCAAACTCCGGATGTACAAAGATAGCTCTCACTTTTGCCGCATCCGTCCTGGGATCCAGCAGCTCTGGCTCCCGTCCTGGCCCACGATCCGCGCCGAACAGCGTCTTCCGCTTCGACCATCCGCCGCACCCCGCAATGCGCTTTGGCGCTCCCGCATTTCGCTCTGGCGCGCCGTCACGAACCTCTGCAACAAAATAGGTCTTGTCATCGATCAACTGCGTATCCAACCCCAGCACCGTGCCCAGCGCGCCCTCAATCTGCGCCCGCGTATAGTCGCCCGCCTGCAGCCCGCGCACCGACGCGTCAATCAGCGCTTTCAACGCCGCAGCGTCGTCCTCCGTCGCCAGCCGAAGCTCGAATGTAATTGAACGATTCACGTGGTCCTAAGCTTACCGAGTCATTTCTGACGGAACCATTGACCAGGGCATGCGATCTCGCCTGGTCTCTTGCCGACCCCAGACCTCGGACCCCAAACCCCTAAACCCCAAACCCTAAATCCTGGACCCTATTCTTTCCCCACTTCGACAAGCGTCGAATAAAACGTCGCCCCCGCTCCAATATCCGTCAGCCGCTGGCTGGTCAGCGCATTCACATTGTTCCCCTCCGCGTTCATCTTGCCCCAGTCCAGCTTGCCCGCCACCACCCCCGCCGGCAGATGCGCATTCAGCATGGCGGTCAGCCTCATCTCCCCGCGGCCGTTCCAGATCCTCACCGCATCTCCCTCGCTAATCCCCCGCGTCGCCGCATCCGCCGGATGCATCTCCAGACGCTGACTCGTCCGCGCCTCCATCTTCCGGTGTCCGTCCAGGTTGGCAAAGGTCGAGTTCATGTAGTTATCCGCTTTCCTGCTCAGGAACTCCAGAGGAAACCGCTTCGCATCCTCGCCCCAGCGCGACTCGGTCGGCGGCTTGAATCCTGGCAACCCATCTAATCCCCGCGCCTTCAGCACCTCCGAATCGAACTCGATCTTTCCCGAAGGTGTCGCCAGCGTCCCCGCTGTATACGGCAAAAAAGGCTCTCTCTCCGCATTCCGATGAAACGCAAGCGGAATATGTCCCCGCTCCTTCAGGTCTTCGAGCGAGATGTGCTCCATCTCCGGGTTCTGCGAGTACCCGTTTGCCCCGATGCGCAGTGCCTGTTTCACCATCTCTTCCGGCGTATCGCGGAAACATGCCTCCTCAAATCCCATCCGCTGGCCCAACTGCCCAAACAGCCACATATTCGACCGCGCCTCGCCCGCCGGCTCAATTGCCTGCTGCGACAACCCAACATAGTAGTGCCCGTACGCCCCTTGAATATCCGTGTGCTCCAGAAACGTCGTCGCGGGCAGCACGTAGTCCGCGTAGTCCGTCGTGTCGTTGAAGAACAGGTCGTGCACCACTGTGAACAAATCCGCACGCTTGAGCCCCCGCCTCACCGCGTTCTGGTCCGGCGCCACAGCACCCGGATTCGAGTTGTAAACAAACAACGCCTTCACCGGCGGGTTTTGACCCCTAGTCCCTAGTCCCTCAGTCCCTGGTCCCTGCCCTTCGGTCTCTAGTGCCTGTATTTCGGCCTTCCGATACCCGACACCCGACACCCCATACCCTCGTTCTTCCAGCGCCTCTCCCAGCTCACACATATTCACCGTCCGCGCCAGCCTCTTCAGCGATGAAGCCATCGCCAGGTCCAGTCGCCGCAGCGCGTCTTCGTCAAATTTGAACGCGCCCGACAATGAAATTCCCCCGCCCCCGCCGCGATGCTTCCACGCTCCCGTCAACGCCGGCAGCATCGCGATCGCCCGCATCGCCTCGCCGCCATTCTCCGTCCGCTGCATTCCGTAGTTCACTCGCAGCGTGGTCGGCCACTTCGTCGCATACTCGCGCGCCAGCCCTTCAATCTCTCCGGCCGTCATCCCGGTCCACTCGGCCACCCGCTCCGGCGTGTATTCCTTCACGCGCTCTGCCAGGCCATCAAACCCATGCGTTCGTTCCGCTATAAACGCTCGATCCTCGAGCCCTTCATTCAGAATCACATGCATCATTCCCAGTGCCAGCGCCCCATCCGTCCCCGGCCTGATCGCAATATGCCAATCCGCCAGCGCCGCGGTCCTCGTCCTGTAAGGATCGATCACGATCAGTCGCCCGCCCGTGCGCCGCGCCTGCTCGATCATCGGCCACAGGTGTACGTTGTTCCCGTGGATGTTCGCGCCCCATGCCAGTACCAGATTCGATAGCCGGTAGTCCTCCGGCGGGGTCCCTAACTTTTTCCCATAAACCAGCTTCCATGCCTCGCCGCCCGCCTCGCTGCAAATGGTCCGATCCAGCTGGCTCGCCCCCAGCCGGTGAAAGAACCGCCGGTCCATCGATCCATATCCCAGCGCGCCAATCGTCCCCGCGTAGCTGTAGGGCAAAATCGACTCCGGCCCAAACTCCTCCGCCACGGTCCGCAGCCGCGCAACAATCGCGCCCAGCGCCTCATCCCAGCTCACCCGCTCAAACGCGTTGTGTTCTTCGCCGCGTTTCAGCGGCCCCTTGGCAACTTCCGGCTTTCGCCTAAGCGGATAGAGAACCCTATCCGGCGCATACACGCGGTCTAGGTACTTCGCCACCTTGCCGCACAAAAAGCCCTGTGTCACCGGATGTTCCGGGTCGCCTTGCACCTTCACCGCACGGCCCGTCCCATCCACCGTCACCAGCACGCCGCACGAGTCCGGGCAGTCGTGCGAACACACCGTGTGCACCACTTTGAAAGGTGAGGAAAGGGAAGTTGCGGCAGCGGCCGTCATACTGCCATTGTAAGCTCATTCCTGATTACTCCAACCCTGGAGGCCCCTATGAAACGCAACGCCCTTCTCCTCGTCGCCGCGGTCTCGTTGCTCGCGGTCACCACGCTTGCTGCCCAAACGCCGCCTGCGTCCTCGACTCCGTCGCCAGTCGCCATCATCCAGAACGCCATCACTGCACAGGCCGACGCCTGGAATCGCGGAGACATACCCGCCTTCATGGAAACCTACGAAAACTCCCCCGACACGACCTTTGTCGGCCTCACCGTCCGCAAGGGATACGACACCATCCTCCAGCGTTATCGCCAAGGCTACTCCACGCCCGATCAGATGGGCCATCTCACCTTTTCCAACATCGATGTCCGCCTTCTTCCCAGCTCGTGCGGACAACCCGAGTACGCCGTCGTCACCGGCAACTTCCACCTTGACCGCACCACTCACGGCGAAGCGAAAAAGGACGATGGCATCTTCTCACTCGTCTGGCGCCGCGGCCCCAACGGCTGGAAGATCGTCCTCGACCACACGAGTTGATGGGTCGAATCTGATTTTCGCTGCAAAATAGTGGTGTCATCCTGAGCGTAGTCCCGGCGCGCCGGGACGGAGTCGAAGGATCTGCGGCTGTTCTTCGCGGATCCTCG
>Ga0302324_100017360_pt1 | contig 14270 bp, 10 predicted proteins | sample Palsa_T0_1_FD_201949 | JGI IMG/M metagenome (GOLD analysis project Ga0302324, IMG submission 201949) | Peat permafrost microbial communities from Stordalen Mire near Abisko, Sweden - Palsa_T0_1 | ecosystem: Environmental > Terrestrial > Soil > Palsa > Peat permafrost | place: Sweden: Abisko... | reverse complement strand
CGCCGCCGCCGCTGGTCGGCACATTCGGGGTGATGGCTGTCCCGTTGGTGTACACCGCCGGGTTCGCCGAGTACCTGAGGTCACTCGGTGCGCTCGACCCTGTGTTTCCGCTCGAGCTGCCGCAATGCGTGTTCCCGAGCCCGACGAGACCGAGGGCCAGAGCGAAAGCGAAACTCCCACTCGCGCGGCGCAGTTGCATCTCATCCCCCAATTCGGCTGCCTTCACTCAAAGAAGTGTCGTCTGTCCCTTCCGACAGACGACGGTGCCGCGGCCCACGACACCCCGAGCGCGCAGGAGCCCGAGACGCTCAACGACGCACGGGTCTAGTGCAACGGGTGATAATTGACCTGCTCCCGTTCTGAAATGCCTTTCCGGTCTCGGCTCCCGGAGAGCAGGCCAGGGCTAGGGGGGGCCCTAGTTCACCTGCGGAAGGCAGGTGCAGCTATCCCCCTCGACGCACGGGCTCTCACTCGCGTCTGCACAGACAAAGCCCGAACAGCAGGGGAAACTCGTAGAGCAGGTTTGGGAGAGGGTGCCACAGACCGGCGCAAACTCCGTCCACTGTCCAATATGATTGGACGTCGTGAACTGCTGAACGGGCAGAACGAATGGTGGGTAGCTCGGATCCAGACCTTGCGAAAGCTTGGAAGGGTCGACAGCAACCATCCATAGAAAGCTGGAGCCGATGGCCTCACCGGCCACAGAGGGAGGTGGAGGCGTCAGAAGCCCATAGTTGCGGGTGGAGGAAAATGTCATCCACATCAGCGTTGAGCCACCGTCAAGACCGGCGCCGGTGAACGGGCTCCACTTGGGAAATGAGTTGGTCAACTGGCCCGGTGTGTCGTTCGGGTTTGGGCTTTCATTGGCATTCGTCAGGGCAACGGGTCGAGCGCCTACCACCGGCGTTACGGCATAGAGCGTCGCGGATGGGTCCGAGTCCGCATCGCAATTGACGTCGGTGGTGCTGCCACCAGGACAAATGGACTGGCAAAAAACGACCATGCTCGTGTCGGGCGAGAAAGCTGGGTAGTAACGATTCCCCGCGCCGCCATCCATCGCGGGCACCAGCTCGACGGGGGTTCCCCACCCACTGCCGGCCTTGGAGACCATGTGAATGGCTCCTCCCCAGAACCTTTGGTTCGTCCTTGGATTTCCCGCCGAGCCTGCCGACGTGAACACGATGCTGTTGCCGTCCGCGCTCCAATCTGGGTGATCCGCCGGGTGAGTCGAAGACCCCGTTCCTGAAATATCTTGCGGAGCGGCGCCGGGATTGGCCCCGTCAAAGAGAAGAAGGTTGAAATCGCTTGAGCCGCTGTCCCCATACACGCCGACAAACTGACTTCCATCCGGGCTCCAGGATTCGAAGATGCTCGTCCGGCTCGGCAGGATGGGGCCCTGAGGTTGATTCGTCAGGACGTCGAAGAGCACGAGCCGGCCGTCGTTCTGCCCGTCGAGCTCGGCAACCAGCTTAGAGCCATCCCGCGAGAGCGCGTGACAGCCGACACATTGATTGTCCGTCGCGCTCGAGGGCGCCAGGAAGGTCTGTGCCTGGGTTTGATAGGCACCTTCTCCAAAGTCAAACCTCATGATGGCGGTGTTGTTACTCGTGGTCCAATAGTAAATCGCGCCAAGAATATCGTCCGGCGCAAATTGAATGAGGATCGGAGCGGAAACTCCCACGCTCGAATTCGGCCCTGAGCTGCCCTTCACGGTGACCGACATTGGTCCGGTTCCTCGGTTCGTATTCGCGAGCGAACTCCAGAATTGCGCGGGCGGCGTAAATGCGCACCCGCCGTTGAGCGTCCATTGATCGCACGTGAAATAGATGACGGATTGAGTGATGTCGTTCTGAAAAACCAGCTCGAATATGTCCTGGCCAGCGGTGGGAACGAAGTGAAACTGCATTGTTGTCAAGTTCGGTGGAATCACGACGCCGCTATACGGATACACGAGTCGCAAGGGGTGCGCCGTATCCGGCGGCCCGTTGAAGGACTGACCGGGCGTTGGGGGAAGATTCGGGCTGCTCGGATCGCTCGCAGTCGCTTGCATCACGAGCGTCAGCGTTGCCTGTCCAGAGGCGGCCTCGAGGACGCCTGTCACAGTGACCTGTCCACCTTGCGTTCCGGACGCTGTGAAAGTGGAGTCAACCCAAGTTCCGAGCTGCGGTGGGGTGTTGCTAAGCGCCACCAAGGCCGTGACATCGGATGTGTGCCCATCCTGAAAGCTGCCAGTGACCTGGTAGGTTTGGCTCACCGAGCTTCCCCCATCCACGTAGAGCGTTTGAGTCTGCGGGTTGATGGAAATGGAAACGAGCTGGGTTGCAGGTGGGCCCACTGACCCGCCATCCGGGTTTGTTCCGCCGTCACTCGTCCCCGAGGGGGATTTCGAACATCCCAAGGTGAGAGCGACCAAGACGAGCGCGCATAACCATAAGCGCATGGGCCACTCCTTTCGGGTTCTGGCCGTTCGAGCTATCCCTTCGATATTAGGCTCGTCGGGGCGGAAGACGCCATCCGGCGAACGCCCTACTCTCGAATAGCCGCGGTCTACCATCGGCTTGCAAAGCCCTCGGCATCGCCAGCAGCTCTGCACGCTGTCGATTCAGCTCGTATGAATGAACGTCTGGATCGGGTTTCTATCCATCGCGCGTCGGCAATGCACGTTCGCCGACTGGTTTGGGAGACAGCCAACCCCGCGGGCCGGGAGAGAGAGTCCTCGTCGCTGGAGCCCAGACGCGGCCGCCGCCTGGAGGCTCAGGGCAGCGACCACTGCCAGATGGATGGGCCGGTTCTGACGGCGCGCGAGTCTCCCGGCGTACGGAAATCAGAGCCGCCGCGATCGCTGCTGGCCTCGCAGTCCAAGTCGAGGCACTCTCGGCCGGCATTTTCGAAAGCGCGGGCTGACGGCGCCGTCCGGGAGGGGACGCCAGTGGTCGGGAGGGAGAACAAATGACAGCTCGGTCGCTTGCGGGTGCAGCCCTCGCGCTGCTCTGCAGCTGCGCAGCGCCACGGCCTTACCGCCTCGCGCCACCGATGTCGGTCGATGACGACCGACGCCCTTTCCTGCCGCAGCCACCCAGCGCCTTCTCACCATTTGGCTGGGATGCTGCCGACCATCTCGCCTTCCGACCGATGAGCTCGACGCTCGCTGTTCAGCCGCGGCGCGAGTCCGTCAACGTCAATGCCATCGACGAAGTCCCCGACTCGAGTTGGTTCACCAACCGCATCGGCCAAACGCCGATGTCGCCCGAAGAGATTGCGCGTGGTCCCTGCACCAAGCCTTCGCCCGAGGTCGCTTTTCCTTGGAAAGTGACGGGAGCGAAGCAGGATGGAGCAAACCCGGGGTTTCAAGTCACTGCCGCCAACGGGGTTCGCTACCTGCTCAAATTCGATGACGCGAACCAGCCGGAACGCGCCAGCGGGGCGGACGTGGTGGGGAGCAAGTTCTACCATGCAGCCGGCTTCCATGTGCCCTGCAACCGCATCGTCTTCTTCAGGGCCAACCAGCTCGTGGTGCCGGAGTCCGCCTCAGCATTGCAAGGCAAGGTGATTACGCGCGAGCGCGTCGACGAGCTACTAAAGCTCGCTCCCCACTTGCCGGACGGCAGCTACCGGGCAATGGCCTCGGAATGGCTTTCTGGAAAGCCCATCGGGCCTTGGAACTACGATGGCGTCCGCTCCGACGACGCTAACGATGTCGTGAACCACGAGGACCGCCGCGAGCTACGCGGCTCTCGCCTGCTCGGAGCATGGCTCAACCATTTCGACGCCCGTGCGCAGAACACGTTGGCGATGTGGCTCAGTGTTCCCGACGGCAAGGGCTACGTCGAGCACTACATTCTCGACTGGGGCGACACGCTCGGCAGCATCTGGGACTGGGACCCCATCTCCCGTCGTCTCGGTTACACCTACTATCTTGACCTCGGCGCGGGCATCGACGACTTCATCACCTTCGGCGCGGTGGAGCGCCCCTGGGAGCGTGCGCACTTCGGCCCCACCGGTCCAACGCTCGCCTACTTCAGCGACGTCGACTTCGACCCGACCACTTGGAAGGCCGGCTACCCCAATCCGGCTTTCGAGGCGATGAGCGAGCGGGATGGCGCCTGGATGGCCCGCATCATGTCCCGCTTCAATGATGCGGCCATCGACGCAGTCGTGGCGGAGGCCCATTTCTCCAGTCCGGTGACTACGTCAGAGCTGGCGCGAATTCTGAAGGCTCGTCGCGACAGGACCCTCTCCCGCTACCTTCGCGTGCTTTCCACCCTGACCGCGGCCCAACTCGAGGAGATCGGAGGCAAGACCAGGGTGTGCCTGCTGGACGTCGCGGTGGATGCCGCCCCTGCCTCGGAGGCCACCGCCGTTGCCCTCCTCGACGGCGGAGCACGGCCCGAATGGTTGGCGACCGAAGAGGCCGGCGGAAGAATTTGTGCTGTGCTTCCCTCGACCTCACAGCGGTACCTCGTGGTGGACGTCCGACGGCCGGCCAGGAATTCGCCCGCCCGCGTGCATCTGGCCCGTGCCAACACGCAGTGGCAGGTGGTGGGACTCGAGCGCCCCGACCATTACGAACCACCCCCATCCCCCCCATGAGCCCTGCGATGCCAGACCAGGTGCACGAGCCCCAGGAAAAAATGCGGCTGCTCGACCGCCTCCTGCGCCCTTTCGCCGATGTCCGGGCCTGCGAAGCAGCCAGCGCGCTGGTTCTCGCCGCGACCATCTTCACAGTGATGACGGCGTACTACCTGCTCAAAATCATCCGGGAGCCTTTGATCCTTACCGGAGGCGGTGCAGAGGTGAAGTCCTATGCGGCAGCCGGGCAGGCGTTGCTTCTCATCCCGGTCCTTCGTGCGCATGGAGCCATTGCCCGACGAGTCGGCCGGCTGAAACTCATCGCCGCGGTGTTCCTTTTTTGTGCTGGGAACCTGGTGGTCTTCTCCTTCCTTGCTCGGACCAGCACCCCCCTCGGAGTTGCCTTCTACCTTTGGGTAGGGACCTTCAACCTCATCCTCGTGGCGACGTTCTGGAGTTTCGCCAACGACATCTACGATCCCGACCAGGGCAAGCGCTTGTTCCCCATCGTCGGATTGGGCAGCTCGGTGGGTGCGCTGGCCGGAGCCGTGCTGGCATCATTTCTCTTACGTAGCCTGAACCCCCCGGACCTAATGCTCATCGCCGCCGGGTTGCTCGCCGGTACGTTGGCCCTTTTTTCTTGGAACCATACAAGCAGTCGTTGCTGGCCCAAGGACGGGACCAAGCTGATTTCTCCCTCGGCGCCCATCGGGGGACCGGGCGGCTTCCAGTTGCTCGCCCACGACCGCTACCTCCTGTTCATTGGGCTCATCGCAGTCGTGGCCAACTGGGTCACTGCCTCTGGGGAGTACGTCCTCGACCGAACCCTGGTGGAGGTGGTCTCGGCGCACGGACTCTCGGGCGCAGACGTGACGCGGTTCATCGGAAGGTTCAAGGCAGACTACTTCGGGTGGGTGAACTTGCTCGCCGTGCTCTCGCAGCTCTTCATCGTCTCCAGGGTTCTGAAATACCTGGGCGTGGGCACCGCACTCCTGGCGCTGCCGTTGGTGTCAATGCTCGGCGCGGCAACGATGGTGCTGTTTCCAGTGCTGGGATTGATCCGCACGATGAAGATTTCGGAGAAGGCCACCGACTACTCGGTACAGAACACTGCGCAGAACGCCCTCTTTCTGATTGTTCCCCGGGCCGCGAAATACAAGGCCAAAGCGGTCGTGGATTCCTTCCTCTATCGATCAGGAGACGTCTGCGCTGCGGGGGCGATCTTCCTCGGGTCTCACCTGGGCGTGAAAGCCCGCGGTTTTGCCGCTCTCAACGTGGTGCTGTGCTGCATCTGGCTTTTGGTGGTCTGGCAAGTACGGGCGATGAACCAGGCACGCAGCGGCGCGCTCACTGACGCCGGCCCGACGTCCGATGCGGCGGCAACCGTCCCCTCGGCATGAGAGCACCGACCCTAGGGACGGCCAGTCCACTGTCGGGCGCGTGGCCCTTCGCGGTGTTGCTGTTTCTGCTGGTCGGTGCCCACTCACTCCTGGAGACCGCGCGCGACAGCCTCTTCCTTCGAACGCAACCGCTGTCTCGGCTCCCTTGGGTCTATCTGGCGGTCGCGGTCGCGGTGCTGGCGGTGACGCCTGCACAGGCATGGCTGATGCGGCGCAAGACCGGGGCTCTGGCCATGGCCACCACCCTGCTGGTCACGACTGCACTGACGACGTCTTTCTGGGCAGCCGCACCCAATCCGCTGGCAGTTAATGCCTTCTACGTCTGGACGGCCCTCTTTTCCTCTCTCGTCTTCGCTCAGTTCTGGCTCGGGCCGGCTGAGGCTTTCGACGCCGGACAAGCGAAGCGGGTGTTCGGCTTCATCGGTGCTGGCGGCCTCTTCGGAGCCGTGGCCGGTGCGGCGGCGGCGAAGCTCATTCTGATGACTTCTCCGCCACGTGCCCTGTTGCTGGTTTCTGCAGCCCTCACGCTGGTGGCAGCCATGGTGGCGGGCGTCTGGCGCTGTCCGAGCCAGCGGCCGGGCTCGGCAGTGCCGGAGGTGTCGGTGCTGCAAGCAGTTCCGCGAGACGCAATGAAGGATCCCTACCTTCGGCTGCTCACGGTGCTCGCCCTCGTCCCGGCTGTCGCCGCGACCCTGGTCGATTATGTCTTCAAGACAACCGTCGCTGCCCAGGTGCTCCCGAAGAACATCCCTGGAGTAATCGCCAACGCATACGTCGCCCAGAGTGTCCTCGCTCTGGCTGTGGAGCTGCTAGCCGTCCGTTTCCTGTTGGGAAGCGAGGGGGTGACGCGCAGCCTTTTCCTGCTTCCGGTGGCGTTGCTTGCTGCAGTCACCGGCTTCGCGGTGGCGAGCACGGTGTTTCTGGCGATGTGCCTCAAAATCGTGGACGGTGGTCTTCGCCCATCGCTCCACCGGGTCAGCACCGAGTTGCTCTACGTCCCCGTACCGCCGGCCAGGCGCAGGCTGCTGCTGCCTTCGATCGAAACGGTGGGCCAACGCGGCGGACAGAGCGCGGCCTCTCTTCTCTTGCTCCTGATTCAGAACCTGGCGGCCGCACCTGCCCTGGCGGCGGTGGCCATCGCCGGTGCTGCTGTCGGCTGGCTCGAGGTGATTCGCGCACTTCGCTCCCGCTACGTCCAGCTGTTCCGAGAGCAGCTAGCCAGGGGCAGGGTCGCGGCGGTCGGCCTCCCCAGACTCGATCTGGAGGTCGCGGAAACGCTGGTTGCAGCGCTGGGGTCGTCCGAAACTCGCGAGGTCATTACCTCGATGGACCTCTTGGTCCGTTACGGCCGGCCGCGGCTGGTCCCGACGCTGATCCTTTACCACCCGGACGCAGCGGTGGTCCGTGCCGCCATGGCGCATTTCGAGAGCTCGCAGCGCAGCGATGTGGATGCACTCCTCCCTTTCCTCCTGAAGCATGCGGACGAATGGGTGCGGGCGACTGCCGTCCGTCGCTGGGTGACCGCCGGCCGGCCGGCCGACGAGCTGCGCAAGTTGTCCGAGGATCCGAGCCCGCTGGTGCGTGCCACGGCCCTCGTCGCACTTTCGGGGGCCGTGGGGGGCGTTGACCTCGTCGCCCAGCTGCAGGCCACGGCCCGAAATGGGAGCGTCGCAGAGCGCCGGGCGATGGCGCACGCCATCGCTGACGCGCCGCGATCGGACCTTCGCCAGGTCTTCGAGGCGCTCTTCGATGGCAAGGATCTGGAAACGCACCGAGAGCTGATCCGCAGTGCCCTTAGGTTGGTGACCGGGGATGCAGCGCGGTTCATTCCCAAGCTGGGCGCGCTGCTGGCCGAGCCGGAGCTTCGCTCGGTGGCAAGGGATGCTCTGGTGGCAATTGGCGAGCCGGCACTGGAATGGCTGGCCGAGCAGCTTCGCTCCGCTGAAACTCCGTTCCTTGTAGGGCGGGAGATCCCGGGCACTTTGGCCCGCTTCCCGCATGAACGTGCGGCTCCCATTCTCCTGGAGCGCATCCTCTCTCCACGCGGCGGTCTCGCTCGTTTCCGGGCACTGCGAGCGCTGAACCAGATTCGGCGTGAGACTCCAAACGTTGCCTTCCAGCGCTCGGACCTCGAGAAGGCGCTGAGCATCGAGCTCTCGACGGTTTTCAAGGACCGCGCGCTTCGGCTCGCTGCATCACCTTTCGGCGGTACCAATGCTTCGGAGGGTCCTGCTGGGGCGCTTCTTCTCGGAATTCTCGAAGGCAAAGAGTCGCTGGCGATCGAGCGTGTCTTCCGCGTACTTCAGCTCATTTTTCCGCGGGAACGCGTCGAACACATCTCCCTGGCGTTGAGATCCCGCCGCTCCGACCTGCGCGCCGCAGCCGCGGAACTGCTCTTCGAGCTCATGCGCCCACCTTGGCGAGAGGCGGTCCTAGCGGTGGTCGAGCCCGACGCGCTCAGCGTGGAGTCTGTCCGGGCGCCTTGGTCGCTCTCGGAGCTCCAGCGGCCTGAGCTCTTTATCTCGGCGCTGCTTGGCCAATCCAGCGAGGTGATCCGCGTGCTGGCCGTGTATTTTGCAGGCGAGCGCGGCTGGGTTGAGACACTGCCGGTCCTGCGTGCAGCTTCCATGGCCATGAACCAGGAAAACAGCGCGCTCGTTTCGGACGCGATCTCCCAGCTTGAGCACACGGAACAGCGCCTCCATGGCTGATCTGGACCAGGCGGCAATTACCGAGCGCGTGCTTCGGCTGGGCCGCATCTCTCCCTGGAACCGCTTGACGACGGACGAACTCGAGCTCATGGCTTCCGCCGGACGGGAGGTCATCTCCACCACGCGCACCCTGCTCGTCCCGGCGGAGGAGCGCTCGTCGGCTTTGTTTGTGGCTCTCTCCGGTCGGCTCCGAGCGCTGCGCAACGGTCAGCCGGTGCCGGGCGATCCCCTCCGAGAATTCTATGGAGGGGCGTCGTTGCTCGGCGACTCGGTTCTCTCCGCCGACGTGGTCGCCGAGCCGGGCACCGTTCTGTTCGTCGTGGACCGGGATACTTTCTTCTCGGTGCTGGAGGAACACGGGGCCCTTCAGCGATCGCTTCTTCGGGCGATGAGCAAGGAAGTGATCGACCTGCGAGGTGCCGAGGTCGTTACCTCCGGAACACAGCAGCCCCCGGGCTCGTCGTCCGGCTTGCTCTCGCGCGTTCGCCTCCTGCGCGACGCGCTGGGGCTCGAGTCGCGCAGTCTGCCGGTCCTCACACAGCTAGCGCGTGGGGCCCTCGTACGCCGGACAGCGCGCGGGAGCGCGGTCTGGGACAAGGCCTCTGGTTCGGCGAGCGTCGTGGTGGCACTCGAGGGAGCAGTCGACGTGCTTCGGAAAGGTGTCGTGGCAAAACGCGTTCGTCCCGGGGAGGGTGTCGGGATGGCCGAGACAGTGGCGTCGGTGCCGATGGACTACGACGGCGTGGCCACGGACGACACCATCACGGTCGAAGTCAGCGCTGCAGAGATGCAGGAGGCCCTCGAGGACCACGACGACTTCTGCCAGGACCTGATGCGGGTGGTGGCCCTGGAGCTGCATCGCCGCGTTTTCAAGGATCTGGTGATGGCCCATGCGTAACCGGGGCGCACCCTCAAGCGCTCGGGCTTGGTCCGCGCGGACACGCCTCGGGGCGAGAGCGACTGTGGCCATGGCATTCCTCGGCGCTGGTTCGGGCTTGGCGCAGGTCAGCCCGCCCGAGACGGATACGCCATCCTGCTTCTGTACTGAAAGCCTGCCGAAGCGACCAACGCCGGACTACGACGGGCGCGGGCCTGCACCAACGACGTTCGAAGATGTACTGCCGTGGATTCCCCGCACCCTCTTACTGCCGGTCTACGTTGTAAACGAGTACGCAATCAGGGAGCCGCTCGGTGCAGCCGACACCTACGTCGAGGAAAACCATCTCCCGACCTGGTTGTACAACCTCTTCGCGTTCGGTCCGGACCACCAGTTCGGCATCTATCCGACATTCTTTTTCGACTTCAAGGTGCGGCCGAGCTTTGGCCTCCACTTCTTCTGGAGGAATGCCTTCACGCCCCGAAACCAGCTGACAGCTGACGTCGCGTACGGCGGCACGGACTGGGTCAAGATTGCGGTCGGGGACCGCTATGCGTTCTCGAGCAGCGAGTCGCTGTCGGTGCAAGCGAAGTGGAACCGACGACCAGATTCCCTGTACTACGGCGTCGGCTCTCGAGTGACGGACACGTTTATCTCTCGAGTGGGCAGCGACGTGATTGCCGGAACGGTTACCTACGACAAGGTGGTCGACAAGGTGGTCGACTTGGAAGCCGTGGCAGCGATCCAACGTACGGTGTTCCGCGACTTCACCTGCTGCGGGGACCCGTCGCTTGAGCAGCGCGTTGAGGCGGGGCAACTGCCGCCTCCCCCGGGCTATCAAGTGAACACGACTGCCCTCGAACTCGGCTTCAAGGCGGTCGTGGACACCCGGCTCAGCCATCCGGACTCGCACAGTGGATTACGGGCCGCCGTGGGCCTGGGGTTGGCGGGCGACGTCGTGCCCGGGTTCGACACCTCCTGGGCGCGCTATGGCGTCGCGGTGGAGGGGAACTTCGACGTCACTGGCCATTCGCGCGTCTTGAGCATCGGGGTGACCGCGCTGTTCGTGGATCCGCTGGGCCATCAGCCGGTCGCTTTCACCGAACTGGTGACGCTGGGGGGAGCCGAACCCTTTGCCGGCTTCTATCCAGGATTCCTTCGCGACCGGAGCGCACTCGTCGCCCAAGTTGGGTGGCACTGGCCGGTGTTTGCCTTCCTCGATGGCGTGGCGGCGGTCTCCTTCGGCAACGTCTTCGACGCTCATCTGGAGAATTTCAGTTTCGATCTGCTCAGGATGTCCGCGGAACTCGGCGTTCGAACCGCCGGGATTATTCCCGGCGGCTCTTTTGAATTCCTCATCGGGCTGGGAACAAACACATTCCGCGACGGCTTCGGAGTGGCCTCCGTTCGCGTCGCCGTCGGCGTGGCCTATGGCTTGTAGACAAGAGGCCGCAGCGTGAGCTCGGTCCTGTCTGCGGGGTTCCTGGTGTCCGCCCTTCTCGCGGCAGGTGTTGATGACCGGCCACTGCTGGCCCAGACGATTGCAGTGTCGTCGATCGACGCTGGGGACACGCTTCCTGTGGAAGCAGCGGTCCAGGAGTCTGGCGACGGGGGTGTCGCTTCGCGGGCGACTGCGGTGGAGGTGCTTTCGGCGGATGCCGGTCCTCCCACGACGGGCGGCCCCGGACCTTGGCCGGGCCAACTTCCAAGCACCGGGCCTTGGGACCTGGGGGCGGTGAGTGCGTTGGGCGTGGGGACACTGGTCCTCCAGCTAACATATACGCAGCCCACGACTCCGAACTGGAGCGGCGGTATCCTCTTCGACGACTGGGTGCGCAGAGTGTTGCGGCTTTCGTCCGCGAGCGCTCGCGCGGCAGTGGCTTCGGTGAGCGACTTTCTCCTCTACGCGATGGCGGCGCTGCCGTTCGTCGAGGCCTGGCTTGGGCCAGGCCTGACGTACGGGAGGACCGACGTCGCCCTCAAGCTCACGCTCATCGATGCCGAGGCGCTCCTGACCACCACGTTCATCACCCTCGGTGGCCAACATCTTACGCTGCGCGCCCGCCCCTTTGTCAGTCTCTGCGCTCATCAGCCCACTGCCGGGGAGTGCACCGATGGCTCAGCTCAGGACACGTCGTTCCCCAGCGGACACACCTCGGTAGCCTTCACCGTCGCCCTGCTCACATGCGTCAACCACGCCCACTTGGACACCGACCGGAGCGGGTGGAACAGCGTCGCCTGCCCGGTGACCCTGGCCGCAGCGGGGATCACCGGGCTGCTGCGCATCGCCAGCGACCGCCATTTCGCGACGGATGTCATCGTCGGCGGTTTGCTCGGGGCCGGCGTCGGCTACCTCGTGCCGACCCTCCACTTCGCCGTAACCTCGAAGGAGACCACAACTGCCATCATTCCGGTGATGGGTCCGGGTTTTGCGGGGCTCGCCTTGTCCGGGAGCTTTTGACGGTGTCCGTCGTCCGCCAGGGACTGAGCGGCGTCGCTTTGCTGCTCAAACGCAACTGGGCGCGCCTCCTCGCGCTCTTTTTCGGGGTCCTACTGCCCTTGGTCGTCTTCGCCGCATTGGCCGAGGAGGTGGTCGAGCGCAAGAAGTTCTGGTGGGACGAACCGGTCCTGAGATGGCTTCACGAACACGCCACACCAGCATTGAACTTGGCCATGGTTTGGGTCTCTCGGCTGGGGATGTGGTGGGGGCTCCTTCCCCTCGACCTCGCGGTCGTCGGCGTATTGCTCGCCCGTAGGCGCTGGGCCCGTGCCACTTTTTTCGCTCTGGCAGTTGGCGGAGCTGGGCTGCTCAACGTGTTTACCAAGCAGGTTTTCGCGCGCCAGCGTCCTGCACTCTGGCCGAGCATTGCACCGGCGCAGAACTTCAGCTTTCCGAGTGGACATGCCATGGGCTCGGCGGCAGCTGTCGCAGCGTCGGTCGTCTTGGTCTGGCCGACGCGAGCTCGATGGCCGGTGGTTCTCGGCGGAACCGCATGGGTGCTGCTCGTCAGCACGTCGCGGGCCTACCTTGGCGTGCACTACCCCTCGGACCTGGTCGCGGCATGGTTAGCCTCCCTGGCTTGGGTGTGCGGGCTGGCGTGGGTATTCCATGTCCGCTCCTGGGGTTCTCGCGGGCGCCCGCACGCTTCCCCTCCGCGGAGCGCAGCCAGCCTCCCATCAACGGGTTCAACATGACGTTCGGTCGCCTATTGCCTGGAGAGTGCGCATGCCGTCCGGCGTGCGAGCCCAAAAAGCCTGCGTACCCCCGCCAGCCCAAGGCTGAGACACCAACCACCCCTCACCCCACGAGAGCACAAACCATGTGCCGCCCACGAGGCCCCCCATGAGCAAGCAGGCCCTTCGCCCATCGTCCCCACGGCTTCGCGAAGGTCGCTCCCTTCATGGAAAGGCGCTGCCTTCGGTACCGCGCCTGCGGCGCACTCTGGCTGCTCTTAGCTTGGCCACCGCGTTCGGCGCGATGGCCTCCGGACATGCCACCGCATCGTCAACCCCGCCGGCCGAGGCGCCTTACCTCGCCGAGAACCAGGCCGCCATGCACAAGATGATGGCCGGCATGCGCGTCAAGCCGTCCGGAAACGTGGATCAAGACTTCGCGGCCATGATGATCCCGCATCACCAAGGTGCGATCGAGATGGCCCAGGCCGAGTTGCGCTACGGGCACAACGAGCAACTGCGCCGCATCGCGCAAGAAATCATCGTCGACCAATTGCAGGAGATTACCGCCATGAGGTTGGCGCTCGGCCAGAGCCTTCCTCCCTCTGTTGCAGCGCCCGATCAGTCCACGGACCGCTTGTTGCCTGTCTCACCTATGCCCAAGCCAAGCACGAACATGCAAGAGGAGCCTTAGATGATCCGCCACCCTTGTACCGCTGCCCTGGGCAGCGCCATCTTGCTGTTCGGCGCACCCGCATGGGCCGGCCAAGCGCCTGGGGCGCTCTCCGCTCCAGACATTCCGGTGAGTCATCACGACCGTGTTTACGCTGCCGAGCAGTTCTCCAACACGGTCTCGGTTACTGACCCGCTAGACAACAAGCTGCTTGGCGTCATTCGGCTCGGCGAGCCCTCACCGACAAACTTCAGTCCGCTGTACAGAGGGCAGGTCCTGGTACACGGCATGGGCGTCTCGCCCGACCACCGAACTATCGCCGTGGTGTCGATTGGCTCGAACGCCATCACCTTCATCGATACGGCAACCAACACGGTGAAGCACACGACGTACGTCGGCCGTTCGCCGCACGAGGCTTTTTTCACGCCGGATGGTAGCGAGGTGTGGGTCACGGTCCGCGGTGAGAACTACGTCAGCGTGTTGGACGGGACGACCTATCAGGAGAAAACGCGCATTGTCGTTCCGAACGGACCAGGAATGCAGATCTTCTCACCCGACGGAAAGTACGGTTACGTGTGCTCGTCCTTCAACCCTGAACTGGACGTCATCTCCGTCGCCGACCATACAATTGTCGGCAAAGTGCAGCAGGCGAGCCCGTTCTGTCCCAACATTGCTGCAACACCCGACGGCTTGCAGGTTTGGTTTACCCTGAAGGACATCGGCAAGACCCAGGTTTTCGATGCGCGCCCGCCCTTCGCTCTGCTCAAGACACTCGATACAGGTCCCATCACCAACCACGTCAACTTCGCGCACAATGCACGCGGGCTGTTTGCATACGTGACGGTCGGCGGTCTGAATGAAGTCCA
>Ga0302324_100017356_pt1 | contig 14272 bp, 18 predicted proteins | sample Palsa_T0_1_FD_201949 | JGI IMG/M metagenome (GOLD analysis project Ga0302324, IMG submission 201949) | Peat permafrost microbial communities from Stordalen Mire near Abisko, Sweden - Palsa_T0_1 | ecosystem: Environmental > Terrestrial > Soil > Palsa > Peat permafrost | place: Sweden: Abisko... | reverse complement strand
GATCTTGGCCATCTGCATCAGGCTCACCGCGCCTTCCTGCATGCGCGCGCCACCCGACGCCGATACGATCACCAGCGGCATCCGCGCCGCGATGGAGCGCTCGATCGACCGCGTGATCATCTCCCCCACCACGCATCCCATGCTGCCGCCGATGAAGCGCGCCTCCATCGAGCAGATATTCACGGGCCGGCCGGCCACCGTCCCCGCCGCCGAAATCAGCGCGTCGGAAAGCGTAGTGGCCATGCGCATCCCATCCAGGCGGGCGCTGTATGGCTTCGAATCGAAAAAATTCAATGGATCCGACGAGCGCAACTCCGTATCGAATCTTTCGAAATCGCCGTCGAACAGCAGCCTGAGCCGCGCGGCCGCGTCCATGCGCATATGCGCGCCGCACTTCGGACACACATTACTGTTCGACTCCAGGTCCTTCTTCCAGATGATCTGCCGGCAGCCTTCGCACTTCAGCCACAGGCCCTCCGTGCGTAGTTTGCGCGATGGGTCGTTGATCTGCGCCACCTTCGCGGGGGTCGCGTTTTCTTTCTTGAACCATGACATGTCGTTCCGACCACCTTAGCGCGGGTAAGGATGCCCCCGCAACGTGGCAAACGCCCGGTAGATCTGTTCAGCCAGCATGGCGCGCGCCAGTTCGTGCGGAAAAGTCATGCGCGATAGTGAAAGCAACAAGTCCGCGCGGGCCAGCCAATCCGAAGGCAGGCCGTCCGCGCCGCCCACTACGAAGACCAGGTCGCGGCCCTCCATTTCGGCCTGCGAAACCAGCGCGACGAACCCCGCCGTGTCCAGGGCCTTGCCTGCGGGGTCCAGCAGGATGCGCCGCGCCGCGGGGTGCTTCGACCACAAATCCGCGCGCTGCGGACGAATTTCGCGCATCTCGCACGCTGCATACCGGCTGGCGCGGCTCACGAAATCCGCTGCTATGGCGTTGGCGTGCGCATCGCGCGGCTTGCCGAAGTAATACAGGAAAATCTTCACGCGGGCGGAATTTCAACGGTCTTGGCATTGCGCCACAACCGCTCCAGGTCGTAATACTCGCGCGACTTCGGCGAAAAGACGTGCACCAGGAAATCGCCGTAGTCGGCCAGAATCCACTCCGCCTGGGTGTAGCCTTCCATGCTGAACGGAAGCTCGCCCGCTTGCTTCAACCGCAATCCCACTTCGTCGGCGATCGCCTGCACATTGCGCGCGTTGGCGCCCGTGCAGATCACAAAGTAATCGGCGAAGGCAGTGATGCCGGTCAGGTCCAGCACGCGGATGTCGGTTGCTTTCTTGGATTCGGCGGCGCGCACAGCCACCAGCCAGGAATGGGTTTCGGTTGCGTCGGGGTGCTTGAGATCGACCTTTGTCAGAACACGCTCCCTGACCGTATCGTACTACAATATAGATACCTGCTCATGCGTTTTCTCCTGGTGCCAACGTTCGGTGCAGTACTGTTGTGCGCGGCCCCGCAAGCGCCCGTCGCCGCGCCCCAGCCCTCCTCGGTTGCCGGGCCGGGGTATTCTCCGGGCCCGTCCGGAAGCGCCTCCGAAGACCCCGACGTGCTGCGCGCCCGCTTGAACATTCAACGGCTGCGCGCACAGGTAGAAGCCGGCGCCCTCCCGCGCGTGCGGCTCGAAGAGGCCGAGGACGCCTTGGGCGACGCGCAAGATCTGGCCGTGCTGCGCCGCACCATGTACGGCCAGGACATCACCGAGGAGCAGGCAGCCGAAATGGTGGCCGCCGCCCAACGCCGCCTCGACCGCCGCCAGAAGCGGCTGGAAAGGATACGCCCCCTCATCGATTCCGGCATCGCGGCCAGGAACGATTTGGATCCTCTCGAAGACCAGGTCGGCTTTGCGCGCAAGGAATACGACCTGGCGGTATCGCGCGCCAACCTGAACCATGAGCTCGTGGCCATGGCGCGCGCCGAGCAGAACCGCCTGGCGCGTCCCGGCCGCGGAAATGACCTTGGCCCCGCCGGTAGTGCCCGCAACTCGGTCCGCTACGACGGCGCCGGCGTCTTCACCCCCGCCCAATTTGAGCAGGTGTCCACTGCCTTCGAGCATCGCTTCGCCAAGCCGCTGCCGGTCAGCGCCATGGGCGAAACTGCGGTACACCGCGCTTTGGGCTTCGATCACCGCGGCCGTGTCGATGTGGCGTTGAACCCCGATCAGCCCGAAGGCGTCTGGCTGCGCCAGTACCTCGAGGCGCGGCGCATCCCTTATTTTGCCTTCTGGCAGGCTTCGCCAGGCAAAGCCACCGGCGCGCATATCCACATCGGGCCGGAGAGCACCCGCCTCACCGCGGCCGCGGACTAGAGGACCGATTGAGTTCTCTCCGCGTCCTCATCCCCGAAGAAAAGATCCAGGCCCGCGTGCGCGAAATGGGCGCCGAGATCGACCGAGACTACCCGGACGGCAACCTGCACATTATCTGCATCCTGAAAGGCGCCTGCTTCTTCATGGCGGACCTGACCCGCGCCCTCCACCGCGAGGCCTTCGTCGATTTCATGGGCATCTCCAGCTACGGCAAAGGCAAGTCCACCTCGGGCGAGGTCAAAGTCACCAAGGATCTCGATTTCTCCGTCGAGGGCGCCGATCTGCTGATCGTAGAAGATATCGTCGATAGCGGTGTCACCCTGACTTACCTGATCCATCTGCTGGAGCAGCGCAAGCCGCGCTCGGTGCGCATCGCAGCCTTGCTCGACAAGCCCGACCGCCGCCTGCGGCCCGTCCAGGTCTCCTACGTCGGCTTCCGCATTCCGGACGAGTTCGTGGTGGGCTACGGCCTGGATTACGCCGAGCGCTACCGCAATCTGCGCGACATCTGCATCCTGGACAACCCGTAGCGTGGCGCACGCACCCTGCGTGCCGTGTTCACACTCTTGTGAACACACTCTTGTGAACACAATCTTGTGAACACTTGGCGGTCCCGAACCCGCGCCACCGCGCCCGCGTGATATCATGATGATGAGTTCGAATGGAGGAAACAGCCAGATGGGTCCGATAGGTGTGCAGGAGATGGTCTTCATCTTTCTGCTCGCGCTGGTGCTCTTCGGTCCCAAGAAACTGCCCGAATTGGGCAGGACGTTGGGAAAGGCGATCTCCGAGTTTCGCCGCGCGCAAAGCGAGCTGAAAGCCACCTTCGATCGTGAAATGCAAAACCTGGAACGGGAAACCGAATCGCTAAAGGAAATCGGCGCCGGCTCTCAGACCGGTTACCAGTACGATAACTACAACTACGATTATTCTTCGAGCGATGCCGGGACCTACGGCGAGCCGTACGTTTCATCCACTACGGAGCCGCAGGATTCCACGGTAACCAACACTGCCACTATCAGTGCATCCGCAACCGAGGGCGCTGAGTCTTTACCACCCGTTACGCCGGAGGGCGCTATCCCCCATCAGATGGGAGCCGCCACGGAAATCGCCGCTATGCCGGATGGCCCTGCGCCACGGGCGGGCGGCGAACCGCAGCCCTGGAACTTGGAGAAGGAGCTCGAAGGGCGGCCAACGGCCAACGGTTCATCGCCGACGGAGCACGCTGAGCACAACGCGTAGTATTCAATAAATGGCTTCACGTGAAGATGACAATGGAGCGAAGACTCCACCGGGGAAAGTAACGTCTCCGCCCGGACCGGTCACGGCTGTGACCGTTACCCGCGGCGCAGGGGGGCGCACGCCGCCCCCGCCTGACCCCCCGGATTCGACTGACGACGGCGATGAAGGCATGCTCCGCATGTCCTTCCTCGAGCACCTCACGGAGCTGCGTTCCCGCATCATCAAGATGGTTTTCGGCGTCCTCGTCGCCGTGCTCGTCAGCTTCACGTTCTGCAACCAGCTCTGGCGCCTCATATCCGCCCCCGCTGTTGAAGCCTTGACCACCCTGGGCATCAAGCCGCCCACCCTCAAGGCCATCACCCCCATGGAGGGGTTCAACGTCATCTGGGTGAAGCTGCCTTTCCTGTGCGCCATTTTCCTCGCCTCGCCCTGGATTCTCTACCAGGTGTGGGCCTTCATCTCTCCCGGACTCTACAAGCGCGAGCGCCGCTATGCCGCGCCCTTCATCCTCTGCTCCGCGGGCTTGTTCATCGGCGGAGGTGCATTTGCCTATTTTGTGGCTTTCCGTTTCGCCCTCACGTTCCTGTTAGGTATCGGTGTCGGAAACTACGTCGATCCGATGGTTTCCATCAGCGAGTACTTCGACCTGTTCGTCAACGTGACGCTGGGCGTGGCGCTGGTCTTCGAAATGCCCATCCTGATCTTCTTCCTCACGCTGTTGCGCATCGTCAGCCCCGCCTTCCTGGTGAAGCACAGCCGTTACGCCATCCTGGGTATCTTCATCATCGCCGCTATCGTCACTCCTACTCCCGACGCATTCAACATGCTTTTGTTTGCCCTGCCCATGTGCCTGCTGTTTTATGTTGGCGTCTTCGCCGGTCACCTGTTAGTATTGAAACGTGAAGGCCGCCGGTTCCCGTGGGCAAAGGTATTAACAATTGCGTTTATTGTGCTGGCGGTTCTAAGTGCACTAACCTACTTTGCCGCGGTACACTATAAGCTGCATCCGATTCCGCACTGGCCTTTTCTGAAGCGCTAATCACCGGGCCACGCGGACCCGAGGTGACACGGTTGCCACGTTGTGGCCGTTCAAGCGATTTTACAGGGATGGACCTGAACAAAGCAATTCGGGAGTTACGCGAAGAGCTTGAGAAGCTCAATCAGGTTATAGCTGCCTTGGAACAGTTCCAAAGTACCGGTACTTTCCCGCTGCCCCGGCAGCGTGGCCGCAAATCCATGCCTCCGGAGGAGCGCGAGCTTGTCTCTGAACGTATGAAGAAATACTGGACTAGCCGGCGCCTAAAGAAGGGCGCTTCCGCTTGAAGTTACTGCTTTCAATACCCTGACCACCATTCCCTTGCACTTCCGGTAAGCTACTCGTAACCTGTATTCCCGATGCTGCCGCCAGGCTGGCGACAGAAACTTAGGGTTGAAGTACCATAACCAGAAGTACTGAGTCCCGGCGCCATAGTTATGCCTCATTTCGAAGTCGCAACGGAGCGCCATGTCGCGCGCTTCCTCAACCGAAAAAGTAACTCCAAGCCAGGTATCGTCCGGCGGGTTGTCCGGAGCAGCGCCGCCCTGTAACTGGAACTTGAACAATCGCCCCCGCCGCAGCCGGCGGCGCACCGCGCGCACGTAGCTCTCGATAACTTCGTGGCTGGGAATATGCTGGAACACTATCGACGAAAATGCGAAATCGAAGCGGGTTCGTCCCAGTACCTCTAGGTCCTTGCCGTTGTTCTGGAAAATCCGCACGTTCGTCGCATCCGCCAGCGCCGCCCGCGCCTGCCGGACCATCTCGCCGCTGATATCCACGCCATAAACCTCGCCGAAGACCTGCGCCAGCGCCCGCGTCACACGCCCCGCCCCGCAACCGATCTCGAGCACCCGCATCCGCTTGGGGTCCTTCCCCTGGCAAATGTTGATCATGTCGGTGAGGATTTCTTCGGAAACCGTCCCCTCGCCCGTCTGGAAAAACTCGGCGTCGGTCCAATCCCGCCGTTCGGTGTTCACGTAAAAGCGCGCGTTCTCGCGGGCGCGCTCGTCCCACTCCCGCTGCATTTTCTCCAGTTGCCGGCTGAGATCCCGTTCGGCCATCATGATATATTGTAGTTGTCGAATCGATCCGCGTGGGCGACTAGCTCAGTTGGGAGAGCGCTGCGTTCGCAATGCAGAGGTCGGGGGTTCGAGCCCCCCGTCGTCCACCATTAGCCGGCTGGGGAGCAAGTCTTCGGGACGAACCCAAAGCCAAAGTCAAGATTACCAAACGAAGCCAATTTCTACCGGGCTGAGGCGGGCTTTATGCCCCACGGCGCGACAGAATGCGACAAATGTAACAAAATGTAGCCACTCCAGCCCCTTTTAGTGCGGTCAGAAATACCGCTTGCCCCTGCCTGACCGACGACGAACTCAGATTCGTGTTCATGGTGGTGAAGGCCGCACCGTGCCAGGCCCGCGCAGCTCGTTGCATCGACACTCGAAGCTGATGCCGCCGCGGGATGCGATAATAAGACTGTCATTCATGCCTACCTTCGTCAATACCTTCTTTGAGGAGCGGGTGGAACAGCTATTCAATTTGGCGGACCTTGCGGAACGGATCTTCTCCTCCGCTGGGCTGGAGTACCGCGTGGTAGGGGGCTTGGCGGTGTACTTATACGTTGAGGAGGTCGAGCCGGACGCCGGACGCCTCACCAAGGATGTCGACATTGCCGTGCGCCGGGAGGATCTGGAGAAGATTGCCGAAGCTGCCGCAGCATTCGGCCTGCAACATCGGCATGTCGAAGGTGTTGACATGCTGGTTCGCCCCGACCAGCCTTCCACGCGAAGGGCGATCCATCTGGTCTTCGCTGGCGAGAAGGTGCGGCCGCAGGATCCTGCGCCGATCCCGGAGTTGGGAACCGCCCGGCGGATTAGAGAACTGCGGTTGATCCCTCTGGCGAGCCTGGTCCGCATGAAGCTGACCAGCTTCCGCCTCAAGGACCAAATGCATCTCAAAGATCTCGACGAGGCCCGCCTCATTGCGCCCGAGACGGAGGCCGGTCTTCCGCCGGTGTTCGCAGACCGACTGGCGCAGGTTCGCGCAAGCGTCTAAAGTGATTCCCGGCGCCCCAGAGCAGGCTCGCCAGATCCGCGGCGAGCCACGCCGTAGTCTGCCACAGGCGGTTCTCGATCGGATCGACACGCCGCCCTCCCGCAATGCCGGCTGCTCGCCTGCGAGCCGCTCAGCGACGGTTTGCGCAATGCGAATTTCAAGCTGCAGCTCGATCCGGCAGCCGAACCCGCGGTGTTGCGCATCCACGAGCACGCCCCGTCGTTATGCCAGAAAGAAATTGACCTGATGCAGCTGGTGGGCGGTTCGGTCCCCGTGGCGGAGCTGATCTACGCGGAGCCGCACGGCTGGGAAGATCTGCCGCCGTTCACCCTGGCGCGTTGGGTGGAAGGCATTACTTTCCGCGATCTGAAACGCAGCGGCGATGCGGAAGGCATCGCTCAAGCCGCGCACGCGGTGGGTGAGACGCTGGCCGGCATTGGCCAGTTCCGGTTTCCCAAATCCGGCTGGCTCAATCCCGGACCAACCGTCGGGCCGCCGCTGCTGGATGGCGCCGATGCCATGCCGCGTTTTATCGATCTGTGCCTCGCGTCCTACAATTTGCAGCGGCGTGTGCCGGGAGAACTACGCGACCGCACGCAAACGCTGGTATGGTCGTGTGCGCCGCAATACGCCGATTTGGAAGGCGAAACGAACCTGGTCCACGGCGACTTCAGCAGACGAAACCTGCTGGTGCGGCCCGCCGGCACCCGCTGGAACGTGGCTGCGGTGCTCGACTGGGAGTTTGCCCTCGCCGCTTCTCCGCTTGCCGATGTGGCCAATTTCCTACGCTACGAACGCGCCGCGCGGCCTGTGGCCGAGCCACATTTCTCCGCGGGTTACATACGCGCTGGTGGCCGGCTGCCGCACGATTGGCGACGGCTCACCAGGCTTATCGATCTGGTGGCGCTCTGCGAGAGCTTGACGCGCGACCAACTTCCGGATGCCGTCGTCCCGGAACTCGTCGAACTGGTGCGCGCTACAATCGAGGATCGCGACCGGCATGGATAACGAACGTCTGGTTCAAATCGCCCAAGGCCTGCAAATCGGTAGCATCCGCCGCCACATATTCCTGTGCTGCGATCAGACCAAGCCCAAGTGCGCGCCGAAGGAAGTAGGACTCGAATCCTGGGAGTATCTGAAACGGCGCCTGGCTGAGCTGGGCCTGCTGTCGGGCGATCATTGTGTCTACCGCTCGAAGACGAATTGCCTGCGCATCTGTGAGCAGGGGCCCATCGCCGTAGTCTACCCGGAAGGCACCTGGTATCGCTCCGCGACCCCGGAAGTGATCGAGCGTATCATACAGGAACACCTGATTAGCGGCCATCCGGTCGAGGAATATATCTTCGCGCGAAACCCGCTCTGACGATCCCTACTCTTCGGCCGTCTCTTCGGGAGGCTCGAAAGCATCTAGCAAGTCCGGATTGTGCGCGAACTTTTTCAACACCGCTAGCACCGTGGCCGATCGAAACCCGGCCCGTATCAACCTGCGATACGCCGATGCCATCTGCTTATCGTCCTGGAAGAGATTCTCCTTGGACGCCATGCGGAACTTACGCCGCACGAAGTCTTCCGCCAGAGCCTCCTCGCTGACATCCTCGTAGACCTTGCCGACACTCTGTTGCGCGACCGCCGGCGCCACGCGCCGCCTGTGCAGGTCCGCCAACACGCGCGTCTTTCCCAAGCCTTCGTTTTCGAGGCGCGCCGCGGCGAAGTTCTCGGCGAACCGCCGGTCGTTGAGATAGCCGTATTCCTTCAGGCGCGCCATGGTGAGGTCCACGTCGGCGGCGCGCTCCGCCTTGGCGCGCAGCTTCTCGCGCAGTTCCCCGCTCGAATATGCGCGGCCCCCCAGCACTCTCAGTGCGTATTGCCACAGTGCGTCCGCGTCCAACGGGGCGCGCTTTCGCTCTTTCATAACACGGGCTTTCGAATGGTATAGCAGTGTACCATGCGTCCGCGTGGTGCACGGTATACTAGAGTCTGTAAAGGAAGGAATACTATGGACAAAAATGGATTCTCCAGTTTCTTGCTGGGCCTCGGCGTAGGCATTGGTGTCGGGATGCTTTTCGCTCCAAAGTCCGGCGCGGACACCCGGCAACTCATAAAGGATAAGACTGGCGAGGGCACCGATTATCTCAAGCAGCGCGGCACGGACCTTAAGGACTCAGCCGGCGATCTGCTGACCAAGAGCAAGGAGGCCATAAACCGCCAGAAGGAAACCATCGCCGACGCCATGCAAGCCGGCAAACAGGCCTACCGCGACGCGGTGAACCAACCGCCGGAGCCCAGCACTGAAGGAACGGCTCACTAACTCCAATGCCAGGGAGGATTCCGCATGTCTGAAGACGTCTTCCGGTGGGTGGTTGCGGTGGGCGTGCTGCTGGCCTGCCTCGCTTCTGTGTTGCAGGCTGTCGTGTTGGCAGGCCTTTACCGCGCCGGAAAGGAAGCGCAAAAGGCCGGCAAAGAGGCGCAAATCAAGCTGGCGCCGATGGTCGACCGTTTCGAAGGCCTACTTACGACTTTCAATAATTTCCTGACCGCCTCCGGCAGGTTATTGGAAGAGAACCGGCCCCGCATTGGCGACATCACGGCGGAGACCTTGGTCATCGTCAAGAACGCCCGTGAGCACGTCGAGCGCATCGGTGAGTTGATCGACGACACCAACGGCCGCGCCCGCGCCCGGATTGCGCAGATCGACCAGACCTTGGAACATACCGTCGAGCAGGTGGATCACGCCAGCGAAGCTGTAAAGACCGCTGTGTTGAAGCCTGTAAAGGAGGTCAACGGCCTTGTCGCCGGCGTTAAGGCAGCCTTGAATACGTATGCTCAGGGCGGCAACCGGAACTCTCCGGAACACGCCACACAAGACGAAGAGATGTTTATCTGAAGTTCGCGGTGGGGCGTTTCCGCTATGCGGCCTTCTGGACTTTACCTGAGCGGATGCAGGACGTACACACGCGCAAGCGCTTGGTAGCGCCGTTGATGACAGCGTGGACCGATTGCAGATTCAAATTCCAGCGGCGCTTACTGACGTTATGGGCGTGGCTGACGCGGTTGCCAAACTGGGGGCCGCGCCCGCATACATCGCAAATTTGTGCCATGTTACAGAGATCTCCTCAAGACTGCGAAACTAGTATTCTAACAGGGGGTATGGCCCCTCCGCAACTCAACCCGCTTCGCGCGACAATGGTACGAAGTTCTCCGCTGCCACATGCCTGACGCGACCCCAATCGAAGAAAAGCCGAAGCCGGCGGCCAGTTCCGGCACGCTGGGTGTCGTGCGCGTTTTTGGCGTACCGGTGCGCTTCCACTTCACTTTTGTGATCCTGCTGATCTTTCTGGTGTTCATCGGCGTCGGCGAACGGCAGTCCGGAGCCATGACCGCGCTGTATGTGCTGGCGCTGTTCGCCTCGGTTTTGCTGCACGAGCTGGGGCACACGCTGGTGGCGCGCCGATATGGGATCCGCACCACGGAGATCGTCATGTATCCGATCGGCGGCGTATCGCGTCCGGAGCGCATACCCAAGGGCAGGGAAGAGTTCTGGATCGCCATTAGCGGACCGCTGGTGAATGGGCTGATCGCGGCAGGCCTGTTCGCCTGGCTGGCCACCCAGCACCAATTCGTACCCATCGAGCTGCTGCGGGATCCGACCGACGCGAACCTGACCGAGCGCATCGCCACCGGCAATTTCCTGTTGTTTGTTTTCAATTTGCTGCCGGCCTATCCGATGGATGGCGGCCGCGTGCTGCGCTCCGTGCTGATGCTGTTCAAGCCGGAGGAGGAAGCCACCCGCATCGCGGCCAGTTCGGGGCAGGCTTTGGCGGCCATGCTGGGTTTGTACGGGCTGCTGTCTTCCAATTTCATCGTGGTCTTCGTGGCCATGTTCATCTATATCGGCGCTTCGCAGGAAGGCGCCGCCCTGCGCGGCCGCCTGCTGACCACGGGTGTTCCGGTGAGCGCCGCTATGATTACGGACTTCCGCACGCTATCGCATGGAGAGAGCATCCGCGACGCCGGCAATCTGTTGCTGGCCACTTCACAGCACGATTTCCCGGTGATGCACGGCGACCAGGTGCTGGGGTTGCTCACGCGCGCGGCGCTGGTGCGCGCCATGCTGACCAACGGCCCCGACGCCTACGTGGCCTCCGCCATGGAACGCAATCCGCGCCGCATCTCGCCGGACACGCCGCTCTCCGACGTATTGCAGGATCTGTCGGGCACGCAGGCTTGCGCGCTGGTGATGGATGCGGATAACAAGCTGGTGGGCCTGCTCACGTCGGAAAACGTTTCGTCGTTCATCCTGCTGCGCCAGGTGGCCATGCAGCAGCAAGCCCGGGCGCAATCGCGATGACGCATAGGGTGGTGCTGGTCGGTGCGGGATTCGGCGGATTGTACGCCGCAAAGGCGCTGAAGGGCGCGCCCATCGATCTGACGGTGATCGACCGGCGCAACTTTCATCTGTTCCAGCCGCTGCTATATCAAGTTGCCACCGGCGGTCTATCGCCCGGCGAAATCGCTTCCCCGGTGCGGCACGTGCTAAGCCGCCAGCGGAACGCGCGCGTCTGGCTGGCCGAAGTGCGAGACATCCAGGCGGACCGCCGCACAGTGCTGTTGGACGACGGAGAAGCGCCCTACGACACACTGATTCTGGCCACCGGCTCGCATGATTCTTATTTCGGTCACGACGATTGGGAGCGTCTGGCGCCAGGGCTGAAGACCATCGAAGACGCCACCGAGATCCGCCGCCGGATTCTGTTGGCCTTCGAATGCGCCGAGCGCGAGCCGGACGCCGCGGAACGGCGCGCATGGCTGACTTTTGTGATTGTAGGCGGGGGGCCTACTGGTGTGGAACTGGCGGGGGCGCTGGGAGAGATCGCCAACGATACCTTGCGGCACGACTTTCGCCATATCAACCCGGCGGAGGCAGTCATCCTGCTGGTGGAGGGCACCGATCGCTTGCTGCCGACGTTCCCGCCGGACCTGTCCGCCAAAGCCGAGCGCGCCCTGACGGGCCTGGGAGTGCGTACGCGGACCCACACCATGGTCACCGAATTAGACCGCGCGGGCGTCAGCGTTCGCACCGGAGGCTCGGTCGAGCGCATACCGGCCAAGACCGTCCTGTGGGCGGCGGGCGTGGAGGCTTCGGAACTGGGGAAAATCGTCTCGGAGCGCACCGGCGCGCCGCTCGACCGTTCCGGCCGCCTGGTGGTCGGGCCGGATCTTACAGTGCCCGGCCATCCCGAAATCTTTGTCATCGGCGACCTGGCCAACTTCAGCCACCAGACGGGCCAGCCGCTGCCGGGCGTGGCGCCAGTGGCCATGGCGGAAGGCCGATACGTGGCGCGCGCGATCCGGACCCGGTTGCGTGGAGAGACGCCGCCTCCCTTCCATTACTTCGATAAGGGCACGCTAGCGACGATCGGACGCAACCAGGCGGTAGCTGCGTTTGGCCGGCTGCACCTCTCGGGACCCATCGCGTGGTTCGTGTGGCTGTTCGTGCACCTGATGTATCTGGTGGAATTCGACAACCGGCTGCTGGTGCTGGTCGAGTGGATCTACGACTACATTACGCGGAATCGTGGCGCCCGGTTGATTACCGGCGGACAAGAGCGGAGCTAGCGCCACGACTTCGGTCCCCGTTCCGTGGCGTGAGCGGATGGAAAGTGACCCTCCGACGGCCCGCAGGCGTTCCCGCATGGCCAGGATTCCCAAGCCCGATCCAGGGTCGACTGCCACCGGATCAAAACCGGCGCCGTCGTCGCGGATGGCCAGCCGGATGCCCTTCGCGGTCTTGCTCAGAGTCACCCAGGTTTCTTTCGCGCAGGCATGTTTGGCGACGTTCCCGAGGGCCTCTTCGGCGATGCGATACAGAGTGGAAGCCGTGCGCCCGGGCAGGCAGGCTGAGATTCCGCGGTGAACGTAATTGACCGGAATGCCGCCCTTACGGGTGAATTCCGCGCAGTATTCGCGCAGGGCCACGGCCAAACCGAGCTGATCCAGCGTGGCCGGATGCAAAGCGCCGGCGAGGCGGCGCAGGTCGCGATCCAGGCCGGCTATACAATCCTGAAAGACGTCGGTCGATTGGCCGGCGGCGGCGCGGGCAGCCATGTGCGCAGCGCGCAGGCCCATGAGCGCCAGCCGCTGGCTTAAGTTGCCGTTCATCTCCGCGGCCACTCGCCGGCGTTCTTCTTCCTGCTCGCGGAACAAGCGGGCTGCCAGCGCTTGCAGTTCCTCGCGGCCGCGCGCCATGGCGTTCTGCTGGGCCCGCAGGGCCTTTTCAGCTAATTTTTGAGACGTGATGTCGCGCGAATTCAAAATAATGTCGCCTTCCGAACCGGCCAGGAGTTTCCGGGCGGCGCTCTCCAGCGTCCGCCAGGAGCCGTCGCGATTGCGGAAGCGGTATTCGCAATTATGCTTGCGATGCGCGTATCGCAGGCAGTCGCACAGGACTTTGCGGACAGCGTCCGAATCGTCCGCGTGCACGAAATCGAAGATCGGCCGACCCACCAGTTCCTCGGGCCGGATCCCGAAAATGCCCTCCGACGCGGGACTCTGGAATCGAATATTTCCGTTGGCAGCCAGCACCGTGGCGGCATCTACCGGATTCTCCAATAGCGCGCCGCAATGCGCCTGGGTGCGGCGAAGTTTCTCCGCAAGCATTACCTGGCTGGTGATCTCGGAGTGCAAAATGACGACGCCACTACGGGGCCGGGCCAGCGGCCGGGCGGTCAGCCGGAACCATGCTTTCCGGGAAGCGTTAGGGCACGGGTAATCCAGAGTGAATTGGGGAGCCGCGCCGCGCAACACGGTCTCGATCCCGATGGCCGCCTCGAAGGCGCGTTCTGAGAACGCACCCGTAGCAGTCCGGCAGACTTGCAGGTAGTTGACGCCTGTCCCGCAACGGCCCGGTCCGGCGCCGTTTTCGCGGGCGGACTGACTCCAGGCCTGGTTGGTCAGGACGATCGACCCGTCACGATCCAGAACGCAAATCCGTTCGGGAAGCGAGTCGAATGCCATCTGAACCAGTTCGTCAGGCTGGATGACTTGACTTAGGGCGTACATGCGGACAAGCCCGGGACCGCTCCCCCCATCACGCGCGTAACCGCTCGCGGCTAACCGCGCGCTGGGCTCGCAGCCAGTCCTCTTGGGGCGATCCGTTTCGAAAACCGCGTGCGAGCCAAAGTTTGTATGCCAGAGCGGCTATTTCCCGTTGTTTTGCCGGCGCGATAATGCGTGGCGCTAAACGATCGCAGACCTTCGTGGTAATACGCGTCACTTTTGCCATGAAGTTCCCCTCTCATTCATTGAAACTAGGCCAATCAAACAGCCTGTGTTTGATGTTCCTCTAACTAACTAAATAGACCAAGTTCAAGCCGTCTTGTCTGGTCAGAATTGCTCATGGCTTCCGCAATAATGCGGTCAGGATTGCTCAGCCCCCGCGGGCTTGAGATGCACTGTGGAAAAACGCTACAGCTCGGCAGCTGGGTGCGCTCGTTTAGATAAAACTTAGCTAATTATTTTAGTCGTGTAGGACGATATTCAGAAGCGAATTGTGAACTTCAATTCCGTGATTGTAGTCTATAAGACCGAGTTTGCGGAATCTATTCATAAAAAAACTGACCCGCGA
>Ga0302324_100017354_pt1 | contig 14272 bp, 12 predicted proteins | sample Palsa_T0_1_FD_201949 | JGI IMG/M metagenome (GOLD analysis project Ga0302324, IMG submission 201949) | Peat permafrost microbial communities from Stordalen Mire near Abisko, Sweden - Palsa_T0_1 | ecosystem: Environmental > Terrestrial > Soil > Palsa > Peat permafrost | place: Sweden: Abisko... | reverse complement strand
CAGTATACGAACTAAGTATGAAGCCCGGACGTTCGGCACGACCTGCGGCTGTCAGGATGTCCGTCAGATAGCCTTCTTTACCGACGCTCCGGTGGAAATACAATTTGCTGCTCCCCGCGACGAACCCGCCGGAAGCCATCAGAGATTGCGTCGACAAAATGATTAATGCGCATAACAGAATGAAGGAACTACGCATTCGCGATTTGCTGTCGCGTGTCAATTCGGGTGTTGTCCTGGCGATCCACCTTGCATTCCCGAAATGCTGCTGGGGTCCGCAACGTCGTCGGCCCCGCCGGTGTCCACGCCGGAAAGATCGTCGAGAACCGAGGTCTGCGCTCCGCCGGGTAGTCTACCATAGCCCACAATGGATTGGTCATTCCGCGCAAGACCATCCGCGAGCTGATCCGCCGATTTCTCAACCGTACCCTGGCCCCTGTCGGTGCCGGTTGACTCGATAATGGTTCGTATCGCGCCGTTTCCTTCGACCGACAGAACCATTGCCACGTGGTCAATCGCCTTGAGGAACCCCTTTCCAATGAATAATATATCGCCAATCTCGTTTCCCGCCCCCGTGTAGTCGTGATACTCGCCATTGTGCCACATATAAAGCGCCATATTCACAACCGATCGCTCGGGTTGATGGGAACGGGATCCATTTGGCGAGTAGCCTCTCAGGAGCCGTTCCCGGGTTCCCCAACACGCCTAAGTGCGAGCCGTCGCGACGGATGACCGCGATGTAGGCATCCCGCGCCTCATTTTTGCCAAGGGCCATCTCGTTAGGGCAGTAGCCTCCGTCGTGGTTTCGCCATTGACTTCTGCCAAAGAAAAGCCTCACGCATCGCGCCGCCTGCGCAACCTACGACAGTCAAAAGCGTGCCTCAAAGCCCTGATCGGTCTGACTAAAGTGCTTAAATCCGTTTTCTTCGAGCTCTGTTTTAAGGCCAGCTGATAAAGGCGCTCCTATCACGAGGATCCCAACGTAAGGATTACTTGGAAAGGAGTGCACCCCAAAATGTTCGTCAATATCGACGAGCGCAGCTACTACGTTGTCGTCGGCATCTACGGAATCGGGCTTAAATAGGGCGCTGTTCTCACGAGCAGACTTGGCGGGATCCCATGCACTTTCGTTAGCAGGCGATTTTACAGCCCATATTGACATGCGCGCATCTAACATTCGAAGCCTCGGCCCGTAGTTCGGGTCTACGACAAGAGCAACTAGGCCATCATCCGACATTCTGTTGACAATCCTCCGGAGAACGGCAGCGCAAGGAGCGCTACCAAGAACTTTCCACCATTCACGCGTTACGTACCTTAAACCGCGCGGATGCGCGCGAGAAAAGCAGGTCAACATCGCGAGGAGCCTAAGCGAGCCGCTCCTCGATGTCCGCCAGTTGTTGCAGATTACCAAATGCAGGAAGCACGAGCGTTTATAAGCGCGCTTCGCTCCTGCCCCTTATTGGGTGCCGGTCACGCAAATCTCGTCGAACACGCCCTCAGCGATTCTCCTATAATCCCTGAGGAAGAACTTTTTCCCCAAAGTTACGTGCTTCATAGCTAGTGCCGGACTGACGAAACTCATCGGCACCTGGACGGTCTGCCCTGGCGAAACACTCCCGACTTCTTCTAGCCACAAAGCCACGTCGAAGTTCTTATCGTCAACCACGAGAATGCACCGTAGGCTATCGGCGGGCGTCGGGCCATCACGGCCACCCTGATCTGACCGGAAAAACTTTACAGTCGCCTTGACATCGGGATCCCTACGCCCCAAAGATTGGCCTCCCCTATCCCCTAATTCGCCATTGCAATCACTGCTGCTGCGCCTACAGCTACAACCACGCCGCCAGCGGCGAACCACGGCGCGATGAGATATTGGAACCTCGTTAGCGCAGGATAGTCACGAAAACCGAAGACCCGCGCGAAGATGTTTGCAGACGAGCCAAGCGTTGTGCTGGCCGCCATCTTGATCTGATGATCGCGGATCCTTGCACCTTGAAAGATCATTACGAGCGTGTAGATCCAGCAGACCAGCGCTGCCCCTAGCAGCATCGCGACAAACCTAGCCTCATGTCGACGAGCAAGCGCTAGGACGAGAATCGCAGCGCACACGATACACAGAATGGCACTCGACAGAATGACGGGCCCACGCCTTAACATTTTCCTCTCCACTCTATTGGTGAGACGTCATCGGGGCTGTCGACGAGCGGCTCCTCGATGTCGGTCAGTTCGTGGGGATTACCAAACGCAGGAAGCATCAAGGCCTACACGCGAACGAGCGGTACTTGCGCCTTCCGCTGCCTATTCAGGCCTGTAATAGAAGCCCTCTTCGAAATCCCATATCCCCTCTTTTTCCCCCTTCTCGAGCACTTGGTAGGCTGCGTGGACGTCAACGCTCGGGGACATATCAACAGCGATCAAAACGTCGTTAGCGCGCTCGTATTCACAACCAAGATCCGCTAAGGGGCGCCACCATTCCGCAAATGCCTTCTCGGCCTCGCCCGACAGCATTGCAATGCGATACGTCGAATGCCCGTTGTGTTCGATTACACTTTCAAACGCAGCCATTCCATCTTCCGAACGCGTCGCTATCAGGTCGCCGAATGCAACCCCGCGCGCATAAAAAGGTACGCTTCGAAGAATCGCGAGATTTCCAGCGTAGGGCTCAGCCCACATCAACTCCGCGGTGGACGGCGGCCAATCCGGGTTGTCGGCATCGCGAGGCAACTCGAACCGAACATGCACAAATTTGTCGCTAGTTCCTATCTCGCGATGCCTCATAACTGCGTCTTGCCCGCTGGTACTCAATCTGCCTCTCTCTCAATTCGGTTTGCCATCACTGGAGCTCCCGCCGCTCGAGGGCGGTGGCTTGTATTGGCTCGCGGGAGTTACAGTCTTGTTACGGTTGCACCGTCTGCAGGCATTATGAAGCTGGCCCGGTTCCGTGGAGAGTTTTTGGTTAGACATCAAGCGGCTTGACTCATGCGCCGGCCGAATTCCATGGGTGAGATGTTGCCGATCGACGTGTGCCGGCGTCGTGGGTTGTAGAAGCCCTCGATGAATTCGAAGACCGCGAGTGCAGCATCGCGTTGAGTTCTGAAACGATGTTTGACGAGTAGCTCGCATTCGAGGATCGCGTTGAAACTCTCGCACATCGCGTTGTCGTAGCAATCGCCAACCGACCCCATCGAAGGACGCACACTGGCGTCGCCGCAACGCTTGCTGAATGCAATGGATGTATACTGTGAGCCCTGATCGGAGTGATGGATCACGTTCTTTGGCTTTCGATTGTGCACGGCCATATCCAATGCATCGACGACAAGCTCCGCGCGCATGTGGGTAGCCATCGCCCAGCCAACGACGCGGCGGCTGAAGACGTCGAGAACAATGGCGAGGAACAGGAACCCCGCCAGAGTCGGCACGTAGGTTATGTCGGCGACCCACAATTGGTCCGTTGCGGACGCCGTAAACTTGCGATTGACTAAATCGGGGGCGGGACGCGCATCTTTGTCGCGGATCGTCGTCTTGAAGCCCTTGCGCCGGGTTGCCCCTTGAATGTTGCGCTCGCGCATCAATCTCGCCACGCGTTTATCGCTTGCGAAGATATTTTCATCGCGAAGATCGGCTTGAATGCGTGGGCGCCCGTAGTTTTCGAGCGATGCCTGATGCAGAGCTTCGATGCGATGGCCAAGGACAACGTTGGCCTGGCTACGTTTCGATGGCGTGCGCTTGAGCCACGCATAGAAAGACCGCTGGATGAGACTTCCAGAACGCGGCATTGCGTAGCTACGGGCCAAATGGCGTGGTGCGCTTTCACGAATTCGAAGACTTTGATGGTATCGAATCGGTCTCGCGTGCGAACCACGCCGCGGCTTTTGAGAGGATATCGCGCTCGGTCTCTAGCTGTCGAACGCGCTTACGCAATCGTGCGATCTCTTCTTGCTCTGCGCTCGGCAGGCCGTCGTTTCGACGACCTGCATCAAGAGCGGCCTGTTTGATCCAATTGCGAACGGTCTGACGCGCGAGTTTGAATTCGTCCGCAAGCTCGCCTGCGCCACGACCCGCCCGCGCGAGTTCGACGATCTTAAGCCGAAAGTCGGCCGGGTACGCCCGGGGATGTTTTCTGGCCATTAGGGGACCCTTCTCCGCTAAGCGGAAAATGTCCACGGAACCGGGCCAGCTTCAATTGTCAAGCCGCGAAAACATAGCCTACACCACTAATGGGCGTAGCCACAACCCTAATATCTTATCTTCGGCTGAAGAAACGGCCGTCCCAGTCGCAAAAAGAATCGTGCGCTGTCCATGGTTGCCATCGCCAAAATATAGCCAGCCACCTAGCTCATCATATGCCACGAACCAGGAGCTCGCCGCGTTATACTGCACGGCGACCCCGCGCGACAATTGAGGCAATGGCGACTCGATCAATAGACTCGCCCGTTCCATCTCGGGAGGCTCCAGAGAACAACGTTGCCAGGCGCTGTCCGGGAAGTACCCCCACACATAGAGGAGGCGTCGTGTTTTCACGTCCACCTCGATCTGAAGCGTGCCGAGCGAAATCGAGGCCATGTCCTTGCTTCCGTCATGCGGGAGCCCATCCAGTCGGGGAAGCCGCACGAAATCTATTGAGTGCTCTTTTGTGCGATACTCGAGGACGCCCTCAACTATTTCTCCCGCATTCTCTACCGAAAAATTCCACATGCTCCAGTCCTAGGGGGTAGATGTGAACAAGAAATGCACGATCTGCTTGGTCGCGGGATCGACCACCAATTGGTATGTCCCGGAACTGCTGTTAAAGGTACCGGGGACGTCCCATCGCAAGCCGCCAGGTAGCCCTCCCGGATCGGGTACTGGCGCTTTCGCTCTCATGATCTCCTCCACCAGAAAGCGAGAATTTACATACGGTCTGCTTGCGGCGTGTCCTGCGACGGTTTTCGATAGCGTCAGCGCACTTCCGGACAATTCTCGGGCTGCGGCGCCTTCAACCGCACCAGCGCCTTCGCCGCCTGGAATCATGAAAGCGAGGGTTCCAATCACGCCATTGGCGGAGTCTGGGCTGAATTTATTTTGGAGTTCATTTACGGCATCTGAAACGCATGTGCGAGCACAGGCCTTCACGGTCACGATCGTCTGCAGGTTCTTGGCCGACCCACAGTCTTCTTTGTGGTCGTGACTACCCGAGTTGCCGCAGGTATCGTATCCGCTCGGATCGCTATACATGAACGCATTGTTGCCGTTCCAAATATACTTGGCTTGCGACATGGGATCCTGAACATCGCCTTCAAACGCATCGGGTGTCACCCATTCAAACGTGCTCTGATCGACCGCGCGGCCACCCTGGATGATGTCAAGACCGTTTGTGATACCGTCGGTACGGCTGTACGCGAGTTCGGGACCGTAGGGGCTTATATTCTTGGGCCCTGGCCCCTGCGATTGAGGGGATGTCAGATCCGCCGGTCCCGATAGCCCCGGCGCGTATTCACAACAGTACATTGTCGGCGCCCAAGTCGCAGCGGCCGAATGCAGGCCTATCGCCTGCCGAGCAAGATTTCTGTCGTAGTAGACAGCGCCCGCGTATCCAGTATCCGCCGGGAAAACGTCGCCGTCCATTCCAAGCTTATAATCAGTGGCGTTTCCACCGCCGCCGTTCGAAAAAAGCAGCTGGTTTCCGCTCCAGTGCAGAGTTTGGTATAGCCAAGGCGAGAGCGTGAAGCTCGGGCCCTGATAGTACTGGTATTCCATACCGATCGGATGTCCGTTGGGGCCCCACGCGTAAAGCGCGGTGACATCTAGCTGCGTTTGGCTGGCGGAAGGCGTCGCCATGTCTTCCGTCAAGTGGTTTTCCGCATCGTAGGTGTACGTGTGGGTCGTAAACGCTGAGGGATACAACTGTGAAGTCTGCGAGAACGTGGTCATGCTCGCCTCAGCGATGAGCCTCCCGTTCGCGTCAAATTGCGAGGACGCGATCACGCCTTGCGGCGACGCCTCATATCCGACGACGGTCAGGTTTCTCGTGTCGATAATAGGCTGAATGACGGGCGATTCTTCGTCTCCCGCACATGTCGTCGCGGACGTCGGCGCGTAACCGTCGAGGCAGAATGCTGCGGGGACGCCAATGGCATCGAGGTAGGCCTCAATACTGACCAGGTTCGGAATTTCGTGAAGTACATTGTCCGCATCGTAATTCAACTGGCCCGTCTCGCTGTAGCCAAACGTTGAGGTCTGGCTACCCTGTGAAGTAGTGGCCAAACTATACTGCACCGGCTCGTCTTCCAGATCGTAGGAGACTCCGGAGTAGCTGAGTGTCGGGCTTGAGTACGCCATCAGTTGCCCGGCGGCGTTGTAACTCTTCGTTGTCGCGCCGACCGGGTCGGTTTTTGTCGCGAGTCTCCCTGCAGCCGTGTAGACATGCGAAATCGTGGCGTTCGCTGCCGAATATGAGTCGAGCGAAGGAAGCCCATCCTGCCGGTACGTGTGGGAAATCGAAAAGGATGCGCCGCTCGACGCCTGAAGCACTTTGAGCGCACCGTTCAAGTAGTAGGTATAGGAAAACGTCGTCGGCGCCAGATTTGCCGTGAACCCCATGTCGGGGAAGCCGGTAAGGCCCTGATCGGCGGTTTGCGGCTCGACTGCCGACGTTAGCCTATCATCTGCGTCGTAGGCGTAGTTCCAGGTCCCGAACTGAGTGCTCCCGATGCTCGTCTCGTTACCGTTCGGGTCGTATCCCATCGTTCGTCCAGGCGTCGCGACGCTTGTTGAGGCGCTGCCAAGACAAAAAGACACTTGAGTCGTGTCACCCCGCGACGAGACGACCGTTGTCGGTTTGGCTCGGGCAAAGCCCCGTAGCAGCATCACCGTTTACATCCGTCCACGTACCAGACGTCTCGGCTTGTGCCGCGTCGATTTTTACGACCGACGCAGCCAAGGCGGCACGCCTGCGCCGATTACGAGGACCCGGTCAAAGGGCACGCACCCCTTTCTATTCGCGTTTATACCTCGACGTCGCCATGACGGCGATGATTGCGACGCAAACCGGAATTAGTACAAATGAGCCAAAGACCGCTCCGAACAAACTGAGGTTACCGAGCCAATCACCCGAATACCAGTTGTAAACACCCGCGTCCGCAGCTTTTGCCATCATGTACAGGCCGAGCCCGCAAAGTTCACCGAAAGCAAGACCGACCATTGCTGCCAGAATTGTGCGCAGGCCGTTCATTTCACTCCTTAGTGCTGACTGGGATCTTCACACCACATACTCCCACAAAATTTGTTAAAGTAAAGCACGGCCCCCGTGATCGGATTGGTTTCGATATCTTGCCACCATGTGGTCAAAGTGCCGTCAGAAAATCTTTCTATGGTTAGGAACCCGTACGAACAAATGCCGCCGGTGTCGCAGTCCCAGCCGGCCTGGGTATGGAAACTCTTTATGTAATCTAATTCGCCCCCGGCGTCGCTTGCCGCCTGGGCGCTCATTGCACGGAACCCGCCCTTAATTACACCCCAACCGATGTGCGCGAAACTCGCAACGCGCCAAGCGCCGGCCCACCAACTCGGGGGCGGCCCACACTCGTGAACGTAGCCGCACCAGACGTAACCGAGACCTGATGCCGCATAGGAGCCTGTACGGTCCCCGACAAAGCTCGCGCCTGCAGAAAGAGGCACCGCAATAAACGGCGTAAGCTCCTCGGTTCCCACCTCAGTAATGGAGCCTGCGGCAATTCCCCCGACGGTTCCACCGACGGGCTCGGACCACTGCTGACCGTTCTCAGCGCTCGCCTCATCGACCGGAATCGACGTTACAACGTTTCCGTGCGTATCAATGACCTGGGGCATGCCATTGACCCACGAGAGACAGCCGAGGCACCCGGCAAATGTGTTGTTTGGATCAAATCCGCTCGGATCTGAATTTGAAAATGGATTCCCATTATTCCAGAGGTACTTCTTTCCGCTCCACGGATTTCCGGGCATCGCCGGGTAGACATCAGGCGTCGTCCACTGCCCGCTGTTGCCGTCGTAGGTACGAACGCCTTGGATGATGTTGACACCGTCATTGAGTCCGTCGCTGCGAGGCATGCCCAGAACCCCGCCCTGTCCGATGCCGATTGCCCCAGTTGCAGCAATCGACGTCCACAAAATGCTTGACGGAATGTAGTAGGTATAGCCGCTTGTGCTGGTAATAGCGCCGGTAACACATGGTACAGCGTTTGCGTATGGATCAACTAAACCGCCGCCGCCAACGCCGGTGTTGTTATGGCAATACATCACCGAACCGTCTGGACCGCGATCCCAGAACGTCAGCCCGGTAAACGATGGATCAAGCGGCGTGATGTCGGCACTGGCGCCGATTTTGATGTCGTCGACCCGACCGGACGAATTCGTCGTGAAAATAAGCCGATCGCCGTCCCAATGTAGCGTGTCATATGTTACCGACGACGCCGAAGGCACCGCAGCCGTGGCGTTCGTAGCCGAACCAATGAGCACGGGGTGACCGGAGGCGCCCCACTGATACAGCGCGAGGGCACCCACAGACGTTGCGGGCTTCAAGGCGGGCTGCGACGTGCTGGTCAGGCTAGTCGAGACGGTGCGGTTTTCGTCATCGTAGCTCCGCGCTAGCTGAATCGATGAGCTCGAAGTCAAAGTCGCTCCCGAGCTGTTAGTGGATGAGGATCCACCGCCCGACGCCGAGGTCGCCATTCTCCCGGCGGCATCATAGCTCAGCGCCAGCGCAGAACTGCTCGTTGGGCCATTGAGCTCCGACACCGTTAAGGAGCTTGTGGCTGCGAGGATCGCTCCAGCGACCGGATCCCACGACGCGCCAATGTTTCCGTAGTCTTGGGCTGGCATTGCCGCGATCGGCACCTGAACGCCGTCTGCGAGCAAATTCGAGCCACTCGCTCCGAGTGCCTCGCCGCGCGTCGAGTAGCTAAACGTCTGATCGATCGTTTGCATGAGCTGATTCTGCGGATCCCACACAATCTGACTCAATTGTGGATTCCCTTGCGCAGTTCCGCAAGCCGAGCAGGTTGGGAAGACTTCCTGACTCAAGCGACCATAGGTGTCATACTGCAGCGTCGTCGGACTGGAATTAGCTCCTATTCCACTCTCGGTACGAGTCGAAAGCCGTCCAGCAGCAGTATACGTCAACGCAACGCTCGTCGTGCCGACATTCGACGCGGCGCTATCACTGATTGCCTGCGTCTGAGGCAACCCGTCGGCGCGATAGGAGTATGCGTAAAGGCCGGTTTGCCTTAGGGCACTGGAAGCGACGTCAATTTGCTTGAGCGAAGCGTCCGGATAATACTCGTGCGTAAACGTCGCGGGCGAAGTGACGCCACCGCCTGAGGCCTCCTGCTCGGTGAGCTCCAATCCGTCCGTAGTGTATGTATAACTCTGCGTGCCAAAAACCGCAGAAGTGAGCGACATCGTATGCCCGGCCGGATCGTATGAAGCTGAGCGATCGGCCGACAGGGCATCGCTGAAGTGCACCTGAGTCAAGTCCGACCGCGCGTCATAGTTATACCACGAGCATTCCTGCGGCTGGGCGCTATTGCACTCCTCGGTAAGCCTGCCCGCAAAATCGCCGCCGAAATATCCGGATTGATCGTAGGTCAGGGTTCCCTCAATAAGTGACTCAGAGCTTGTGCTGCTCGCAGCAAAAAAAGAGAACTTCGTGATAGTCCGATCGAGACCATCGAATGCGTCACCATTGAGGTCTGCAAACGAGGTGTTCGAAACGGACCGCGCTGCACGATTCGAAACCGTCGTCGGGCCGTCTGCAGCAATCAACTCCTGTGTTTTGTAGAGATTGCCGTACGCCTGGTACTGCACGGGGTTACCATCGGTGATCGTAACGCCGGCGCCTTGGCTCACGTCATAGAGATATCGCGTGGTCCACGGGTTTGCGTAGAGGTCGCTGTTGGGATCGACCGGTTGTTGGTTTTCAATGAGACGATCGTCGCCATCGTAAATGTTCGTCGTCGTCTCCGGAGCCGGGGTCGATGTCGCAGTCGTCATGCGATAGACGGTGTTGCTCACGGCGTTGCCGTCAGCGTCGTAGGAACTTGTCGTCCCCCACCCGTTTGCGTGCTGGTACGGAGTCTCAGTCTTCGACATGGAGTTATCGTTGTTGTAATGCGTGTAGCTCTCGTACCCGTCCGGATCAGTTGCCGTGATCTGTCGATTCATACCATCATACGTATAAATCGCGGCACCGTTACCATTGTTGATGCTGCTGATATCCCCATAGCTATCGTATCCGTATATGATAGTAGGGGAGTGTGTCGTGCCATCCGCCTGACTATACTGCGTTCCTTCTATTTCCGTCGGTATACCATAGTTGTCAAAAACTGGACCGCTGCTATACGCGAGCGTCGTCTCGTAGCCGCTCGGCGTGTACGCGTTGACCAGCACGCCGTACGGTTCATTTGAGTCGACGTAGTCGTAGATATACTGCGTCGCTCCCGTTGCACCGGTACCAGTTGGGCATAGTGAATCGCTCGGTGCCGGTGTTGAGGTCCAACTGCTATTATGAGACGCATTGTAGTTCGGGTCACACGTGGCGATAACGTTGTTATATTGGTCATACGATATCGTCTCGCTAGGCCGCAGCGTGCCATTACTCGTTGAGACACTCGGTGCGGCGATAGCAATTACGTTGCCGTTCGCGTCACGGGCATAGTCCGTCTCGTTATCGCCGGCATCGACGGTCGAAACTAGATAATTGCTACTGTTCCATTCGGCGTTGGTGACCAGCGCTGCGTTGGCTGACGACCACGCCTGCAGCTGCGTCGCCCGGCCCGAACCGTCGTAGGTCCATGTCCGTGCATGACCATAACTATCCGAGACCGTCGTCCCTCCGTTATAGCCGGTAAAAGTCTCCGAGCGCCAGACTTGCAGACCCGACGGCTCACCTTGCTGAAGCGGAATGCCGAATGAGTCGGCGGGGGTGAAGTTCACGATACCGTAGTCTTGAATCGTGGTGATCTGGCTAGATGCATTGGCCGTGAACAACACCTCATCGCCATCGGTAATTACGCCATTGGCCGCGTAGCTAATCGCCGCCCGCGGGCCGGCGGCACCGCTGAGGACATGCCCCGTGCTGCTGTATGTATAGGATTCCGGCAACGAAGATGCAGCATTATTACCGGGGCGCAGCACGCCGATCAGGCGATTGTTCGAATCATAAGAATAGGTGATGATCTGCCCATCCGGCCGCGTGACTGAAGTCAGTTCTGGGAAATTGTTCACGGTGCCGAACGTAAGTGTCAGCGATTGCCCGTCGCTATGCTGAACCGTAATTCCTGAGAGATTGGTTGACGCTGAAGCATTTCCGCCAAGCCACGTATAGGTGAGCTGCACGGAATTGTTAACGTTCCGGCCTTGAATTTCGGTCAGGCGCCCGGCGTAGCCGGCCTCCCACGTCGTGCCAGCGCACGAGACACTGCTTGGCGAATAGAACGTATAAGTGACGCCGTTGGCTTTTGTCCATGTGTAACCGCAACCGCCATTGTATGCCAGTATCACATGTAGCCCAGCAGGCGCAGTCCAGCCGCTTCCATTGCTCGCGTAGTCGTATCGGGCGCCATCGATATCATAAACGCTGATGACGCCGAGCGACGCGTTGTAAGCAATATGCGCGTCGTACGTATTCGTCCAGCCGTCGCCGTACGCACTCGGAATCGAGCCGTCGGCTCCAAGGTGATCGTGCGTGCTCTGCGAGTTATAGGTGCGTTGGAAGGCCAAACTCAACCCGCGACCTGGCGCGACAGCGTCACTCGCCTGAACCAAGACGTTCCCGTTCGCGATGTTGGCGGCCCATGATCCGATACCGGGAACGCTACCCGTCTCGAACTGCCACCACGGCTTCAGCCCGCTAGTGGACGCCGGCACCGATTGCACGGGCGTCGCTGTCGGCACCGGCGTCGGTGTAACCGGGATCGGTGTCGGCGTCGTCAGCGGCGTCGGCGTTGGGGTCGGAACGGGTGTTGGGGTGGGTGTCGGCACCGGCGTGGGCGTCGGGGCCGGCGTTGCCGTAGGCCGCGGCGACGGCGTGGGCGTTGTGTGAGGCAGCGGCGTCGGATTTCCACAGCCGTTCATAGGACGCAGCCGCCCGGCGACCTCACAGATCTGTGGCCTGACATTGCCTTGCGCTGTGACCGTAGCTTGCTGCTCCGATTTAAATACGGCAAGGGGATCGTGCACGGCTCTTTGGGTGTTGGCAGTCTGCTTCAAGTTCAGCGGGAGCGGCACGCCCTGGCGCATGATTGCTCTTACGCGACGTGACGCGCTGAGGTTCATCTGCTGTACGCTGGGCCGAGGAAGATTGAATCGATCGAAACGCGGCCGAGGTGCGTGCATCGCTTCGTAACGGCCTTCTTGCCCCGTGACCAGCGCAAAGACTTGCGAGTTTTCGATCGCGGAGAGCAATGGCTGCATGTTTGGCCCGCGCATTTGGCCCGGCGATGCGGCTGAGGCCGTCGTTTGCAGCGAAAATAGTGCCACGAGAACGAGTGCACAAATGCGACGCATAAACTCTCCACACACAAGAGACGATGTGGCGTCGCCGTTCTCGTTTCGCGACTCGCGCTTCCTTGCGAAATGCTCGACGATTATTGCTCGTCAAAAGTGATGATCATTTCTTATCATCACTTTTGATCATCACTACAGATAGCTTGCCATCGCAGGTATCCATATGCGCGCACACTCAAGTGTGCAAGCGACTTCATGCGTTTGTTCATTGCTCGCGGGTTCATCGCCGCGCTCCTCACGGTTGCATCCCTGGCCGCCCTGCTCCCCGCCGGGGCGGCCGGCACCACGCACGTCGCTGCAACGCCAACGCCATCGCCCGTTCCCGCTGTCATCCAGGTGCAGGTCATGCCCGTGAATCAGGCGGCCGGGATCGTCCATCAGCTCTTTCCGCACGTGCGCGTGCGCACCGATCCTGGCGCTAATGCGATCGTGGTCGTTGGCCCACCCGATGAGGTGCAAACGATACGGACCGTCATCTCGGGGCTCGACGTGCGCAACCCGAATCAGCCTACGCTCGAAGTCGTCCAGCTGCACACGATCAAACCCGATGTGCTCGTGCAAAAGGTCGCACCGCTCTTCCCCGCCTCGTCGATCACCGTCGCTTCGAAGAACAGCGTGCTACTCAAGGCCAAGCCGCTCGACGCAACCCAAATCAAGGCGCTGATAAGTAGCCTGGACGCCGCGCCGATGGTCTCGCCGCCGCCGCCGCCCGATCCAGTCGAAGCGATCGACGTCAAGCAGGCACAACCCGCGTACGTTGCGCGCGCCGTTGTGCGCACCGTTCCGCACGTGCGGATCAGCGTCTCGGGCGCGTCGCTGCTGATCACCGGTGATCCGCAATCCGTCGCCGCGGCGAAAACACTGGTGGCGCAACTCGATGTGCCGGCAGCCGGCTCGACCTTCACCCAGGTCTACCATCTCAAGAGCGTCGATGCGGCCTCGGTCGGCGATCTCGTCCAGAAAACCTATCCCGACGCGAAGGTCATCATCGATACCGATCTCAACGCGATTTCGGTGCGAGCGACGGCAACTGAGCAGACGCGCATCAACGATGCGATCGATCAGCTCGATGGAAAAGGCGGCGGCGCCGGCATGATGGGGCAGCCGGGATCCGGCGCGGCGATGAGCGACGGAAACATGGCGGTCATCCAGCTCAAGTCCGCCATCCCCGGTATCAACGGCGCGCCCTCAACCACCGCGCAAGACATCGCCACCGCGGTCACGCAGGCGCTCGGGCAAATGGCCTCGGGACTCCACGTCACTGTGATGCAAAATTCCGCCTCCCTGATTCTCACCGGCGATCCGAGCAGCATTCGTTTGGCCAAAGAACTCATTGCCAAGCTCGACGTCGTGCCACCGCTGGTCGAGCTCGATACCGAGGTCCTCGAAATCGACGGCAGCCTGGCCAAGAACTTGGGGCTTGAGCTTCCGACCGCCGTGATCAGCACGACCTTCGAGGAAATTCCGCCGACGCCCGATCCCTACGGCAATCAGGGCCGCATCGCCAAGATTCAACCGATTACGCGCACGCCGATCCAACTCACCGCCGAATTGAATCTGCTCATCCAGCACGGCGACGGCCGCGTGCTCGCCGATCCGCGCATCGTCACCCTCTCGGGGCACGACGCAAACTTTCAGGCGGGCGACACGCTCTCAATCCTCACCACGACGGGCGGCGGCGTCGGGACGGTTGTCACCACGCAATTGCAATCGTTCAACACCGGCGTCACGCTCGACATCACACCCATCGTCA
>Ga0302324_100017352_pt1 | contig 14273 bp, 9 predicted proteins | sample Palsa_T0_1_FD_201949 | JGI IMG/M metagenome (GOLD analysis project Ga0302324, IMG submission 201949) | Peat permafrost microbial communities from Stordalen Mire near Abisko, Sweden - Palsa_T0_1 | ecosystem: Environmental > Terrestrial > Soil > Palsa > Peat permafrost | place: Sweden: Abisko... | reverse complement strand
GCGAATTCCTCTCCGAGGCGGATCTGGCAGAGCGCTGCGGAACCAGCAGAACCCCGGTCCGCGAAGCCTGCACCCGCTTGATGCAGGACCACTGGCTGACCCGGATTCGCAGGAAGGGCTTTATGGTTACGCCCATTTCCGTGCGTGACATAGTGGATCTCTACGACTACCGCAAACTGCTGGAATGTTACGCCACGGAAAAACTCGCACAAACCGCCAGCCACGAGCAGTTGAAGGAGCTGGCCGCCATTGTGGCGCCGGAGAGAGACCCCGCAGCCAGCCTGGACCAGATTCTGGCAGCCAACCAGGTCTTTCATCGGCGACTGTCAGAGATGGCCGGCAATCAGCGAGTGCTGGGCAACCTCGACCTGACGCTCGGCTACGTGGCGCGCCTGGATACCTTGTGTACCCAGACCGTCCCAGGATGGATCGGACACGCAGATATTCTGCGCGCGATTGAGAAACACGAGCCGGCTGAAGCCAGGCTTGCCATGCAAGTGCACGTGGATGCTTCGCGAGACAAGATGATCAAACTCTTCAGCGCGTGAGGGGGAGAAAGGAAACTGCAGATCCCTCCACTTCGCTACGCTCCGGTCGGGATGACAAAGGGGAGGTTAAGTCTTCCCAACAATAGTTGCTATTGGGATGTGTAAATCCCACTCTCAGCTTTTCACAAGATGCACCGCTCTCCCCTTTGTCATCCCGACCGGAGCGTAGCGAAGTGGAGGGATCTGCAGTTTCTCTTTCGGCCCAAACTACTCCGCCTCGTCTTCGACTGCTTTCACCGGGTGACGAAGAATCTGTTCTAGACTCTTTGGAGCCGCGGTATAAGTCTTCCCATAATACTTGTCGATCTGATACCGATAACTCATAGCCGGGCCGGGAAACCCGATCAACTTCCAACCGACCATCCCTATATTCCCGCCATGCAATGGATCGCAGAACATTCCTTCCACCGTATGCCCGTGCAGCAGTTGAAAGAAATAGCTCTGCTCAATACCCTCCAGCCGCTGATCCTGTTCTTCCGCTGACAATTCGGCGAACTTATCACCCAGCAGCTTGATACCTGCGCGATAAATATCCTGCGGATTTTCCTTCCCCTGATAACCATGTTCCGGGATCGATTGAATCCATGGCCCCTTCGTATACCGATACTTATCCTTGCCGTAGGGCCCAGCGAGTTGGCGATCAATATAGATCACCACTCCGGCCTCCGCGGCCCCGGGCCCGCTTTCATCCGTGGGAAAAATACGCTCGCAGGCCGCCTGAATTACGCGTGCCTCTTCCGCGGTGAAGAAGCGCAAGGGCACCTTCACGGATTCCTGTGCCGCTGCGAGAGGAATCAGATCCCCAACCAATGAGTACAGCACAGCCCCGCTGAGGGCCTTCGCCGGAATCAAAATAAAATCACGCCGCTTCATCGCTTTCCCTTTCAGGCTAACGGGCCAGGTTTCTTAAGATAATGATCAATCAAACCATCGGCCGCGCGATGACTGACAGCAACAATCGAGAGAGTCGGGTTCGCGGATGAATTTTGCGGGAAGGACGAAGAACCAACCACAAAAAGATTGGGCACGTCCCAATGTTGAAGCCAGGTGTTGACCACGCTCTTCTCCGGCGATGTCCCCATGATCGCTCCTCCCTGGATATGCGTTGTACTGTAAGAGCCGGCGTTGTAGTGATGGAATGCGCCGTCACCGCGAACGGGAAAACCTCCTTTGACCAGTTGCGCTCCGGAAACCTGCGCGATCACTTCAATGATCTGATTCGCGACGCGGGCTCCGAACTTCATCTGCTGCATTTCGTAGTCTGTCCAGTCCAGTGTCATCCGCAACAGGGGATCCCCCCACTTATCGGTATAAGTAGGATCCAAATCCATAAAATTCTGCCGGTAGGCAAAATGATCCCCTCGCATCTCGACGCCTGGGCCGATTCTGTCCCAGTGTTCGATCGCCGCCTTCTTCCACGCGGAACCCCAACTACGCGGGGCTGCTCCTTTTGGGACATGGCCGAACGAACCCGCCGGTCCTTCGCCCGTCGCTGCCCCTCGCAAGAAGGTTCCTCCACGCAAAATCTTCTCCGGAACCTCCTGCTTGATGTCCCCGTCAAGATCCGCGATGCCATATCCAACCGCACCCGATCCCATAAAGAGGTTCAGGCGTTCCTTGAACACCAGCATCCCTCCTGCTCCGCTGGTCACCTGGTGGGTTAGGTTCTTACCCAGCGTTCCCTTCCCCGCGACCGGGTCATACTTCTCGCCGATATCCGAGAGAAGCAGCAGACGTATGCTGTTGGGTGTCCATGCCGAGAGCACGACCACCCCGGCGGGTTGCATAGTCTCCTCGCCGTTCTCGTCCATGTAGACAACGCCCTCGGCGTGTCCCTTGCGATGCACGATTTTTCGCACCCAGCAGTTGTTGCGCAATTCGAAGTTATTCCGGCCCGTCACGACCGGCATAAGCGTGTTGGTGGGCTGCGCCTTAGCGCCGATCATGCAGCCATAGCCTGGGCAGTAACCGCAGAAGACACATCCCGGCCGCGAGACCTTGTCGGGATTGGTATAGGCCGTGCTCAGGTTGGCGGCGGGCAACGGAAAGGGGTGATAACCCAACTGCGTTGCTGCCTTATGGAAAAAACCCATGGTATAAGTTGGCGTCAGCGGCGGTGTAGGATACTCCTGCTGCCGAGGGCCTTCAAAGATATTGCCCCCTTCCACCAGCGTGCCACGCAGATTACCGGCCTTGCCGCTGATGCCCATCAACTGCTCAGCCCGCCAATAATATTTCTCGAACTCGTCGTAGGTGATGCCCCAGTCCTGGATCGTCCAATCCGGCGACATGCGTGAAGCGCCAAACTTTTCCCGTAAGTGCGTGGCCAATACGAAAAAGTCCGGCAAGTACCGGTCAGAGATTCCACCCCAGTGTTCCGAGGTGCCCCCGGTCCCGGTTCCCGGTCGAAAGGCTCCGTATTGGCGTATCGGAGCCGACGGATCCTTGATGGAGTGGCGATGGGTGATGGTCTGGTCCGCCGGATTCTGAATCAGGCCGACACGACGATTGTTGATTTCATCCATGCCAGCGGCATATTGCGAAATATTGCGCGCTGGGCCCCGCTCCAGAACAACGACATTCAGACCAGTTCGGGTGGCTACTTCTTTCGCCATAACCAGACCGCTCCACCCGCTGCCGATGACGACTACGTCTGTCGCTTTAAGACGCTTCAACTAAATACCATCCTTTCGCCGCGAATCATGAAAACGGCCACACCCGTTCGACGGTTTTGCTAAGCATCCAGCTCTTATCGTCGGCGTTGAGGAACTTCATATCCTCTTGCACCACGGTTAACCTCTGTGGGTAGGTTGCTCGTTCCTTGGCAATCGGCCAGTCAGTGGCCCACATCAGCCGTTGCGGTCCGAAGCCGTCATACAGGCGTTTCACTAGCTTCTGTGAATCGAGCCACGGGTAGCCTTGCTTGGATAACGACCAGGTATGCGAGATTTTTACAAACACTTTCGGATAGCGAACCAGCTCCACCAGCGGCTCCAGTTGCTCTGGATGGTCTACCGGACAATCTGCCATGTGGTCGATCACAATCGTCAGATCGGGAAATTTGTCGGCCAGTTTCTGCACGTCCGGAACCCGGGTGATGGGTACCAGCAGGGTCATCGGAACCTTGAGCTGGTCGCAACGCTTCCAGAGAGGAGGCATCAGTGGGCCGCGAATCCAGTCGCCGGTCGCATCGCCGGCCGGGCTCAGGCGCACTCCGCGAAAACCTGGTTGCGCGGAGATCTCCGCCAGATGATCGGGCGCGGCGGGATCCAGCGGATCCACCCGGCACACCCCCTGGAAGAAACGCGGATACTGTTTGAGGACAGCGGCCAGATAGCTATTGTCGTAGCGATAGTGGATGACCTGGATAATCACGGTCTTCTCCACACCGTTGGCCTTCATCAGGTCCAGCAGCATCTCCGGAGTCGCATCGAAATCGGGAACCTTGGCTCCCGCCGCGAAGGGAAAGTGCGGATCATGTTTCCAGACATGAACGTGTGGATCCAGAATTCGATAATTTGATACCGTAGCAGCCGCCGTCATCTTCAGCATCTTCCGCCGGGTGATCTCAGGCATAGATGGGTTCCAGGGTTTTGACCACGTAGGCTCCGCATCGTTCGTAGCTCGTGCGTGGGCCGTTTCTCGCGATGTCGAGATCGACGCACAGCCAACCGTGGTAGCGGATGCTGCGTAGTACCCGGTGGCACGCGGGAAAATCAATCTCCCCGTCTCCCAGGTCATAGGTGTTGGTGAGGTATTTCGCGCCCAGGCCGGCGCGCTTCGCATCTTTGTAATCGGCCAGCATCAACCGGTTCTTGTACTTCTCCATGATGACGGCCGGGTCCCCGCCCCCAAGGTATACGTGAGCGGTATCCGGGGAGAAGTAGAACAACTTAGGATCGGTCATGGCCATACATCGATCGATCTCTTCGGGAGTCTGCACCATCTGGCCCAGGTGATTGTGCAGGCCGGCTTTGAATCCCATTTCGCCCGCGGTCTCTCCCAGCTGATTATAAAAACGGCACATGATGGCGAAGGCTTCTTCCGATTTGCCGCGCGACGGCGAGAAAACGACCAATCGATCGGCGCCAAAGCGCTTAAGGAAAGTCATCGCCTTCCGTGCATTGTCCAGGATCTCTGCGTGTTTGGCTGGATCGTCTGCCGCGCCGTTGAACGAAATGGTAATGACGTGCAGGCCGCGTTTGGAGAGTTCCTTCTCCATTTGCTCAGGCGTGATGCTGTACTTGGTGAGAATCTGCGGATACTGCGTCAGACGAAGCCCGATGAAACCGGTATCGTGCATGACATCAAGGATGTCGGTAAAGTTTGACCCGGGAAATGAGTTCCACAGATTGGAGCCCAGTGCCCATTTAACGTTCGTGTTAGCCGGCAGCTGTGCCGCTGCCTGCGCGAGGAATCCCGCCAGGCCCATTAATGCTTCTCGTCTATTCATCACAGGGTTGTGTCCACAACAGTGTTTACCTCACCATCCGCTAGCAGATTTAAATGGAGGCGCTAACCCACCCTTTGTCATCCCGACCGAAGCGTACCCGGATTTCCTGCCACGCAGCACTGGACAAGGCCGCGTGTAGGCCTTTCTGTAAGGGAAAGGCGCATGAAGCGCATCTACGCCACCAAGTTCCACAGGAAATCCGGGGGAGCGAAGTGGAGGGATCTGCAGTTCCGCGGATCCGTCCTGGAAATGTGTTTCGACACAACCTTCCATGCACCTACCTCGCGTTAAAACTCGAGCCGCAACACGCCTACCAGGTTCCCGTTCGGCGTATACCAGTTGGAAAAGCTATAAGACTGGCTGGCAACCTTGCCAAACAACTGCGGACTGGTAATGTTAACGACGTTGTTCGTCGCCGTTCCGTACGCATGCGTTTCAGGGAAAAGATTATTAGCGTCCATGCGCACGGTGATTCTATATCTTTCCTTATACGCAACCGTTTTCGTCAACGAATACTGCGGCCACCAAACCCCGCCATACCGCGCGATCCCGATACCGGCATTCCCATTGGTAAACGCCGCCGGGTAGGAGAACGCGTTGATATTGAAAAACGGATTCTGGTTCTGCTCGGGAAACGGTTGACCAATGGTGTGATTCGGAACCCTGACGTGTTGCCCGGGCACCACATTCGGAAATACCTGCCCGGGCAGGTAATTGTGCGGGCTTCCTGCCATCAGGAAGTTCGCCGGGATGCCCGTGCGTAAACTCTGAATGGTCAGGAAAGTCCAGCCTCCAAGGATAAGATTCCCAATCCCTCCATGGTTCATCCATCTCCGTCCATTCCCGACCGGAATATCAAAAGAGGCCGAGGAGGTGAACATCAGCCGAGTGTCGCTCGGAGCGACTCCTTTGGTCAGGGCGCGGTCATAAAATTCCGGGCCGGTGCCCACCGTATAGGTAGGTGATCCGCTGATCTGGCCCCCGAGCACCTGGCTCCCCGGCCCGGCAAGCATATTCTTACTCCAGGTGAAGAGGAAGTTGTACAAGAAACCATTACTGTAGCGCTTCTCAACCCGCGTGCCCAACGAATGGTAGGTGCTGGTATCCCAGTCACTGTATTCGTTGATGGTCCCGAACTGCGGATAGGTCAAATAGTTTTGGGTCTTGGCGAACACCGCATTCAGCAACGTGGTATCCGTCGAGTTGTAAATAGACTGCGGCAATACGTCAATGTTGACCGGATTCGGATTGATCAGGTTATAGCCGTAAGATCCCTGGTAAACCACTTCCGCGATCGCATTGGTGCTGAGCTGGTACTGAAAACCAGTCGACCAGCTCAGGGTGTGTGGGTTTCTCAGGTTCGGGTCGATATAGGTTGCCGTGCGCGCGTTGTAGTTTCCTGTGACCGATACATAACTAGCGGTATGGGTTGTTGGATCGATGGGATAGGTAATGGTGCCCGGGCCCTGAGAGAGACGAAAGGCGGGATAGGGACTTCCCGGCGCCTGGGCCACGGCGGCGGTCGCTAGATATTCATCCTGGCCAAGTTCCGTCATGTTGTCCACCGTGAACATGTCGAAGGAGCCCCGGAACACCCACTTGGGACGGAAGCTGAACGCGACGCCAATGCGCGGCTCGAAATTGGTCAGGTCACTCTTATACAGGTTCCCGGTGGGATGCACGATGGCGCCCGTCAGCCCGGTGAGAGGATCGATCGCAGTGGGATCGAATTGCGATTTGTATCCGTATTTGGTGTTGCCCGGAGTTTCGTAGGAATAACGCAGGCCGACGCTGAGGGTCAAATTGTTTCTTGCTCTCCAGTCGTCCTGGACAAAGAACTGATGCGACCACCAACGCGGTAGATAATTCTCCAGCAGCGTGGTGAAGGTGGCGTTATCCGTTTCGCCCAATAAAAAGGATGCGAACGAATTGCCGGTATTCGCCTTGAACGGGAATCCAGTCCCGAGGCCACTGAAGTTATATACACCGGAGGGCTGGGAATAAACCGTGTCGGCTTCACGCATCCGAACCCCCAGGTAGCCGAACTTGAACACGTGAAGACCCAGGACTTTCGTCACGTTGTCCGCGAATTCAAAATCATCCTGGAAGGTCTTCTGATAGGGATTTGAGCCCGTACTCACGGCCGGATTCGCCGTCCAGATGACGCTGCTGCCACCGGTGCTCACAAAGCCCGGGAACGTCTGCCCCCCGACGCCGGGAATACCCAGTATTCCTGCCCATCCCTGGTTCTCGAGCTGTGACGACCAGTTATCAGCGCGGCGTTGATACGCGGTGCGGAACTCGTTGATCACGGTCGCGCTGAAGGTGTGGACGTCCCCCAACGTGAGGTTAAGGGTGTCGATCGGTTCCGGCAATCCGTAGCTGTTTTGCGTGTTATCGAGATCATGCCACGCGTAAAGGATATTCTCGCGGCCCACCTGTTCACGATAGCGGTTCCAGGCAAAGCGGAAGTATGCCTTGTTGTTGGCGAGGATCTGCTGATCGAACCTGCCAAGATAACCATCTTTGTCGGCCAGGTAATGGGTGTTGGCGATGTAGTTGTTGGTTGGCCCGGTGGTTGTAAGTCCTCCCCCGGTGTTGGGCAGGTGATAGGGAGTCATGGACAGGAACTTGACTGCCACCGGATCGAAGCGGCTCAACGGAATCTGGTTCCCCGGGAATTGCTGAGCCGTCCAGCCCGTGCCTCCCGAGCATCCATTGGGATTGGTGCAGGTAATCGTCGCGGGATCATAGATGGGCTGGGAGGCTACGTCGCCAAAGTTGAAATTGCCGTCGAGCATTTGCTGCGTCGGTACATTGGCAGTCACGGTGTTCTGTTCGTGATCGTAGTCCAGGCGAAATGCGAGGAAGAAGAACGATTTGTTGCGCCCGTCGTAAACCTTGGGGATGAAGATCGGACCACCCAGCGTGGCATCAAAGTTGTGGTACTCGAAAGGCGTCGTCGTGGGCGCCTGGTTGAAGACCTGCCGATGCAGAAAGTTCTTTCTGATATAGCGTTCTTCCGCCGTGAAATGGAGATCGTTGGTGCCGCTCTTGGTCACCATGTTGTAGGAGCCGCCCGAGGAATGTCCCTGCTCTGCCGGAATTCCTGTGGTCCACACCTGGGCTTCCATCAGCGCATCGACCGGCGGGGTCACGGAATTATTCACTTCTCCAATCGCCGAGCGAGGGGTTTGCTTCACGATGCTCCCGTCGATGGTGAAGTTAATCTGATTCGAAGGTAACCCCAGAATGTGATACGTGCCGTCGTTGTTGGCCTGCGATCCCTGGGTGTAAAACATCAGATGCTGCGGCTTGGCCTGGACCATGGGAACGTCGTGGATAACCTTCGCGTCCACCGTTCCGCCTACGACCGCATTATCGGTGGCGAGCAACGGCGTGGCCGCAGTCACCTCTACCGACTGGCTGGTCGTGCCTACATCCATGCGCACGTCGAAGCGCGGCGTCTGGCCGATTTCAAGGACGATCCCGATTTGAACGTACTTCTTGAAGCCCGTGCCATCGATAGTTAGGGTGTAGGTGCCGGCAGGCTGGAACGGTATGTAATACGCGCCCTCCGCATTGGTCGTGGCATGCGCGGCTACGTTGGTGGCCGTATTCATCAGCGTGACCGTGGCATTGGGAACGACCGCTCCAGTGGGGTCGGTCACTGTCCCGACGACGGTAGCGCTTTGGACGTCCTGAGCCATGGCAAGCGACGCCATCGCCAGCCACGCGAACATGCAGGCTAAGAGGATTTTCACGGGCAGCGTCCTAAGAAGCGACGCCACAGGAAAGCGGTTAAACAGAGGCTTTTTCATCAAGGGGAATCCCGCTAAGCAGTGAACTATCATCGTCAATATGTTCCACTGTCAAGCGATTTCTGGATTCTTGCCGGAAGCGCATTGATCCCACTTCGATCAGCATCGATGCTTATGCAGAACCCCGGCGTAACTTCTGTAAGTTACTTATTTGCAACACTATAGGAAAGATGTTTCGGTGGATCTACGGACGTGTCGATGCCACGCCAAGGCGGCCGTCGGTACTCAGTTCGGCCGCCTCAATGGGAAACGCCTGCCTCAAAGCAGCCCGAAGCCCCACACGATGAAGCCAAAGGTGAAGAAGGTCAAGCTTGAAAAACCGCAGGCGAAAACAGTGGAGTGCCACGGCAGCGTGTAGCTTTTCATATTTTGCGTGTACTCATCGTAGCGCCACAGCAACAAGGCACAAAAGAGCACACCATGGAAAACGCTCCATGCCAGGAGGAGTTTGGCTACGCCGATCACGATCGAAGTGTTGGAGCCGGGGCTGCTGCCGCCGAACGCGATCGAGGCTGCGGCAATCGTAACCAGCAATTGGGTCACGCCGATATAGTGCTTCAACATGGGCTCAAAGGTGGCCGTCTCAGCCGCCTTTGGCAGTACCCGATCCCGTTCTCTAAGGGAGTGAAAGTCGTCCTGCGGGTCGAAGAAGTAGTGCTCTTCGCCTCGATGGGTAAGCCAGAACATCGTCCACCAAACGGCGTACATGGCTGCCGCCAGACCGGTGACAGAGAGAAATACAGCGTGCGCATTGATCCAGGCCATTGCACTTCCCTCCGCACATCTCTTTAAAACCTCCGAATCAAATGGCCACCTGGTCGGCGCCCTTGAGGTGAAGCATACTTCTAACCTCGTCGGGTGTCGCAATCTCGAAAGAAAGTTCCTCGAGGATTCCGCGAATCTTTCTCACCTGGTCCGCGCTCGATTTTGCCAGGTCCCCCTTGCGCAGCCACAGACTGTCTTCCAGGCCCACCCGAACACTTCCGCCCAAAAGCGCGCCCAACGTTCCAATCCGCATCTGGTGGCGTCCGGGTCCGATCACCGACCATTGGTAGTTCTCCCGGCCAAACAAGCGGTCCGCTGTTGCCCTGACATAGCTGAGCAGTTCCACCTCGGTTCCCATCCCTCCCAGAATGCCGAAGACGCTCTGCAGGAAGAACGGCGGCTCGACTAATTTCTCATCCAGAAGATAGGCCAGGTTGTACAGGTGGCCCAGATCGTAGCACTCATATTCGAACCGGGTGCCGCAGCCCTCGCCCAGTTCCTTCAGCACTCGCTTCATGTCGACAAACGTGTTGCGGAAAATATTGCCTTCGGTTCCCTTCAGGTATGGCTCTTCCCAGTCGTACTTCCATTGGCTGTAGCGGCGTGCCGATCGATGGATGGAGAAATTGATCGAGCCCATGTTGAAGGAGGCCAGTTCCGGTTTGAATTGCAACGCCGGGGCGAGCCGTTGATCCAGGGTCATCGTCAAGCCGCCGCCGGTGGTGATGTTGATGACGGCGTCCGTCGCCGCTTTGACCGCCGGCAAAAATTGCAGGTAGGTTGCCGGGTCGCCATTGGGCTCTCCGGTCTTAGGATCGCGTGCATGGAAGTGCAGAATGGCAGCGCCCGCTTCGGCCGCTTCAATCGCCTGCCGCGCTATATCTTCCGGAGCGAACGGCAGGTAAAGAGACATGGTTGGGGTATGAATCGACCCCGTGACGGCACAGCTGATGATTACTTTGTTAGCCATGGAATCTGCGGCAGGTGCCACCCCATTTCGGGCTTAAGGCTGAGAAAAACGATCCGGTTTCCATCCGGGTCCTGCACTGTCAGCAGCGAACCCTGTTTCTGGAAGGCTATATGCAACGCATTCAGCTGCGCGGCTGCACGGCGCACGCTGGGAACGGAGAGCAGGACCTGATCCACACCCGGATTGATCTCCACGACCTCGTCCGAGGAACCGGGAAGCAGCAGCGGTATCAACCCCGGCTCAAGGGCATTGCGCGACTCATGGAAGCCGAGCATCTGTTCATAAAAAGCCCGTGCTGCGACCGGATCCTCCATCCTCAAAGTGACCCCGTAGATCTGTGTGGAAATGCGGTTTGGGCCCAGATGTTGACCCTTGTCTTTGGAATGCTGGGAGCCCGGCATGTACTGGGTGTATTCAATAAGCTGTTGCTCCGGGCCCACCATGGTGAAGAGCAGGTTCCCTGCACCGGCACGTTTCACCGGAGTGGGCGTGAGGCTGCGCGCCAGGTAAGCACGATTGAGCGCTTCGAGGTTTGTCGATTCGAAGCAGAGGTGCATAAAGCCGATCGACTGCGATGCCTGCGGCGGATAGATCTCAATAAACTGCTGGTCGTTTACCTTGAAGAATGCTTCCGTGGTGGCTCCATCTTTCGTGAACGCGAAGGCCTGCTCAAACCCAAGCTTCTGGTAAAAGTCACGGGAGCGGGCGAGATCAGAGACCCGGAAGGCGACATGTGCGATCCCGGCGAGGGTGGTCGGGGGTGGTATCTGCCCCATCCCCAGCGCGGGAAGCAGAAAGAGCGTTATGACCGGCAAGCAGGCACGGAGGAGTCTCATAGCGTCTTATTATCGACGCTGCGCGTGGAGTTGCGGTTGGTCAAGAAGATGCCTCCGGCACCACAGATTGTAGCTGGAATCGCTGCGGAGGGGGTGCAGCCATCACCGCCTGGAGAGCTTGTTCTGCAGGCGGCGTCATCCATGCGTAACCATTCGGACTGGGATGGACGCCGTCAAATGTCAGCCTTTGCTCTTCTCGACGACGGAGCGAAGTATCAAAGTGCCCGAAAAACGGGAACTTCGGCAACTTGCCCCCACCCCTCACCCTTCGGCTGGAGTTAACTTACCGAAAACGCAAGACCTTGCAGGGATGACGAGCAAAGCTCTCAATTTGGCCGTCGTGGAATCAGCGATGGTGCTTCGGGCTCATTGGTGATCTCGATCCTGGAGGGTGTTCTGCTGTTATGCGGTGTTGCCGTTACCTGGAACAGGCCCCATTGTACTGAGGTCGAAGGCGTTACCGCCGCTTCGCTTAACCTGGTACATCACAGTATCGGATCGGCTGAGCAGCGCGTCACCGCTGACTCCGTCAAACGGGTACCGGCTGATCCCGATGCTCGCGGTGATGTTGATGATCGAATTGTCTTCGATCCGCATCGGCTCGTTAATCGCTTTAAGGATACGCGCAATCATCGCGGACAAGTCCGATTCAGCCTGTGTTCCCGACAGGATGATGACGAACTCATCGCCTCCCAGGCGGCCAACCACGTCTCCGTTGCGCACCTGATGCTGCATGCGCTCGGCGGCGATTTTCAGAATGGTGTCTCCCGCGGCATGACCGAGCGAATCGTTGAAGTGCTTGAAGTGGTCGAGATCGATAAACAATACGGTGAAAGATGAGTCACTGGCTGCTGCTTTGTTTACCCATTCATCCAGCTTCAGGCGAATGGAATGCCGATTGATAAGTCCCGTCAGACTGTCGTGATGTGCGAGATATTGGATCTGCTTCTGTGACTCGTGCAACTTCTGGGCTCCTTGCAACCTCAGCAGAAGCTCGCGCAGGACTCCTGCAGACTCTATCTCCAACTCGCGCCACGGACGGCTGCGGCCACGCACCGTCTCCTGCCAGGCGGCGAACGAGGATCGTGGGTGGAGTTGACCTTGCTCATCAGCGGAGACAGACGCACCGGGATCGCCGGCCCAGACTACCGTTTTTACAAGCTCGCGGCGTAGAAGGAGCAAATAGTCGCCGGAGCCGTCGGTGAGGCCTACGTAAAGGGCTCCACCGGCTTCAGCGGAGTAGGACGCAGCAGCGGAATAGATGTCGCTTAATTTATCGGAGGATGAAATGCCACGCAACGAAAGATTGCGTAGGATGCTGATGACAGGAAGCAACAAATCCTCTTCCAGGGTGACGCCCTCGTACGACAGAAAACCGTCTATGTTTGCAATGATTCCGTCTGCATCCAACAAAGCAAGCAGTGACGCACCCTGGAAATGCCCCGCAACGAAGAGTGATTCGGTCGCCTCGATCTCTGCAATGCATCTCTCGAGCAGCTTGCGAGCTGTCAGCCTGGCTTGCAAGGCTTCGTTATCGATACGCAGGTTCACCTGGGAAGCGAAAGCCTCCCCAATCAGTTCACAGACGGAGCGAGTCGAGCGATCCAGGCGCCGCGGCTCGGGGTGGTGGCAGGTTATCAATCCCCAAAGCCGGCGTTCGACGATAACTGAAATCGTCAATGATGCTTGCACACCCATGTTGCGCAGATACTCGAGGTGCACGGGTGCCGGCCAGCGGGTCACAGAGCGGGAAAGATCCAGTGGTCTTCCTGTCAGAGGCTCGTTTGCCGAAACTATTTCCACCGGGGTTGCATCCACATCTGCGATCATGCGCAATGGATTGATCAAAAAGAGCTGTCGTACCTGTGGCGGGATATCACTGGCAGGAAAGCGCAATCCGAGATAAGTGATCGGCGAAGCAATCACATTTTCGGCAATCACTTCGCCATTCCACTCTTCGTCGAAGCGGTAGACCATTACACGATTGAAGCCACTAAGTCTTCGAATCTCGCCTGCGGCGATCTGCGACAGTTCCAGGATATTCGACGCCGCCTCCATCCGGGAAAGTGGAGCACGAACATGGCTGTCGATGTTGAGAGGATAGAGGGAATGCCCTCCGTCTATAAGTTCCATTTCAACAATAAGCAAGCCATCGTGCCGGTGAGAGACGCAACGCATAGCGATCGTGTTGCTACCAACTGCAAGGCTGAGCAAAGTTGCACCCATCGCCTCCCCACTCAAAACCTGGTACTGAAAAGATTCAAACTGCTGTGATCGTAGAATCGCCTCGAACGAGCCACCCAGGATCAATTGCGGAGAGATACCAAGGTAGGCGGAAACGTTGGCGCTTACCCGGCGGACAATCAGGTCTGGTTCGGAGAGTGCAAATAAGAGTCCGTGGGACTGAATGCGCCCGATGAATTGAACCTGCTCCTCGGCACACAAATCTTCCTTGCTGAGGGGACCGCTTCTGTCGTAGATCTTCAGCAGGGGCCCCCAGTCCGATGGAGGGGCTTAGACAACCACGCCGCATAGACATCAAAAACCCGAACAGCTGTGGCGCAAATCATCTGGGCATCTTCTTTTCCACGCTCCTCGACATCGGAACAGAACGATGTCCATTGGGATTCATAGCTTTGAGGCTCTCTGCCTCCATAGAAGCGATAGCTTGCTTCGTCGCTAAAAACGGAGCGCAATCGCTTGACGATGATTTCTCCACCCAACATCGAGCCGAGTGTCACGTAGAAATATCCCGGCATACCGGCAGTAGGGAGCGTCGGAACATACGGACAGCGTTCGAAGGCGTCGATCTCGTCCGCGCTCAAGCCCATGGTGCTCAAGTCGTCAAGCAGATCTTTCGATCGTTGCAGGGTTGACAGG
>Ga0302324_100017351_pt1 | contig 14274 bp, 16 predicted proteins | sample Palsa_T0_1_FD_201949 | JGI IMG/M metagenome (GOLD analysis project Ga0302324, IMG submission 201949) | Peat permafrost microbial communities from Stordalen Mire near Abisko, Sweden - Palsa_T0_1 | ecosystem: Environmental > Terrestrial > Soil > Palsa > Peat permafrost | place: Sweden: Abisko... | reverse complement strand
TCGAAGAAGGTAGGCGCGCCGGTGATGATGCGGATCAGCCGCGAGGAAGAGCATTACATCGGACGCGCGCGGCCCAGTCTGCACGGGCGCGTGAAAGTCGGCTTCACGAAGGAAGGGATGATCACGGCTATCGATGGGTTTGTCGTGATGGACAACGGCCCTTACGATCCGCAGGGCGATGGCCCGACTTCGGGCCGGATGATCTCCCTGATGTATCAGCCGGAGACGATTCGCTGGCGTGGCGTCACCGTTCTTACCAACACGCCTCCGCGCGTTTCGCAAAGCCAGCCGGGCGGCTTTCAGGGCATTGCGCTGATGGAGCCGATTCTGGCGAAGGCGTCGCGCAAGCTGGGCATCGATCAGGTTGCGCTGCACCGGATGAACTGCCCGGAAGGCAAGGCGAAGATGGGACCGGCGGACAAGACCGGGAAACGCACCTACATCACCGGAACCTATATCAAACAGGCTCTGGACAAGGGCGCCGAACAGTTCGAATGGGAGAAGCGCAAGGCGCAGCCGAAAAAGTCCGGGAGCAAGGTCCGCGGGATCGGAGTAGCCACCAGCGTGTTTGTGGGCGGTTCGGTGGGCTTCGACGGTCTGGCAATTATCAAGCCCGATGGAAGGCTGTATATCCAGTCCGGCATCGGGAATCTGGGGACGGCGTCGGTCAGCGATACGCATCGCGTGACGGCCGAACTGCTGGGCGTGCCGTGGGAGAAATGCGACGTGACGTGGGGCTCCTCGGCGAAGAATCTGCCGTGGAGTTGTCCTTCGGGCGGTAGCCAGACCACCCATGCGCATACCCGTGCTGCCTGGGCGGTTGCGATGGACGCTAAGACGAAGTTACAGCAGATTGCGGCGAAGGATCTGGGCGGCAAACCCGAGGATTACGATGTGGCAAACGAGCGCGTCTTCCGCAAGGGCGGCGGCGCGGGCATGAGCTATGCGAAGGCGGCGCAACGCGCCATCGAACTGGGTGGCGTTTACGATGGCCATGAAGTGCCGAAGGGCATCAACAAGATGACCGCCGCGTCCGCCCAGGCTTTTGCAGGTCAGGGGCTGGTGGCTACGGCTCGCGATACCATGCCGCGCGATGGCGCGACGCATTCGTTCGTCGCCGGGTTCGCGCAGGTGGAGGTAGACCTCGAAACCGGGAAGTACCGCATCACCGATTATCTTGCGGTGGCGGATGTAGGGACCGTGATCCACCCGCGGGCGCTGGGCGGGCAGATTCTGGGACGTTCGATGCTGGGCATCGGCCACGCCATCGGCCAGAAGTGGGTTTACGATCAGCACTACGGCGTGCCACTGGCCAAGCGGTTCCACCACAACAAGCCGCCCACCATTCTGGACGCGCCGGTCAACATGCAGTGGGCCGCGCTCGACATTCCGGACCCGGAAACGCCGGTGGGCGCCAAGGGTATCGGGGAGCCGCCCGTGGGGGCCGGTTGCATGGCGATCATCAATGCGCTTTCAGACGCGCTGGGCGACGAGGTCTTCCGCCGTGCTCCGGTGATGGCGGATGAGATTCTGATGTCCCTCGAACTGGGACGGCCGGCAGGAGAGGGCCTCACGGCCCACGTGTAAGAGGACACTATGGCAATTATTCGCGACATCATGCCGGCGTTTGAACTCTTTCAGCCGGCCACTACGGAAGACGCACTGGGATTGCTGGACCGCTATGGCTCGCAGGCCTGGGTCCTGGCCGGCGGCCTGGACAGTTTCGACTGGCTGAAGGACCGGATTAAGCGCCCGTCATTCGTGATCGATCTGAGCCAGATTAAAGAATTGCGCGGCGTGAGACCGCTGGACGGAGGCGTGGAGATCGGCGCCATGACCACGCTGACCGAAGTGGTTCGGGACCCGACGATCCGTGAGAAGTTCGGGCTGCTGGCGGAGGGGGCGGAATCGGCTGCTTCGCCGCAGATCCGCAATCAGGGGACGATCGGCGGCAACGTGTCGCAGGATGCGCGCTGCTGGTACTACCGGGGCGGGTGGAAGTGCTATCGGGCGGGCGGCAACATCTGCTTTGCCGATACGCCGACGGCGATCAATCGGGAGCACGCCATTCTTGGGGCGGACCGGTGCGTGGCGGTGAACCCGTCGGACAGCGCTCCGGCTTTGATCGCGCTCGACGCCAAGATGGTGATCCGCAATTCGAAGGGTGAGCGGGTGGTGGATGCGGAGGACTACTTTATCGGGCCGGGGACCGACATTACCCGCATGACCGTGCTGCAGCCCGGTGACCTGCTGACGGCAATCCGCATTCCGGCTACGTGGGCGGGTGCCCACTTCTATTTCGAGAAGATCAGGGACCGGCAGGTGTGGGATTTCCCGCTGGTCAATATCGCTTCGGCAGCGGTGTTCACGGGCGACCGCGTGGACCGCATCCGGATTGCGGTGAATGGCGTGGCCGCGCATCCGGTGCGGCTGAAAGAAGTGGAAGCCGCGGTGACGGGCAAGACCCGCGATGCGGCCACGGCGGATATGGCCGGGCAGATGGCGGTGCAGGGCGCGCAGCCGCTGCGCTATAACGGCTACAAAGTCCCGCTGATGCGCAATCTGGTGAAGCGCGCGATTCGAGGTGTGGAGGAGCCGGCATGGGCATCGTAGAGTGGGCGAAGAGTCCGTGGGGTCAGGACGTCCCCATTCATATTTTTTGGTATCTGATCTGGGTATCGGCCATTGCGGGGCTGGTGTTTCTGGTGGGTCACGCCATCTGGGCGCGTTATTTTGCGAAGCCGGAGGAGTTTGCGCCGGGTCCGGTACAGGTGCAGGCTTCGAGCCTGCCGGAACGCGTTGCCCGCCATTCGTTGGCTGCGCGGATGTTCCACTGGGTGATGGCGGCGTCCATGTTCGCGCTGCTGATTACGGCGTTTCTGCCGAAGGTTGGCGTGAAGTTTGCGTGGGTGCAGTGGCACTGGATTGCGGGGATCGTGCTGATTGCGTCGATTCTGTTCCACATTGTGCACGCCAGTTTTTTCATGGATTTCTGGGCGATCTGGCCGGACAGGCAGGATATTAAAGATGCGGGCAACAGGCTGCTCCGGGCATTGGGGAAGCCTGCGCCTCCGCCGAGACGATTCGCCAAGTATCCGCTGGAGAACAAAATGTATCACGCGGCGATTGTTTTAACCGGACTTTCGGTGGCAATTACCGGTTTTTTCATGATGTTTCGCGTTCGCACGCCGTTATTTACGCGTAATCCGTATCTTTTCGGCGATATGACCTGGGGCATGATGTATGTGCTGCACGGGTTGGCCGGCGTGGGGCTGATCGCATTGATTACGATTCATGTTTACTTCGCGGTGCGTCCGGAGAAGCTGGATATTACGAAGTCCATGATTTTCGGGACGATGAGCCGCGAGCATTATCTGGAGCATCACGATCCCGAGCGCTGGGTGGCGGGACCGGCCGAGTGAAATTGGCGGAGCGTTGCGACGCGGTTGAAGAATGTTACGAGTTCATGCTGGCTTATGCGGCGCAGGGATTGGGGACGGAGGGTGGCGAGATCCGCGGATATCTGGGCCGGGCGGCGGCGGCGCTTGTAGGTATTGGCGGGGCTTGCGCGGCCGAGGGGGTGACGGAAGCTTTTACAGCGGTGGTGGAGCGGGATGCGGAGAGTTCGCTGGCCGCGATTGAGATGGTGCTGGGGCAGGGTGTGATTAGTTCGCAGCTGATCGATAATTTAAATGCTTCGATTCATTTGAGAGCGCTTTTGACGGATTTGTTTTTGATCGATGAGATTTTGAAGCTTCGGGGTTAGCCGCCCGCCCGGCACGCTGGACACCCAAGCGGGGCGGACTGATCCCGTGATGAATATGGCATGGGTTGCGCGGGGCTGGTTTGATAAAACTGGAACCCCGCGCCACTGTGCCGCAGAGTATCCGTCAGGCCGTGAGCAGCCACGCCGCTCGGCGGGAAAGGCCATGATGGAGGAGAGAAAACCGAAACGGGGGAGCGTTTGCCGGTGAATCGGCATGCACAAGGCTCTGCGAGCCACTACCCGGCGGCAGTACTGTAGTCAGACCTCGCAGGCAGCTCATCTTCATGAGGAATCCGGCGACGGCCCCTGCCGGAGCGAGCGTCAGAATGCGGACCATCTCGCGTTTGCCGCAGCAGGGGCTTTCGAGGGTCATGACCTTCGACTTCTGTCTGCCCTTCACGCGGTAGTCTTTCCACTGAAACGTGACCTGTCCGTCCTTCACATCGAGCGGCCGCTCGTTGGAAAGAGCCATCCGGTGGGTGTAGCGGCCGAGATAAGCGAGTACCTGTCTCGGACCTCCAAAGGGCGCCCTTGCTGACCAGAGGCGCAGACGGAAAGCGGATCTCCTGAGAACTGACTTCCCGGAGCTTTGCTGACAGATCTAAGGGAACAGCTGTGCCAGTACGGGGCTGGAACCGAACGAGGAATAGACCCGGTTAATCCGGTTCGGGCGCTTCGCCCGGCAGTACAGGGAAGAGCGTGGGGAAGGGAAGCCGGAGTCGTCCCGTCGGCGGATGCGCGATCCGGTGGCGCAGGTTGGCGCGTGGCTGCAAAGCGTGCTCAACGGTTCTTACCAATACGACGCAATCCCCGGAAATCTGTCGGTGCTGTCGCGATTCCGCAAATTTCCCGACGCGCGTTTCGACGCCGGTCACTCTGCTGGTAACCGCTGTCCCTACCGCGACGGTAATGTCGGCCGGGGTCAGAGGATGTTGACGGCTCGCGCCGCGATCAGAGCCACGGTTGCCAAAGAAATCATGGATTGCACGATCATCATCACCTTGGCCCATCGCGATAGCACCGGCACGTCCGTGGGTGAGAATGCGGTGCTGGTGTTAAAGGCGAGGAAGAGGTAGTCGATAAAGCCGGGGCTCCAGCAGTCTTCGCCCATCTGCCGTTTCAGGCTTTGATCCATGATCATCTGCGGGAAGAGAAACGCGCCATCGGTGTGAACCCCGCGCCGGTCGCGCGCGTTGGGGCCGCCGCCATCGAGACGCCAGTACCACGCGGCGAATACCAGAATGTTGCAGATCCAGAGAGCTCCCGCGGCGCGAAGCAGTTCGACCGGAGGATCTTTGTGCGTGGGCAGGCGCGTCACGAGGAGCGTGAGCGAGGACACCAGCGCGACGGTTATTACCGACAGGCTGATGTACGCGAAAATTTCGTTGAGCCGCGCCATGCCGATGCGATGGAAGATCATCGTGGGCAGGAGAAGGGCCGCGGTGACGACGAGAAGCAGCCAGCCCGGCCCGACCGTCAACTGTTCGGGAATGACGTAATACAGGGTGCCGACGGCCATGATGGCTATCACCGCAGGCCAGCGGGGTTCCGGGGCGCGCGTTTCCCGCAAATTCATTCGGCGTCGCCGAACCTGACCGCGAGCAGAGTGATGTCGTCTGCCTGGGGCGCGCCGGAAGTGAAATCGTGTACGGCCCGGACAACGTTATGGGCTACGCCCGCGACCGAGGCGCCGTCAGTGCCATCAGTGGGTGTAAGCGACTGGATCAATTTCGAAAGCCTGGCTTTGCCGAACATCTCCCGATCTGCATTCTCCGCGTCCGTGATTCCATCAGTATGCACCAGAATTGTGTCGCCCCGGTTCAAAGGCGTTTCAGTAGAGTCGAACGCGGCGTCGTCGAACATACCAACCATATAACCGCGCGGCCCTTCGATCTGATGCGGCTTTCCGTTCGCGGGCAGCAGCCAGGGTGGCGCATGGCCGCCGATGCTCCACGTGAGCTTACCCGATCGGGTATCGAGAATGCCGTAGAAGAGCGTGACATACATCTGACCGGCGCTTTGCGGCACAAGGATACGGTTCACTGCCGCGAGGCACTCGCCGGGCAACGCGCCATGCATCGCCGTGGAACGCAGCACGGTGCGGGCGACGGCCATAAACAGGGCGGCCGGAATTCCCTTTCCCGATACGTCGCCGACGACAAAACCGAAGCGGTTTTTGTCGATGGCGAAGAAGTCGTAGAAGTCGCCGCTGACCTGACGGGCGGGTAGCATGACGGCGGCGATATCGGCGTGCGCGTGGGTTACGAGCGGCAGCGGGAGGAGGGATTGCTGGATCTTCGCCGCCACTCCGAGTTCCGCCTGGATATCAGTGAGCTGCTGGCGTGTTTGCCGGGCGTCGCGCTGCATTTCCAGTTCACGGGTGGTCTTGAGAATGGTGGCTTCGAGGTCTTCGAAATCGATGGGCTTGGTGACGAAATCATAGGCTCCGCGGTTCATGGCGACACGCAGATTGAGCATGTCGGTATAGGCGGAAACCATGACGGTTTTCAGCAGCCGCGGCATCTCGTTGAGTTTCGTGAGCAGGGTGAGGCCGTCCATCACCGGCATGTTGATGTCGCTCAGAACGACTTCGATGGAAGCGTCTTCGTCCAGCCTTTGGATGGCTTCCTGGCCGTCCCGCGCGAACGCGAAGGACATTTCGCCGGCGCGGATCTGGCGGCGGAAGCGCTGCAGGATGAGCGGCTCCAGATCCGGTTCGTCGTCGACCACCAGGATTCTGGCCCTCATGACTTCACCGTTTTGGGGAGGACGACGCGGAAGCGCGCGAAGCTGCCCGGTTCGTTCTCGCTGGTCGTCTCACTGGACAATTCCCCGCCATGGGAGCGGACCACGATGTCATAGCTGATGGAAAGTCCGAGGCCGGTTCCGGCGCCGGCCGGTTTGGTGGTGAAGAACGGGTCGAAGATTTTCTGGGCGATGGGAGCGGGAATGCCGGGGCCGTTGTCTTCAAGGACGATTTCGATGGAATCGCCGAAGTCGCGGGTGGTGGCGCGGATGGTCGGCGCGTAGGCCGGAAGACCCGACTTCCGCTTTTCCTCGACAGCGTAGAAGGCGTTATTGAGGATGTTGACGAGCACGCGGCTGATGTCCTGGGCGATGACCGGGATGAGGGGCAGACCGGCGGCGAGGCGCCTTTCGATCGCGACGTTGAAGGAAGAGTTCTGGGCGCGCATGCCGTGATAAGCGAGGTTGAGGGCTTCTTCGACGAGCGAGTTGACATCGGTTGGTTCGCGATGGCCGGCCTGTCCGTAGGAGTGCTGCAACATGCCGCGCACGATGTGGTCGGCGCGCATGCCGTGGGTTTCGACGCGCGTCAGATTTTCACGGAGGGTTTGGAGAAGGCCGTGGATTTCGGCGGGGTCGGGCTGAGGTTTGGCGAGCTCACGTTCGAGATCGTCAGCGAGGTCGCAGGAAAGAGACGCGAAGTTGGTGATGAAGTTGAGAGGGTTCTTGAGCTCGTGGGCAATGCCGGCAGTGAGTGCGCCGAGAGACGCGAGCTTTTCCTGGACCACCAGCTTGTCTTTGGCGCCGCGCAGTTCCACCAGCGCGCTTTCGAGATCGTGCGCGTAGCGGGCTTCCTTATCGCGCAGCCTCTTCCTTTCGAGGGAAGCCCCGATGCGGGCTTTCAGCAGCACGGGATCGAAGGGTTTGGGAAGGTAATCTTCGGCGCCCATTTTGAGGCAACGGATGGCGGCCGAGCTTTCGCCGAGCGCAGAGACTACGACCACCGGGACCGAACGCATTTCGGGATTTTCGCGGATGCGGCTGAGGACTTCGAAGCCGCTGAGACCGGGCATCATGACATCGAGGAGCACGAGATCGAAACGGTAGTGCTCCATCAGTTCGAGGCATTCCGGGCCGCTGGCCGCGAGCGTCACCGCGTAGCCCTGGCGCTCCAGTATGCGGCGCAGAAGCTGACGGTTGTCCTCATCGTCATCGACCACGAGAATGCAGGTTGCGGTTTCGCGGGGGATGGCCTCGGCAAGGCTTTCGAGGCGCGCGGCGGCCTGACGCATTTTGGCGAAGTCCTCCGGGTAAGCCGCTTCGAGCTTCGGCGCGAGGCGCTCGACGAGGTCCGGCAGCTCGGCGTCCACAACGGCTTCGCCCAGCTTGTCTTCAGGAAGATTTTCCAGCACTGGCACCAGTCCCCTCGCTCGCAAGACGAGGGCCTTAAGGTCCTGCATGGTGGACGATTCGTCACTTTCACATTCACCGCTTCCGGAGCTATCTTCCAGGGCTTCCGTGATCAATTCACCGTACCCGACCAGGTGATTCAGGGGCGTGCGGAGGGCGTGGCGCAGTTTACCAGAGGTGATAATAGCCGCCACGTTCTGCCAGTTGCACGTCGACGCCGAAGAGATCGCGGAGGGCGGCGGCGGTGAGAATCTCCTGCTTGGGCCCATCGGCAACGACACGGCCCTGGCGCATGAAGATGACGCGCTCGATTTCGGGGATGATGTCCGAGAGTTGGTGCGTGACCAGCAGAATACCGATGCCGGAGCACGCCAGCTTCCGAACGGTCTCACGGAGTTCGTGCTGGGCGAGGAGGTCGAGGCTGGTGGAGGGCTCGTCGAGCAGCAGAGCGCGGGGATTGTGGACGAGCGCGCGGCCGATGAGCATACGGCGCGCTTCGCCGGAGGACATTTCGTCGACCGGTTTTTGGGCGAGATGAGAGGCGTCGAGCATGGCGAGAACCTGGCGGGATTTCTCGCGCATGTCGTTGGAGACGTGGTGGTTGGGCCAGATACCGATCGAGGAGAAGAAGCCAGAGAGGACGATGTCGAAGCCGGTGATTTCGCGGGTGCACTGGGTCATGAGGTCGTTCGAAACGATGCCGAGAAGTTTGCGGAGGTCGAAGACGTTCCAGACGGTTTGGCCGAGGATGGAGAGGGAGGATTCGGGCTGCGCGAGCGGGTAGCATTCGCGGGTGATGGTTTTGATAAGGGTGGATTTGCCGCAGCCGTTAGGTCCGAGGATGGCGACGTGTTCGCCGGCTCCGATGGTGAGGTTGACGTTGCGGAGGGCGATATTCTCGCCGCGCATTACGGTGACGTCATGAAGGTGGATGAGGGGAGGCAACCTACCAGTATCAGGGTCGTGGCGGGATACTTCGGGCGTGTGCGGTGCAGAGCGGGCCGGGTTCGAGGGGTTTGAGCGGGTTACGCGGCCTTGTTCATGGCCTGCGCGGCCGGACCTCCGCAGCATTTTTTGTATTTTGCACCGGAGCGGCAGGGGCAGGGGGCGTTCCGGGGGATATTTTTGCTCACGGCCGGCTGCGTTGTGGTCGGATTACAAAACGAAGTGGTGACGGGCGCGGCCGGTTCGCCGGGTTTACAAAACGAAGTGAAGCCGGATTCGCGGAAACGCTGGGCGAGTTGGCTCTCGGAGAGGGCCATTAAGGCGTCCATATTGGCAGGGGCGGTGTCGGACGTGGGCGCGGGTTTGGGAGTTGGGAACTGGTCGGCGATTTGTTCCTTGATGGTGCGGCCTTTCTGGAGGTTGCGGAGTTCGGTGAGGGAGCCGCGGAGGATGAGGTGGGACTGGGCACCGGCGCGGTCCACGGATTTTTGCTGCTTTTCGGTGCGTTCGTCGATCATGGGGTCGAAGTCGAGATCGTCGAGGAAGGAGAAGGATTCTTCTACGAGGCGGCAGCGGCGGAGTCGCCAGGTGGCTCCCATGATTTCGGTGGCGAAGGTCTGTTCGACGGAGTTTCCGGGGGTGAGTTCATCCATTAGTTTGATGAGAGTCTGAGCGTATTCTTCTTCCTCTTCGGGACGGATGAAGTCGCGGGCGGCATAGAGGCCGGTCCTGATCGCGTTACGGGAGGATTTGGCTTTTCCGGCTTCGGTACGGGGACCGGTCTGGCCGTGCGTTGTTGTGGCTGCTTTAGCTGCTTCTGTTGCTGCATCGATCGTCATTTCGGGAGAGTCCTTTACTCTAGCCTGAAGAGTAGAACGGGTGTGTGCAGAATTTTGGGGGAATCACTGTAAGTTATTGAAGGGGTTGAGAAGAAAGTTGAAAGATTTTTGAACTGGAAAAAACGGGCGATCACAAAAAGCCGGGGCTTTTGCGAGTAACGTCTTTATTTTCAGGGAGTTTGCTACGCCTCCGCCGGGCTCGCGAACGTGCCATCGTGAGGCCCCGCGTTCCGGGATGGCGGGAGCGGGGCAGCGACCCTGTCCGGTGGAATCGGCGGAACTCCGAACCTCCGGAGTCGCGACTTGCCATTCGGCACCTTCCTGAGCATAGTGCCGGGACAACGTGTCGGTCCCACCGTGTCGGTCTCACCGAAACCATCTCAGCCGGACCTGCCACGAACACGCCTCACGTTGACTGCATATTGAACTGGGAAAAATGGGCGGGCGGGATTTCGCCTTTTGCTTTGCCGGAGAGAAGGGTTATGTTGTAGTGTCCAAGGAAGGGGGCGCAGTCTTCCGATCGTGAATGGCCTTGTGGATCGCTTTGCCGCTATCGACATCGAGGCCAAACATTGTGCCCATGAAACGGTGGTTGACTCCGGTGATCTTCTTTATCTCAGCGGCAGTTAGCGGAGGGGCGACTGTCTGGAACCGCTGCAGTTTCATGGAATACTCCTCGTCGATATTCTCGGTTTTGCCATGATACGAAGCTTTGAGCAGTTGGCCGTCCGCGTTCCCGAAGGCCACAATTCCGATGCCGGATTGGTATAGAAAAATGACATCGCCCTTCGCCAGCCGTTCAATTTTGAACTTCCATGGGTCGAAGTACGCAGCCGCCTTACGGTTCTTAAGCATATCGTCGTGGTCTTCCCGGCTGTTGCTGATGTTTGTATTGAGGATGTAGTATCCTTCAGCCAAATCCTCATATGGATTGTCTTCGACACGGAACGCCGAGATTTCCAGCAGCATTTCATCGGATTGGCCCACGTACACCGTACACCCGATACACCCACGGTCGGACATCCAATCCACAAGACCGCCAATATTGAATTGCTTGACGGGATCGATAATCGAGGCCGTTCGTCATTACGATGAAGACTTGACTACGATTGAATTGGTCTTCTGGCAGATCAACCTCAAACTTGGCGGCGTGGAGAGTTTTCAAGGATTGTGCGGTGTTGGTAGCTTTCTTATACCAGCCGTCTAGATCAGGGTACTTTGACGTACCCTAGATCTGACCGTAACGGAGCACCTGCAGGAGATTCGCCGCCAGCGCCTCCCAAGCTTTTAACTCAAAAATGTAAAGTTTCCCATTCCGGTCCAGCGCCATCAAATCAGGTTCTTCCTGCCAGGAGCGGGACTGCATGAGCAGAAGCAGTTCATCGTCGGGGAGTAGCCTGTCGAGTGACTTGAAAAGAATGTCTTGCAGTCCTCGCTCGTCGAGGCCGAAATGCTGCAAACGTTCGGTGCGCTTCTTTTCGGCGTAGCGGCTCTTCATATTTATGCTCAGGAGCATGCGGTCACCTCTATTCAGAAGAACAATATCAGCCGACTAATGCCCGATGGAGCGTGGTGCGGTTCGCGTTCAGGTGGGCGGCCACTTCTTCGCGACGTTTGAGAATCCTTTGGCAGCCGTCTTTTTCAAGGCCGCGAGCCGCAAGGCACGGATTTCGCCAATCAGGCGATCTGCGGCGTCAAGGTTATCCACGCGGATGAATTCCCATATGTCGGCAGGTCGAAACGGGCTTCCGGGTGAAAATCGTATCCGGTCATGAACCGGGCAGTGAACGTCGCGCGGCGGCGCTCTTTTCGCGAAAGTAGGCTTCAACCTCGTCGCCGGGGATGGGCTTCACCCTGCCGCTTTTCAGGTCGTCGTAACGGCTGTTGAGCATGTGGCTCGTTTGGGTAATAATATAGTTGCCAACTCACCTTTTGTGGTACAATGAATGTATGGAAATCTTTGAGCCATCGACACTTCAGGAAGCAATCCTGTACTTCCAGAGCCCCGCAAACTGCCGTGAATACCTCGTAGCCCACCGCTGGCCCGAAGGTGTCACCTGCCCGCGTTGCGGCTCCAAGAACGTACTCTTCCAGGAGAAGTACAATCGCTGGCAGTGTGGCAGCAAGCATGACCTCCGCCAGTTCACCTCGAAGACAGGCACCATCTTTGAGGACAGCCCGCTCGGCCTGGATAAATGGTTACTGGCCATGTGGCAGGTAGTGAACTGCAAGAACGGCGTTAGCTCATACGAAATCCATCGTGACATCAAGGTGACCCAGAAGACTGCCTGGTTCATGGATCACCGCATCCGTGTGGCCCTAGGCATGGCGACTCCCGACAAAATGACCGGCCACGTCGAAGCGGACGAAACCTTCATCGGTGGCAAGGCGCGGAATATGCACAAAGACAAGCGCGCCGAAAAGATCACCGGCACTGGCGGTAAGGACAAGACGATGGTTATGGGCATCCTCGAACGTGGCAAGGACGGGAAGCCCAGCCAGATGCGGACCAAGGTCGTTGAGAACCGCCGGAAGAAAGCACTACAGGCCGAAGTTCGCCAACATGTTCAGGCTGGCAGCGCGATCTATACCGACTCCCTGAAGTCCTACGAGGGCATGAACGAGTTCAAGCACGGAGTGGTAGATCACGCCGTGGAGTACGTTCGTGGAAACGTCCACACGAACGGCTGCGAAAACTTCTGGAGCTTGCTCAAGCGCGGTCTGAACGGAACGTACATCTCGGTCGAACCCTTCCATCTCTTCCGTTACCTGGACGAACAGATGTTCCGCTTCAATAATCGCCGAATGACCGATGGCGAGCGTTTCAGCCTGGCGGTACACGGCATCGTTGGCAAGCGCCTGATGTTCGATCAACTCACCGGCAAGACCGAAGCTGCCAGTCAAGCAAACAACTAAGAGACAGAAGCGGGGCAAGCGTAAGGCGCTATCATACCTTCCCTGATCTTCCAGTCAGTGCGCCACAAGTTGGCGCGAGCAAAGCACCATTTCGAGTCTTTCAAAACCGAAGTCGATAGGTACATTCAGCACGGCACCAACTATGGCGTGCTGGATGCAAACCGCAATGTCAATAGCGCCATCATGGATGTTCAGGTGAGACATCCCATCCCACCCGATATTCCACTTATCATTGGGGACTGCGTTCAAAATCTCAGGTCCGCTCTCGATTATCTTGTATGGGAAATGGTGATTGCTACGGGTAGCCAACCCAGCAAGCGAAATGCGTTTCCCATCTGCACAACCGACGCGGCATTCGACGTGGAGGCCGATAAAAAGCGGCTCCGCGGAATTAGTGACCCTGAGCTTATCGCAAAGATCAAGGCTTTGCAGCCTTGCAAAAACGGGAACGTTCCTGAGCAAGACCCCCTTTTCATCCTGGATGAACTCACGAATATCAACAAACACCGGCGGATACTTCTCGCGAGCTTGAAGGGCAACTTCGTCTTGGGAAGATCTAACCTTGCCGACCTCGGGACTCATCTCTCTGTAAATATCAGCCTCACCGTCGTTCATGACGATACAGAGATCCCGGCTCCCGTCGCCGCCGGACAGGTGCAGATGTATCACCAGATTATTGCGTCGATAGCCTTCAATGAAGGATGTGCTCAGGGTAAAAGCGTCCTGGAGTTGCTTGATTCGACCGCGAAATACATCGAGGGAATCGTTATCGCTTTCGAGGCTCTGGTTCCGTAGCAAACACGATGACATGTAGTTTATCGATGCGAAAAGGGTATAATCTTCGTCCATGAGCTGGACATGTCCATGCGGTACTAGCAACAGCGAAGACCGAGCACCGTGCAGGTCGTGCGGTGTCGCGCTCTTTTATCCGCAGCAACCACCGGGGAACTGGTACCAAGCCCCGCCGCCTAAACCAAAACGGCGATTTCCGAAGTTCCTTACCGTCGTTTTCGTGATCGGCGCGAGTACGTTTTTGGTCGCGATTTTTTCGGACTCCAAGAGCAATCCGAAAATCGATACACCCGCTACTTCCGTTGTCCGCAGTGATTCTGGAAATGCTGTACCACCAGGGATGAAAGGGCCGCCGTCTGATCCACGACAACAACAACTCGCGGATTTACGCGCACGCCGCGAAGTTCTCGAAGGTAAAATTTACATCGAACGTGAGACGGTTAAGAAAGTTCTGAGCGAACAAGGAATAGCCGGTATTCCCGATGATGAGCACGAGCGAATCACCCAACTGCTCGAAGAAAAGAAGCAAGTCGATGAAGAGATCGCGCTAGCGGAAGGGAAACAACCCATAGTGCCAGCAGATCAGGAGCCGACTTCGGCCACAACCGATAGTAACAATCTCACGGATTTTCAGGAGTCCACCTGCCTGCAAACCATCGGCAAACGCTATGCCACCAGGCTCGCTGTACCGGTCTGCCAATGTCTGCTCATGGTGTACAAACAAACCGGATCTTCCGATCGCGCCGCGAGGACATTAATCCCATGCGTTTCCGTCGCCATGGAATCTTTAAGAAACCCCGGCGCAACCGTGACATTGCCATGGGATCAAATCGCGAAATCGCGGTAGTAATTGATTAACGG
>Ga0302324_100017350_pt1 | contig 14274 bp, 16 predicted proteins | sample Palsa_T0_1_FD_201949 | JGI IMG/M metagenome (GOLD analysis project Ga0302324, IMG submission 201949) | Peat permafrost microbial communities from Stordalen Mire near Abisko, Sweden - Palsa_T0_1 | ecosystem: Environmental > Terrestrial > Soil > Palsa > Peat permafrost | place: Sweden: Abisko... | reverse complement strand
GCCATCATTTTGCCCCTTTGCCCCACTCATTGCAATCGCGCGCGCCGCACTCGTGTCTTTGCCTTTGCTTTTACTGTTGACTGTAAACTGTGAACTGTTAACTGGCCCCTTCACTTCACCGTGATCGTCAATTCCGCCGTCTTCGTAGCGCCCTTGCCATCCTCGGCCGTAAGCGTGTACGTAGTCGTTTTCTTGGGCGTGATCTGCATGCAGCGGTTCACCGAGAGCCACATGTTCCCCACCGGCGGATCGATGGCCACCGACTTCGCATTCGAAACGCCGTAACAAATGGTCACCTCTTCGCCCCGGTGAATCAACCCCGGGCTGGCATAAAACGCGATGATGCCAAACTCGCTCCCGCCGAGCGACTCCACCGAAGCCGCCGCGTCCTTCTGTTCCTTCTCGCTGCGTTGCTCCGTCGCATCTCGCACCAGCCGCCGGTTCTCGTTCCACCGTGAATAAAATATCCACCCGATATAGATCAGCATCCCCAACAACGCGACGCAGAACCCCAGCCAAAGCTTCCGCGTCGCGGACATTGGCGCCCTCGCCTCCGGCCCGCCTCCATAATCATTCAGCATCTCGGCCCCGATTTCGTAGCGGCGGCCTTCAGGCCGGCGCCTTTTCTTGCTGTTAACTGGGGACTATGAACTGTTGACTGTTAACTCGCGTTCCCTCGCCGAATCTTCATCCTCACGCCACCCGCAACACAATCTTCCCAAACTGCTCGCGATTCTCCAACCTCTGGTGCGCCGCCGCGCATTCCGCGAGCGGCATCACCACGTCCACGATCGGCTTCAGCAATCCCCGCCGCAAAAGTTCCAGCGCGGAAAACAGCTCCGCCTTGCTGCCCATGAACGACCCCAAAATAGAAAGCTGCCGCGTAAACAAAAACCTCAAATCAATTCGCCCGTCGTAACCCGTCGTCGCTCCGCAGGTCACCAGCCTCCCGCCCGCGGCCATGCTCCGGACGCTCTGCTCCCAGGTGGCCTGCCCCACATGCTCGAAAACAACATCCACTCCGCGCCCATTCGTCATGCGCTTGGTTTCCTTGGCGATGTCATTCTCCGAATGCAGAATCATGGAATCCGCGCCGAGTTCTTTTCCCTTCAGCACCTTCTCTTTCGTTCCGGCCGTAGCGATCACCCGCGCACCCGCCGCCTTCGCAATCTGAATCGCCGCGCCGCCCACCCCGCTTCCCGCTCCCAGCACCAGCACGGTCTCGGCCGGCTTCAATTGCGCGCGCGTGATGAGCATGTGCCAGGCGGTCAAAGAAACCAACGGAAACGCCGCCGCCTCTTCAAACGATAATCCCTCTGGAATCGGCACCACATTCGCCGCCGGAGATTTCACGTACTCCGCGCACCCGCCGTCCACCATTTGCCCGAAGAGCGTGTACTCGCGGCATTTGTTGTCCTCGCCCGCCAGGCACTGCGCGCAATGCCCGCACGAAATTCCCGGCTGCAGCAGGACGCGCTCTCCCACCTTAATTCCCTTCACTTTTTCTCCCACCTTCGCCACTTCCCCCGCGATGTCGCTTCCCGGAATATGCGGCAGCGGAATTGGCACGCCCGGAATTCCGCGCCGCAGCCACAGATCCAAATGATTCAGCGCGCAAGCCCGCACGCGAACCAGCACTTCATACGCGTCGATAGACGGCTCCGGCGCGTCCGTGTAGCGCAAAACTTCCGACCCGCCATGCTCCGAATACACGATCGCTTTCATGAATTCTCCTTCGCCTCGCCCGCGTGCGAATCGAAATTAGCACCCGTCCGCATCCATGTCCATCGCGTCCACAACACGCAACCCCAAGACATCCGTCCCATCTTGTGCTAGGGTTTCGCTCAGCATTAGGCGAGCTGGAATTAGCGCGGCCTCGAAAATCACCGCGCGGCGGGCGATTCTAATCGCAACAACATGGATTAGAAACGCTCCTAACCCGCTGAAAACAAACAACCGAGGGCCGCTCTAATCGCAACAAATTTGGACCCAACGATCCCGGAGGGGAGAGCACAAATGAAGAAGACATTGTTAGGCGCGACGATGATTTTGGCCCTCGCGTTCCCCGCATTTGCACAAGATAAGGAAGAGGACCGCGTGGAAAACGCCGGCGTGGTGATGACCGAGATTCTCAACATCCCGGACGACATTCCCCAGAGCGTCCTCGACAAGGCCGACTGCGTCGTGGTCCTGCCCTCCGTCCTCAAATTTGCCATCGGCATCGGCGGCAGCTATGGCCGCGGCGTGATGACCTGCCGCCGCCGCAGGGATTTTCGCGGACCCTGGGGCGCTCCCACCATGATGGCGCTCGAAGGCGGCAGCTTCGGCTTGCAGCTCGGCGGCCAGGCCACCGATTTCGTTTTGCTTTTGATGAACGAAGGCGCCGCTCGCGCGATTCTCGCCAGCAAAGTGAAACTCGGCGGCGACGCTTCCGCCGCAGCCGGCCCCGTCGGACGCACGGCCTCCGCCGAAACCGACGTGACCCTGCGCGCGCAAGTGCTCTCCTATTCGCGCGCCCGCGGCCTCTTCGCCGGCATCTCGCTCACCGGCTCCACTCTGCGCGTGGATAACAACGCCAACCAGAAACTTTATGGCCAGGACATCAGCGGAACCGCCATCGCGCTGCAGGGCAAAGTGCCGCCTCCGCCGTCCGCTAGGAAATTGCTGAGCGCGCTGACCAAGGCGTCGCCGAAGCACGCGGCCGACTAACGCTTGCTGCGAGCTTTTTAAGAATCGCACCACGCGCCAATAACGGGTAATTCGACATGGACATCTTCGAAGAAATCGTGCGGTTGCGGCGAGCGGGCCAGCACGCCGCGCTCGCCACCATCGTGCACATCAACGGCTCAATTCCGAGCTACGAGAGTTCGCGCATGCTCGTGCGCGACGATGGCTCGATCGTCGGCACCGTCGGCGGCGGTTGCGTCGAAGCCGACGTCTGGGCCGCGGCCAAAGAAGTGATCCAGAGCGAGCTCCCGCGCAAGATGACCTTCAACCTAAACAACGAAGCGAGCTTCGACTCCGGCTTGATCTGCGGCGGCACACTCGAAATTTTCGTCGAACCCATCCTCCCGCAACCCATGCTTTACATTTTCGGCGGCGGCCACGTTTCCGCAGCCGTCGCCGGGGTGGCGCATCAGGCTGGATTCGGCGTCACCGTCGCGGACGATCGCGAGGCCTTCGCCAACCGCGAACGATTCCCCATGGCCGCGAAAATTTTCAACACCTACGAAGACGCCTTTGAAAATATCCAGCCCACATCGTCCTCCTATCTGCTGATCGTCACGCGCGGCCACAAGGACGATATGCGCGTGCTGGCCTGGGCCGTGGGCACCGAGCCGCGCTACATCGGAATGATCGGCAGCAGGCGCAAAGTGCTCTCGGTGTACCAAGCGCTCGAAAAGCAAGGCGTGGCGCTCGAGCGATTCGAACGCGTGCACGCTCCCGTGGGCCTTGATATCGGCGCGCTCTCGCCCGAAGAAATCGCCGTCAGCATTACCGCCGAACTCATCGCCGTTCGCCGCAAGGCCGAAAATCTTCCGCACAAATCCCTGAGGGTTTCCGAAATCGCAAGCCTCCGGCGGGAATGAGCGGCCATGCTCGCCGTCGCGATCCTCGCCGCCGGTGAATCCCAGAGAATGGGCCATCCGAAGGCGCTGCTTCCCTATCGCGGCACGACCTTCGTAGATCATTTGATTTCAGTGACGCGCCACTCGCGCGTCGGAGTCACGCGAATTGTTCTCGGCGCGGGCGCGGAAGAAATCCGCCGTCGCCTTTCGGTCGATCCCGCGTGGATCGTCGTGAATCCGGACTGGCCCAAGGGCCAGCTCTCGTCCTTGCAAGCGGCGGTGCGCAGTATCGCTTCAGTGCCGACCGAAGGATTGATTCTCTGCCCCGTAGACCATCCGCTCGTTTCCGCGCATCTGGTCGCGCTGCTCATCGAGAAGTTCGATTCCACTGGCAAGCAAATTGTCCTGCCGGTGCACAATGGACGCCGCGGCCATCCGCTCATCTTCCGCGCGAGCCTCTACGAAGAACTCTTGGCCGCCTCGGATGAAGTGGGCGCGCGCCAGGTAGTCTGGGCGCACGCAGATAGCATCGCCGAAGTGCCGACGGAGGAAGAAGGCGTCCTCCTGAACCTGAATGACCCCGAAGCGCTCAAGAAAGCCATCGGAGATTAGGCGCGGCGCAACTTATGCAATTTTCGCAAGCAGAGCTGCGACAGCATCGGCGCAAAGTTGCGCGGCGTGGAATGTGGCGGGCGGGAGACCGCCAAGAGCCTCCGAAATCTGTTGCGCTGTAATAGTCCGCGCTTCGGCCGCAGATTTTTCGCTAAGCAGGTCCGTCAGGACCGAACCGGACGCGATAGCGGCGACGCAGCCCTGCGCCTTGAACCGCGCCTCTTCGATGCGCCCACCCTCGAAGCGCACGCCCAGCCACAAAATGTCACCGCAAACAGGATTCAGCACTTCCACGGAGGCAGTCGCGCCGGCGAGCGCACCCGCGTTGTGCGGATTTCTGAAATGGTCGAGAACCGTCTCATTGAACATAAACAATGTGTTCGGACTCGATGATAATGCATCCCAAGTCTGTAGCACGCAGTTACTACTTATTTCAGGTATCGGGAAGGAGTGCTGTTGGCGCAACTTTCGCTTTTTCTTTCAAATCCATTGACAGGATAGGGGTTAGGAAGATACCTTCATTGCGTCCTAGCCAGGGCTTTTCCGAACGGGCGCGGGGAAGCATTTAATAGAATTCGCCTATATGAAGGGTCAGGAGATTAACGAGATGCGAAGAATTGGATATGTCTTCACCCTAGCGGTGGCTCTCGCGCTTTGCGCGACCGCCTCTTTCGCGCAAGAGGGGAAGCTGAAGATTAAGGTTACGCCGCCTCAGGCGTATGTCTTTGTCGATGGCAACGCCATTCGCGAAGGCAGCTACCCGGTCAAGCTTGCCGCCGGAAAGCACACCGTGGTGGTGGTGAACTACGGTTACAAAATTTCCACGCAGGACGTCAACATCGAAGCGGGCAAGACCACCGACCTCAATGTGGCCCTGGAAGCCTACGGCGACAAGGTTGCAGGACCTTGGGGCCGCGTGTACATCTCGGGAACCGACGTGCGCGCAGCAGTGCTCTCGGATGGCAAGACCCCGGGCTATTTTGTCGGACATGTGGACGAATTCAACAACGACTTCTGGCTTTGGAAGCAGGAATTGCTGCTGCCTCCCGGCACGCACCACCTCACCATCACGCGCGGCGGAAAGGAACTGTGGTCCGGCGACGTGAACGTCGAGGCAGGCAAGAAAGTCTCGATCAACGTGGGCAAGAACACACAAGTCTCCACGGACTGGAGCAAGCGCCAGGCAGATCTGCAAAAGAAGGCGCCGCTTCCCCGTTTCTTTGCCGGGATGGCGAGCGCAACAGTGGTGATCGCGCCGGTGAAGGCTTCCATGACCAACGCCAGCGCCAACATTAACTGCAGTCAGAACACGAACGTGGCCTGGAACACGACCGACGCCGTGGACGTAAGCATCGACAACGGAGTTGGGCCCGTGGACGCCAGCGGCAGCAAATCGCTCTCGCCGCGCGCGACCACAACCTACACGCTGACGGCCACAGGTCCCGGCGGCAAAGTAACCGGCACCGAAACAGTGAACGTCAACACCACGGTTGTGGCCAACGTTTCGTCCAGCCCGACCGAGCTGCACTATCGCAAGATTGGCGACAAGGTCATCACCGATGACAATGGCACGCTGACCTGGACCACCTCGAATGCGGATTCCGTGAATATCGATCCCATCGGTAAAGTGGACCTAAACGGCAGCAAGACCATCACCGCTGATCCCGCGGACACCAGCACCGTAGCCGAAGGGCAGCCCGCGCGCACCGTGAACGACAATCGCACCTACACACTCACTGCGACCAATGTTTGCGGCGGCACTTCCACGCAGACTGCGGCGGTGCACGTGACCGGCTCGGTCGAGCCGATTCCCGCTGTCGTTCTCCAGAGCATCTTCTACCCCACGGATTATCCGGACAAGAAACACCCACAAGTGGGGCTGGTGAAGAGCCAGCAACTCGAGCTCGCTACGCTGGCCGATGGATTCAAGAAGTATCTCGAGTACGACGGCGATGCCAAACTATCCGTCGAATCGCACGCGGACATTCGCGGCTCCAAGCCCTATAACCAGGACTTGAGCGAGCGCCGCGTGGAGCGCATCAAGCAGTACCTCGTGGACCAGGGCATCTCCGCCGACAAAATTCAGACGGCGGCCTACGGAAAAGAACGTCCCCTGGACCGCAAGGAAGTCTCCGAACTCGAAGATACCAACCCCAACAAGGCGCCCAAGGCCCGCGCGAAGAACAAGCAGGGCGACTGGCTCGCATACAACCGGCGTGCGGATATCGTGCTGTTGCCTTCCGGAAAGAAGTCGCTGCAGTTCTTCCCGCATGGCGCGGACGACTCCGGAATCATCTGGCAGGTTCCCAAGGCCACGCTCAAGAAGGTGGAAGCAGCGCAGTAGCAGAACTTAGGATTTGAATCTGCGAATCGCGCCGGAGGGCCATGCTCCCCGGCGCGATTTTCTTTTTGCCGAATTCGCAAGCCGCAGAAGTAAAATCGTGCCGCACATGGAATTCCGAAAAACCCGCACGGCCGAGCGGATTGTTTCGCTCGCGCCGAACGTCACTTCGATTCTGCTCGCTCTCGGAGCGGGCCGCGAACTTGTGGGCGTGAGCAAATGGTGCAAGGATGTCGCTGACGTAGGAGATCGACCGCAAGTGGGCGATTGCTGGAAAATGGATATCGCCGAAGTGATGCGGCTCGAGCCCACGATGTTGATCGGGTCCGTGCCCTTTGCACAAGATACTGTGGCGGCGATTCTCGCGCAGCCCGTGGCTTTTCTCGCCGTCAACCCGCGCTCGCTCGCTGACATCGCACGCGACATCCGCACGCTCGGGCGCATTGTGAATCGGTCGTCGAACGCCGAAAGACTGATTCGGAGTATGCATGCGAGCTTTCGCGACCTGGCGCGGCTGGCCGCACGAAAACGGACGCGCCGGAAACTGCGGGTTTACTGCGAGGCCTGGCCCAATCCGCGCATCAGTTCCCCGCCGTGGGTCGCGGAACTGGTGCGAATCGCGGGAGGCAAAATGGTCCTCGCGGCGGGCGCGCGCGTCACCGATGAAGATGTGGCGCAAGCGAAACCTGACGTCATTGTGCTGGCCTGGACTGCGGTGGGAGATCGCGCGACGCCGGCCGTCGCTCTGCGCAATCCGAAATGGAGGAATGTTCCGGCGGTGAAGAACGGCCGTGTGATTGTGATCCGCGACGAACTCCTGAACACGCCCGGGCCGCCGCTCGTGGAGGGCGCTCTGGCGCTTTTCCACGCGCTTCATCCTGCAGTCGCCAAGTCGAACCACAGATGAACACGGATAAAATGGGATAAACACAGATAAAAACAGAAACGAGAGATACTGTCGCGTGACGGCTGGAATTCAGGCGCGTTGGATACACAAAAAGAGCGAGAGATGCTGACCGTGGTTGCAGCGCTGATCGAACGAGATGGAAAACTCCTGGTGTGCCAGCGAAGGCGCGGCGACACCTTCGGATTGCTGTGGGAATTTCCCGGCGGCAAGGTGAAGCCGGGTGAAACGCATGCAGCGGCTCTTGCGCGAGAGCTGCGTGAGGAAATCGGAGTCGAGGCGCACATCGGCGCCGAACTGTTCCGCACGCGCCATCAGTACGTCGAGCTTGCCGAACCCATCGAGCTGATTTTTCTTGCAGCGACCGTGAACACACAGGAAGTCCGCAATCTCGCGTTCGAGACCATGGAATGGCGCGCACCCGAGTCGTTGCCGGAATTGAATTTCCTCCCCGCCGACCGCGAGCTGATCGAGCGGTTGCGCCTGAAAGCACTCAAGCCGACATTCTCTTCCTGAAGCCCGGCGAATAGACAGTGCGATGGTTCGAGCTACGAAATGATGACAGGCAGGGGTTACGCGCATGAATCGCACGACGAGTGACGAAGCGTCCAGAAATCCCACGCAACAGAACATCAAAGCGATAGCCAAGCTGGAAGAAGAAGCTCTGGATCGCCGAACAGCCGCCGAGCGTGCCAGCGACTCAATCGTAAAGGCGATCGGCAGTACGCCATATCTTTTGTTGCACATTCTTCTGGTCGCGATTTGGAGCACCATAAATCTCAACCTGATCCCCGGAGTCAAAGCGTTCGATCCCTTTCCCTTCGGGATTCTGGCGCTTTTGCTTGCTGCGGAAGGCGTGTTCCTCACCATCTTCGTGTTGATCAGCCAGAACCGCATGGCTCGCGAAGCGGATCGGCGCTCGCATCTCGACTTGCAAGTCGGCATGCTTGCCGAGCAGGAACTCACCGTGATGCTTCAAATGTTGCAGAAGCTTTGCCGGCACGCGGGCGTTGACGTGAATTCGTCCAACCAGCAAGTAAAGGAATTCAGCGAGGCGACCGACGTCCAGAAACTGGCGAGCGAGCTCGAAGAGAAGCTACCCGAGCCCTAACAAGAGTTGCGCATGGAATTACGGGCACATCCGTGAGTATGTGCGGCGAACGGGATTGGGTGTATTCTAGAAGCGCAATAGAAAATCGAGGGCGTTTCCGTACCTCAAAATAAATTCGAGCGGCAGGATGCCAGGCGACACGATGGACAATGAAATTAGCATTCCGATGCAGGGCACGGATGCCTCCGAGATTCAGGAGTGGCTTGAATCGCTGGACTCCGTGTTGCAATCGAGCGGCCCGGACGTGGCTTCCTACATCCTGGAGCGGCTGCGCGCGCACGCGAAAGTTGTCGGCGTAGAGATTCCGTTCACCGCCAACACGCCCTTCGTCAACACCATTCCCCACCGGATGCAGCCCGATTTCCCGGGCGATCAGCAGCTCGAACGCCGCATCAAGAGCCTGGTTCGCTGGAACGCGCTGGCCATGGTGGTGCGCGCGAACCGCGAAGAGCACAACATCGGCGGGCACATCTCCACCTACGCTTCCGCGGCCACGCTCTACGAAATCGGCTTCAACCATTTTTTCCGCGCGCATACGCCTGAATTCGAAGGCGACATCATTTACTTTCAGGGCCACGCCGCGCCCGGAATCTACGCGCGCGCGTTTCTCGAAGGCCGGCTTTCGCGCGAGAAGCTTGAAAATTTCCGGCGCGAACTCAAACCCGGCGGCGGGCTTTCCTCTTATCCGCATCCGTGGCTGATGCCGGACTTTTGGGAATTCCCCACCGTCTCCATGGGCCTGAGCCCGCTCATGGCTATTTATCAGGCGCGCTTCACTCGTTACCTCGAAGACCGCGGCCTCAAGCCCGTCACGGATTCGAAAGTGTGGGCTTTCCTCGGCGACGGCGAGACGGACGAGCCCGAATCGCTCGGCGCCATCGGCTTGGCCGCGCGAGAAAAGCTCGACAATTTAATTTTCGTCGTGAATTGCAACTTGCAGCGCCTGGACGGCCCGGTACGCGGCAACGGGCAAATCATTCAGGAACTCGAATCCGAATTTCGCGGCGCGGGCTGGAACGTGATCAAAGTTCTGTGGGGCTCGGAGTGGGATCCCATTCTCGAGCGCGACACGGAAGGCTTGCTGGTCAAGCGCATGGGCGAAATGGTTGACGGCGAATACCAGAAGCTCGTGGTTTCCTCCGGCGCCTACGTGCGCGAACATTTTTTCGGAACGAGCCCGGAGCTCTTGAAGCTCGTCGAGCCGCTCCCGGACGAGCATTTGCGCCGGTTGCGTCTCGGCGGGCACGACCCGATTAAAGTTTACGCTGCGTATAAAGCCGCGGTCGAACATCGTGGTTCGCCCACCGTGATTTTGGCGCGCACGATCAAGGGCTACGGCCTGGGCGAGGCCGGCGAAGGCAAGAACGTCACGCACCAGCAGAAGAAGCTAAATGAAGAGGAACTGCGCGAGTTCCGCACGCGCTTCGATATTCCGGTCACCGACCAGCAGTGCGCCGAAGTTCCCTTCTACCGGCCCGCCGAGGACAGCGAGGAAATTCGTTACCTGCGCGCGCGCCGGCAAAGCCTGGGCGGCTACGTACCACAGCGACGAGTGCGCGCCGCGGCGATCGCCCCGGTTCACGAGGAGTTGTTCAAGGAGTTTTTCGGCGGCAGCGATGGCCGCGAAATCTCAACCACCATGGCCTTCGTCGCCATTCTGCGCAAACTGCTGAAAGATCCCGCGCTCGGCAAACTCGTTGTTCCGATTGTGCCAGACGAAGCGCGCACCTTCGGCATGGAATCGCTCTTTCGCACGGTGGGAATTTATTCGAGCGTGGGCCAGCGCTACGAGCCGGTGGACGTGAACACGCTGCTTTACTACAAGGAAGCCAAGGACGGCCAAATTCTGGAAGAAGGAATCACGGAGGCCGGCTCGATGGGCTCGTTTATCGCCGCCGGAACCGCCTACGCCACCCACGGAATCAACACCATTCCGTTCTTTATTTTTTATTCCATGTTTGGCTTCCAACGCATCGCCGATTTCATCTGGGCCGCGGCGGATATGCGCGTGCGCGGGTTCATGCTCGGCGGCACTTCCGGACGCACCACGCTTTCCGGCGAAGGCTTGCAGCACCAGGACGGCAACAGCCACGTCCTCGCGCTCACCGTCCCGAACTTGCGCGCGTACGATCCCGCATTCGCGTTCGAACTCGCCGTGATTATCGAAGACGGCATCCGCCGCATGTACCTGGACGGCGAAAGCATCTTTTATTACATCACGGTGATGAACGAGCCCTACGCCATGCCGGAAATGCCCGCGGGCGCGGCTGAAGGCATCCTCAAGGGCATGTACCTGTTCCGTGCCTCCGCCAACAAGAAATCGAAATTGCGCGCGCAGCTATTTGGCAGCGGCGCGATCCTGAACGAAGCTCTTCGCGCGCAGGAAATTCTGGAGCAGAAATACGGGGTGGCTGCCGACGTCTGGAGCGTCACCAGCTATAAAGCGCTGTACACCGACGGGATCGAGACGGACCGCTGGAATCGCCTGCATCCCAGCGCCAACCCGCGCGTTCCTTACGTCACCGAAATGCTGAAGGACGCGCCGGGCGTGCTCGTCGCTGCCACCGACTATCTGAAAACTTTGCCCAACATGATTCGCCCCTGGGCTCCGCGGCGCATCGCCTCGCTCGGCACCGACGGCTTCGGCCGCAGCGAAGGGCGCACCTCGCTCCGCGATTTCTTCGAAGTGGATTCGCGCTTCATCACGCTGGCTGCGCTCGACGAGCTTTACCACGAAGGCAAAATCGAAAAGTGCGTCGTGGAAAAGGCCATCGCGGACCTCGGCATCCAGCGCGACAAGCCTAATCCGGTAACGTCGTAGCTCTACCGGCGACGAATCGCCTTGCGGGTCGGCTACTTCCCGCCGCCAAGTGCCTGCGAAGTTTCCTTCGACGCAACGACCGGCACCACTTCAAAATCGACCAGGTCGCGCCACTTCAATATCCATTCCTGAAATAATTTCGGGTCCTCGCATTCCATCAGCTGGAAGCAGCGGTCGAAGTTTGCTTCGATCCAGCTCCCGACGTACTTCAGCCCTTCGGGCTGCATGCGTCCGTGTTCGCGGAATCGCCGGTAAATCGGCTCCGGGTCGCGATCCTTGAATCGTTCAATGACCATGAACAGCATTCCGCCTCCTCTACACCAAAGAGCGCCCGCCATCGACGACCAGCACTTGCCCGGTCACGAAATCCGCGCTTGCGAGATAGGCGACCGCTTCCGCGATGTCGTCGCCGGTGCCCGTGCGATGCAGCGGGACGCGCCGGATGTACTCCTCGTCCGGCGGCTCCCCGGGAAACTGAATCGTCCCTGGCGCCACGCTATTCACCAGAATTTCCGGGCCGAGCGCGCGCGCCAGGCAGCGCGTCAACATTATGCAGCCTGCCTTGGAGACGCAATAGTGCGTGTAAGCGGGCCACGCCAGCAGCCCGCCGAGCGACGAGAGGTTGATGATCCGGCCGCGTCCTGCGCGTTTCATAATCGGCCCGGCGGCCTGCGCGCACAGGAACTGCGATTTCAGATTCGCGTTCATGATGCGGTCCCATTGCTCGTCGGTGAGCTCTTCGAATTGCGCGGCGAAAAACGTGCCGGCGTTGTTCACCAGTATGTCCAGCCGCCCGAATTCTTTTTCCGTGGCGGCAAATAATTTCTGGACCTCCGCGCGACGGGAGACGTCCGCCTGCACCGCAATCGCCCGCCGCCCCGACCTGCGAATTTCCTGCGCCAGTTGCTCCGCCTCCGCCTTCGACCCGTGGTAATTCACGACAATGTCCGCGCCCTCGGACGCGAGGCGTAGCGCAATGCTGCGTCCAATCCGTTTTGCCGCGCCGGTGATGAGCGCCACTTGCCCTTCGAGCGGTCGTCGCGGCGTTTCCATCTTCCCCGCCGTCGCGCCTGCCTCGGCTCTCGGCGCCTTCGTTGCGTCTCGAAACTTTCGCGGCCGTCGTACCATCCTCGCTGCCTCCTGGTTTCTGCGTCGCCGAACGACGCATTACACGTTAACATTTTGCACCCCGCCACGGAACGTTTGACATGCTAAGCTTAGAGGTATGGAAGTCACACTCCGTATTCCCGACGATATCGCCAAGCGGCTCGCTGCTGGTGGTGACGTTTCCCGCCGCGCACTCGAAGCGCTCGCGCTGGAAGGCTACCGCGACCAAACTCTCACTCTGCTTCAGATTTCGGAGATGCTGGGGTTGTCCCGGGTTGAATCCGAAGATTTTTTGGGGCAGCACCGCGTCCCCTTGGCTGTAATCGGAGAATCGGACCTTGACCGCGAGGCAGCAGTATTCGAAGCCGCATCCCGCCGGAGTCCTCGTTAGCAGTTGGGCGGCATGATCGCCGCATCCAACACCACGCCGCTCCGTTATCTGATTGCCATCGGCCAAGACAATCTCCTGGGCAAATTATTTACGAAAGTCGTTGTGCCCACCGCGGTGCATGAGGAATTAACAGAAGCGAAAACGCCAGAGAACGTGCGTAGGCGCGTCTTATCGCTTCCTTCTTGGTTTGAGGTTCATACGGTGCGAGAAACGGACACCCCCGTGTTTCCAGTCAAGCTACATCGAGGCGAACGAGAGGCCATTTTGCTCGCAGAAACTCTACGGGCGGACGTTCTTTTGATCGACGAACAAATTGGACGAACTATTGCTCTCAGCCGGAATTTGCCCGGTTCGGGAACGCTTGGTGTTCTGGAACGGGCCGATACCGTGGGACTTATCGTGAACTTTCCGGATGTTCTCACACAACTGAAAGCGAGTGGTTTCTTCATCACCTCAACATTGGAGCAACAACTCCTACAACGTCATCGTTTGCGCGAACGGTCCAAATGAAGGCGAAGCCAGATCGACATCGCCGGTAGTGCGCTCTCGATTTCGTTTGCGTGTATCTATCGGCGCTGATAGCGCGTAGCATCGAAGCGTCTCACTAGCACACGGCCGCAGGCCCCTCCTGCACGACACGGCTCTCTGCGAAATCAGACAACGTCAACCGGAACGCGAGGAGCTACAACTACATGGCTGAACATCCTTGGCGGGCTTTGTACCAGGCTGCCATTCTCGAACTCGACCCGGAAAAAATCGCGGCGCGTGCCACGGCTGCGGAAATCTCGATCAACGCGCACGTCTTCGCGGATTACCAGCATATTGACGCTGTCGAACGGGCCGACATGGAGCACGCGCTATCGGCTCTGGACGCGCTGCGCTTTGACGGTGCACCGACCCACGCCAAACCTACGCGCGCGGCGTAGGGCGGCACCTTAATTTGTCGCTACCCCGCCTTGCGACTAGCCTCTGATCGACGATTCGATGCGCTGGCTCGTGTGTTCCGATATCGTGTTGGCGCTAAGCGGCATATGGTCGTAGAATCTACGCGGGACGGAATGCTCCGTTGTGGCACACTGCGCGCACTCAGAGGGGCTTGGACCGCCGGCCATTACGCGCAAATTCGAGATTAAATTCCAAGGAGACGCTTATGAATCGGAAACAAAAAGGTTTCTCGCTTATCGAATTGCTGATCGTGGTGGCGATTATTTTGATCATCGCGGCCATCGCCATTCCGAACTTGCTGCGCGCCCGCATCGCGGCCAATGAGGCCTCCGCTGTGGGTTCTACTCGCTCCATCGTTACCGCCGAGGTGACCTACTCCTCGACCTGGGGCATTGGCTATTCCACGAACCTGGCCAAAATGGGTGGCGCGATTCCTTGCGTGGCATCGGCTGCCACGGCTTGCTTGATTGACC
>Ga0302324_100017349_pt1 | contig 14276 bp, 12 predicted proteins | sample Palsa_T0_1_FD_201949 | JGI IMG/M metagenome (GOLD analysis project Ga0302324, IMG submission 201949) | Peat permafrost microbial communities from Stordalen Mire near Abisko, Sweden - Palsa_T0_1 | ecosystem: Environmental > Terrestrial > Soil > Palsa > Peat permafrost | place: Sweden: Abisko... | reverse complement strand
GCGCCAACGCGCAATATCCACCCTGGCTTGCCCGGCTCGATGAGCGTAAGTTCAATCGGCGTAGTGGCGGGGCCGCTTTGGTACCAGAAAAGGGTGGGCTGGGCGCGGGTGGTAAGACCGGTGTGATCGGGTGCGAGCACATACAGCGAAGGGAGATTCGCGCTCCAACCGCGCGTGCCGGCGTCGATCACGCGCCGCGTGCCGGCCACGGTGTTCTTCGGCGGGATGTATTTGAGAGAGCTGTGCTTGCGAGCCACTTCGGTCGGCGTGGGGCTCGGGGTATTCTTCGGTGACGGCGCTGGCGTCTGAGCCTGCGCCGACGCGATGAGCAGCACGACGGTGACGATGCCGGGGAGGGATTTCATAGGGTGGTTGATCAGCGCGCTGATCCGGTGGCGAGGCGTTCTTTTCCCTTTTTTGCGGGCGCGACAAAAACGCCGTGAAAGCGCGCTTTCGATGGTGGGATAGTGTTTGTTAAATCCTACTTCCGCTCAGAGGCTGCGGCGTCTTTGAGGCCGGCCTGGTCGAGGAGGGTGGCGCGCTGGAGGCGGAGATCCTTGTCCTTGGGCGCAGCGTTAATTTCGTTGGTGACTGCTTCCAGGGCATCGTACCAAAAGCCTTTGCCGGCGTAGAGGGCGGCTTTATCCGGGCCTTCGGCCGTGGCCAGGGCGGCGGTGAACTCCGCATCCGGCGCGGTGCGCTGGATGGTGCCGCTGGCGATGACGTCTTGTGAGCGATTGGCCGGATCGGGGACCAGGGCGATGGTCCATTTGTAGAGGACCCCCGGCGCCAGAGTGACGTTGTATTTGCCGAGCGGGAGCCGGTGAATGCCCGGCTGATCGGCTTTGTCGGCTCCGACTTTGAGCAAGGGCTTGGGGTTCTTCGGTTCGACGACCGTGAGTTCAAAACGGGTGGTGGCCGGACCGCTTTGGTACCAGAAGAGGGAGGGTTGCGCCTGAGTGGTGAGGGCGGTGTGGTTTGGCGCGAGGACGTAGAGCGAAGGCAGTTTCACGCCGCCGCCACGCGAGCCCCCATCGAGCCCATCAACGCGGGTGCCGCCCAAGACGTCCTTTGGTGGGTTGTAGGCGATCCTATGCCTGGTCGTGGTGGCACTGGCGCCGGTTTTTGCGGCGCCGGGTGGTGCCTGAGCAGGCGTGGGGTTGGGCGTGCTGCCGGCCGGCGGAGCGGGCGTTTGCGCTTGCGTGAACGCGGCGAGAAGAATCAAGGTGACTATGCTAGGAATGAGTTTCATACGGGTGAAGTGGATTGGGTCGCGGAAAGAATGCTGTGAACGATGACTTCTCTAGATTTCCCTTTTAAGCGCATGGATCCGACCAGAGTTGCGGTAAAGCGGCCCTGCAGCCGCTGCCAGGTCGAGTCTCCGATGAGGATGGTGCAGGGAGCCGTCGTCTCGTCGTAGGGCCGCTCGCGGCCGAGGGTTTGGAGACGGGCCGCGGTGTTGGTGGTGTCACCGAGCGCGGTGTACTCCATCCGCTCGATGCTTCCGATTTGGCCGGTCACCACGGGGCCGGTATAGATGCCGACGCGCATCGAGACCGTCGGCATGGCGCGTTCGGCCCAGCCGGCGTTGAGGGCTTTCAATGCCTCCCGCATGGCCAGTGCGCACTCGACCGCGCGGGTCGCATCCCGGTCGATGTCCGGCTCACTCGTGTGCGGGACCGGTGCGCCAAAGACGGCCATGATCGCGTCGCCCCCGTACGCATTGACGAAGCCCCCGTGCACTTCCACCAGCGGTGCGATACGGTTCATGTATTCATTCACCCAATTCATGAGTTCCGGCGGATCCATCTCCTCGGCGATCATAGTATAATCTTTGAGGTCTGTAAAGAGCACAGTGGCGACGACCCGCTGCGGCTTGAGCCGGCCGCCATCGAGAAGCTGGTCGCGCTCGGCCCAGAGGAGGTCGAGGACCTCCTTCGAGACGTGCCGGGAAAAGAGCGTGCGCATGACCCGGCGTTCCGAATGTTCCAGGAAGACGACCAGGGAAGTGACAAAGGTGGCCGCGGCAAACGCCCCCAGCGCGGGCGTGGTGGTGGGAATCCAAAGCGCATGGAGCAAAGCTTCCCAACCGGCGAAAAGGATCGCCCCCAGAAGCAGGGCCAGGCCGGGGGCGAGCTTCCAGGGCGAGCGGAGGACCAGCCCGAGGGCGCCGCCCAGGAAAGTGCAGAGCCCGATCCAGGCGATCGTTGCCGGTTCGGGCCACCAACTCGTCGGGGGTTCGCCATCCAAGGCCGCGCGGAGAAGTTGATTCACGATCACCGCATGGATCTCCGCGCCACGGAGATGGTCATTCACGGGTGTGGCGATGGAATCCTTCACGGTCGGCGTCGTGACGCCGACGATGACGATAGCGTCCTTTAGCGTGCCCGCGGGCAGGCGTTTTTCCAGGATGTCGCCGAAAGTGACTGCGCGGTATTTCAAATCGGATCGGCCCGGTCCAAACTCGAGATGCTGGGGTGCACGGTAGTCGATGAGGATTTCGTAATCCTGGATCGTCAGTCCGGAATAGGCGCCGGCGTTGGGTGTCAGGCGCGGAAAGATGGTCCTGCCGAGCCGAAGGAGCGAACTTGAGCTCCAGGGCACATCGACCATGGACGCTTCTACGCGGTGAGCGTCGAGATAAAAGTGTGTGAGCGCCAGCGCAAAGCTCTCCCGCGGTTCGGCCATGCCACCCTCGAAAAAAAGGGTGGCGCCTCGACAAATACCGTCGAACTGTTTATCGCTCGACAGGTTGTTCGGCGCGAAGCGGTCTGGTTGATCCACAAGCGCCGGTGGCGGCTTGATGTCGGGGATGCGCTCTATCGCGATGATATTCTCGCGCGTGCGCAGGATCTGCTCGAGTTTGGGATAGAACTCGCCGGAGCGCGGCTCCGGGAGATCGCGAAAGAGGTCGACCCCCACCACACACGGGCCCGCGTCGGTGATCGTCTCGAGCAATGTGGCGAGCTTTGCGTCGTCCAGCGGGTGCCCGTATTTGACCAGGTCTTCCTCGGTCATTCCGCAGATCACGATGTGCGAGTCGGGGGCGGGCTGATGCCGGGCGCGCCAGGATACGGCGCGGTCGTAGAACATTAATTCGGCCCGTTGCAAGACGATGTTTACCCGGGAAAGAGTATGCCAAAGAGGACCCTCGCGCCCGGGACCGGGTGGCCCGACAGAACGCAAGCCAAGAAGAGCGCCCAGAGTCAAGAGGCAGACGAGGGCGCCACCCAACGGCGGCCACCGCAGCGCCTTGCGAAGAGCTTTCACAACCAGTTGCCGATAATGAGATATGGCGCCCAGTAGCACGGGTGGGCGTAGCGGTACTGCACGAGCAGTTTCTTTTGCGCGGCTTGCAGCGCTTGCGCCTTGCTCAATTGCGGGTGCGTGGTCAGTTCGGTGTAAAAATCGCCGACGAGTTCCGTCGAGGCCACGTCGTTGACCGACCACAACGTGGCGAAGGCGCTGCGTGCGCCGGCTTTGACGGCGACACCGGCCAGGCCCAGGGCGGCGCGGTCGTCGCCCGCCGCCGTCTGGCAGGCGCTGAGCGTGAGCAAATCGAGCGGATGATCGCGCAATTGGCCGGGCCGGATGAAGCTTTCGAGATCGTCGAGGGTCAGGTGCTCGTCGAACGTGAGCACGAAGCTTTTGCGCACGTCGTTGTCGATGTGGCCGTGGGAGGCGAGATGGACAATGGTAAACGGTTCCTGGCGCAGCTTCTCGCCCGTGGCGGCGCGCTTGAAACCTTCATTCATCAGCGCGTCGCTTTTGGCATAAATCTTTTGGATTTCCTCGACTTCCGCCGGCACGTGCAACAGCGCCGGGAATCCTTCCCGCGCTTCGGAAAGCCCGCGGATCATCACGTGCGGCAGCACGCGCTCCGCTGGCTTCACTTCCATCAACTCGAGCCCCGGCGTGACCGCGACGGCGTATTTTTCGATGAGAAACTTTTCGCCATCGTGCAGCGCCGACATGGGGATGGTGCGCATCGCGCCGTCGGGGACGAAGACCATCGTGTCGAGCCGGGCCTTTTCCATGAGCGGTTCCAACGGCTTGATCAGCCAGGTGTAAAGCTGCTGCGCCTGTTCGAGATAACTGTCCGTGCTCCGGTCTTCGAGGTTCAACCGGAAAAGCCGCACGGTCTCCGTCAATTTGTCATCCGCCACGTCCACTTTGAAACGCTCGATTCTGCCCGAGGACAGGCTGACCAGCGTCTCCGTGCGGGTGGGCAACGGGATGATGTAGATCACCGCCGCGGTCGGCGAGAGATTCTCCACCTTCTTGATCTTCGACTTGAGCAGGTTCACGCAATCGTCCTGAAAATAATCCTCCAGTTCCGCCGCCTTCAGGAGTTCGGCGGTATCGCGGGCCTCGTGGAGCAGCTTTTGCACTTCGGCGTCGTCTTTGGCGCCATCGGCGGTCTGGAGCAGCAGGTCGGAGAGCTCGAAATAGATCGCACCGACCGCGTCGCGGAACGACGAGTGCGCGTTGAGATTGCCGTGACGAATGGCGATGTCGTTGCGGATGGATTGAAGCGTCACGATCGTCCGGCGGTAGGCCTGGATCGCGGCGTCGCGCTCGCCTTGCTTCGCCAGCACCCGTCCGGTCTGCCACTCCCAGCGGTACAAGGCATCGGGTGATTGCCCCTGTTGTGCGGTAAAAACGGCGCGGCGGGTGAGCGCGAGGGCTTCGGGGTAGCGTTTTTCAAATTCGTAGAGCGCCCCCTGGCCGCCAAGCGCGAAGGCCAGCGCGCGCAAATCGCCGGAGTTTTCCGCGATCTTCGCCGCCTCCTGGTCCAGCCGGAAAGCTTGTGCGCGCAGGGCGTTGGGGTGCTGGGGCGCGTCGACAAAGATTTGCTGGAGCAGTTGCGCCAGGCCGATGAGCAAAAACGCCTTTTCGTGCCCGTCCGGCAGCGCGGACGCCGCTTTCACGGCCTGCCCGGCGAATTGTTGCGCGCCCGCGTAGTCGAGCGTGATGAGCGCGGTATCCGCCATGTTTTTCCTGGCCTTTGCGGCCAGCTCCGCATCGCCATCGCGGATTGCTTCTTCGAAGGCGGCGAGCGCTTCCTTGGTGCGGCCTTGTGCCGTGAGCAGGATGCCGAGATCGTTTTGCACCGTCGCCGCGAGCGCGGTGTCCCGCGCGGCCCGCGCCGCTTTCAGGCTCTCGCGCAGGAGCGGTTCCGCCTGCTCGGCCTCCCGGGCAAAAATGTCCAGGGCTCCGCGCGCCGCCTTTGCTTCCGCGATGGCGCGCTCGTCTTTTGAGGCGGCGGCCAGGGTATCGGCGGTGTTCAAGGCGACCAGCGCGAGGCGGTGCTGGCCGAGCGATTGGCAGGCCGACGCCTGCCGCAGGAGTGCGCGAACCTCGCCGCCCGCGTCTTTTGCCTTCGCGAAGGCGCGCTCGGCTTCCTGCCAGCGCGCGATGGCGTCCTGGAATTGCCCGCGACCGGAAAGTTCGTCGCCCGCCGCCAATTTGGTTTCGGCGAGACTTGCGGGGTCGGTGCGCGCCGAGGCATGGAGGCCCATGAAGATCACGGAAACACTCAGAATCCGGGCGGCCATTGCGCCGGCCAGCTTTTCGGCACGCATAAGTGCCGCGGAGCTTTTCAAACCGCGCGCCAAACCGCAAGACATCTTGATTGGTAAAATATGGGTTTTACAACCGGCATGGTTCGTGCTAAGCAATTGGCGTGGTTACGCTTTTGGTACTCTTCTCAGCGATCGGGTCCACGCTCTTTTTTGCTCTGCTGGTGGCCCACGATTTCCTACCGACGATCCGCACCGCGGCGCGCATGAATGTCCAGGTCGGCGACGCCATCGTCTATCGGAAGCAAAAGGTGTCGACGAGGCCGGGGCCCCGCGCGTATGCCGTCCGTCCCGCCGGGCAGGGCGACACTTACAGCTATTTTGTCGACAAGTTCTGGACCGTCGAAAACGTGCTCCGCGACGGGCGGATCGTCGTGATGACGCGAACCAAGAAGCACCATTACTTGCGGTCGGATGATCCCAATCTGCGCAAGGCAGGATTGATCGTGCGGTTGCGCTATCGGAACCGGTTTCCAGAGTTGCTCGAGGCCGCCTGACGGCCGCGGCACCGCTAAAGAACCGGAAAAGCGCGGTTTTCTCCCTCGACCCCGCCTGGAGGTGGCAGTGGTTGGGCCACCGTGCAGCCCCCCCCCGAAATCCGCGTCTACCTCGCGCGTGTTCTCGAAAACCCAAGGGCGCGACAGGGTGCGTTCACGAGTTCTGTTGAGGAGGCGGGTTTGCGAGGCAGCAGCCATCAAATACCGATAATATCCATCATTTCAATAATTTCTCGCAACTTGTGTACGGGAACTGCTGTTTGTTCATTCGTCTTAAGTAAGTTCCTACAACACAAATTATGAAACTCATTACCAAAATACAAATCCTCACGAGCATCGTCCTCTTTGCTTCGGTCTCCGCGTGGGCCGAAACCACCCCTACCGGTGGCCTTGGCAGCGGCGAGTGGAAGGCGAAATGGAAGCAAATGACTCCCGAGCAGAAAGAGACCTTTCTGAAAAACCATCCGAAAATTGCGGCCTGGCTGGCGCAACATCAGCAGGAAGCAAACGCTGACACGTCATCGAACGACTCATCCAACGATTCATCGTCCAATTCGCCAAGCACGTCTTCGAGCGGTTCGACCGGCGGCTCGTCGGGCGGTTCGACAGGCACTTCATCGGGAACCACGCCCAGCACGTCATCGAGCACGACGCCGAGCACGACGTCGAGCACGACGCCCAGCACGACGCAAGGCACCACCACCCCGAGCACAACCGGCACGGGCACGGGCAAGTGGAGCCAGATGACTCCTGAGCAGAAAGAGACCTTTCTGAAGAACCATCCGGCCGTTGCGCAGAAATTCGCGCAGAATCACCCGGATGCTGAACAGCGCCTGGCCGCCACACAAGAAGCCGGCGCCGGAGTCAGCGATCCCGGCCATCCGCGGGTCAACGAAGTCAATGGCCGCGAAACCAACCAGCAGAACCGCATTGCGCAAGGAGAGAGCAGCGGGAAACTGACCCCGCAGCAGCAAGCTCAATTGCAGCGGAGCGGAAATCGCATTCAGAAGCAGGAAGGCAACGATCTGGCCAAAAACGACGGTCATCTCACCGCCGCGGAGAAGGCACGCCTCAACCGCGAGGAGAACCGCCGGAGCCGCCATATCTACGACGACAAGCACGAGTAACGCTTTGGGTCATCCGTCCGCGTTTTGAGGAACTTGTCATGGGGTTTCTTGAGCGCGGACGGCTGACGCCGGCGGCGCGGCTGGAAGATGCCGCGAGCCGTTCAGTTCGCTGCTCATCGCGGAGATGAAATAAGGGCAAACCAAGAGTGCCGGGGCGGATCAATTCCCCGGGATGGCGGCTGACGCCGGACCGATCAATTGCGAAACGTGAAGGAGAACAGTGCGGCGTTGCGCAGGGTGAACCGAATCGAAATCGGCGTTCCGGCCAGGGCACTGACGTCCGCCTTTCCCTTCCATGTGACGGTCTGCCGCAACGAATCGCCGGTCACCGGATCGCTCATTTCCCATGCGACCCGTCCGGCGGCGTCGAGAAATTCGACACTGATCCGCGCACCGGGCCTGGTGGCGTCCGCATTGAGTTCCAGATGCTGGCCGGTGAATGCCACGGGCACCGTGACCAGGTAGCCGCCTTCCGCGGGGCCGTCGACGGACACGAACCGGTCGAGCTTCCAGGTGACCAGCCCGATGCTGCTGGTGAATTTGGTGCGGCGGCCGGTGCCTTCTTCCCGATACACACAGGGTGTGCCGTGGGTGTAATTGGCGCCGGCATAGTAGAGGCGGATTTCGTCGCCGACACGCAAGGCCCGCGACTGGGTGGTGAGAAACCCGCAGTCCCATTCGCCTGGCTGGCCGTGCGGCACAATGGGGGTGCGAAACGGGCGCTCCCAGGTTTCCAGGTCGCGTGAGGAGGCGAGCTGGATCTCGCTGGTCCCCTCGTGATTGCCGTAGCGGGCATTGTTATTGATGGTGAAGACCCACGGGAAAGCGAGGGTGCAGCTCTCCGCGGGATAAACGCCGACGCCGTAGAACTCCGTGCGCATCAGCGCCGGATCATCCGGCACGTCGAGCAGCGAACGGACCTCCTCGATGCGGGCCAGCGATCCGGCGTCATCCCGCGGGTCGGGCGTGAACACGTAACGCGGTGTGGTCCAAGTGGCGAAGTCCTTGCTCGTGGACATGGCAAAGCAGCGGCGCACCTGGCCGCGCACGTCCGTGCTGTGCTTGGGGAAGGCGACATAGAGCTGACGTTCCTCGTCGTAGTAGGCGGTGATGACATCGTTCGAGCGGCAGATCGGTTCCTTGCTCTCTCGCGTCCAGTTCAGGCCGTCCGGTGAAACGAAGCTGTGCGGGCCGCCTTCCGGTTTGTCTCTGTGCACGTAGGCGATCATCTTGTAGCGCCGCCGGGGGTCGGGGTCGCGGTCATCTTTGATTACGCTCGGCAGGTGCGACTCGTTGAGCACGGCGTTGTGATTGCGGCCGCCGCGGGCGGAATCAATCGTCCCGATGAGCGGCTTCCGCCATTGGATGCCATCGTCGCTTTCGGCGTAGCAGACGGCGTAGTTTGGAAAATCCTCGGAGACGTCGGAGGTGTACCAGAGGCGGAACTTCTTCAGGGCGTCGTCATAGAGCACATTGCCGTACAGCCCCAACCGCCAGCCTTCCCACGGTTGATCCGCCTTGAGCAGGGGATTCGCCGGATGTTTGGTTCCGGGGTGGAGATGAAAACTGACTCCCTCGGAGGACCGGACGAGCAGTTGGTCGACGAAGAGTTCCGTTTTGCTCCCGATATTCAGCGCACCACCGCGGAAGTTGGGCGGCGGTGGTGCGTCAGCCGCGCGGAGCAGCGGGGCCAGCGGAGCCAGGAGCAGAGCGGCAGGCATGAGGCAGCGTTTCATGGGGTGTTTGAGGATAATTCCCCACCCGCGGCCAGCGCGAGGAATTCAATGAACCGCGTGCTCGCCTGGGATTTCTGGTCTTTCCTGACCCGGCACGGTCGAAGTAAATTCCTCCCACATCCACCCCATGCACACCTCCCGCCGCTCCTTCCTCACCGCTCTCGGAACCCTCGCCGCCGCGCCGCTCCTGGCGCGCAACTTCGAAAAAAACGCCCCGCCGATTCATTACCCGGACCCGGATATCATCGTCCTGGAGGATGCGTTTAAGAAAATCAAAATCGGCAACGCCGCCATCGAGCGATTGCACACGGGTTTGCGCTGGGCCGAGGGTCCCGCGTGGAGCGGGCCGGGGCAGTACCTCCTGTGGAGCGATATCCCGAACAACGCCCAGCTTCGCTACCTGCCGGAGGACGGGCACGTGAGCATCCTGCGCAAGCCGTCGAATTACGGCAACGGGAACACCTTCGACCCGCAGGGCCGCCAGGTCACCTGCGAGCACGAGACGCGGCGCGTCGTCCGCTACGAGGCCAATGGGACGGTGACCGTCCTCGCCGAAAAATTTGTCGGGAAGCCTTTCAATGCGCCCAACGACATCGTCGTCCATCCCGACGGCGGGATCTGGTTCTCGGACCCCGGCTACGGCGCGCTCTTTGAGTACGAGGGCAAAAAGGGGCCGCTCGAGCTGAAGGAAGCCGTCTATCGCATCGACCCCGCCACCGGGAAGATCGAGATGGTCACCGACGCGCTCTTCAAGCCCAACGGCCTCTGCTTCACCCCCGACTACAAGAAGCTCTACATCTGCGACACCGGCGCCACGCACTACAAGCAGGCGCCGAAAAACATCCAGGTCTTTGACGTGATCGACGCGCGCAAGCTCGGCAATGGCCGGCAGTACATCTCCATGGAGATGGAGGTCAAAGGCGAGAAGGTCGCCGGTCTGGCCGACGGCATTCGTTGCGACACCGACGGCAACGTGTGGGTCGGCGCGGGCTGGGTCGGGCCGGGCTACGATGGCGTGCACGTCTTCTCCCCCGAAGGCCAGCGCATCGGCCTCATCCTGCTGCCGGAGATTTGCGCGAATATTTGCTTCGGCGGCCAGCACCGGAACCGCCTCTTCATGGCCGCCAGCCAGTCGCTTTACGCCGTCTATGTGGAGGCCACCGGCGCCCACTTCTGTTAATTAGTTCCTTAGTTCCCCGCAGTAGTGGAATTGGCCGTGAACCACGACTTCGCCGTGGCGTCAGTCTTGAAGAATTTCAGCAGCAGCTCGGCGACCTTCCGCCGGCCTTCCGGGCTGGGATGTGTGTGATCGGTCGTGACAAAATCCGCGGCCTGCCAGACGAACCCGTCGCTTTTGCGCGGGGTGGTCCCGTCGGCCCAGAGATACGGCCCCCAGAGGACGACCGGCGCCTTCACCTCGCCGCGTGCCGGATCGAAGTTCAGCCGCGGCTCGCCTTTGATCTGATCCTGAATCAACCAGCGCATGGCAAACGCTTCCTCGTAGGCAAACGGTTCGGGATTCAGCGGCGTCGTAGCGTAGCCGCCGTAGATGCGGCTCGATAGATACGCGATGCGCAGGTTCGGGTAGCGCTGCCGGGCGATGTTCAGGATGTCGGTGAGGTTCGCCTGCAGGGTGCGGGCGTGCGCGGGAAATTCGCCGAGCTTTGCGGGCTGCGCCTCGGCCTGCTTGATCCACAGCGCCTGCACCTGCTGGGCCGTCACGCCGCCGGCCTTGAGCTTTTCCTCCACCCCGGTCCAGGTGTCGCCGAAACCCTTGGTCACTTTGCGACCGACGGATTCCATCTGCTTCAGCAGCCGCGGCTCCTCGCCGGCTGGCAGCAAGTCGACGCCGTCCAAGGCCCACGCCATGCCGGTGCGCGCGCCCTTGGCGCCGTCGACCACCACGACATGCGAGGATTTTTGCGGATCGGCGTCGGCGATTTTTTTGAACTCCGAATACTCCATCGTGGTGTTCGACATGCCGATGGACAGCAGGACGATCTTCCCGTCCTTTGCCGGCTTTCCGTCGGCGTCGAGCGGCTGGATTTTTTCCGACTCTTTCATCGCGGCGGCGAAATGAGATTTTGGCGGCTCATTGCTGCCACCGCCATAGAGGCCGCCGTCCTCGCCTTTATATTTCTCCGCGCCCAGTTCGGTCAGGGGCGTGAGATGCCCGGTCCAGAGCGGGGCCGCGGGCGTCGCATTTTTTCCGTCTTTGCCCTGCGCTTGCTTTTGCGCCTGGATGGCGCGCTGGACATAGGCGCGCTCCTCGTCGGTGATCGGCTCGCCGCGCTGGCTGCGCTCGAAAATCTTGTGGGCTTTTCAAAGTCAATCGGCGGCTCCTGGCCAGGGGTAGGGAGCGGCGTCAACAACAGGGCCAAGGTGAACGACAGGCAGAGGAATTTGGATTTCATGGGGATTCGGTGAGCCAACCCCGGGAACGGCCGTTGGTCGCGAGGGCTCAGTTCGCGGGCCGCAGGTACTGGTGGAGGAAGCTTAACACCAGCGGACGCAGATCGCGCTGCGGGGGTTGCAGGTCAAAGCTGTGCCCCGCGCCTTCGACGAGGACGAGTTGATGATCGATGCCCGCCTTCGTCAATTGCTCGGCCCAATATGTCGAGTGATCGGGGGATACATTTTTGTCCGCCGTGCCGTGAAAGATGAGAAAAGGCGGAGCGCTTTTGTCCAGATGAGTGGTCGGCCGGGCCTGGCGATAAAGCTCCGGCGCCTCGCTTTGGTTCTTCCCGAGCATTGGGCGGTCCGTGGTCATGCGGATGGGCGCATACATGTCCACCGCGGCCTGGATGCGGCACGAAAACTCGCCATACGGACCCGCCGGATCAAGACCGGCCTCGGGTCCAGTGACGGCCAGCAACACCACGAGATGACCGCCCGCCGATTCGCCAATCGCGCCGACGTGGTCGGGGTCGAGATTCAGCCGGGCGGCATTCTTGCGCAGCCAGCGCACGGCCGTTTTGCAATCGTAGAGGTTTTGCGGCCAGATGTCGGGCTTCGCCTCGGTCATGAGCTGGTAATTGATGCTCATGACCACGAAGCCCCCGCCGGCCAGGGTGCCGGCAATATTGAGTTCGCGGGGATCGGCTTTGTCACCGCGCTTGAAACTGCCGCCGTGCACGATGATTACCGCCGGCCAGGGTTTGGCCGAAGCAGAGTTGGGTGGAAAATAGAGATCCGCCTTTTCCGGCCTGGCCTCGGGGAGATAGGCGACATCCCGTTCCACGCGAATCTCCGCCGGGACTGGCGGCGGTTCAGCGCCATGCAGCAAGGAGAACGAAACTCGCAGCAGAACGGCCAGTGTGAGGAGGCGTTTCAAAGGGGTGCTTTCGACAATAACTCTGCTCCCTCGAACAGCGCGAGCGCGAGGAAATCAATCTTAGACGCCCTCTTACGCTCTCCTCCGCGGCAGCGTTGACGCGCGAGCCGGCGGCGCACCGCGTGGCGAGATCTTCGCCTTGCGCGAGAATCCGTCTTCGAGCACGCGCAGCTCCACCTCGACCTCGCCGCCGGGGAAGGCCCGGATGACCTCTTCCACCTCGGGTTGCTCGCCGCCACGCTCCACGGCCACACCCGACAGATCCTCGGTGTCGCGCAGCCGCTTGTCGAAAGGGAAGCGGAGATCGTCCCAGAGCGACAGGTTTCCCTCGGGCCGGCCGGCCTGAATGCGCGCGCATTCAAAGAAGCGGAAGTGGCCGACATTGTGCCGGGGTGTGTAGCGCCGCTTGATCTCCAGGGGCGGTGCGCCAGCCGGCGGGAGCGGCGTATCCTTTGGGAGCAGCACGTCGCAGGAGATCTCGCGGCCCGAGTGCGCCTCGCGGAAGACGACGATGTGGCGGGTCAGCTTCTCCGAGATGCGCCGAGAACTCCCCTCGGCCAGGTGGATGGCGAGGCCGATGGCGATCGATCCAAAGGGATGCGGTGAGCGGTGGACGCGGTGCTGGCCAAACCGCTCGCGCAGGGTGCGGTAGACCGGCGGGAAGCTGCTCTGGCCGCCAACCACATAGACACCGGCCAGCTCGTCCTCGGCCACACCGGCGCCGGCGTGGGCATCGCGCAACGCCTCGTCCATCGAGGCGAGGCTGGCCTCGATCAACGGCCCGCAGGCGGCATAGACGGCGTCGACCGGGAGCACCACCGTTTCAGGAATCGCGCGGCCTGATCCCAATTCGGGGGCGACAGCGAGGGCAGGGGCGAGGTCGATCACGAGCTTGCGCGTACTCGGGTTCACCGTCTCTTTTTGCAGCCGGCACTCGTCGAGCAGGACCTCGCGGAAGAACGGCGGCGCGGCGTTCTCGTCGAGACCGGCCTTCTCCAACGCCAGTTGGTAAATGACTTTGTCGAAATCGTCGCCGCCCAGTTGCGAGACGCCGGCCGATCCCACCACCTCGCTACCCTGCTCGTCGAGCCGCAGTACCGAGGCGTCGAACGTCCCGCCACCCAAGTCGTAGACCAGCACATGCGCGCGCTGGCTCGAGAGCGTGCGCTTCTGGCGGTGGGCGTACTCACAGGCGGCGGCCGAAGGCTCGTTGAGCAGGCGCACGACGTTGAAGCCGGCGGCCCCGAAAGCGTCGACAGTGAGCAGCCGCTGGCCGCTCGAGGAGTTGGCGGGCACGCTGATGGCGGCATCGATCACCTCCTTTGGACCGCGCCCGACGTGGCGGGAGAGCACCTCGCGCACGTGGGAGAGAAAGCCCACGCAGAGATCGCGCAGCAGGAAGGAGCGTCCGGCCAGTTCCACCTCGGAGCGCGGGCCGGCGCCGTGGAGCAGCCGCTTCATCGAGCGCAGGAAGTGCCAGCCCGGCTGATAGGCGGCCCGCACCGCCGCGGCGTCCCTTCCGTAGACGACGTGTCCGTCCGTGTGGACAGCGAGCAGGGAGGGGCAGACGTCGTGCTCGCCGAGCGGCGCTACGGGATAGTTCCCGCGATCGACCAGCGCGGCGACGGTGTGCGTAGTCCCGAAGTCGATTCCCAGACGCATGCGGAAAGATGTGCTCACTCGGTTGGTTTCCGAGCATCTCCGACCGACCGGCCTTGCCAAGCATTTTTGTCAGTCTGATTCCAGCCCTCAGAGGGCGTCTAAAAAGTAGGGATGGGTCGCGTTGCGCGTAATTCTGGCTTGGGCAAGGCGCGACGAAGGAGCATACCCGCAGTGGTCTGTGACTGAGGAGCAACGCAGCCCAAGCCAGAATTGCGCGCAACCCGGAGGGCCGAGGTGGCGGAGGGGAAAAGGGGAAGGCTGGTCACGGGCGAACCAAGGGTGCGTTGGGGCCGGTGGCCGCGGTGTTGCCTCCCTAAAACCCCCAGGGGGGGTGGTGC
>Ga0302324_100017347_pt1 | contig 14278 bp, 14 predicted proteins | sample Palsa_T0_1_FD_201949 | JGI IMG/M metagenome (GOLD analysis project Ga0302324, IMG submission 201949) | Peat permafrost microbial communities from Stordalen Mire near Abisko, Sweden - Palsa_T0_1 | ecosystem: Environmental > Terrestrial > Soil > Palsa > Peat permafrost | place: Sweden: Abisko... | reverse complement strand
GCCTTTCACCATGAGCGGAACGCTCACCAGAGAACGGAAGCCCTCGGAGAAAAGCGCATCCTCGGAGGTGAACTCGCGCTCGGACTCAAGGTTGCGCCGCAGTAATGCCCGCTGATGGCGGAAAGGCCAGCCGGCGTGGCTGTCCTTTGAGTCCATCGCGGCGCCCACCAGGAAGCGCTGAGATTCTATCGAAGAATCGATCGCGAACAGACACAGAACATCCCGGTGAACGTCCGGAAGGAAAATGGCGCTTCTGTCGTTGGGGATGATACGCCGCATCGCGGCACAAATTGCCCGAAAGAGAGCTTCTTCCGTAAGGTTGGAAATTATTGCGTTGTTGATTTCGAGGAGTGTACGGTAACGCTCCACGGATTCAAGTCGCCCTCCATCACAACGAATCCTTCCGCAAGGGAGCGACAGTTGACACTCCGTACGCCCGCGCCACATGCGCCAGTTGGACGCGCAACACTTTGCGGGCGCGACTCACGCGGGACATTACTGTTCCTATGGGGACTCTGAGGATCTCGCTCGCCTCTTGATAGGTGAACTCTTCCACATCCACCAACAGCAGAACTGCCCGAAATTGGACCGGGAGTTGATCGAGCGCGGCCAGGATTTCGCGATCGGTGAGATTGTCGGGGACTGGCTGGGGCGCAACCAACTGAGTCTCCGCGAAGTTTTCGTCTGCGCCCGTAAGCCATTTCAGCCATCTTCTCTTCTCGTGACGGATCACGTTAAACAGGATTCCGAACAGCCATGCACGGCAGTTGGTCCCCCGTTGGTACAGATCAAAGGTTTGCCAAGCCACTAGGTAAGTTTCTTGAACGGCATCGCTTGCCCTGGTTTGGTCCACCAGGAGCCGGGCGGACGCTCGAAAGAGATCATTCAGATGGGGTACCGCCTCCGCTTCAAAGTCAGAAAGGACCTGCCCGAGTTGTTCATGAGTCCGTGTCACTCTTGGACAATGACGGAAATGTCAGGCAAAGGATTCAAAGGTTGGAAGAGATGATCCGTAACTGGAACTAGGCCGGGGTAAAATACCTCATGTGAGCTATTTTGCGGAGGCGGAACCCAGCGATTCGTTTCAGCCGTTTTCCGTCTTTCGCGAATACTTCGGTTTTGTTCCCAATCTCTTTCGTTTGCAAACCCTCTTGCCGCGGGTCATCATGGCTGAGGCCGCGCTCAGCCGGGCTCTTTTGTTTGAGCAACTTTGCCTGCCACAAACACTGAAAGAGCGCTTGCTTTTGGCGCTCGCCTCCGCCCACGGAAACAAGTATTGTGTTGCTTTGGGAAGCCAGACGCTCAGTTTGCTCGGAGCTTCCGAATGCCAACTTATTCTGCCATCGCGAGAAGCTTTGCTCGTAGAATTCACTGTCAAACTGGGTACGCGCGGACATCTTATATCGCGAGAGGACATCGAACGAATCACCGCCGGGAGTTGGACCAACGAATCGTTGCTAGAGGCAGTCCTGTTAGCTGGGTGGGGCAACTTCTTGCGTACTTTGTCGATTGGTTTGGCGGCGCCGCCCGATTTCGCGGCGGTGCCCTATGCCGCGACGACACCTCTGCTTAATATCGCCTCTGCGGAGCAGGAAAGCTTCGGACCCTATCTTTCCGCGAGGGAAATGCCCGACGACTTCGCGCCCTTTGCGTTCTTGAGGGATAACTTCGGTTTTGTTCCAAATTTCTTCCAGGCACAGACGCTGTGCCCCGCTGCCGTGGCCGCCGAAGTCGAAGCGCTGCGGCTAATCCTGTTTTCCGATGACGTCCTAAAGCGCAAACAAAAAGAGCGCATTCTACTCGCGGTATCTGGCGCTAGCCAAAACACTTATTGCGTGGCCGTGTATGCGGAGATTCTGACTTTGTCGGGCGTTGCAGCGGAGGAATCGTACCAGATTGCGGCAGATCATCGGCAAGTTGTGTTGACAGAACTGGATACCGCGTTGCTGGATTTCGCGGTTAAGCTCTCAGCACGTCCCCAAGAATTTTCCGGCGAGGATGTTGAGTCACTTCGCCAGCAGGGGGTCAGCGACCAGCAGATTCTGGAGGCAATTGCGGTCACGGCGCTCACTCAATTTCTTAATACCGTGCAATGGGGTACAGGTGCGGTCCCCGATTTCGCGCCGCGCCGATCATTTCGTCTCAACGTCGGCGAAAACGCGAATCTTTCTTCCCTTGATTCCCGTCCTACCACAAAAGAAGAGCTTGCCGACCCAGACTCCGAGTTGGTGCAAAGAGCGCAATCTGGAGAGCTGGAAGCGTTTGAGGTACTGGCAGAGCGCCATAGCAAGCGCGTTTACCGCACGCTCGTGGGCCTGTTAGGCAGTCCGGAGGAAGCTCGTGACGCGATGCAAGATACGTTTCTAAAAGCATTTGAGCACTTGGCCGGCTTTCAGGGGCGCTCCAAGTTTTCCACATGGTTGCTCACTATCGCGAGCAACACCGGGCTGCAGCGCCTGCGGGAACGAAGACCGATGGAGAGCCTTGACGGAGATGGACCTGACGGCGAAGAAGGATTTCGGCCGCGGCAGGTGCGCGCCTGGACGGACGACCCCGAACAGTTGTACTCTCAAGCGGAAGTACGGGCGCTCGTGGAGAATTGCTTGAAGAAACTTCCGGCCAAGTATCGCGTGGTGGTCCTACTGCGGGATTTTGAGCAGCTGTCGGCAGAAGATGCCGCCATAGCATTGGGCTTGGGTGTTCCAGCACTAAAATCTCGCCTCCTGCGCGGGCGCCTCATGCTGCGCGAAGCACTCGCGCCCTATTTCGCGAAGAGTCCGACGGGAGTAAGTGCGTGATTACGTGCGCGGATTTCATGGCGGAGTTGGGGAACTACATGGACGATACCGTCGCGGACGAGGTTCGCATGCAGCTCGACAACCACCTTGTTCATTGCCCGACATGCCAGGTGATCGTTGACTCCACTCGCAAGACCGTTCGGATCGTCAGCGATAGTGGATCGTTTGATCTGCCGGATGCGGTCCTCAAACGAATCACCGTGGGGCTAATGGCTAAGATCCGTGATGAGCGTGGCTAATCCGCGAGCCCCGGTTCCGGCCAGCGTGGCGCGGTTCATTTGACGCCCTACTCGGGCGATGCTACGATTCCGGTATGTAGCACGACGGGGCGTTCCAAGAACGGAAACCGATGGGTTATTTACGCGAAGAGCCGCTAGATGAGACTAACTTTCCGCTGTTCGCGGACATTAAGAGCCAGTTTGGCTTCATCCCCAATCTTTTCAGGGGCCAAACGATACGCACCGACCTCATCGAGGCCCAGGACGTCCTCGCGAAAACAATCCTGGTAAAACAAGGCGCACTCACTCGTCAACAAAAAGAATATGTTTTTCTAGTGTGCTCCGCGGCTAATCTCAGCACCTACTGTGTCACCGCGCATTGCGAGATCGTTCGAATGCTGGGCATCGGCGGACCGGAGCCGGAGCAGATCGCCGTGGATCACACTTCAGCGAACATACCCATGCCACTGAAAGCACTGCTGAACTTCGCGAAGAAACTCAATAACCAGGCGCCCAAGGTGAATCAGCATGACATCGACGCTTTGCGAACGTTCGGCTACGCCGATGAGCAGATTCTCGAAACCGTGGTTTTGGTTGGCTTAGCCAAGTTCTCCAATTATCTTGCCTTTGGCCTCGGAACTTTACCCGACTTCGATTCAATAAAAGTCCAAGAGAAGCTCACAGCAACTGCATCGCGTTAAGCCGCGGTAAGCCGCAGCAGAACTCGCAATATGCTGATTGCCGCCTTGATCGATGCGGTCCAAGATCCCGACACCTTGGAGCTGCCCCCTCGCCTTGGTCTGGAAGCGGTAGGCATCTCCTGGACGCGCAGGCCGAGTTGCGCGGCGCGGATCTGCATCTCGATATTCCAACCGTAGGTCATCTCAGACATGTTCAGCCTCTCGAAGGCTGTGCGTGAAATCACGCGCATGGGCCCCATATCGGTGTACCTCAGACCGAAACGCCACCGGATGAGAATACCGGCCAGCCACCCAGCAAACATTTGCGAAAGAAGCATGCTCCCCGGCTCCCGTGTGCCCGAAATGCGCGAGCCTATGACGAAGTCGGCTTCGCCTGCTAAGACCGGTGCCGCTAATCGCACAAGGTCGGAAGAAATATCGCTGCCATCGCCGTCCATAAAGGCCAGTACCTCGCTGGCTCGATGGGCGGCCTGCGCTCCGCTGTAGCAAGCTTGCCCGTAACCGCGTCGAGGCTCCAAGATTACAAATGCACCATTACGTTTTGCCTGTTCCGCCGTACTGTCCGTGCTTCCGTTGTCCACCACAATGCATTCGGCCAAAAGATGCCAGGGCAACTCGCGCAGCGTCGGCCCAATCGCTTCAGCTTCATTAAGCGCTGGAATGATAAGGCTCACGCCGCTGAGTTTCACCTAGAGACTCCAGCGCAAGCCGCAGTTTGCACAAGCGCGGGGGGGCTGCGAGCTCATAAGACTCGCTCTAAAGTTCACATAGCCGTCTCCGTTCCATATCTCGCGCAACGACTGTTGCGTGGCGTCTCCGAGCGTGAAGCTGTCATACCCGTGCATAGAAAACGGCGCAATACAACAAGGCAGGGCGCGCCCGGTGGCGGTGAAGTACATGAGTGTCCAGGGGCGGTGGCAGAGCGACCACGGTTGATTTTCGCGGCGCTTTTTCACACTGGTGCGGGGTCCCGCTGCGCCTGAAGCGTTGAAAATCACGCCCAACTCGCGCGCCAGATCCTCTGCGCGTTGAATCGTTTCTTCCTCCTGCGCCGAGGTCTTTTCGAAGAGCGCGCTCTCGCAACGCGCCAGACCAATAGGATTGCTATCGAAGAAGACGAGACGCTGGAGATAAACTTCCGGCACGTCCATCCGATGAGCCAAGCGTACGAAGGCCTCAAGTTGCCCAATCGTTTCACGTAGCCCGGTGAGCCAGAGTGAAACACGAGGGAACTCGGCGCCTAGTTCGCGCTGGCGGCAACGAAACCGCGTAAGATTCTGGACAATCCGATCGAACATATCCCGGCCACGAACCATCTGAAACACGGAACTTTCAGCCGCATCCAGCGAGACCCGCAGTTCGTCGAGCCCTGTGTCCAGAAGCCGTTCAGCATTGGCCTCATTCAGCAGCGTTCCGTTAGTGTTGAAAAGTACGTGGATGCCCCTCTTTTTGAGGAACTCGATGCGTTCAGGAAGATCTCTCACCAGCATCGGCTCGCCGACGCCATGAAGAACTACTCGCTGGATACTGTCGAACTGGTCGACTATGCTGGTGAACAGTTCCCACGACATGTCTGCTTCAGGCTCTAGCTCTTCATACGTCCGCGGGCATGTCGTACAAAGCAGATTGCAGCGGTTGGTCACTTCCAGATAAAGACAGACGGGCTCAGAATCGACCCTGGCGCGCAGTTCATCCTCAGGCTTCTCGAAGTATCGACGCGTGTTACTCACAGGCTTCTCCGGCGAACGATGGTGGACTCGGTAGGCGCCCGATACGACTGCGATCGGATGGTTCAGAAAAGCTAACGGAATGCGCATTCCGCCACCACCGAACGAGGAGGTCTGTGATTACCGTAGCGAGGAAGATGCTGTACATGTACTCGTTCATGCGGAACATCTTCTCTCCTGGCAATGCAAGCTCCGTCGAGAACCAATAGGTTGCCTCTAACGTGAGCACAAGCGCAGGCAGGTAGCGAAGCGCAACGGCGAAAGGCAAGATCCAGAGGAAATACCACGGATAGTGCGGTGAAAATAGCATAGTCGCGACTATGCCGATCGCTAATTGGAGCCCGAGGATTTGCTTGGGCTCGTGAAGTCGAACCATCGCCCAAAAGGCAATGCCGCCCAGCAGGAGCGCCGAAACGGCAATGTACAATGCCGGCCAAAAAGGCACGTGCATATATCGGTGAGCCCAGGCGAGGAAGAAATAACGATCGCCGGTATCCAGGCCCTCCTCATGCGTAAATCCGATAAGAAAGCCGAGAACGCCGGCGCCCACGCTCGCGTAAAGTGCATAGCCCAATGCAATAATGGCGCCGCACATCAGAAGCATGCGAGCTGTAATGCGGCGGCCGAACGCCAGCAAAAGCACAAGCGGAAACATCTTCACCATTGCGGCCACGGAGATCCAGCAGGCCGAGCGCAATATCTTGCCCCGAATCAGCGCCAACGCCGCTACAGACAAAAAGCCGACAACTGCGCCATCAATATGTCCGCTGGACGCGATCTCCCACACGCACAGGGGATGCCAAGCGTACAGAAGAATCTCCTCTCGCGGCCTTCCGAAGAATTGAAGAATCTGAAGCAGCGCCCAGCATGCAAGAACCTCGAAGCCGACCATGGCCGCCTTCATGCAGGCTTCGGTTTCAGAGATTCGCGTCACGCCCAGAAAGATCAGTTGCGCGCCAGGGGGGTAAATCGTGTGGGCGTATTCTTTTCGATTGATGTTGGGATAAATCTGTCCGTCACGCAAGAATTGAAGATGCTCATCGGTAGGGATGTAACGATAGGGATTGACGCCGGCGCCCTGTACCTTCCCGTCCCAAACATAACGATACATGTCCGAAGATAGAAATTCCGGAGCGAAGACCCCGACCAGCCTTGCGGCGAGCGCCACGCCAAGAATGATCTGAAGCGTCCATCGGTTTGTTCTACCGAAAAGGACGAGAAGAACACCCATGCTATATAGGCCGATCTGCATGAGCACGTCGCGGCTGTAACCATGGATGTAGTGTTTGTATTCGACCACTCCATCGCGACAATACTGAATATAGACGAGTCCAAGCAACAGCAAAGCGATATTGGCTGCCGGCGCGAAATGTCGGTTCAAGCACGACGGGGACCTCATTGATTTGCCTTTTCTTCTGAAATAGCGGCCATCGACATCTCGTCGAGATGATGTGTGATCGTTCGAAGATAGTCGACCGTATGTGTCGCGGCGAAACCTTCGCGGCCAGTGTCGGATATCACTAATTCCCGATACAGGCGCGCCAGTGTCTGGCGATCGTCGACGTCAAACCACGTTGGCAGCGAATGCACGGGAAGATCAAGTTCCTGAGCCCTCTGGCGTGTTTGCTCCGCAACCACCGGGGTGCTCCAGTTGATTTCCTCAAAAAGCCTTGGATGCAATGTATTCAGGCCAATCAGGTAATACCCGCCATCAGCGGATGGACCCAAAACCGCGCAGTCCGCATGGGCGAGCAGGCATTCAACCGCGTCGTTGTAAGCGCTCCTTGGCACGGTGGGGCTGTCGGAATCGATGAGGCAAACCGCGCGAAAACCGGCGGCGAACAGATCTTCAGCGGTGTGTTGCAGACGCTCTCCGAAACCTTCACCACGCTGCGGGATTAGTAGAACGTCATCTGGGACAATGCCGGAGAAGCTTGCTTCCTCTCCAATGGGGGTATAGGAGATGACTGCGATCGCTTCCACGGCCGCTTCTACTTCTTTCAGACAAGCGATAGTATCGCGCAAGAACGCAGTGTTCAACGCGGCAGCCTGATATAAATCCAAGGGCGGAGAGAGCCTCGTTTTCACACGGCCCGCCTTTGGAGCCTTCGCCATAACCGCGAGCGCGCAACGTCCCTGAAACTTCGCGGATGGCCTTTTCGGATCGATGATCGCGTGCGGATGCATGCTCATGCCGGCTTCTCGCAGAGCGCGTATTGATATCGCCGATCGCTCCATTGCCGGACGCGCTTCCACGGCTGGCTTTCAACAAATTCGGCAAACTGCGTCTTATTGAGAACTCGGCAATGACTGAGCGTTTGGGGGGAATTCCGGGAACTGGTGAGAAGCAGCAGAATCCGCATACATGACAGAGGCAATGCAGCGCGCAGGCGAGAGCGCGGCTCGGCGATAAACAACAGTCCGTTTGGCTTCAGCGCGGTGTACATCGTCTCAAGCGCGAAGCGGCGGTTGACAAGGATGAGAAAGAGGCGGGAAGCGATGATGAAATCGGCGGCTTCCGGAAAATTGGTGAGTTGCTGGGCGCGTGCGCGCACGAATCGGCAGTTCGTCAGCCGATCGCGCGCCGCTTTTCGTCTGGCGCGTGCCAGGAGGCTCTCGGACGGGTCGAGGCCTATCACGTCAATCTGAGGAAAGAGCTTGGCGAGTTTGGATGAATAGAATCCCGGGCCGCATCCCACTTCCAACAGGATCGGGCGGGAAGATTGCTTTAATAACGGCATCATTGTGCCCGCAATCTCATCCGTGTGGTCGGTAAACAGCAGTTCACGGCATAACGCGTAAAACCAGGAACATCGCTCGAACATGCTTTCGGGACTGCGGGCACAAATATCGTGAGTCGGGACGGCCATTTACAATCCCGCGTACCAGTCGTAGCCCAATTTGGTCCAGTAGTCGTCGGGCCTTTCGAAGTTGTAGCTGATAAGCCCGATTCGCTTAATTTGCTTGTAACCGTATTTGGTCGGCATGTGCAGCCGCAGCGGGGCGCCATGATACTGCGTCAGCGGAGTGCCCATCATTTCCGTCACCAGTAATGTTTGCGGATGCCTGCAAACATTCATGTCATAACCGGTGTAGTAGTCTCCATTCGGTGTCTCCATGTACACGAATCGAGGTTCCTTGCCATCCCTGAACTCGGGAGGGTATTCCTCCAGAAAATCCGCCATCCTTACTCCCGCCCAATGGACGATTTGGCTCCAACCTTCAATGCACTTGAATTGCGTGACCAGTTCATGACGAGGAAGCCGCAGTATGTCTTCCATCGTCAGCAACAGGCCTTTGGTCGGCTGAGGCAAAGTCGAGCGGCTTTGTCCTGCTTCCTCCCGACCGCGCGGCATGCGCCCGCTTCGCATCTCTCTTCGCTTCTCTTCCTCCATCATGGACTCGGGCGCCATCTTTTCCGCTGTCCTCGCCGACGGTGGAGGCGTCTTCGTGTCGTGCCCCTTGCTTTCGGCGGTTTTCGAGTCCATATACTTGTATTCCCAGGCCGTCACGTCAGAGGTGTAGCGAGGATGTCTCTGCAAATCGCGAACTCCCACTACCTGCAGGCGATAGCTCTCAGGATCGAGTGTCATGTGCAGGCCATAAACGCCGTTCACTCGAAGATTCTCGGCTCGGCTTAGTGGATAGGTTGGAGAAAGCGCTCGGTCGTTAAAAACACTTCGCGAGAGTTTCGCGTTGAATCGGAACGCACCACGAAATGGATCCGGTTGCATCTCCTCCCGGGGCCCGTCTTCGATCCATCTGTATAAACCATACCCTCCGGCCGCAGCCGCTACCGCGACCGCAAAAGAACGGCGAGTGTGGCGGCGAGAATTCGCCAGCACCGAGGCGTCTAGATCGTCGATAATGGCCGGCTTGTCCGCCGCTACCGCCTCTTGCGGCCGATCCTGAGGCGCGGGAACCGGCTCTTCCAACTTCATTTCGGTTTTCGGGAGCTGGCGATCTTCCGATTCAGACATCACCAAGACACCCTTTCGTTTTCCAGCGAAGGTTCGCCCGCTCGCCGGATTTCCAAACCGCTCACCATACTTCGAAAGTTGTTCCATCCAGCGAGGACGACTTGAGCAACGTGCACCAGAAAGAACCCGACAAAGGCCATCGTCAGCCAGAAATGCTCCCAACGCGCCATCTCGTAGCCTCCGAGAATCGTGGTGAGCCAGTGAACCTGGGTTGGCTTATAGATCGCGAGGCCAGTAACGAGCATGCCGAATCCCATCGCGATGACGCTCGAGTATGCGATGCGTTGTGCACCGTTGTATTTTGTCTGCGGCGGCAGCCCCTTGCGGAGATGAAGATCTACCAGGGTCACTTGAAGTGCGTCCTTGAGACTGCACTTTTCCGGAATTAAGAATCGCCACTCGCCTGAGATCGCGACAAACAGGACGTAGGCGATGCCATTCAGCGCGAAGATCCACATGAAAAAGAAGTGGTGACCGAGGGCCTGTGTGACGTGGAAGGGCGCATGAATCAACTTCCAGAACCATTCTGGAAAGAGATGGAAAAGCGTCAGCCGGCCTAGGCCAATTCGATAAACCTCATGCGGATGCTTGTATGCGTTGTCCGAATCGTTCCAGTAGATGAAGAGTCCGCTCCAGATCATCACAAACAGCACCGGGAAATTAATCCAATGCATCCAGCGAATGGCGAGAGGATGCTTCCGCTCCAGGCGAATGCGGGCATTTGCGATTTGGGGGTTCATCGAACTTCCACCACCATCAGCGTGCAGTCGTCAATCAAGAGTGGTCCGCCGGAAAAGACAGTGGCGCGCTCGATCAGATTGTCTCTTAAGCTCGCTAACTCCAGGTCCGGCTGAGCATCCAGTAACGCGGGCAAATCCTTTTCTCCAAACTCTTCATCCGACTTCAGGTCCGTCGCCTCCGAGAGACCATCGGTATAGAGCAGGAATCGGTCCCCTGCCTGCACCCTGGCTGTGGCTTGATCGTATTGAACGGAGGAAAGAACGCCCAATGGTAGGTTTGCTTTGCCCGATTGTGTTCCGAGAACAAGCGGTAGCCACCGTCCTCCCGATCTCCGTGCTAGAACCGGCGGATGACCCGCGTAAGAGTAGTAAAGAGTCGAATCGCCGATGTAGTGGCTGACCACAGCGGCGGTTGTAATAGCGGCGAAGCCCCGGGCGTGCAACATTCGATTGAGGTCTGAGAGTACACCCGCGCCATCCAGCGAGTTCATCTTGTCCTGCAGGCACTGATAGATCCATGAACTTACGTCGCTCACCTGCTCGCCGTGACCTCGCACATCCGCGACCACCATACGTGTCAGCAAGTCAGTGGAGCATACGCTCATGTAATAAATGTCTCCACCGCGCTCGCCCCCGCTAGCTGTTGAATGCAGGCTGGCTGTAACGCCTTGCGTGCAAACATCGAGATCGACCGGCTCTATGCCGCCCCAGATGGTGGCGCAGGGGATTCGATAAGGTCGGTTCTGAAGTTGCGGTGCCGTTGTCATGGAATTTAACCGATCAAGCCAGCAGCAGGGGTAGGAGCACACCCATGCAAAGCACAAACAGCCAAAGCGCCGGGGCTGCCGTTCCCACGGGACGTCGCAGGCGCTCTTCGCGGGCCGCGATTCTTGGGTCCAGGAGCAACCATTCGTCGTGGCGCCGCTCCAGCAGCCAGAAGGACCCCGCAGCCACCGCTCCATAAATCAGTTGTCCCACCAGCGCGGGAAATTGAGCCCGCGCGTCCGCGGGAGCCCACAGTGGGTGGCCCTCGGCAACAGCAAGCAGCGTGAGCGGTCCGATGAACCAACCGATCAGTCCGTAGACTAGCCCCCATCCAATTCCAGAAGCGAGGTTGGGGGCCTCGCGCTGAAACAGCAAGCCGTAGCTCGCGCCCATCAGGATGCTGATGGCCAGGTGGACGACGAAGCCAAGCGTGGGCGACGTTCCACCGGCTACCGAGGCAATCTCTCTCCAGGAACCCGTGACGATCAGCACCAGGGCATACAAGGCACCGCCCGCAACACCCGAGACCGAGCCCCATAGCATCAGTCGAATGAATCGCAAACCGGGACCTTCCGGCTGACGGCGGATCGGATCGGATTCGGTGAAGAAGCGCACCCACAAACGATCGACGGCCGCATACAGCAGCCCAACGATCACGCCATAGACAATGTGCCCGATCAACGATCCGAACAACTCGCTCGCATGACCGCTCGACCAATCCAGGGGGCGGCGCGACCACAATGGCAGGATGGTAAGTGGGCCCAGAAACCACCAGAAGATGCCATACGCCATGCCACAGGCCATGCTCGATCCGTAACCTCGCGCTTCGCGTTGAAACAAGAAGGCGAAGGTGACGCCGATGACTATTGCGAAGAGAAAGTGGAGCGACTCACCTATCATTCTGGAATTCGATCCAACCAGGCCGGCGATCAGTGGATAGAAATTGACTTGCTCCATCCATTTACCGAACGCCCATCCGCCTACAATGCCCGCCAGCGTTCCGCCCACGATGGCTCGTCCAGCGCTGAACGGAGCGAGCTCATTTTCCGTTTTCTGCGTTCGCAAGGTCCCTAGTACCAAGCCGAGCGGAGCCCCGAAGCAAAGGACATAGCCGACCAACTCCGGGAAGTTATCGCGATTGGTTCTCAACTGATCGAGCGATGTAACACCGGCGTCCACACGTTGCAGGATCACCGTGACCACTCCCAACCACAACAACAACGCGTAGCCCAGGCCCCACAGTAACCCCGAACCCGCGCTGGAGGCGCGATTGGCAAACAGAAGCGCGAATAACAAGCCGTAGAGCACACCAAGAACCGGCCCGGTGACCATCGTTGCATGAGCAGCCGGCATGAGCGCCAGACCGCCCAGCAGCCCGGTTGCCGCGCACACCAGAATGGGGGGCAGGCGGTTTGGGATCGGAAGCGATTGCGGCATAGGCGGCGCCAGTAGGGAGTAGGTGGCCATTCGTGGCTACTTCAGTTCGATAGTTTGGACGATATCGCGCGGGAAGAACAGCTCGATCACCCAGTCGCTCAGCACTCGAATCTTCCGCTCCAAGCCGGGCAATTTTCCCAGATAAATGCCGCGCCACAGCAGCCAGGCGAACAATCCTCGGAAGCGTATGGACGTCCCGCGCGCGAAAGGAACCGTCAGTTCGGCACAAGCCGTGTGATGGCCGACCACGCAGAGCGCGCCCAGCGAATCGAAGTGAAATGGTTCCGCCGCGCGGCCTTGCAAAGCAGCGCGAATATTCCGAGCCAGTACGCGGGCCTCACGGAGTGCGAACTGCGCGGTGGGGGGGCATGGATTGCCGGTCTTGCCATCCTTGAGAGCCGCGCAATCGCCCACGGCCCACACTCCGGGACGCCCCGCGACTGTCATCGTGTTTTCGACGACCACGGCGCCTCGGTGATCGGTCTGCATGGGCAAGGTCCGCAGCAACGGACTTGGCTCTGTGCCCGCGGTCCAGATCAGCGTTCCCGCGCGAACCTCGCCGTCGCTCAGGATCACTCTGCCAGGAGCGCAATCGTTCAGCCGGCAGTTGAGCCGGAAGGTGACGCCACGCATCGCCATGCTCTCTTGCGCGTAGCGTCCTAGCGATTCGCTCAGTTCCGGCAAAATGCGGTCTCGCGCGTGAACCAGAACGATCTCCAAATCGTCAGAACTGATATTGGGGTAGTCCGCCAAAATACCGCGCGAAAAGTCGTTGAGAGCGCCTGCCAGCTCGACACCCGCGAATCCACCGCCCGCGATGACGAACGTAAGCTTCTCACGCCGCAGCTCGGCATCCGTTTCGCGGTCCGCCTGCTCGAACATGTCGATTACGTGATTGCGAATACGAATGGCGTCCAGCAGCGACTTAAAATCGAACGCCAGTTCCTGGACGTTTTTCAGGCCGAGATAATTCGAAACAGCGCCCAAGGCGAAGACCACCTGGTCATAAAACAGATCGCGGACCCCGCCACCTTCCACCGCTACCTGTATCCGCCGGCCATCGAGATCCACTTCACTCACCCGTCCTCGAATTACTTTCGTTCGGCGCAGACTCGTGCGAAGTGGCGTGCTGATATGGCTCGGCTCCAGGCTGCTTCCGGCCACCTCGGCCAGCATGGGCGTGAATAGTAGAGCGTTTGTCTCGCTCACCAACGTGAAACTGACGGAGCGATCCGGCCCGAACACCTCTTCCAGGTTTTGCGCGGTCGTCATGCCGGCAAATCCGCCACCTAGAATGACAATGTGCTTTTGCTCGGGCTCCAGCGCTTTCGGAGGTTCTGGTTCCAGACCAAGTCTAGCGAGTGTAATGTCGTTCAGCGCCTGTGTCACCAAACCGAGCGCGGCTCCATAAAGGACCCAGCCGATTAACTCGGGAAACAGGGCGCGCATCTCACCATTCGTCCACTCGGGCATTTGGCCCCCGAACAGTGGAAAAAGGATGACACCGAAGAAGATCCAGGCCGGAACGCCGAGCGCCGCCGCTGTCATGGCGCTGTCAGCGTACGCGCGTGGAGTTGGGCGGAAAGCGATCGCATAGACGATTCCAAGCAAGACACCCAGCAGGGCTGCGACTGCCTCCATCTCCTCCGTCATCACGAGCGCGTAGCTCGCCGCTAAGCCGGCGACCGAGCCTATAACTGCGCGTCTGAAGTACTTGTACACTCCGTCGATGTTAAATGCCCCGGACGCCCGATTTTATTCCCGGGTCCCGCTGCCAGACGCCACCTCCCGCACCGCACCCAACCAATCTTCTTCAGGAGAATCGGTTTCAGGAGAATCGGTTGGACATCCACGCTTCTGCCAAAATCGGTAGGCAAGCTGGCGAACTTCCTTCGCATCGGCGTTTTCTGCT
>Ga0302324_100017344_pt1 | contig 14279 bp, 16 predicted proteins | sample Palsa_T0_1_FD_201949 | JGI IMG/M metagenome (GOLD analysis project Ga0302324, IMG submission 201949) | Peat permafrost microbial communities from Stordalen Mire near Abisko, Sweden - Palsa_T0_1 | ecosystem: Environmental > Terrestrial > Soil > Palsa > Peat permafrost | place: Sweden: Abisko... | reverse complement strand
CGGCCGGTTCGCCGGCTGGACTGGCATCCGTGGCGGTGAGCGCCACGGCAAACCCGGCCGCGTGGGAGAGTGCGGTGGCGGCCTTCGGGCCATTGTGATGGAGGTTCTATGATCGATGAAAAGCGCAGCCTGTCCGGGCTGACGGAGACTGAGGCGAGACAGTTTCACAAGATCTTCATGACCAGCTTCTTTGTGTTCACGTTGATCGCTGTGGTCGCCCACATTCTGGTATGGCAGTGGCGGCCCTGGCTCTGAACGCCGCGAACGCCGTCGTGATTCAAACACTAAGGAGTTAGGGAAATGTGGCGGATTTGGATGTTGTTCGATCCACGAAGAGCCCTGGTCGCTCTGTTCATCTTCCTGTTCGTGCTGGCGCTGGTGATTCACTTCATCCTGCTCAGCACCGATCGGTTCAACTGGCTGAAGGGACCGCATGCGGCCGCGGCCGCCGCGCAGACCAGCAGTCTGCCGGCAACCGTTGCGTCGAACTCGAAGTAGCAGCGTGTACTAGGAAACTAAACACTGCCGATGGCAGCGGACGTCGTCGCGTAACTGCGTTTGCCGTCCGCTGCCGGAAGCAGTCCAAGACAAAGCGGCAGCGAATAATTTTCAGTTAGAGGGTACCCAGTCATGGCGATGCTCAGCTTTGAGAGAAAATACCGCGTACGCGGCGGCACGCTGATCGGCGGCGACCTGTTCGATTTCTGGGTAGGACCGTTCTACGTCGGATTCTTCGGCGTCACGACGATCTTCTTCTCGCTGCTCGGCACCTTGATGCTGGTGTGGGGCGCAGCCATTGGCCCGACCTGGAATCTGTGGCAGATCAGCATCGCGCCGCCGGATTTGAGCTATGGCCTGGGCTTCGCGCCGCTGGCAAAGGGCGGGCTGTGGCAGCTGGTGACGTTGTGCGCAGTTGGCGCGTTCGTCTCCTGGGCGCTGCGCGAGGTGGAGATCTGCCGCAAGCTCGGCATCGGTTACCACGTGCCGATCGCCTTTGGCTTTGCGATCCTGGCGTACGTGACGCTGGTGGTCATCCGGCCGCTGCTGCTGGGCGCCTGGGGCAACGGTTTTCCGTACGGCATTCTCAGTCACCTCGACTGGGTGTCGAACACCGGCTACCAGTACCTGCATTTTCACTACAACCCGGCGCACATGCTGGCGGTGAGCTTCTTCTTCACCACCACGCTGGCGCTGGCTCTGCATGGATCGGCGATCCTGTCCGCCGTCAATCCGCCCGCCGGCGAGGTGGTCAAGACCGCGGAACACGAGAACACCTTCTTCCGCGACACCATCGGTTATTCGATCGGCTCGCTGGGGATACACCGCCTGGGGTTGTTCCTGGCGCTCAACGCGGCGTTCTGGAGCGCGGTGTGCATCGTCATCAGCGGCCCGTTCTGGACGCGCGGATGGCCGGAGTGGTGGAACTGGTGGCTTAGCCTGCCGGTCTGGCACTGACGCAATTACAAGGTCTGGGAGCGCTCATATGGCTGAATACCAAAACATCTTCTCACGCGTCCAGGTCAGATCGCCGGTGTACGCCGGAACGCCGCTGCCCGCGGGCGTATGGAAGCGCCAGGGCAAGGGGACGTTCTCTTACTGGCTGGGGTGGATCGGTGATGCGCAGATCGGGCCGATCTACCTGGGAACGCTTGGCCTGGCGTCGCTGCTGTGCGGCTTCATTGCCTTCGAGATCGTCGGCCTGAACATGCTGGCGTCGGTGAACTGGAGTCCGATCCAGCTGCTGCGCCAGCTGCCATGGCTGGCGCTCGAGCCGCCGGCACCGAGCAACGGTCTGCACATCCCACCGCTCAACCAGGGCGGCTGGTGGCTGATGGCCGGATTCTTCATGACCACCTCGGTGCTGCTGTGGTGGGCGCGCATGTATCGGCGCGCGCGCGCGCTCGGCATGGGTACCCACGTGGCCTGGGCCTTCGCCTCGGCGATCTGGCTGATGCTGGTGCTGGGCTTCATCCGGCCGCTGCTGATGGGCAGCTGGGGTGAGGCGGTGCCGTTCGGTATATTCCCGCACCTCGACTGGGTCGCGGCGTTCTCGATTCGCTACGGCAACCTGTTCTACTGTCCGTTCCACATGCTGTCGATCGCGTTCCTGTACGGCTCGACGCTGCTGTTCGCGATGCACGCCGGCACCATCCTTGCGTGCAGCCGCTTCGGCGTCGATCGTGAGCTGGACCAGATCACCGACCGCGGCACCGGGGCTGAGCGTGCGGCGCTGTTCTGGCGCTGGACCATGGGTTTCAATGCCACGGTGGAATCCATTCACCGCTGGGCCTGGTGGTTCGCGGTACTGTGTCCGCTGGTCGGCGGTATCGGCATTCTTCTCACCGGCACGGTGGTGGATAACTGGTTTCTGTGGTCGGTCAAGCACGGCGTGGCGCCATCGTATCCGCAGGTGTTCCCGACCGTGGTCGATCCCGCAACGCTTCCTGGAGCGCCAAAATGAGCCCTTCAATCCTGCGCGCCTCGATCCTCGCCGGTGTCGTCTGCCTGCTCACCGCCAGCTGCGAGCGGCCGCCCCCCGGCGTGGTGCAGCGCGGCTATCGCGGACTGGCGATGGGCCTGGTCTACAACCCGCGCACGCTGGCCGCCAAGGAGGCAGCGAACGTGGTGCCGGCAGCGCCGCCGCTGGCGGATGCGGACGGGCCGGCCGCCACATCGGTATATAAGAATATCCAGGTCCTCACCGACCTGAACGTGGCGCAATTCACCCGCCTGATGCTGGCGATGACTGCGTGGGTGGCGCCGGCGGACCAGAGCTGCGCGTACTGCCATAACGGCGCCGACATGTCCACCGACGACAACTATCGCAAGGTGGTCGCACGCACGATGCTGCGCATGGTGCGTGCGCTCAATAGCGACTGGAAGACTCACGTCGCCCAGACCGGCGTGACCTGCTATACCTGTCATCGCGGCAATGCGGTCCCGAGCTATGTGTGGTACCACAATCCCGGCCCGCAAACCATGTACCCGCTCGCCGGCTGGAAGGCGGGACAGAACGCGCCGGCGCCGAGCGTCGGGCTGACGTCGCTGCCGAATGATCCGTTCACCGAATACCTGGACGACAAGGCCACCAATATCCGAGTGATCGCCACCACGGCGCTGCCCGGGGAGAAGGGCTATATCAAGCAGGCGGAGGACACCTACGGCCTGATGATGCACATGTCCACCGCGCTGGGGGTGAACTGCACCTACTGCCACAACAGTCGCTCATTCACCTCGTGGGATTCCAGCACGCCGCAGCGTTCCACGGCCTGGTATGGCATCCGCATGGTGCGCGACGTGAATGTTCATTACCTCGAGCCGCTGACAGCGACCTTTCCAGCCAATCGCAAGGGTCCGCTCGCCGATGTCGCCAAGGTCAACTGCGAGACCTGCCACCAGGGCGTCTACAAGCCGCTGTTCGGTGTCAGCATGCTCAAGGACTACCCGGAACTCGCCGGCCCGATGCACCCGGCGACGGATGCGGCGCCGCCGGCGGCCAAGTAGCGGTCCGAATGGATATATGCCGCGGCCCCGGGTCCATGGCGTGACCTGGGGCTGTTGGCTGGGCGAGTCTTACTGCCCGGTCTTGAAGCGCGTCCATGTCCGGTTGAGCTCGCGCATAAAGGTCAACGTGTGCGATCCCATCGGATGCAGGCGTCGCCTCTGCTCGTCGCTCAGATAGATGCTGCCATCCCGATAGACGGCCGGATCGACCAGCTCATAGGCCGCTGTATTGCTGACGGCGTAGTGCACCGCGCTGGAATTGCGGGCGGCGACATCGGCTCGCAGCAGGTAGTCGATGAACAGATGTGCGTTCCTGGGGTGGGGCGCATCCACGGGAATCCCCAGCAGATCGAAGTACATCATCGCCCCTTCTTTCGGCAGTGAATATCCGAACTTCGTGTTGCGGCCAGCCTCCCTGGCCCGCGCGCGCGCCTGGCCAATGTCACCGTTCCAGGTGAGCGCAAGGCAGATCTGGCCGTTGGCCAGACCGTCGACATAGTTGGCGGAGTTGATGTAGCGCACGTAGGGTCTTATCGACAACAGCACGCGTTCGGCGGCTTTCAGATCCTCGAGCGATTCGCTATTGGGGTCCCTGCCGAGATACAGCAGTACGGTCTCGACCGCCTCATCTGGCTGGTCGAGAATCGCTACACCGCAATCCTTGAAGTGGCTGATGACGCCGGGATCGTACAGCATCGCGAAGCTGTCGAGCGGCGCATTGGGCAGCGCCGCTGCGATCTTGTCTTCGTCGTAGCCGACACCCGAGGTGCCCCAGAAGTAGATGACCCCGTACAGATTGCCAGGGTCGTTGACCTCGACACTGCGGTTCAGCGCCGGATCGGCATTCCTGAGGTTGGGCAGCAGCGCCTTGTCAAGCTTCTGATAGACACCGGCGCTGATCTGGCGCTGCATGAACGGCGCGGTGGGCACGACGATGTCATAGCCGGTCCTGGCGGCCAGCAACTTCGTTTCCAGCACGTCATTCGAATCGTAGACGTCGTAATTCACCTTGATGCCGTATTCTTTCTCGAAAGCCGCTATCAACGACGGATCGATATAGTCCGACCAGTTATAGACGTTGAGCACCTTGTCTTCGCCAACGGCCGGCGCGTGCGGCGCTACCGCCGCCCCCTGACGCTGGCTGCAACCGGCGCTTGCCAGTGCGAGAACACAGGCTATGAGGGCTGCGCAACGGCGCGCGTGTGGAATGCGGTGCATGGTCCGGCGGTCAGTTTATAATGGCGGCGGGCGCCGGACACGACAACGCGGAGTGGCCATATGCTGAAAGCACGTCGCTACCACGGCCTGATCGCTGCGACGGCTGCAGTGTGGACAGTCGGGTCGCCAGCATCGGGCGCGCCGCCGATGCCCAGTTACCACGTCACCAAGACGGTGGCGCTCGGTGCACCCGATCGATGGGACTACGTGGTGTTCGATCCGCCCTCCGGCCGCGTCTATGTCGCGCACGGTGATCGCGTCAGCGTAGTGGACGGTTCGAACGGTTCGATTGTCGGTCAGGTCGAGGGCTATCCGGGCGGCACCCATGGAATCGCGCTGGTACATGCTCTGGGACTGGGGTTCACCGACGATGGGCGAGCCGGGCAGGCCGGCGCCTTCGATCTGGAAACCTTCAAGACCATCATCCGCATCCAGGCGGACAAGGATGCCGACTCGCTGGTCTTCGATCCGGTGAGTGAACATGTCTTTGTCGTCAATGGCGCGAGCGGCACGATCACGGTCATCGATCCGAAGCACGAGAATGCGCTGGCCAGCGTCCAGGGCGGAGGCAAGCTCGAAACTGCGCTTGCCGGCGGTGACGGCAAGCTGTACGTCAATGGCGCGCAGAACAGCGAGATCCTGCGCCTGGACACCACGTCCAATCAGATCGATGCGCGCTGGTCTATTGCCGGTTGTACCAGTCCGCACGGGATCGCGATCGACGCCGCGGCGCGTCGACTGTTCTCAAGTTGCGCCAATAACGTGCTGGTCGTGGTGAATCTGGACTCCGGGGCCACCGTGGCGACGTTGCCGATCGGCAGCGGCACGGACTCGGCGGCGTTTGATCCGAAGCGCAAACTGATCTTCAGTTCCAATGGCCGCGATGGCACGTTGTCGATCATTCAGGAACGGGATCCACAGACCTTCGTCTCGCTCGGCAGCCTCAAGACGGCGGTGACGGCGCGCACCATGGCGATCGATCCGGGCAGCGGACGGATCTATCTGGCCGCGGGCGAGGTTGATCCAACGGCGGCATCCGATGCGCACGCGATCGTACCGGGATCACTGAAACTGCTATTCGTCGATCCGTCGCTCAGCCGTTGCGGAACAGGAAACTGTAGGCATTGAGGGCCGGCACGCCGCCAAGGTGGGCATACAGCACCTTGGATCCGGGCGGGAACTCGCCCCGGCGAACCCTATCGATCATCCCGTGCATCGACTTGCCCTCATAGACGGGGTCCGTCAGCACGCCTTCCTGCCGCGCGCACAGGCGGATGGCCTCCATCGTACCGTCGTTGGGCAGGCCGTAGGCAGGACCGCCATAGCGAGTATCGAGCACGACGTCTTCATCGGTGATATCGCGGTCCAGTTCGACCAGCCTGGCGGTGTTCTGTGCGATGCGCAGAATCTGTGCCCTGGTCTTTGCCGGCGTCGCGGAGGCATCGATGCCGATCACGCGCTGCGCCCTGCCATCGGCTGCGAAACCAACCACCATGCCGGCCTGAGTACTGCCGGTGACCGAACACACCACGATGTAATCGAATCTGAAGCCCAGCTCCACCTCCTGGGCACGCACCTCTTCGGCAAACCGGACAAATCCAAGTCCGCCGAGCGGATGCTCCGAGCAGCCGGCAGGAATCGGGTACGGCTTGCCACCCGCTTCGCGAACACCCTCGATGGCCTGTTCCCAGCTCGGACGGATGCCGATATCGAAGCCGGCCGCGTCCAGGCGCACGTCGGCGCCCAGGATGCGCGACATCTGAATGTTACCGACGCGGTCATAGACGGCATCGGCGTAGTTGACCCAGTTCTCCTGCACCAGCACGCATTTCATTCCCAGGTGCGCCGCCACGGCCGCGACCTGCCGGGTCTGATTGGATTGGATGCCGCCAATGGACACCAGCGTGTCGCAGCCCTGGGCGAGCGCTTCGGGGACCAGGTACTCGAGCTTGCGAGTCTTGTTGCCCCCGAAGGCCAGGCCGCTATTGCAGTCCTCGCGCTTGGCATACAGATCAACCTTGCCGCCAAGATGTGCGCTCAGACGCACCAGGGGTTGAACGGGTGTGGGACCGAAGGTCAGCGAATGGCGGGGAAAGCGCTTCAAGTTCACGGCAGCTGCTCTTGGCGTTGGGGCGACAACGGCAATGGTAGAAAACAGGCGAATTCACAAGGTTGCAAAGATGATCGCATATTTGCATTATCCATCTGACAAAGAAAAGCAGCATCGTTGCCACGGCGAAAAATTGCCGGGAGTCTTAAGTGTCCCCCACGCGCCTGACTGACATCATTGGTGTGGCGGTCGGTGCCTACTGGCTGATCGCGTTGTGTCAATCTGCCGGCGCGCGCGATGCGCTCAAAGTCATCGACAATCCCAGCGGCGGCCAGGTCGTGTTCGGTCCGGCAGACCAGGATACACCGCAGGCCGCGATGGCCAACGTGCTGCACTACGTACACACCCACTTCGGCGATGCTCCCGTAGTCGGCAAGGTGTTCCAGTCGCGCGACGGACAGAACTTTGGCGCCTTCTTTACCGTGAGCGCGAAGACTCAAGGTTATAATAATAAGAGAATCGCCGGCCTTGCCTTGGTGTCGTTGGCGGGCGCAGGCAAGCCAGCGGCCGCTGCCGTGTACGACGAATCCAGCCGCTTCGCCACCACCGAGCCGATTCTGCTGCACGCGCTGACAGACGCCTGGAGGTCCGCATCGACGCGATCCTCAGCATCCGGGGCTTCTGACTCAAGGGGTGTCCCGCCGCTGACGCCCACTCGCTTCCCCGATGGCAGCGGTGCGGTCAACCTGCCCACGGGCTGGCGAATTGTATTCGCCTCACATGGCGCCGCGAAGATCGTCGGCCCGGGCGGAGAGACCGTGCTGCTGAGCAATACCGTCGGCCCAATCTACGATGCCAACAATCCCCAGGTACAGGCACGGCTGCGATATGCCAACCCCAACAACCGCCCGATGCTTTGTCCCAATGCCGACGTACTCCACACCTATCTGTGTATCCTGCATCAGGGCGGGGCACAGCCCGAGTTTCAGCTGAAGAATTCCCGGGATCTGCCGCCTCAACGTCGGGCTGTGCAAGCGGTGCTGATCGATGCCGACCTCGATCTGCACGATGGCAGGGGAGTCATGGCCTGCGAGCTCGGCCTCAGCATCACCGGGGTCAGTGCGCTGGGGGATCGAACATTGGGAATCAACGGCACCTGTGCCCCCAAGTCGTCCGCCGCACAGGAACAGCCCACGCTGAAGGCCATCTACGACAGTTACAGCATCAACGGCCAGGTGGTGGCCAGCGAGTACGCGGGGGATGAACGCCGCAGCCGCGAGGCGGGAAATAACGCCCGCATCCAGGCCAACACCGCTCACGCCGCCGAAGACGCGCAGAGCGCCTCGTTCCAGGCTCATATGGACAACATCGACCGCTTCAGCAAGAGCTTTCAGAACTATCAGTTGGACCAAACCGAGCTGCAGGACAATGATCAGAACGCACGCGGTGCAGTACCCAATTCGCTGGCCGACGCACTGGTCAAGGCGAACCCTGATCGCTTCCAGATGGTGCCGACCCAGAACTTCCTGAAGGGAACCGATTTCTAGGCCGCGCAAGCATGGCTGAGAGCAGCGCGTCGGACCCGGTCAATAGCTCGCAGAAGCTCGCGCCGGAGCAGTCGCCGGCGGGGGCACAGAATCGCACCGATGCCGTATTTATCAGCTACGCCTCGCAGGACGCGGCGATCGCCGACGCCCTATGCGCAGCGCTGGAGCGAGCGGGCATCGCCTGCTGGATCGCACCGCGCAACGTCAGGCCCGGCGACTTCTACGCCGACGCGATTGTCAATGCCATCAACGTATGCCCGGTCCTGGTGCTTGTGCTGTCCAAAAGCTCAGTCGATTCCGCCCATGTGCTCCGTGAGGTAGAACGCGCCAGCGCCAAAAAGCGGCCGGTGATCGCCTTCAGAATTGACGCCACCCCTTTGCCCCCGGGACTGGAATACTTCCTGAGCGCATCGCAATGGATCGACTCGGCCGGCGAACGACCTGATCGCCTGTTTCCTAAACTCATCGATGCAATACGTAGCCGAAAGGCTTCGGAACCGGGCGCTGACCTCCATTCGCCACCTGTCGATCGACAGCCACCCAAACAGAAGTTGACCCGCTTCGCCGCGGCTGCGGCAGTCGTTATCGTGCTAGGGTTCATCTATTTCGTGGCTGACAAAGTCTGGCTGTGGAAGCACGCGAACACAGAGCAAGCAGCCGCCCCAGGGTCGCCGGCCCAGCTGCGGTCACTCTCGCTGGGAACCAGCAACTCAGGCACGGTTTTCGGGATCACGCCCGCGGGCGTCGAGACCGTGCTGCGTTCGTTCGGCGGCACCAGCGCCGACGGCGCGGTTCCCTTCGGCGGATTGATACTCGGCAACGACGGCGTGCTCTACGGCACGGCGTCAGCCGGCGGAGCCGCTAGCGACGGCACGGTGTTCCGATTCGGCCCCTGACGAGCCACGCATGCGGAAAGGTTTGCCGTGGCGATGTAATGGATCTGCGCGACGACTGGACCGACCTCTGTTCCGCTCACGTAGTGGTCTTCGCGCTTCAGCGAAACGCAGCGAACGCCTCGTGGATGTCCCTCGCAAGTGCCCGAGGCTGTTCCAGCGCCGCGAAGTGACCGCCGACGGGCATCTCAGTCCAGCCGGCGACGTTGAATACACGCTCGACCCCCTTGTCGTTGATCATTGGCTCACCACTTTTCAGTATAGGGGCGCGCCTCAACCTCAAAACTCCACGCCCTGCGTTGTTGCCGGCTCAGTTGATAGGCAATTTCTGCAACTCCTGCCGGATCGACGAACGTTTCGGATGGCCTATCCGGCATTGCCGCGCGCGTCTTGGGAAGGTCAACGACACCGTCTATCACGATCAGTGCGACGTGGATGCCGGCGGGCCAGAGCTTTCGCGCCATCGACTCGGCGAGACTGCGCTGCGCGGCCTTAGCCGGCGCAAATGCCGCGGTCTGGATACCGCCGCGTCTGGATGCCGTCGCACCGACGAAGATAATCGAGCCGGCACCTTTCTCCTTCATACCCGGGATAACTTGCCGAGAGCACAATAGCGCCCCATAAGCATTTACCCGCCACGCCTGCTCAAATTGTTCAAAGGTGATCGTTTCCACATCCGCAAAGACTCCCGAGCCGGCGTTATAGAGAAGTATGTCTACCGCGCCGAGTTCAGCTCTGATGCTCGCGAACGCCTGACCGACAGATGTTGGATCGGTGACATCGCACTCGAAACTGCGCGCGCCAGGAAGATCATTTGAGTTTGGTTCAAGCGCGGCATGATGCCGCGAGAGAAGCGCGATTGCGTAGCCGACCTCGGTGAAACGACGCGCTAAGGCAGCGCCGTTTCCCGGGCCTGCGCCCGCGATGACAGCAACGGGCTTAGGTATCGGCATATTGCTGATCCTCCTGGAACTTTCATCCGATGATCAAAGGAGCATCGGGCGGGAACTTGGTCATAGGTCTCGACGAGCTGTCTGCTGTATCGGTCGCCGCTGCACGCTCCTGCAGTTTCAATTATATTCGCCTGGTCAATATCGAGTCGGGAGAAAAATTCATGATATTACGTCCCAAGACCATAGCTGGTCTGTCGGCCTTCGCGGCTCTTGCTGTCCAGGCCGAGGAACGGCTGCCGATCATTCCTTCAACGCAGTACTCAGCAGAACAGAAGCAGGCCGCGGCCGACTTCGAAGCCGCGCGCGAGGTACCGGTATTCGGGCCGTTCGAACCCATGATGTATAGCCCCCAAGTTATGTCGCAGGCGCGCGCTATGGGTGACTATCTTCGCTACAAATCGGCTATCGGCAATACGCTCAGTGAGCTCACTATCCTGATCACGGCCCGCGAATGGGCGCAGGACTACGAATGGTACGTGCACTACCCGATCGCGATGAAGGCAGGCATTCGACAGGAAGTCGTCGACGCCATTGCCGACGGCCGGCGACCGTCCGCGATGAGCCTAGACGAAGAGATCGTGTACGACTACGCCAGCGAACTTCTGAAGAATAAGCAGATCTCCGATGCAACGTTCGAGCGCGCCAAATCGCGCTTCGGGCCCCAGGGAATCGTCGACATGACCGGAATTGTCGGTTACTACACGTTTCTTTCCATGCAGCTCAACGCAGCGCAGTACCAGATTCCCAAGGACGGCAAAAAGCTGCCGAGGATGCCGCGCTAAACCGAGAGAGCGTCGGAGCCGGGTCCGCGTCAGGGCTTCAGTGTTGCCGCGATGCTGCGTACTTCGTCCGGCGTGTGCTCGCCCGCCAGCGGCGTCCCCGGCATTAAATATTTGGCCATGTCGAGCCCGCCGACGACAACAGGTTCGAACCCTGCCTGTCGGACGAGCCGCGAAGCGATATCGATGGCCTTCTTGTCACCTGCGATCGGCATGCCGATCTTCCCCGGATCTTCGTGCGCGCTGGCCATGCGTGCTGCGGGTACGGCGTTGAATGCACGAACGACGAGTGCGCCTGGCAGCAGGTGCGCGTCGAAGAGTCCGGCCCCTTCTTCGCGCGCTTGATTGGCGATCTCACCGTCGCGTTGTGGGAAAGGATTGCTCGCGTTGATCACGACTTTTCCTTTGAGTGAATCGCCGAGACTCTTTACGAGCTCGGGAAAAGCGCTGTACGGAACCGCGAACAGTATTACCTGCCCGAATACAGCAGCCTCCTGCGGCGTACCCGCGCGCGCATTTGCTCCGACCTCGGCAGCGAGCTTCTTGTCGTTGTCCAGATTACGCGACGAGAACATCACGTCATTTCCAGCCTTGGCCCAAACGCCGCCAAGCGCGCTTCCGACATGCCCGGACCCGATGATGCCGATATTCATCTTCTGGCTGTCGGCTGCATTGACTATGCCTGTTGTCATCGGCAGGACACTGAGTGCGGCTGCGACACCGATCACCTTGAGCATATCCCTACGACCAAAATTCGGAGTGCCGTGCTTCTTTTCCATGTGGATCTCCAAATGGGGAGCAGTCGCTAAAGATATCCCTTTTTTCCCTCCTGTCTATCGCCTGCTCAAAGTACGTCGCCGACTCGTTGCTACCCGGCGTCAATGTCCCCTTGCGGGCGCGGATTACAAACAGATTGTCGCAGGCGGTCTTTCCGCGCCGCTGCACTGCGCCCACTGTGGCACTCGTTCCAACAGGGGGGTAAGTCCATGATGCGCACGTTAATGCTCACCGCGGCATCAACAGATACGGGCGCTGATCATCGGCCAACGATTACATCAATTCCTGACAAGACAAGTTCCAATTGACGCCTCGGGATTTTCCCCACCCGCTTAACAAGCTGGCGTTGACTCGGCTTCGTCTATGCGAGTGCCTTCATTGGCAATCTCTATGAGCTCGCCAACCCCTGGAAGGCGATGGTTCGCCTGTTGCGGCTGGAGCACAGTGGCTGCTACGAATACACGGCTGCACTGGGTTACTGGCCCGCGGTGGTCCTCTACATCGCGCTCATCTGGCTCGGGCTTTTTACAATTCCCGGGCCGTAGGCGCTATCGATCATCCTGATTCTCTACACCGGAGTCACCCTTGCTGGCGCGTGGTGTCTTGGTAGCGCGGTGTGGTTCGAGCGCTGCGAAGTATTCGCGGTGCTGCTGCGGGTCGTGGGTATGCTGGCACCCATCCAGTATCGACCGGAATCGGCGGGGAGCCGCGCTGGTGTCGGCGTGCTGCTGCGCTGGCCGCTTATCGGGGTGCTCGAGGAGCACCCGCGTGCGATCAGCTTCGTGGCGTTCGTGCTGTGCTTACTCGCCGGCACCACCTATGACGGCATGCATCAGACGCTCTTCTGGAAGGGTATCTATTGGCATCAGCTGCTGCCCGTCTATCATGAGCTGGGCGGCAAACATGTGCCCGATGCGACACTCGAGTTCTGGTACAACGTTTATCAGCACCTCGGGCTAGTCGCATTTCCGTTCTTGTATCTTTGTATTTACCTCGCCATTTTGCGCATCGGCAAAGCAGCCGCGGGCACGGTGCTGTCGGTACACGCGATGGCGGTCGCGTTTGTGCTGTCGATCCTACCGGTCGCGCTGGTCTACAACATGGGCACTACTACACGCTGATTCTGATCCGTCTACCCGCGCTGCCGTATCTGATCATCGACCCGTTCGGCTATGAATGGAATCCATTGTCTCTGCCGCATCTGGGTGATCCGCTCATTCAGAGGATGTCGATGGTGTGGCACGTCGAAGTCGGATTGATCAGAATGCGCGGCAAACCTCGTCCTTCAGGACGGGGAAGGATAGCGCGGACGCCGAAGGCGTGCTTCAGTGTGGGGTTTTCTGCTTGCTCGATATATTGGCGGATCTGGGCGATGGGAGCGCCGCCGCAGCTTGCGGCAAAGTAGCTGGGCAACCACAAAGCCGCGCCCTGAAGCGATGTGAATAGCTGGTCAAAGAGACCAGATATGCGAGCCTCAAAGAGCAAGTGGTAGACACTATAATTTTAGCTATGCGGCGGCTCCAAGCCTTCAAGTACGCGCTGCGGCCAAACGGGGAACAAGAGCGGAATCTGCGCCGCTTTGCCGGCTGCTGCCGCTTCGTGTTCAACCAGGCGCTGGCCTTGCAGCGGGCACACTATGAGGCGGGCGGGAAATACATCGGCTACGTGGCGATGGCGAAACTGCTGACCCACTGGCGTCGCGGGCAGGAGACCCCCTGGCTCAAAGACGCCCCTGTGCATCCGCTGCAACACGCCCTGAAGGACCTGGATCGCGCCTATCAGAACTTCTTCGCCGGCCGGGCGGGGTTCCCTTGCTTCAAGCGCAAGGGGCGAGCCCAGAGCTTTCGCTATCCGGATGCCAAACAGTTTGAGATCGATGAGGCCAATAGCCGCATCTTCCTACCGAAGCTTGGCTGGCTGCGCTACCGCAAGAGCCGAGACATCCTCGGGGTGGCCAGGAATATCACGGTCAGCCAGGCGGCGGGGAGGTGGTATGCGAGCATCCAGACCGAGCGCGAGGTAACCCCGCCGGTGGCGCAGGCGACTTCCGCCATCGCTATCGATGTGGGCATCGCCCGCTTTGCGACCTTCAGTGATGCCTCGTTCCTCGCCCCACTCAACAGTTTCAGGAAGCACGAGGCGCGACTCAGGCGCTATCAGAGAACGATGAGTCGCAAGGTGAAGTTCAGCCGGAACTGGTTCAAGGCCAGGAGGAGAGTTCAGAAGATTCACAGCCGCATCGCCTGCGTGCGCAAGGACTTCCTGCACAAGGCGACGACCACGATCAGCAAAACCCACGCGATCGTGTGCATCGAGGATCTGCAGGTACGCCATATGAGCCAATCGGCCCGTGGCAGCGCCGCAGCTCCGGGTAGACACGTCGCCGCCAAGTCGGGGCTGAACAAGTCCATCCTGGATCAGGGCTGGTACGAGTTCCGGCGACAGCTGGCGTACAAGTTGGCGTGGAACGGGGGGCAGCTCATCACTGTGCCACCCCATCACACCAGCCAGACCTGCCCGGCCTGTCAGCACCTCTCCACCGAGAACCGACGCAGCCA